>SAMEA3663246__coassemble_119_pt1 | contig 31607 bp, 30 predicted proteins | sample SAMEA3663246__metabat2_low_PE_010 | metagenome-assembled genome bin SAMEA3663246 (sample SAMEA3663246) | pig gut metagenome | biome: pig gut; feature: pig-associated habitat; material: faeces | place: China | collected 2013
AGTCTTTTTGTAAAAAGACTGTCAAAAATCTCCGTCCCCATTGACACTAAAAATTTGACATTGCTAATAAAAAGGAGTATAATATTTAAAGCGTAGCCTAAGTGTAGGCAAATTGAGATTTATATAAATATTTTAAAAGTTCGGAAATAACAAGTATTAAAGAGATTAATACTTAAGATATTGTAGTGGTAAAATAATTCTTTTAAGATGCGTCTGAATTATTTTTTATGCAATTGATTAAAATATGATATTAAGTACGGGGAAATTGTAGCTTTAATATTAAAATATAAATCAGAAGATAAAAAGGAGAGAAGAATATTTATTATGGAGGAAAACATAAAAGAAAATTTATTTGCAAAAGAGGAGAAAAGAAAAGAAAGAACATATAGGAAAGAAAACAAGAAAAAGAATACTTCAATTATAAAAGATGAAACAAAAAGAAAGTCAAAAAAGAAAAGCACAAAAGATATTGATAAAAAAGAAGAATGTTTTACATTTAAAGAAGAACCTTTAAAAATCATACCATTAGGTGGAATCTTAGAAATTGGTAAAAACATCACGGCATTTGAATATAAAAATGAAATTATAATAGTAGACTGTGGTTTAGGATTCCCAGAAGACGATATGTTAGGAATAGATTTAGTAATACCAGATTTTACTTATTTGGAGAAAAACAAAGAAAAAATAAAAGGTTTATTTATTACACATGGTCACGAAGATCATATTGGTGGCATACCATATTTATTAAAACAAATTAATGTACCAATATATGCCACAAAATTAACAGCAGCATTAATAGAAAACAAATTAGAGGAACATAAATTAACAAGAACAACAAAATTAAAAATAATAAGAGCAGGGCAAACTGTAGATGCAGGTGCTTTTAGAGTGGAATTTTTAAGAATTACTCATAGTATACCAGATGCCTGCAGTTTAGTTATTCATACACCAGTAGGAACAGTAGTTCATACTGGGGATTTTAAAATAGATTACACACCTATAGATGGCGAAACGATAGACTTTGGAAGATTAGCAACAATAGGAAACAAAGGAGTTTTAGCACTTCTATCAGATAGTACAAATGCTGAAAGAAAAGGATATGCTATGTCTGAAAGTACCGTTGGAGATGTTTTAGATAAACTTTTTGTAAATTGTACAAAAAGAATAGTTGTTGCAACTTTCTCATCAAATGTGCATAGAATTCAACAAATTGTAAATTCTGCAGTGGAAAATGGAAGAAAAGTTGCAATATGTGGTAGAAGTATGGTAAATGTAGTAGAAACAGCAAGAAAATTACGATATATACAAGTGCCAGATAATTCATTTATAGACATAGATGATATAAAATCATATCCAGATGAAAAATTAACAATTATTACTACAGGAAGCCAAGGAGAGCCGATGTCTGCATTAACAAGAATGGCATCAGGAGAACATAAAAAAGTAGAAATAACTCCAAATGATTTAATTATAATTTCGGCAAATCCAATACCAGGCAATGAAAAATATATATCAAAAGTAATTGATGATTTAATGGCAGTAGGTGCAGAAGTTATTTATAATGCACTTCAAGATATACATGTTTCTGGTCATGCTTGCCAAGAAGAACAAAAACTTATGTTATCATTAATAAGACCAAAATATTTTATCCCAGTTCATGGTGAATATAGGCAATTAATGGCACATGCAGAAACAGCAAGAAAAGTGGGAGTTTTACCAGAAAATATTATAATACCATCAAATGGACGTGTAATAGAAATAACTAATAAAGAAGCTAAACTTACTACAACCGTACCATTTGGTAAAGTAATGGTAGACGGACTAGGAGTAGGAGATGTAGGAAACATAGTATTAAGGGACAGACAAAAATTATCACAAGATGGTTTAATTATTATAGTTTTAACTATGTCTAAAAATGGTAAAGTAGTTGCAGGACCAGATGTTATTACTCGTGGATTTGTTTATGTAAGAGAGTCTGAAAACTTAATAGAAGATATTAAGAAAATATTAAGACAAGAGTTAGATAAATGCGAAGAAAAAAACATTACAGATTGGGCAAGCATTAAATTGATTTTAAGAGATAGCTTACATGATTATGTTTATAAAAAGACAAAAAGATTACCAATGATTTTACCAATAATAATGGAAGTATAAAAATATTAATATAGGAGTTGAGATAATGGATAGAAAGGTTATTTTAAGTGGAGTGCAATCAACAGGAAGATTGACATTAGGAAATTATTTAGGAGCAATAAATAATTGGGTAGAAATGCAAGAAAAGTATGATTGCTACTATATGATAGCAAATTCACATTCTTTAACTGTGAGGAATAATCCAGAAGAATTAAGAAATAATACTTTAAAGATATTGGCATTATATATTGCAGCAGGTTTAGACCCAGAAAAAAATACAATTTTTATTCAATCACAAGTAAAAGAACATGCTGAATTAGCTTGGATACTTAACTGCTATACATATATGGGAGAATTATCAAGAATGACACAATTTAAAGATAAATCTTTAAAACATCAAGATAATATTAATGCTGGATTATTTACATATCCTGTACTTATGGCAGCAGATATATTACTATATAAGGCAAATCTAGTTCCTGTAGGTGAAGACCAAAAACAACATTTGGAAATAACAAGAGACATCGCAGAAAGATTTAATAAACTATATGGAGATACATTTGTTATTCCAGAAGCTTATGTAAGAAAAGAAACAGCAAGGATAATGGGACTTCAAGATCCAACTTCTAAAATGAGTAAAAGTGCAACAAATTTGAATGATGTAATATTTTTAGATGATTCTGAAGAAACTATTATTAAAAAGATAAAAAAAGCTGTTACAGATTCAGAAAATGTTGTAAGATTTGCACCAGAAACAAAACCAGGAGTAAGTAATTTAATGCAAATATATAGTGCAATTACAAATAAAGGTTTTGAAGAAATAGAAAAAGATTTTGAAGGAAAAGGTTATGGAGATTTTAAAATGGCTGTTGCAGAAGTAGTTGTAGGTAAATTAAAACCAATTCAAGAAAAATATAATGAATTATTAGAAAATCGAGACTATTTAGTAAAAGTATATACAGAAGGCAAGATGAAAGCAGAGAAAATAGCAATTAAAACAATAAATGAGGTAAAAGAAAAGATTGGCATATTATAGGAGGAAACATGTTTGTTGATTATACAAAAATATTTGTAAAATCTGGAGATGGTGGAAATGGAGCTATCACATTTAGAAGAGAAAAATATGTTGCAGCAGGAGGACCAGATGGCGGAGATGGTGGAAATGGTGGAAATGTTTATTTTATAGTAGATCCAGATGCAAATACATTAATAAATTTTAGATATAATAAAAAATATAAAGCACAAAATGGAGAAAATGGTTCTGGTAATCGTTGTTATGGTAAGTCTGGCGAAGATTTATATATAAAAGTACCATTAGGTACAGTTATAAAAGATAGTCAAACGGGAAAAGTTATAGCAGATTTATCAGAAAAAGGACAAAAAGAATTGATATTCCCAGGTGGACGCGGAGGAAAAGGAAATGCGCATTTTGCAACTTCTACAAGACAAGCACCAAGGTTTGCACAAAATGGAGAAAAGGGGATTGAAAAAGAAATTATATTAGAATTAAAATTGCTTGCAGATGTTGGCTTAATAGGATTTCCCAATGTAGGCAAATCTACAATACTTTCTATGGTTACATCAGCAAGACCTAAAATTGCAGATTATCATTTTACAACTCTTGAGCCAAATTTAGGAGTAGTAAAAACAGAATATGGAGATAGCTTTGTTATAGCAGATATTCCGGGAATTATAGAAGGAGCAAGTGAAGGCACAGGCTTAGGATTGCAATTCTTAAGACATATAGAAAGAACTCGTTTATTATTACATGTAATAGATATTTCTGGAAGTGAAAACAGAAAACCAGTAGAAGATTTTAAAATAATAAATGAAGAACTTAAAAAATATAGTGAAAAATTGAGCAAAAGAAAACAAATTATTGTTGCAAATAAAATAGATAGTATGCAGGATGAAACCTTATATCAAGAATTAGAAGAACTTGCAAAAAAAGAAAATTTAGAAATATTTAAAGTATCTGCAGCAACAGGAGAGGGCTTAAAACCATTATTTACAAGAGTATCAGAAGTATTAAAAACACTTCCAAAAGAAAATATAATCGAAGATAATGGAGAAACTTTATATACGTTAAAAGAAGAAAAAGGATTTGATATTGTAGTAGAAAATGGCGAATATATAGTAAAAGGTCCAGATATAGACAGATTAATGAGAAGAGTTAATTTAGAAGATAATGAATCTTTGTATTTCTTCCAAAAAATGTTAAATAATCTAGGAATAGAGGAAGCTTTAAAAAAAGCTGGGATACAAGAAGGAGACACTGTAAAATTTAATGAGTGGGAAATGGAATGGTATAATTAAAAAAAGTCAAACAAAAGTGAACTTTTGTTTGACTTTTTTGCTTTTATGTGATATTATGAATTTGCTAAAAAATAGATATAAAAAATATGGAGGTAAGTTTTATGAAAAAGTCTAGTGAAGAATTAAATAAAAGAGAAAAAGCTATATTAAAGTTTATAGAAAAACAAGTTAAAGAAAAAGGATATCCACCATCAGTAAGGGAAATTGGAAAGGCAGTAGGCTTAAGTTCAACAGCTACAGTACACGGATATATCGAAAAATTAACACAAAAAGGGTACATAAAAAAAGAAGACCAAAAAGGAAGAACACTAAAATTATTAAAAGGTGGACTTACAGAGTCAGAACCAGAACAAAAATCATTTTACAGTGGTAGAGAAATGGTAGATGTACCAGTTATAGGTAAAATATCAGCAGGAGCTCCAATTCTTGCGGTGGAAAATGTTGTAGATACATTCCCAATACCAATAGATTTTGTTGGAAATAGCGAAAGCTTTATGCTTACTGTAAAAGGTGAAAGTATGATAGAAGCAGGAATTTTAAATGGAGATTATATTTTAATTAAAAGACAAGAAACTGCAAGAAATGGCGAAATTGTAGTTGCTTTAATTGAAGATGAAGCTACAGTTAAGACTTTTTATAAAGAAAATGGACATATTAGATTGCAACCAGAAAATAGCACAATGGATCCAATAATAGTGCCAGATTGCAAGATATTAGGAAAAGTTGCTGGAGTATTTAGAAAAATGTAAATAAGTAATTGACAAGACTTAAAAAATATGGTAAAATATTCATCTGTAAGCCGCTTAAGTTAGGTAATAAAGCAGAAAAGATGCTACCTAAATTTAAACTTAGCGAGTATTTAAAAGAAAGAAGAGGTGCTTTTCGATAATGTATGCAATAATCGAAGCTTGTGGAAAGCAATACAAAGTTGAAGAAGGAGAAGTTGTATTCTTTGAAAAATTAGATGTAGAAGAAGGTAAAAAAGTTACATTTGATAATGTAATCTTAGTATCTGATGAAAAAGATGTACAAATTGGAAGTCCTTATGTAAAAGGTGCTAAAGTAGAAGGAAAAGTTGTAGCACATGGAAAAGGTAAAAAAATAATTGTTTTCAAAATGAAAGCAAAGAAAAATGAAAGAACAAAACAAGGACATAGACAACCATACACAAAAGTAGAGATTACAAAAATCAAAACAGCTGCAGAAAAAGCTACTGCTCCAAAGGAAGAGAAGGTTGTAGAAAAAACAGAAAAAGTAGCAACAACAAAATCAGCAGCAAAAACAACAACAGCTAAGAAACCAGCAACAAAGAAAACAGAAACAAAATAAGATAATTTTTTTAGAGAGATATATATACTCTAATTTTGAAGGGAGTGAATCTAAGTGGCACACAAAAAAGGTCAAGGTAGTGTAAAAAACGGAAGAGACAGTGAGTCTAAGCGTTTAGGTATAAAAAGAGCAGATGGAGAATTTGTTCTAGCAGGAAATATATTAGTAAGACAAAGGGGAACAAAAATGCATCCAGGTGTAAATGTAGATATAGGAAGCGATGATACACTATTTGCATTAATAGATGGAATCGTTAAGTATGAAAGAAAAGGTAAAGACAAAAAACAAGTAAGTGTATACCCTAAAGAAGCATAGTAAGTCAATGAATAAATTGGAATTATATGGTTTAAAGGTTGCACTTTATATCAAAGAAATTTTAACTTGAAAAGTATATCATTTTTTGATATACTTTTTTTGGTGAATAGGAAAATTACTTTTTCGTTTTAGGAATAGGAGGAAATATAATGCCAAAACAAACAACAATTTTTGTATGTAGCAATTGTGGCCAAGAATCTAGTAAATGGTTTGGAAAATGTCCATGTTGTAATGAATGGAATACCTGTTATGAAGAAAAAGCAATAACAAGTAAAATTGGTAAATCAAATATTAGAAAAGAGGTAGAACCTACTCCTTTAACTAAAGTAGAAAAAGGTTTATCTACAAGGATATCTACAGGTTTTGATGAATTAGATAGAGTACTTGGTGGAGGTCTTGTAAAAGGCTCTTTAACTTTACTTGGTGGCGAACCAGGTATAGGAAAGTCTACTTTAATTTTACAACTATCAAATAAAATAAAAGGAGAAGGCAAGGTTTTATATGTTTCTGGAGAAGAATCAGCAGAACAAATAAAAATAAGAGCAGATAGACTAGGAATAAATAATGAAAACATATTATTTTTAGGTGAAACAGATATAGATGTAATAGAGGATGTAATAAATAAATTAAATCCAAAACTTGTAATTATAGATTCAATACAAACAATGTATTCAGAAGAAATTGGCTCTGCAGCAGGAAGTGTAAGCCAAGTACGAGAAATTACAAATAGAATAATGAAAAATTGCAAGCAAAATCAGGTAACAACGATTATAATAGGTCATGTAACAAAAGATGGAAATATTGCAGGACCAAGAGTTTTAGAACATATGGTAGATACGGTTTTATATTTAGAAGGAGAAAGATATTTTTCATATAGAATTGTAAGGGGGGTCAAAAATAGATTCGGTTCAACAAATGAATTAGGAATGTTTGAAATGCAAGAAAAAGGTATGGTCGAAATTGATAATCCTTCATCTGTTTTAATATCAGAAAGAAGCGAAAAAAAGGCAGGTTCTGTAATAGTATCTAGCATAGAAGGGACAAAGCCACTTCTTATTGAAATACAATCTCTTACAACACCAAGTATATTTGGTATGGCAAGAAGAACGGCAAATGGAATTGATTATAACAGACTTACACTTTTAATTGCAGTGTTAGAAAAGTATACGGGTTTGCCATTAGGTTCCCAAGATGTGTATTTAAACATAGTAGGTGGAATAAAAATAAATGAGCCGGCATTAGATTTAGGCATAATACTTTCTGCAGCTTCTAGCTATAAAAATATGCCATTACCATTAGAGCTAGTAGCAATAGGAGAGGTAGGTTTAACTGGGGAAGTCAGAAATGTAAATATGATAGAAAAGAGGTTAAGAGAAGCAGAAAAATTAGGATTTAAAACCTGTATAATACCAGAAAGTAATAAAAAGACATTGAAAGATAATTATAAATTAGATATAATAGGTGTGAAGAATATATTAGAAACTATGAAAATTTTAGGTCTAAAATAGAAAAGGAGGTTGAAAAAGAATTTAATTCTTTTTCTAACCAAAGTTGGTATATTAGAAAGGAATTTGATAAAGTATGCAAAATGAAATATTAAAACTTATTGCTCCAGGAACCCAGTTAAGAGCAGGATTAGATAACATTTTAAAGGCAAAAACTGGAGCATTAATTATAATTGGAGATACAAAAGAGATTTTAGATATAACAGATGGTGGGTTCAAAATAAACGAACCATACACACCAGCACGATTATATGAATTAGCAAAGATGGATGGTGCAATAGTTTTAAGTAAAGACCTAAAGACAATATTACTTGCAAATACTCAAGTAATACCATCTTCTAAGATATCAACCGAAGAAACTGGTACGAGGCATAGAACAGCAGAGCGCACCGCAAAACAAACAGGAGAACTTGTAATTAGTATTTCGCAAAGAAGAAATATAATAACAGTGTTTAAAGGCGATTTTAGATATGTAATTAAGGACACAGCCAAAATTATAACAAGAGCAAATCAGGCATTACAAACATTAGAGAACTATAAAAGAGTATTTGATACAAAACTTGCAATACTTAATGAATATGAATTTAATGATATCGTAACATTAGATAATGTAATTACATGCTTGCAAAGAGCTGAAATGGTTATGAAAATAGCAAAAGAAGTGCAGAACGCAATATATGAATTAGGAGAAGATGGATTACTTGTAAAAATGCAACTAGAAGAATTAATAGAGAATATGCCAGAAGAAGAACTGTTAATTGTAAAAGATTATATTGCACCAAATAAAAGAATAACACCAGAAAAGGTATTAGAACAGATAAAAAGCGAAATGGAAATAGATATTAAAGATCAAAACAAAATAGCAAAATATTTAGGATATGAGATTTTTGAAAATTATGAAGAAATAGCAGTATATCCAAAAGGATATAGAATTTTAAATAAAATACCAAGAATGCCGAATGTAATAGTAAATAACCTTGTAAAGAATTTTAAATCATTCCAACATATATTAGCAGCAGATATAGACCAATTAGATGATGTAGAAGGAATAGGAGAGGTAAGAGCACGTACAATTAAGCAATCATTAAAAAGAATGGAGGAACAATTTGTATTTGATAATTTAGGAATATAAAAAAAGCCGTACAACGGCTTTTTTTATTGTGTATCATCTTTTTTCTTTTTAAAGTTAAATGTAATTCCAGTATCGCTATTTATAAAGTAAGAAGCATCTGTTGTATCTGTTCTAATTGGGTCAACATCCACCCCTGAATCACCCCAGTTAATATCCGCAGGATTAAACTTCTCTTTTTTGGGAGCAGATTTTTCTTGCAAAACGCCAATATTATATTTTGAAAAATCATATTTTTTACCATAATGATGTTCTTTATATTCGCTAGATAAGAAGTCAAGTGAACCGTAATTTACTAAGTATTTTCCATATTTATCCTTTACTTTATATACACAAGCTTTAAATCCTAAACCTTGTAATTTAGCAACGTTCATATTGTGCTTCCAATCCCATTTTACACCACCATAGTTAGAAGAGTATTCGCTTTCTTTACCTTTATCGTAAGAAGTATTAATAACCCATTCTCTTCTTTGACAGAATTCTTTTTCCCACCAACCATAATCTTCTGGTGTACAGTTACCAAATGAGATTTTGGTAGAACAATTAGAAAATAGTGCTTGTGCAAATGGTGAACCAGGTCCTCCAAGAGAAGATAAGTTAGGAATTGAGTAAATAGTACCAATTTTAAATTTCCTAAATACTGTAAACATATCTGATAAGAATGGTTGAGCATATGAATCGAAATCATCTACATAAAGGAAATGAGGAATTCTAGTTGTTTCATTACCAGGACGGCTTTCTGCAGCTATTGTCATAAACATAAAGAAGAAACGACCAAATCCAGCATGAGCAACAAAACCTATATCTGTAGCTCTTGTACCTAAAAGTACAACTTCACCATTTTCTATACATTGTAATAAGTTTATATTGTTATATCTATTACATACGATATCTCTAATAGAGCCTGCTCTTAAAAGTACATCTAATTGAGCTGAGGCAAAGTGAATATATCTTTGCATATTAGGTCTACCTTCAGAATTTTTATAGAAGTTCTGTTCAAAATATCCAATTTGAAGAGCATATTCACGGGCAAGGTCAGGATCTTTTTTTAATTCTTCACACATAGATTCTACTACATCAAAATTATTAAAACATACAAGTAAATCTTCTAAAGTTGGAAGAAGTCCACCATTTAAACGAGGGAACATTACCTTAATTAACATTACTAAGTTTTGAATAGCTTGGCTTGCTGTATCTTCCATATATGCAATTTCTGCAGATACATTTGATGCGCTATATAAACTTTTTAAAATTAAAGAGATAACTGCTGCACAAAGTGCAGGTGGATTTATAGTAAATGGATTTAATCCAGGTGAATTTGCATCAAATGGATCAATTACATGTACAGGAATTTCATAATTGTCTGCGATTTTTTTAACATTTTCTATTGTTGTAAAGTCAGGCGAAACATATGTTAATCCTAAATTTCTATAAATAATTGTTCCATCACTATTAACATGGTAAACCATTTTACCCATGTGTGAAATATATTCTTTTTCATTACCTTTTGAAGGAACTAATAAATTCAAATTAAAATGTGAGTTTAGATAATCTTTATCATAAGGACAATTTAAAACTGCAAGTCCCTGCTTTAAAGCACTATAACCTAATGATTTAGCTTGCTCCATAAGGAAAAATTTCTTTTCTAAATCTCTTGCAATCATTGGTTCCATAACTAAAGATGTTTTACCAGTACCAGAAGGACCAACAACTAAAGTAGAATCAAATCTTCTATTTTCTAACATTTTTACAGGTTTACCAGTTACTTTATCTTTACAAATAGTTATTTCAAAGCTATATGGCCCAGTTTCCATAGGTGGATTTGAGATATCTAACCCAGCAAAATCTGTAATTGAATCTTTATAGTTATTTGGGAAAATAGGGTCATTAATTATAGTATATAACCATTTAACTAATTTGTATCCAGGAATTAAAGGTATGTAAATTGCAAGTGCTGTAAATGCTGGCTTAATTAAATCAGAAAAATTCATGAAGAATTCTTCGTATTTTGGTAAAGAAAGTAATCCCACCCAGCCTAAAATATTTACTAGCTGTACAACTCCTGATATAAATAAAATATATAATACTACACAAATTGTATAGAAAAATGATATTTTATCATTATTAGATTTTGGAAGTTTAGAGGGAACAGCAAATAGGTATGCAAAAATTGCACAAGCAAAAGCTAAAGTATATGTGATAGGTCCCCAATAAGAAGTTGCAACACCAGTAGAACAAATAATTATCCATTCAACAATTCTATCTACAACTAAGTATGCTGTAATCATAGTTAGCAAAAATGCTAAAAATGTATTTCTATTAACTTTGAGTTTACTTAAAAATTTATCAAATAATTTCACGAAAAAATCCCCCAATCATTATATTCATACATATACATTATCTTATAAAAATGCAAAAAAAACAAGTCTTTTTAAGGAAAAATTTTCATATATATAGATTATGAACAAAAATAAAAGATCAAAATTCATGACAAATGTTATAATTTTAATGGTATCACAACTAGTTGTTAAACTTTTTGGGATAATTTATAAACTATATTTAACTAATAAAAATGGCTTCGGAGATATTGGAAATGCTATATACGGCGCGGCTTTTCAGGTATATGCACTTTTTTTAAGTATAGCTTCTACTGGAATTCCAAATGCTATATCTAGCATAACTTCAAAAAAATTAAGCCAAGGAAATAACAAAGGTGCATATAGAGTTTTTAAAGTAGCTTTTTCAATTTTTGGTTCTATAGGTTTTGTTTTAAGTTTGATATTATATGTTTTTTCATCAAAAATTGCTAATATATATTTGAATATGCCTGAAACAGAGGAAGTTCTAAAGATACTTTCCACATCAATATTTTTAGTTTCTATAGAAGCAGTATTAAAAGGATTTTTTAATGGAAGAGAAAAAATGTCGTATACTGCTCATTCACAGTCGTTGGAGCAAATAGTAAAAGCAATAAGCACAATAGTAATGGTAGAAATAATAGCGAGAGTATCTGATAAAAATACAGTTCTTATGGTGCAAGCAGCAGCAATTGCTATATTTACTTCTAATGCAGTTAGTGTACTATATTTAATGAGACAATATATAATAGTTAGAAAAAATGTATATATAGACATAAATACGTCTGCATATTATAAAAAAGAAAGATTAAGGAATATAATAGAAAACATTTTTAGAATAGCAATTCCAATATCATTAAGTACAATGTTATCACTTGCAACAAAAACAATAGATACATTTACTATTATAAGAATGGGCGAAAAAGTTGTAGGGTATGACGAAATAAAACTTCAATATGGAATATTAAGTGGCAAAGTAGAAACTTTAATTTCACTTCCATATTCATTTAATATTGCAATTGCAACAACACTAATTCCGACGATTACTGCTTTAAAAGAAAAAAACGATATAAAATCGGTGAAAAGAAGAATAAAAAAATCGATATTTGCTACAATATTAATAGGATTGCCGATATCAATCTGCATGAGTGTGTTCTCTGATATTATTTTAAAAATTTTATTTCCGAATGCATCTTTAGGGGCAGAATTATTGAAAATAAGTGCATGGAATATAATTATAGTAGTATTAATACAAACTGTAAATGGAGCTTTGCAAGGATTAGGGATATTTAAAATGCCAGTGATAGCTTTATCAATAGGAGGTATTTTAAAATTAATTTTAAATCTAATATTGATAAGAATCCCCAATTTAGGCATAAAAGGGGCAATAATTTCAACAATTATGAGTCAATTAATGACTTTAATAATATGTTTGATAACATTAAAAAAGGCTATAAATAGTATAAATTTAAAAAAACAAAGGAAAAAAAAAGGATTTTAGCAAATTTTGCCGAAAATATTAAATAGTAGAGCAATCTACATATATTTAAATCTTTATAGGAGGTAATTTTAATGAACAAAGCTGATTTAATCGCAGCAATAGCTGCAAAAACAGGAGACACAAAAAAAGGAGCAGAAGCAACAGTTAACGCTTTCGTAGAAGTTGTATCAGGTGCTTTAGTAAAGGGAGAAAAAGTTCAACTAGTTGGATTTGGTTCTTTTGAAGTAAGAAAAAGAGCAGCTAGAAAAGGAAGAAACCCACAAACTAAAGAAGAAATCAAAATACCTGCATCAAAATCTCCAGTATTCAAAGCTGGTAAAGCATTAAAAGATTTAGTAAACAACAAATAATTTGGTATAAATATAATGAATACAAAAAAAGAGACATTGTTATATTGTCTCTTTTTTTTAGTTAATTTAAATATATAATTGTAACTCCTTTATTAAAAGGAATTACCTTCTTTTTTATTCTAGGATGTTTAAATTTGTTTCTTACCATGTTTAGTAAAACTTGTCCTTTTTTATAACCATGAATAACATTGATTTGCTTTATATTTGAGGGAGCTGTAGTAATAAATTTGTCTAAAAAATATTCTGCCTCTGTTTCTTGCATATCATGCAAATTAATTTCTAAAATATCTTCTTTAAGAATAAACAAATCTTCTTCCATAAAAGTTGCTCCTTTAAACAAAATCTAATATTATTATATCTAAAAAATAGTATAAAATCAATTCAATGTTACAGTTCAGACTAATGAATATATAGTCCGCTCCATCTTGCTGTTGGTTGGACATTTTCTTTTCTTAGGCTAAAGCACGAAAAGAAAAGTGCAACCGACACGTAGAGCTACTAATTTAAAAATTTTGGTCTGAGCATTAACAATTCAATATTTAAACATTATATAATGCTTGAATATAAGAGGGAAATAATGTATAATAATATTAGTTGTATAAAAAATGACTTAATTTTATAAATTGGGGGAATATTTTTGAAAACAGCATTTATAATACATGGATTCAATGGAGATACTACATATACATTTGGACCATGGCTTAAAAAATTTTTAGAAGAAAAAGGATTTTTTGTGTTAATTATTCTTTTTATAGTGACAATGACCATGTAATACCTTTTAATATATTAGAAGACTTTGTAAAAGAACTCCAAAGTGAACCGGTTTTTATACCTGGAGTAGGACATATGGGAAACAGGGATAATATAACTGAAATTCCAAAGATGAAGGAAATAATAGATAAAATATATTAATTAATGTAGGAGGAAAATATGATTAATTTGGAATTATCCGAGAAAGAAAAAGAAAAGCAATTGAACAAGTTGCATTAAGTATAGAAACAACAGATGAAGATGAAAAGATTCCAGGAACAGTAACGAGTATAACAATCTCTTATGAAGGAGGTGATCAATATATTTATCTAGATGATGATAAAAATTTTATAGTAAGACAAAATGGAAAAGAGAGAATATATTATTACGATTCTAAAACAGCAACATTCAACATAGAAGGAAGAAGTTGTGAAGAAAATAGCTCAAATAGTGAGCTAGAAAGATAAAAATGGAGGTAAAAAATGAATAATTATAAAGAAGCGGCAGAATATGTAAAAAGAATAATAGGAGAAAGAAATCCTAAAATTGCAATAATATTAGGTTCAGGATTAGGAGTTTTATCAGATGAATTTGTAAATGAAGTGATAATACCATACCGTGAAATACCAGGATTCCCAATTTCAACAGTAGAAGGACATGCAGGAGAATTGATAATTGGTACATTAAACAACGTAGAAATTATTGCTATGAATGGAAGATTTCACTATTATGAAGGATATGATTTAAAAGAGATTACATTCCCAGAAAGAGTGTTTAAATTGCTTGGAATAGAAACATTAATTATAACAAACGCAGCAGGAGGAATAAATTTAAGCTATAAAGCAGGGGATTTTATGGTAATAAATGACCAATTAAGTTTCTTTGCAGAGTCTGCTTTAAGAGGAAAAAATGAGGAGGAATTTGGAGAACGATTCCCAGCAATGGAAGATTTATATGATAAAGAACTTATAAAAGTAGCAAAAGAAATTATAAATAAATATACTGCAGGAAGAGCTCAAGAAGGAGTGTATGCATATATGAAGGGGCCTACATTTGAGACGCCAGCAGAAATAAGGGCATTAAGAACTTTAGGGGCAGATGCAGTAGGAATGTCTACAGTACCAGAAGCAGTAGTTGCACATCATGCAGGAATAAAAATTTGCGGAATTTCTTGTATAACAAATATGGGATCAGGAATATTAGATGAGCCATTATCAAATGAAGATGTTGTAAGAACAGCAAATTTGGTAAAAGGAGAATTTAAGGAAATAGTAAAAGAACTAATTGCAAAAATAGATGCTAAATAATGATGAATAAAAAAGATGTAGAATAAGCGTTACTATTCAGACCTAAATTTTCAAATTAGTAGCTCCACGTGTCGGTTGCACTTTTCTTTTCGTGCTTTAGCCTAAGAAAAGAAAATGTCCAACAGACAGCAAGATGGAGCGAATTATATAGCGATTGGTCTGAACATTAACGAATAAGCTACATCTTTTTTAAAAAATATTGCAAAAATATGTATATTTAATATATAATACAAAAGTAAAACTTAAAGTAAAAGGAAGAAGAAAGATGAATAAAGCAAAGGCAAAAGAAAGAATTGAAGAGCTAAATAGGTTAACAAAATATTATGCTGAAAAATATTATGATGATGACGCACCTGAAATAAGTGACTTTGAATATGATATGTTAATGCTAGAATTAAAAAATTTAGAAAAAGAATTCCCTGAATTCATATCTAAAGATTCGCTAACTCAAAAGGTTGGGGGGACTGTAAAAGAAGGGTTTGCAAAGGTAGAGCATAAAGTACCTTTGCAAAGCCTTCAAGATATATTTTCTTTTGAAGAGTTAGAAACATTTGGCGCAAGAATGCAAAAAATAGCAAGCGAAAACAAAAAAGAATTAAAATATGTTGTTGAAACAAAGATAGATGGATTATCAGTTGCACTAGAATATAAAGATGGAAAATTCGTAAGAGGTGCAACAAGAGGAAACGGAACAGTAGGAGAAGATGTTACTGCTAATTTAATGACAATCAAAAGTATTCCTAAAATATTAAACGAAAAAATAGACATTATAGTAAGAGGAGAAGTTTTTATTAGCAAAGAAAATTTTGAAAAATTAAATGAAGATTTAGAAGAATGCGAAAAGTTTGCAAATGCAAGAAATTTGGCTGCAGGTTCACTAAGGCAATTAGATTCAAATATAACAAAATCGAGACCTTTAGATATATATATTTTTAATGTTCAAGAAAGTAATGACATAAAATTTACTTCCCATTATGAATCCTTATTAAAACTAGAAAAACTAGGATTTCAAGTAAACCCAGTAAAAATACTTTGTAATAATATAAATGAATGTATAGAAAAAATTCATGAAATTGGCGAAAATAGGGAAGCTCTAACTTTTGGTATTGATGGAGCAGTAATAAAAGTGGACGATTTGGAGTTAAGAGAAATCATTGGAACTAATTTTAAAACTCCAAAATGGGCAATAGCATATAAATATCCACCAGAACAAAAAGAAACAATTTTAAAAGATATAATTTGCCAAGTGGGAAGAACTGGAGTAATCACACCAATGGCAATTTTAGAACCAGTAAAAGTGGCAGGATCAACAATATCAAAAACAACCTTGCACAATGCAGATTTCATCAAAGAAAAGGGATTAAAAATAGGCGACCATGTTATTATTCAGAAAGCAGGAGATGTGATTCCAGAGATAGTAAAATCATTGATAGATAAACGAACAGGTAATGAAATTGAATTTCAAATGCCAACAGTTTGCCCAGTATGTGGAATGCCTGCAATCCGTGAAGAAGGCGAAGCAGCAACAAGATGTATTGGTATAGAATGTCCAGCAAGAAATTTAAGAAACATTATACATTTTGTATCAAAAGAAGGAATGAATATCGTAGGCTTAGGAGATAAGATTGTAGAAACATTGCTTGACAAAAAACTTATAAAAAATATCGCAGATATTTACTATTTAAAATTAGAAGATATAAAAGGTTTAAAAAAGGATGGAACAAAATTTGCAACAAACCTTATAGATGCAATAGAAAAAAGCAAACAAAACAGCTTAGATAAGCTAATTACTGCACTTGGTATACGAAATGTTGGAACAAAACTTGCAAAAATTTTGGCTACAAAATTTAAAACAATAGATAACCTAATGAATGCAACGATGGATGAATTATACGAAATTGATGATATTGGAGAAGTAACAGCAAAAAGCATATATGATTTCTTTAAACAATCTCAAACTAAAGATTTAATCGACAAATTAAAAAACGCAAATGTAAATATGGAAACAACAGAAAACCAAAATATAGATGATAGATTTTCAGGAAAAACTTTTGTACTTACAGGAAGTTTGGAAAATTATACAAGAGAAGAAGCAAGTAGAATAATTGAAAGCTTTGGAGGGAAAACAAGTTCATCAGTTTCTAAAAAAACAGACTTTGTATTAGCCGGAAGTGAGGCTCGGGAGCAAGCTTTTAAAAGCAGAAGAATTAGGAGTAAAGATAATTGATGAAGAAGAATTTGAGAAGCTTACTCATTGAAAAGGAATGTGATGAAAAAATGAAAGAATATACATTTGAAAGATTATGGAAGGAATTATCAGAAGGGTATCAAATTTATTATACATACATGGATATAAGGTATCTACTTACAAAAGTTAATCAAAATTGCTATTTAAAAAAGATGATAACAGAGCAAAAGAAAGGACCACATCCTAAAGAACAGATAATAACTTTAAAAAGTGTAAAAGAACTATTTCCGTTTATGGAAAATATTGAATATAAGATATAATTTCTATAAGATATACTATGGTATGTTTTTCGAACCTAAGAAAAAAGGAAAAGTCCTATATCCCGCAAGATGGAGCGGATTGAAAGGCAATACCATTAACGAGCAATAAAATAAAAAAATAATTATTAATAATATTGCAAATAATAAAAATATATGGTATAAAATTATTATATTAATTGAAAGGAGAAAATAAAATGGACGAAGAGAATAATATAAATGAAGAAAATTTAGATAATATCATAATATTAAATGATGAGGAAGGAAATGAAATTCAATTTGAATTTTTAGATTTAATAGAATACAATTCAGAAGAATATGTAGTATTATTACCAGTTGATGAAGACGAAGATGAAGAAGAACCAGGAGAAGTTGTTATACTAAAAGTTGAACAAGACTCATTAGATGGAGATGAAGAATCTTATATAGGAATAGAAGATCAAGAGGAATTAAATGCAGTATTCCAAATATTTAAAGACAAATTTAAAGATGAATTTAATTTCTTAGATGAAGAAGAATAAGAATAATGTAAAAGCCTCATTTGATGAGGCTTTCATAATATAAGGAAGCCAAATATGAAGAAAAATGAAGAATATATTGTATGCATTATAGATAATGGATGTTCTGGAGAAGGTATTGCAAAAATAGATGGGATAACAGTGTTTATACCAGAGGCAATAAAAGGTGAAGAGGTAAAGATAAAAATATTAAAAGTAAATAAAAGTTATTGTTTTGCAAAAATAATAGAAATATTAAAGCCTTCAAATGTAAGAACAGCGGAGGATTGTTTAACATATAAAAAATGTGGTGGTTGCAACCTAAGACATATTGAATATAACGAAACTTTAAATATAAAAAAAGCAATTGTTGAAAACTGCTTAGAAAAAGAGCTTCGAAAAGCTCCTAAAGTAAATAATGTAATTGGTATGAAAGACCCATATTATTATAGAAACAAACTACAATACCCTGTGGGAATAAGTGCGGAGAATACACCAATAATGGGAATCTATTCTAGTAGAACGCATAATATTATCCCAACAGAAAAATGTTTTATACAAAATGAAGAATGCCAAAATATTGTGAATGACCTTTTTGAATTTATAAAAAATAGTGGCACGAAACCATATAATGAAAAAACCTTAACAGGTACATTAAGACATATAGTAATAAGAATAGGAATAAAAACAAATGAAGTTCTAGTGACATTAGTGGTAAATGATAATGAGGTGCAAAAGGAAAAAGAGCTTATAGAATATATAACTACTAAACATACAAACATAAAATCAATAGTAAAAAACTATAATACAAAAAACACAAACGTAATACTTGGAAATAGAAATGAAGTAATTTTTGGAGAAGGATACATATATGATATACTAGGAGACTATAAATTTAAAATATCACCGTTATCATTTTACCAAGTAAATCCTATACAAACTGAAATATTATATAATACTGCGATAAAGTTTTTAAACAATAAAAGTAATAATATGGCATTAGACCTATATTGTGGCATTGGTACAATTGGAATATTTGCATCAAGATATTTTAAAAAAGTATATGGAATAGAAATTGTAGAAGAAGCAATAGAAGATGCGAAATATAATGCTAAAATAAATCAAATTGACAATATAGAATTTTTTGCAGGAGATGTAGAAAAAGTATTGCCAAAAATCATAAAAAAAGACAAAATAAAACCTAATATAGTATTTGTGGACCCTCCAAGAAAAGGTTTAGATAATAAAACAAAAGAAATATTAAAACAATTACAGCCAGAACAAATAATTTACATAAGCTGCAATCCTGCGACACTTGCAAGAGATTTAAAATCATTAGAAGAAAAATATGAAATAAAAGAAGTACAACCTGTAGATATGTTTCCGTATACTAGCCATGTGGAGTGTTGCTCGTTGCTATATCTAAAATAGTATGGTATAATATAATCCATTATAGAAGAAAACCCAAACAATAAATGGGTATTAAATAAAAAGGGGGAAAATAAATAATGAAAAAATTTGGAAATGTATTATGGGGAATAATTTTAATTATTATTGGTTTAATAATAGGAGGAAATGCACTTGGAATAACAAATATCAATATATTTTTTGATGGATGGTGGACATTATTCATTATCATACCATGTTTTATAGGACTATTGAAAGAAGATGAAAAAACAGGAAATTTAATAGGATTACTAATTGGTGTAGCTTTACTTTTAGGATGTCAAAATATTTTAGATTTTGATTTAATATGGAAATTAGCATTTCCTACAATTTTAATAATAATTGGATTGTCAATTATTTTTAAAGACAATTTAGGTGGGAAAGTAAGCAGTGAAATAAAAAAATTAAATGAAAAGAGAAATGGAGAAAATTCATATTGTGCAACATTTTCAGGACAAAATGTAAATTTTGATGGAGAAAAATTTACAGGAGCAGATTTAACAGCTATATTTGGTGGAGTTAAGTGTGATTTAAGAAAAGCTATTATTGAGTCAGATGTAGTTATTAATGCAAGTAGCACATTTGGAGGGATTGATATATATGTACCATCAAATGTCAAAATAAAAACAAAATCAACATCAATATTTGGAGGAGTTGAAAATAAAGCAAATACAACAGAAGATGAAAATAGCCATACAATTTATATAAATGGAACAGCATTATTTGGAGGTGTTGAAGTAAAATGACAACAGCTCAAAAAGTTATTAAATACATAGCTCTCGGCTTTGCCGCATTTTTAATTGTTACAATAATATCAGCAATATTAAGTGGCGGATATGCTTTACTAAGAGCATTCGGACTCATTCATGTAGATAAGAACATTGTAACAGAGGAGTTAAAAGTAATATCAAGTGAAGTAAAAGAAATATCAACATTAAAAATAGATTTATCGTGTACAAATCTAGACGTAAAAATAGGAGATAATTTTAAAGTTGAAACTAATAATTCAAAAATAACTTTTACAAATGATAATGGTAGTGTAAAAATAAAAGAGGAAAATCGAAACTGGTTAAATAACAATAAGGAAAGTAATTTAATAATTTATATTCCAAGAGATATGATAGCCATAGATGAGACAAAAATAGAAACAGGAGCTGGGAAAATAAATATAGAAAAATTAAATACACAAAGTCTATATCTTGAATTAGGTGCTGGAGATGTATATATAAAAAATTTAACAGTAACAAAAGAAGCAAAGATTGATGGGGGATTAGGTAGAACAGAATTAAAATCTTGTGAAATAAACAATTTAAAAGCAAATCTAGGAATGGGGGATTTTGTTTTTAATGGTAAATTAACAGGAAAAAATGAAATAGACTCTGGAGTTGGGGCTATTGATATAGACTTAATGGATAATAAAGGAAATTATAAAATTAATGTAAGCAAAGGATTAGGCAATGTTACACTTGATGGTCAAAAACTTGAAATGGATAGAGTTTATGGAACAGGTGAAAACTATTTAGATGTTGATGGTGGTATAGGAGAAATAAAAATAGAATTTAAGGAGGAATAAAAATGGAAAACAAAATATGCCAAAGTTGCGGTATGCCTATAATTTCCAATGAACAATTAGGAACAAATAAAGATAAAAGTAGAAATGAGGATTATTGTATATATTGTTATAAAGATGGCGAATTCATAGATAAAGTTACAATGGAAGAATATATAGAAATGTGTTCTCAATTTGGTTCACAAGCAGGCATGACTAATGAAGAAATGAAAAAGCATTGTAAGAAATTATTTCCGACTTTAAAAAGGTGGAAAGTTAATTAAAGAAAATAGTTAAGAGAAGAAGAAAAGAAAATGAATATAAAAGATTATGGATTTAAAGAAAATTTAAAAAGAAACAATATCAATGGAAGAATTCCAGCAAGAATAATAGCTACACATAAAGACAGATATGAAATTGTATGTGATAAAGGAAATGGATTTGCAAAAATTAAAAGAGGATGTTTTTATGATAATCCAAATTCGGATTATCCGACAACAGGAGATTTTGTATTAATTGAATGGAATGAAAATGGAGAAAGTATGATAACGGAGACATTAAAAAGGGAAAGCTTATTTTCAAGAGTGGCATCTTCAAGTGATAAAAATCACGAATTACATAAACAACATGAACAACTTGTTGCAGCAAATTTTGATTATGTGTTTATAATGCAATCTCTGAATGATAATTTTAACTTGCATAGGATAGAAAGGTATTTGACGTTATCTTGGCAATCTGGAGGAATTCCAGTTATTATTCTTACCAAAAGAGATTTAGTAGAAAATTATATAGCCTATATAAATCAAGTAAAGAATATAGCAATAGGAGTAGATATTTATGCAATAAGTTGCAAAACAGGAGAAGGAATAGAAAATATTAGAAAATATTTTGAAAAAGGAAAAACTATTGTGTTTTTAGGCTCATCTGGTGTTGGCAAATCTACTCTTGTAAATACTTTGTATGGTGAAGAAATAATGAAAACATCTGAAATTAGAGAAGAAGATTCTAGAGGAAGACATACAACAACATCAAGGAATCTAATTATACTACCCAATGGAACAATGATTATAGATACACCAGGAATGAGAGAATTAGGAATGTGGGAGGTATCTGAAGGATTAGATAAAACATTTAAAGATGTAGAGCAATATTTAGGAAAATGTAAGTTCTCAGATTGTACTCATACAAATGAACCTGGTTGTAAAATATTAGAAGCAATAAAAAATGGAGAATTATCACATGATAGGTTTAATTCTTATATTAAATTACAAAATGAAGCAAAGTATAATAATGATAGCGAAAACTATTTAAAAGAGAAAAGAAACAAATTCAAAGATATAGCAAAACATAATAAAGTAAATAAAAAACACTAATAGCAGTTGCCTAATAGTGTTATAATAAATCTTGCCAATACGGGGCATTTCGGCACCTATTGGCATATTAATAATTTTCAAAATTATATTTATTTTTAGGTATTTGTGGCATACTAAGTAGAACAAAATATAGGAGTTGATAGTATGCAGAACATAAAAAAGGAAGACATAGACGTAAAAAAATATTATGGAGAAGATACAGTATTAAAAGTAGAAGAATTTAAAAATAAATATAAAATATCAGAGAATGGATTAGAAACAGAAGAAGCAAAAGAAAAATTAAAAAATCTAGGGCTAAATCAAATAAAACAATCAAAGTCCAAAAAGTGGTACAATTATCTATTATCAAGCTTATTTAGTACTTTTAATAGTATATTATTAGGAATAGGCTTTATTTTAATTTATACAGATATAATTCTGCCAGAAAAGCCAAGTCCAGCAAATATTATAGTAATAATTGCATTAATTATAGTAAGCACATTACTTGAATTTTTTGAGGTATTCCGCTCAAATAAAGCTGCAGACAAGCTAAAAGAACTTGTTGAAACAACAAGTACAGTCATAAGAGATAGTAAAAAAATAAAAGTACCGCTAAAAGAAGTAACATTGGGAGACATTGTACTTTTATCAGCAGGGGATATGATTCCAGCAGACCTTCGTATAATAGAATCCAAAGATTTATATGTAGGACAATCATCTATTACAGGTGAGTCTGATGCAGTAAGAAAAGTTACAAACACAGAATTAGAAGGTATAAATGAAATAGAGAGTATAACAGACTTAGACACAATATGTTTTATGGGAACAAATGTAATAAGTGGAACAGCAAAAGCGGTCGTTATAAAAAAAGGTGATGATACTTATTTCGGAAAAGTTGCATATACTCTAACTCAAGGAAAACCAAAAACTAATTTTCAAAAAGGAATAGAAAGTATTAGCAAACTCCTAGTTCGTTTTATGATAGTTTTAATTCCAATTGTATTTATACTAAATGCTTGGAAACATGACTATATATTATCATTCACATTTGCAGTAGCGATTGCAATAACAATAACACCATTATTATTACAAGTTATTTTATCATCATGCCTTTCAAAAGGTGCAGTAAGGATGTCTAAAAAAAAGACTATAGTAAAAAAGTTAGACTCTATCCAAAACTTTGGGGCAATGAATATTTTATGTACAGATAAAACTGGGACTCTTACAGAAGACAAAATAGTATTGGAAAAATATTTAGATGTATATGGAAATGAAGATATAAGAATATTAAAACATGCATTTTTAAACTCGTATTTTCAAACAGGTCTAAAGGGAAGTATAGATGAGGCTGTAATTAATAGAGCCTTAAAAAATAATTTAAGTAATTTAGTAAATGAGTATAGAAAAGTAGATGAAATCCCCTTTGATTTTACTAGAAGAAGACTATCTATTGTAGTTTCAAATGATGATGGTAAGTTATTGATAACAAAAGGTGCTGTTGAGGAAATATTAAGTATTTGTAATACAATAGATTATAACCATGAGATTATGCCAATAACAAAAGAGATAAAAGACAATATTAGAGAGATTGCAAATAGATTAAATGAAGAAGGATTAAGAGTAGTTGCAGTTTGTCAAAAGAGAAATGTAGATAATATAGAAACATTTAGTGTTGAAGATGAGAAACAAATGTCTTTAGTTGGGTTTGTTGGATTTTTAGACCCACCAAAAGAAAGTGCACGTCTTGCAATAGAAAAATTAAATAATGCTGGAATAAGAGTAATAGTGCTAACTGGAGATAATGCAGCAGTTACAAAAAATATTTGTAAAAAAGTAAATATAAATACAAGTAAATTCGTAACAGGTAGCCAAATAGATAAATTAGCAGATAACGGAGTTTTAAGACTACTTAGAAAATCAAATGTGTTTGTTAAATTAACACCAATACAAAAAGCAAGAATAGTCAGAATTTTAAAGGAAAGTGGAAATGTTGTAGGTTATATGGGAGATGGCATTAATGATGCACCATCACTTACCAATTCAGATGTAGGGGTTTCAGTAGATACAGCAGTTGATATTGCAAAAGAAACAGCAGATATAATCCTTTTAGAAAAAGATTTAAATGTACTTCTAGATGGTGTAACTGAAGGAAGAAGAACTTTTGGAAATCTAATGAAATATATAAAAATGGCGGTAAGCTTTAACTTTGGAGAAGTTATGTCTGTAATAATTGCAAGTGTATTTTTACCTTTCCTACCAGAAACGCCAATACAATTATTAGTAGAAAGCTTATTGTACGATTTTGGACAATTAACTTTACCATTTGATAATGTGGACAAAGAATATCTACAACGTCCTAAAAGATTTGATATAAAGGATCTTAAACACTTTATGCTTTTTATGGGACCATTAAGTTCAGCCTTTGATATGCTGGTGTTTGCATCGCTATGGTTTATATTTAGAATTAGGGAAGCATCAGTATTCCAAACTGTATGGTTTAGTTATAGTATAGTTTCTAACCTTACAGGTATGCACATTATAAGGACTGCTAAAATGCCATTTATACAAAGTAATGCAAATAAAATGGTATATTTCTCATCAATATTATTAAGTATTATAGGAGTATTAGTACCATACACATTCTTAGGTAAAGCAATTGGATTAGTACCAGTAACACTAAATTATTTAAATGTAATAATTGGAGTGACTGCATTATACTGCGTTGCAGCAATATTTGCTAAGAAAATATATATAAAAAAATACGGAGATTGGATTTAAAACATATAAAAATATTCAATTTTACTTGACATTTTTTATAAAAAGAGTATAATGTTAGAGTACTCTAACATTATATGGAGGGAAAATGAAATTAACTAATGTTCAAAAAGAATATTTAAAAACTATCTATTTATTAGAAAAATCTAAAAAAGAAGTGCGTATGACAGATATTGCAAATAAATTAAACAAAACAAAACCTACAGTTAATTATGCTATGAACTCATTAAAAGAGGAAAAACTTATTAATTATGAAGTATATGGACAAATAACATTAACTAATCTAGGTAAGAATGCGGCTGAAAAAGTTTTAGAGGCGTATGATATTGTTTGTTTGTTTTTGACAGAAATATTAAAAATGGACAAAGCAGAGGCTGAGAATGAAGCAAATAAAATAAAAGCAACACTACAAGACGAAACCATAAATAAATTAGCAAAATATACAAACGAGACATTAGGATTACCTAGTTTAGAGTGTGGGTACAATATAAATAATGCAAGATGTTTAAAATGTCTAAGAAGGGAAAGGAAGAATATAAATGGATAATTATTTTGATAATGCTGCAACAACTAGAACAGATGATGAAGTATTAAAAGAAATGCTACCATATTTTAGCCAAAGTTATGGAAATCCATCTTCGATATATAAAATAGGAAGGGAAAATAGAAAAGCAGTTGAGGAGGCAAGAGAAAAAGTTGCAAAAGCAATAAATGTCGAACCAAATGAGATATATTTCACAGCAGGAGGAAGTGAAAGTGATAATACTGCAATAAGAGGTATAGCATATGCATATAAACAAAGAGGAAACCATATTATAACATCTAAAATAGAACATCCAGCAGTATTAGAAACATGTAAACAACTAGAAAAAGAAGGATTTGAGGTTTCATATATTGGAGTAGACGAAAAAGGCATTGTTAATTTAGAAGAATTAAAAAATTCAATAAAAGAGACAACAACATTAATTACAATAATGTTTGCAAATAACGAAATTGGTACAATAGAACCAATAAAAGAAATAGGAAAAATAGCAAAAGAAAATAATATAATCTTCCATACAGATGCAGTACAAGCAGTGGGAAGTGTGAAAATAGATGTAAAAGAAATGAACATAGATAGTTTGTCACTATCAGGACACAAATTTTATGGACCTAAAGGAATAGGAGCTTTATATGTAAAAAAAAGTGTTAGATTCCAAAAATTTGTAAACGGAGGACATCAAGAAAAAAATAAAAGAGCAGGAACAGAAAATGTTCCAGGAATAGTGGGCCTTGGGAAAGCAATAGAAGTTGCATATAGTAATTTAGAAGAACATAATAAAAAAATAAAAGAATTGAGAGACTATTATGTTGAAGAGGTAAAAAAAAGAATTCCATATATAAAAATAAATGGAGATATGGAAAATAGATTGCCAGGAAATAGTAATATATCTTTTAGATTTATAGAAGGAGAAGGATTGCTTTTAAATTTAGATTTAAAAGGAATATGTGCATCAAGTGGTAGTGCTTGTACATCAGGTTCACTTGATCCATCACACGTGCTTTTAGCAATAGGTTTGCCACATGAAATTGCGCACGGTTCTTTAAGAATAACAATAGGAAAATATAATACTAAAGAAGAGGTAGATTACTTATTAAATAATCTAGAAGAAATAGTATCAAGATTAAGAAATATGTCACCACTATGGGAGGAGTTTATTGAAGGAGGAAATAAATAATGGAAATGTATAATGATAAAGTAATAGAACATTATAGTAACCCAAGAAATGTTGGAGCAATAGAAGATGCGTCAGGAATTGGAGAAGTGGGAAATCCAGTTTGTGGAGATATAATGAAAATGTACTTAAAAATAGAAAATAATATAATTGTAGATGTAAAATTTAAAACTTTTGGATGTGGAGCGGCGATAGCAACAAGTAGTATATCTACAGAAATGATAAAAGGAAAAACAATAGAAGAAGCTTTAAAACTAAGTAATAAAGATGTTGTAAATGAATTAGGAGGGCTACCACCAGTTAAGTTACATTGTTCAGTTCTAGCAGAAGAGGCAATAAGAAATGCAATAGCAGATTATTATAGAAAACAAGGAGGAAAAACAGAAGAAGAAATAGTAGCAATCTGTGGTTTAAAAAACAATGGCGAATGTGCACACTGCCATGATGTACAACCAGAATAATTAATTGTAGAAAACTACATTTTTGTCTTCTATAAAATGGTATTTATAAAAAATTGAAGGGAAAATATATGAAACGAGTTTTATTAGGTATGAGCGGAGGCGTAGATAGTAGTGTCGCCGCTATTTTATTAAAAGAAGCAGGATATGAAGTAATTGGTGCTACAATGAAACTATGGGAAAGTGAAGACGAATATATTGAAGGCGGATGTTGTAACATGAACTCTACAATAGATGCGAAAAGAGTATGTGATGTCTTAGATATTCCACATTATGTATTAAATTTTCAGGAAAAATTTAATACATGTGTAATACAAGATTTTATATCTGAGTATAAAAAATGCAGAACTCCTAACCCATGTATTGAATGCAATAAATATTTGAAGTTTGGTACAATGTATGAAATGGCAAAAAAACTAAATTGTGATTATATTGCAACAGGACATTATGCAAAAATAGAATATAGCGAAAAATATAAGCAATATGTATTAAAAAAATCAAATGCAGGAAAAAAAGACCAAAGTTATGTATTATATAATTTACCAAAACAAATGACAGATAAAGTACTATTTCCATTAGGGAATTTTGAAAATAAAGAACAAATAAGAAAAATTGCTGAAGAGCATAATTTACAAGTAGCAAAAAAGCCAGACAGCGAAGACATATGCTTTATACCAGATGGAGACTATAAAAGATTCTTAGAAACAAATTCTGATTTAAAAGCAGATATTGGAAATATAGTAAATACTGAAGGAAAAATTCTAGGAAAACATGAAGGACTGTATAAATATACAATTGGGCAGAGAAAAGGCCTTGGAATTTCAAATGAGTTTCCACTATTTGTTAAAGGCTTTAATCCAGAAAAAAATGAGTTAATAGTTGGGGAAGAAAAAGAAATATTTTCAAAAGAAGCAATTGCAAATGAAATTAATTTAATATTAATGGATGAAATAACAGCTCCAATGGAAGTAAAAGCAAAAATAAGATATGCTGCAAAAGAAGCAGAGTGTATAATTTATCCGATAGAAGATGGCAAAATAAAAGTAATATTTAATGAACCACAAAGAGCAATAACACCAGGACAATCAATAGTATTTTATATAGATGACATTGTACTAGGAGGAGGGAAAATAATATAAAAAAATATTGCACCCAAAGCTACTTTATAATATAATAAAAGTGTAAAAACAAATATAATATAAAAGGGAGGAATTAATATGGACAAAAAAACAACAGGAATTGTAGCATATTTAACATGGATAGGTTGGTTAATAGCACTTCTAGCAGGTGATAAAGAAGGAGCAAAATTCCATATAAACCAAGCATTAGTTATACTATTATTTTCATTATTATCAATAATACCATGTATTGGATGGATTTGGGGAATTTTTATGATAGTATGTTGGTTTATAGGATTCATTGCAGCAATCAATGAAGAAGAAAAATCAATTCCATTATTAGGAAATATCAGAATAATAAAATAAATTGCATATGAATATAATTGCAAGAAACTGTATGGGCGGGCTCTATGCCAGCCCATAATTTTGTAAAAATTGACGGAGTTTTTTTGTATTATAAAAACAGGAGAAAAAATGGAAAAAAATAAAAAAGACTGGACTTACATTTGTGTTTCTATAGCCACATTAATTATTATATTAATAGCTATAGTTTATATTATATATGTTAATAAATTCATAAAAATACCAGAATGCGCTATATATAAAACTTTTGGTATATATTGTCCTGGGTGTGGTGCAACAAGAGCAGTATATAGTTTATACTATGGTGAAATATTAAAATCAATTTATTATAATCCAATTATATTATACTTAGTTATAATAGACTTTTGGTATTTAATAACAGAAGGAATAGCAAAAATTTTAAAAAAAGAAAATAAATTTTTTGTAAAAAACATAAAAATATATCTATATTTAGCATTAACAATTTTAGTAATAAACTGGGGGATAAAATTATTAATGCCAATATGCCAATAGGGACGGGGTATTTTGGCACCTATTGGTATTATCAATAATACAATGTGTTTTCATTGATGGAATTTTTATGATAATATATTGATTTATATTACATAAAATAAAATACACAGAAAATGTAAAAGACTTCCAATTATACAACTAATATGAAATAAAGAGTGCATCCATTTTTGTTTTTTCCCTATAATATAAAGAACTGCTCCTAAAGTGTATACTATTCCACCAGATAATAATAAAATAAAACCATTCATAGTTAATAAAGTAGGCAATAAATTTATCTTAAATATAATAAACCATCCCATTAAAAGATAACAAATCATAGAAAATATTTTATATTTTTTTAAATCAATAGAATTAAAAACAATTCCTAATATTCCTAAGGCCCAAACAATCCCCAAAAGTGCCCATCCAATAGTGGAGTTGTATTGTCTTAGTGTACACAAGGCAAAAGGAGTATAAGTTCCTGCTATAAGAATAAATATAGAGCAATGATCAATTATTTGAAATACTTTTTTTGCTGTGCCAGTAGAATTTAATCCATGATATATGCTAGACATTGTATATAGCAAAATTAATGAAACACCATAAATTGAACTTGCAATAATCCCATAAACATTATTGTGAATAGCAGAAAATATAACACATAATACAAGTGCAATAATACCTAAAGAAGCACCAACAATATGTGATACCATATTGAGGATTTCTTCGCCTTTACTATATGTAGGTAATACTCGATCAGCTAATTTAACTCTATTCATAATTTCCCCCCTGAGCTAGAATTTGTTTTAATTCTTCATTTCTTTTAATCTTATTAGTAGTAGTTTTTATTAATGGTTCTGAAGTTAATGTCATATGTTTTATATATTTATACATTGGAAGAGTTTTATTAATATCTTTAATTTTCGCCCATAAAACATTTTGTAAATCTTTTTCAGAAATATTTGGATATCTTTTATTAACAAAGTCTTTATTGTAAACAATTTTAACAGCTACTTTGACATCATTCTTATCATTTGAAGAAGGTAATCCATAAATAAAAGATTCTTCAACTTCATCTAATCTATTAATTAATAGTTCAAGTTCTTCAGGAAAAACTTTTTTGCCATTTTTTAGAACAATCAAGTCTTTCTTTCTTCCTGTAATAAATAAAAAACCATCTTTATCAATATAACCTAAATCACCAGTATAAAACCAACCATCTTTTAATACATCATTAGTTTGAGTTTCATTTTTATAGTATCCAAGCATTACATTAGGACCTTTTACAGCAATTTCTCCAATACCATTTGAATCAGAATTTTTAATTAAAACTTCTATACTATGCATAGGTTTCCCTACAGATCCATATTTGATAGCATTATCACTCTCAGCAGAAATAACAGGAGAAGTTTCTGTTAATCCATAACCCTGTACAAGATGAATTCCAATTTGATTGAACCATTTAGAAACTTTCGAGTCTAGAGGAGCACCACCAGAAACTATAAATCTCATATTTCCACCTAAAGCATTAATTAACTTTTTGAAAATTTTTCTTCTTATATCTATATTAAATTTTAATAGAATATTGCTTACTTTTACTGCAAAATTAATAAGTTTAGTCTTACCTTGTTTTTCAATTTCGCTTATCATGGTTGAGTACATCTTATCAATTAATATTGGAACGCCAACAAATACGGAAACTTTATATTCTAATAAATTTTGTTTTATATATCTCAGACCATCAGGGAAAACTGTTTTTAGTCCAGCAGACAACATGACTAACATTCCTGTAGAACCAAAAATATGGTGAAATGGTAAAAAGGCAATATTAACATCAGTTTCATAAAAAGATTCTACTAAAAGCATGTCATATATATTAGTAACAATTCCAAATTGATTTAACATAACCGCTTTAGATTGTGAAGTAGTTCCAGAGGTAAATAATAAAATACTCATATTGTATGGATCTACTTCGCAATTTATAAATGCATTATTTCCATTTTCAATTTCCTTTTTTCCATCGGAGAGTAGATTATTGAAACAAAGAAAATTAGGCAATTCATCAAAACATATAAAATGTTTTATATTAGTTTTATTAGATGCCTTTATTTCCTCTATAATATCTTTTAATTTCGCATCAAAGACAATAGCTGATGCTTCACTTCTAATTAATGAATTTTCTAATTCATCTGTTTGCAATCCCTTATCTAATGGAACAGAAACAATACCACCCAATAAATTACTTAAGTGAGCAATAGCCCATTTATAGCAGTTATGGCCTATTATTGCGACTCTTTTATTTTTTAATCCAAGTTTATATAAAGCTGTTCCAAAGGAATTTATAT
>SAMEA3663246__coassemble_126_pt1 | contig 30770 bp, 31 predicted proteins | sample SAMEA3663246__metabat2_low_PE_010 | metagenome-assembled genome bin SAMEA3663246 (sample SAMEA3663246) | pig gut metagenome | biome: pig gut; feature: pig-associated habitat; material: faeces | place: China | collected 2013
TATATATCAAAAAATCGTATAATGCAAACATTATACGATTTTTTTTAATATTTTTTGTTAATGTTCAGACCCAAATTTTCAAATTAGTAGCTCCACGTGTCGGTTGCACTTTTCTTTTCGTGCTTTAGCCTAAGAAAAGAAAATGTCCAATTATAATAAGTCTTTTACTGATTCGCTTATTATTTTATTTACATCTGCAAGCATTATATTAAATCTTACCTCAATGTCGAAGTATTCTTTTATTTTTGCATCTTGAACAAGCATATTATACATTTCTTGTAATTTTAATGTTTTTTCTTCTGACTCTTTGTCTCCTTGGAATGCCATTACTTGTACTTCATATCTTATTTTTTCGAATTCATCTATTTTTTGTTTTAATTCTAAATTTTGGTTTAAACTTTCTTTTGCTTTTTTATATTCTAAGTATTCTTTGCTTTCTTGTATTGCTTTTGCAAGATTATTTGCTTCATCATATACATACATAAAAATTCCTCCTTACGCATATGCCTGTCTTTTATTGAATTTAATTAGTTTTGCAATTTCTGCTTCTCCTTGACCTGCTTTTATTGTTTTGTTTGCAAATTCTTGTTTTATTTGCTTTTGTTGTCTTTCTGCCATTGTCTCACATATTGCTTTTTGATATGTAAAATGTGTATCTTGAGCTATTTTTGCCCAGTTAAATTCATTTTTTACTTTTTGTTTTGCTTTTTTTGTTACCATATCACAAAGCTCTGGTTTTAATAATAATTCTAGTATTGAATCTGCTATTGAATTTGGATTTCCAGCATAACTCTTCATTCCATCTACACCATGTTCTACTATTTCGTTTAGTCCACCTACATCTGACACAACTGTTGGAACACCTGCAAGCATTGCTTCTAACGCTACTATTCCAAATGGTTCATAGGTACTTGGAAACACTGCTACATCTGCACATTTATACATTTTTGAAACTTGTTTTGCATTTAGATATCCTGCAAAACAAACTTTATTTGAAAGTCCCATATATTCTACTTGAGCTTTCAAGTCATCAATCATTCCACCTTTACCTGCAATTACAAGTTTTGCATCATGATACCCTCTTAAAATTTTTGGCATTGCTGAAATTAAATGTTGAACTCCCTTTTCATATACTAGTCTTCCCATAAATAAGATAATCTTTTCATTATCTAAAGCATATTGTCTTCTAAAATCATAATCTTTATCTATTCCTGTATAAGCTGTTGTATTTATTCCATTAGATATTACATTGATTTTCTCAAATGGAAGTCCAAATAGTCTTTGTAATTCATTTTTCATATATTTGCTATTTACAATTACTTCTGAAGATTCATATGTAAGTAGCCATTCTGTGTCATTAACATATCTTTGTACTTCATTATGTATTCCACTATTTCTACCAGCCTCTGTTGCATGTATTGTTGAAACAAGAGGAATTCCAAAGGATTCTTTTAATGTTTTTGCAGCATATGCAACTAACCAATCATGTGCATGAATAACATCAAACTTTCCTTCTTTTTCTATGATTTGGCTTGCTTTTGAAACCAAATTGAAATTAAGTTGCATTATCCAATCTGTAAAATTATTAGGATTTATCATGAAGTTATCTACTCTGTATACATGAACTCCTTTATCATTTTCATAATATGGAACGTCTCCTTCTTTATATGTTACAACATACACATCGTGTCCATCTTTTATTAATCTTTTTGATAAATCATGTACTACTCTTGCAATACCACCTACTATTCTTGGTGGATATTCCCATGTTAACATCAATATCTTCATTTGTTTCCTCCTATAAAATTTTATTTTTTACATCTACATCACATGTATTGTATCTAAATATTTAAAAAAAGTAAACATCTTTTATAAAAATATTTACTTTTTTAGTTTCTAAATAAAAATATTACATTAAATTTTTAAAGCATATCTATAAGCCGGGTTCTGTATTAGACAGTCATTTATCTAGGACATATATTACTATATGCCTCAAGCCACCAATTCAAGAAGATGGCGAGCAGCCTTAGCCTTCTTTATTAGGTGTTGCTCCAGATGGGGTTTACATTGACCCAAACTGTCACCAGTTTGGCGGTGAGCTCTTACCTCACCTTTTCACACTTACCTTTGTATAACAAAGGCGTTTATTTTCTGTTGCACTTTCCTTAAGGTTTCCCTCACTGGACGTTATCCAGCATCATTGCTCTATGGAGCCCGGACTTTCCTCATGTAGACCCTTGCGAGTTTTACACGCGACTATCTGATATGCTCTATATTTTATTTTATATTAATTTTTTAGTAAAGTCAATATCTCATCTATTGTAAAACTATCTTGCTCTCCTGTTTCCATATTTTTAAAAGCTAGCTTTTCAGTTTTTATTTCATCTTCTCCGATAATTATGGCATATGGAACTTTTAATTTGTCAGCATATTTAAATTTTGCTTTTATTTTTTTATTTTCACAATATAGTTCTGTATTTATTCCGTTTTCTCTTAATATATTCGCTACTTTTATTGAATATGAAAAATTTTCTGTCATTGGAATAACAATTACTTTTGAAATAGATTTATTTTCTACTTTTATTAAATTTAATTCATTTAGTACAAAATATAATCTTGAAAGTCCTATTGAAATTCCTACTCCTGGCATTTTTTTATCAGTATAAAAATCTGATAAGTTATTATATCTTCCACCAGAGCAAATACTTCCCATATCTCTATGTCCATCTATAAATGTTTCATATACTGTTCCTGTATAATAATCTAATCCTCTTGCAATTTTTAAATCTATTGCAAAATATTTATCTGATATTCCAAAAGCTTTTAGGAATTGAATTACTTTTTTTAACTCTTCTTTTCCTAAATTAAATTCTGGATTATCAATACGAATATTTTCTAATTTTTCTAATATTTCTAATGGCTTTCCATTTATATTAATAAAGTTAATTATCGTATTTATGCTTTCATTATTTAATCCTAAAGTTTTAAGCTCTTTTATAGTATTTTCTTCTCCGATTTTCTCTAGTTTATCTATAATTCTCATTATTTCTATTTTTTGATTTTCAGCATTAATGCTTTTAAACAAGCCTTCTAGAATTTTTCTATTATTTATAAATATGCAAAATTCATCTAATCCAAGAGCTTTAAACGTATTATAAATTACCATTGGCATTTCTGCATCAAAAAATAAACTTAATTCTCCATCTCCAATAACATCAATATCGCATTGATAAAATTCTCTATATCTTCCTCTTTGTGGTCTTTCCCCTCTATATACCTTACCAATTTGATATCTTTTGAATGGAAAAGTTAATTGGTTATAATGCTCTGCAACATATTTTGCAAGTGGTACAGTTAAGTCAAATCTTAAAGTTAAATCATTTTCACCTTTTTTAAAATTGTATATTTGCTTTTCGGTTTCTCCACCTGCTTTTGCCAATAAGACTTCAGAAGCTTCAATAACTGGTGTATCTATTGGTAAAAATCCGTATTTTTCGTATGTTTTTTGTATTGTTTCTTTCATCTGATTAAATACTATTTGTTCTTCTGGTAGTAGTTCCATAAAACCTGGCAAAGTCTTTGGCTGTACTTTTTCCATTTAAATTCCACTTTCCTTTCGTTCTAATAATTTTGTGCTTTTAATTCTAAGTATATAGGTTCTTCATCTACTATTCTTGTTGGTCTACCATGACCTGGGTAAACTATAACATCTTCTGGTAAAATCATTAATTTGTTTGTAATTGAATTTATAATATCTTCGAAATTACTTGTTGGCAAATCTGTTCTTCCCCATGAACCTTTAAACATTGTATCACCAGAAAATAGCATTTTCTCTTCTTCACAATATATGCATATACTGCCTACAGTATGTCCTGGTGTATGAATAATTTTAAATTCTAAATTTCCTACATGAATTAAATCGCCTTCATTTAGTCTTGATTTATCTTCTATATCAATTCTTTGAATTCCTATATGACTTGTTAAACTAATTTCTGGATCATTTAAACCTTTTTCATCAAATCTGTGTATTAATACTGTTCCACCTGTTTTTGATTTTAATTCATTTACTCCACCAATATGGTCACCATGGCAATGGGTCAAAAGTATATATTTTACTTTTGCTTGTAAGGCATCTAGCATATCAGTTATTTTATTTACTGAACCTCCTGGATCGATTACCATAGTTTCTTTTGTTTCTTCATCTTGCACTATATAACAGTTTACTCCTAAAATGTTTCCTACATTTACTTTAATTCTCTTTAGTATCATTTTATAAATCGCTCCCTAACTTATTCTTCATCCCAGTTATGGAATATTTCTATAACATCGTCTAATTCATCTAGTTTTTCAATTATTAATTCCATTTTTCTTTGTCCATTTTCGTCTAATTTAACATATGTATTTGGAACTAGTTGTACATCAGCTTCAACAAAAGTTAAGCCTTCATTTTCCAAGCTTTCTCTTAAATGTGAAAATTCAGCTGGAGCACATGTAATTTCATAATAATCTTCTTCAGATTCTAAATTATCTGCTCCATTATCTAATGCAATTAGCATTAAATCATCTTCTGATAAATTTGTGCTTTCTTTTTCTATTACAATTACGCCCTTTTTCTCAAACATATATGATACACAACCTGTTGTGCCAAGATTTCCGCCAAATTTATCGAAGATATGCCTTACATCTGCAGCTGTTCTATTTCTATTGTCTGTAGAAGCATTTACAATAATTGCAACTCCATTTGGTCCATATCCTTCATAAGTTACTTCTTCATAACTTTCATTATTGCCTGCTCCAGCAGCTCTTTTGATTGCACTATTTATTGTATCATTTGGCATATTATTTGCTTTACATTTTGCAATAACATCCTTTAACTTGGAATTACCTGCAGGATCTGGCCCCCCTTGTTTTACTGCCATTAATAATTCTCTTCCTAATTTTGTAAATATTTTTCCTCTCGCACTATCTGCTTTATTCTTTTTTGCTTGAATATTATGCCATTTTGAATGTCCTGACATAGTTCATTCCTCCTTTAATTTTATTCTAAAATATTTTAACACATTTTTTCTAATTTGTGTAGTGTTATTCTTCTATATTTTCATTATTTGTTTTTTCTGTTCCTTGTGGCTCGTTTTCTTCTAACTCTTTATCATTTGTTTCAGTTTGATTTTCATTAGCTTTTCTAATTAATATAATTGGTGTTGTTTGTTTCCCTTGCCCGGCTGGATTGTCTTTAATCATTCCTAATAACTCTTCTTCTGATTCTGTAATTACATCTGAATATCCTAAAAGCTCCTGTCCTAAATCATTTGCATCAACTATCATTGCTTTAATGCCTAACTTTTCATATATTTCATTACAAACTGCTTTTGGATTTTCTGGCATTTCAATGCCAATATCTCCATATTCTTTCCATACATCTGGGTAAAATCCATCTAATCCGCTTACTTCTTGTCCTACTATTTTATAAAAAACTCCTCTTTTGCCAAACAACTTCGTAAAAGCACTTGCAATAGCAGCATATATACATTTAAATGCTCCCACTTTGTTTATTGCATATTGCATTTTTATGGCTTCACCAACCCCTATTCCTGTTTTAGGATGTGAAGCAAATTTTGATAAAAATTTTGCAAGCCAGCCAACTTTTATTTCTTCTCTTCTTACTACTCTTTTTTGACATAAAGCTATTATTTTCTCGCTTATACTTATTATATCTCCTTCTTCATAAATTGGAGATACATATTTTTGTATAACATCTATATATGATTCTCCTACCTGCACAAAATGTGTTTTTATTGCATGTCTTTTGTATACACTGCCATTTACTGATATTTCTACACTTTTATTTTCATTACTTACAAACTCCATAAAAATCATCCTTTTAAAATTAATTTTTTTCAATATCTACATTATATTTATTTATTACTTTAGTGTCAATACATTTTTACCTTTATTAATCTATTATTGTTACAGTTCAGACTAATTAATATATAATCCGCTCCATCTTGCTGTCTGTTGGACATTTTCTTTTCTTAGGCTAAAGCACGAAAAGGAAAGTGCAACCGACACGTGTAGCTACTAATTTGGAAATTTGGGTCTGAACATTAACCTATTATTTTGTTTATTTTTTTAGTTATGTGGAAAACTATTTTTATGAATCAGATTTTATTTTTAAAAGAATATAAAAAACATAAGTGGAAATATTTTTTAGTATTTACAGCTTGTCTTATTATTATTGTCTCAATATTAATTTATAATTCTTATTTACATGCAGAAAACAATCATACTTTGCGCATTATAGAAAGCAATTATAGTATAATTAGATTATATAGTACTGATAATAACGATGATATTTCATTTACTTTGTCAAATGGCAAGAAAACTACTATTATTGGTAAAATTATAATAGATAAAATTAATTTAAATTATGATATTTTAGAAGATTCTGATGATGATTTTTTAGAAATTTCCATTTGTAAGTTTTATGGGCCTAATCCTAATTTAGTTGGTAATATGTGCCTTGTTGGGCATAACTACGATGATGGCAGATTTTTTAGCAATCTTTTTAAATTACAAATCGGAGATTGCATAAAAATTATAAACAATCTCCGGTTTTGAAAACACATATTATATTTATAGTATATATGAAACTGACGCTAACGATACTTCTTGTTTAAATCAAGAAACATTTGGTCAAAAAGAGATTACATTAATTACTTGTAATAATTTGAATCTTAAAAGATTAATTGTAAAAGCAAGGCAGATTTAATTTATAAAAATATATAAAGTAATACTGCTACTCCTATTATCATCCTATAAACTGCAAATACTTTAAAACTTCCTTTTTGCAAATATTTAAGCAAGAATTTTATAACTATCATTCCTACAATGAAGCTTGTTATAACTCCAATTATAAAAGATATCATTCCTGTCATTGTTGCTACTTTAAAATAGTCTACAAAATCTCCTAATTTAAATATTGTTGCTGCAAGTACTATTGGTCCTGAAAGCATAAATGAATATTTTGCAGCAGCTTCTCTTTTTACTCCAAGCAACCTTCCTGTTGTCATTGTTATTCCAGACCTTGAAACTCCTGGAATAAATGCTAAACTTTGTGACAAACCAATTAAAAATGTTTGCTTAAAACTTAAATCTTGATATTCAGTCTCTGACTTTGATTTTTTATCAACCAAATATAAAATTATACCCATTACAATTAGTGCAATTGCAATTATTACCGGCTTTGTAAGAATATCTTCTGCATAATGGTCTAGTACAAAACCTATTATTCCACCTGGAATTGTTGCAGCAACAATATACCAAAAAATTCTTCCTTCCCCTGTTTTTTTCTTTTTTACTGCCATATTAAAGCCACCGACTATTAATTTTATCCAATCTTTAAAGAAAAATATACCTATTGCAAGTAATGTTCCAAAATGAAGTGCAATATCGAATGAATCCGGTATATTCCATTTAAATAACCATGGTATTAAAAATAAATGTGCTGAGCTTGATATTGGTAGTAGCTCTGTTAACCCTTGAACTATTCCTAAAATTAATGATTGATAAATTTCCATATTATTCCCCTTTTCATATTATATCTTCTAATGTTTCTTTTATATATTTTGCAGCAGTATATGGTGCAACTCTTCCAGGTAATCCGAATGCTAAAATTGCTTTTATATTTTTTTGTTTTGCATATTCAAAGTCTACTCCACCTGGTTTTGATGCTAGGTCAATAATTATAGCATCACTTGCCACATATTCTAACATATTTTTATCTAAAATCAAATGCGGAATTGTATTAAAAATATATTTACATCTAGGCAAATACTCTTTTAAACTCTTTATATCTACCATATTATATCCATAAGCATTTATATATGCTAAGTCTTCTTTTTTCCTTGCTTCAACATATACATTTGCACCAATTCCTACTAGCATTTTAGATAAAACTTTTCCTATTCTGCCAAAACCCAACACTATTGCATTATTTCCATGAATTGTTTCTTCAGATTCTTCCATTGCAACTTGTATTGCTCCTTCTGCTGTTGGTATTACATTTAAAATAGTTAATTTTTCGTTATCTAATATATCATATAATTTGCAATTATTTGTATTTGCCAAATCATATATTTCTTGTTTTACTGCACCTACAATAATTTCTTTTCCTACTGCTTTTTCAAATAAATTTTTTATACTTATTGGTTCTTTTGCAAATGGTGCATTAAGATATTTGTCATCTTTTGAAAATGGAATAGCTGAAATTATTTTTCCATCATCTAATTTTAATCTTTCTTCTTTAATTATATTATTGTTCTTGAAATCATAGTTTTCAAGTCCATAAGTATGAATAATATATCCTTCCTGCGCAAACATTTCAGCTAATTTTGCACTTCTTAAATCTCCTCCTGCAAAAAACAATTCTTTTTTTAGCATAATATCATCTCCTTCTTGATAATATTATGCTAAGTTTTTTTAGTTATTCTCTTACCTGTTTACTAAATTCTTTATTATAATTTTCAATACATTTTGCTATTATTTCTTCTGCCTCTTTATGACCAAATACTTCTTCTATTGAAGTTTGCTTATTTTCTAATTGTTTGTATACGATAAAAAAATGTCTAATCTCTTCAAAAAGATGAACAGGTAATTCAGATATATCTTTATATCCATTTAAAAATGGGTCTTTTTTAGCTACTGCAATGATTTTCTCATCTTTTTGCTCATTATCTACCATATTTAATATTCCTATTGGATAACATTCAACAAGTGTTAATGGAGCTATTTCTTCTTGGCATAAAACCAATACATCTAAAGGATCATCATCTTCTGCTAATGTTCTTGGTATAAATCCATAATTTGCAGGATAGTGTGTTGCTGTATATAATACTCTATCTAATTTTAACATTCCTGTTTCTTTATCTAATTCATATTTGTTTTTTCCACCCTTAGAAATCTCTATTACACTTATAAAGTCATTTTTTGTGATTCTTGTCTTCGAGATATCATGCCATATATTCATATATATAATCCTCCTTAGATTTATTCTTTTCCATTTATTTTTAATAATTTAAATATTTCAACAATTATAACTGGCGTAACTACAAGTAATATTGTTTCTAGTAAATGTTGCTTTGGTAAAAGTACTAAATTAAATATGTCTCTTAATTTTGATGTAAATAGTATTACAAACATTAATGATGCTGATACTAAATTTGCTAATATTAATGTCATATTGCTAAATATTCCTGTTTTAAATATTGATTTTTTATTATCTCTTACATTAAATACATTTACTAGCTCTGAAAATGCAAGCACATAAAATGCCATTGTTTGCCCTGTTTTTACCTTTTCTTCTGCAGATACTCCTTCTGTAGATAATCCTATTATAAATGCTGCAAGTGTTATTAAACCAATTATTATACCTTGGTATATTACTCTCCAAGTCATTCCTTTTGTAAAGATTCCTTTTTTTGATTTTAAAGGTTTTCTTTCCATTATATCTTTAGCAGGTGGATCTACTGCAAGTGCTAATGCTGGCAATGAATCTGTTACTAAATTAATCCATAATATGTGAATTGGGAGAAGTGTTTCTATTAATGCTATATCTATATTAAAAGCTTTTGAAAGCAACGGAGTTATTAATATTGCAAGGAATAATACTATAATTTCTCCGATATTGCTTGACAACAAGAATTGTATTGCTTTTAAAATGTTGTCATATATACGTCTTCCTTCCTCAACTGCAGCAACAACTGTTGTAAAATTATCATCAGTAAGAATTACATCTGCGGCTTCTTTTGCCACATCAGTTCCTACAACTCCCATTGCACAACCTATATCTGCAGTTTTTAGTGATGGTGCATCATTTACTCCATCTCCTGTCATGGCAACTACTTCTCCATTTGCTTGCCAAGCTTTTACAATTCTTACTTTATGTTCTGGACTTACTCTTGCATATACAGAATATTGTCTAATATTTTTGATTAATTCTTCATCACTTATTTCATCTAATTCTAATCCTGTAATTGCTTCTTCATCTTTTTCTAAAATACCTAAAGATTTTGCAATTGCAATTGCTGTAATTTTATGGTCTCCTGTAATCATTACAGTTTTTATTCCTGCAGATTTACATTTTTTTACTGCATCTTTAACTTCTAATCTTGGTGGATCTATCATTCCGCACATTCCTATATATGTTAAATTAGCTTCTATATTTTCCATTTCCTCTTTAGTTGGTTTATGGTCTAATTCTTTATATGCCATTGCAAGTACTCTTAAAGCATCTTTAGCCATAGAAGTATTTATTTCTCTTACATCTTTTTTAAAGTTTCCGATATCTTCTTTTATCTCACCGTCTTGAAGATATGAATTACAAATAGATAAAATTTCATCTACTCCACCCTTTGTATAAACTATATATTTATCATTTGATTTATTTACTGTTGTCATAAGTTTTCTTTCTGAATCGAATGGTATTTCATCTACTCTTTCATAGCTTGTATAAATTGCTGGATTGTAATTTAATTTAAATCCTAAATCTACTAACGCGGTTTCTGTAGGGTCTCCTGTGAGCACATTATCTTTTGAAACTTTAGTATCATTGCACAACATACAAGTATATATTAATTTATTTAAATCTTCATCATCTAAATCTCTCTTATATTCATCTACATTAATAACTTTATTATTGTAATATATCTTTTTAACTGTCATTTTGTTTTGAGTTAAAGTACCAGTTTTATCTGAACAAATAACAGTTGCTCCACCTAATGTTTCTACTGCTGGCAATTTTTTTACAATTGCATTTCTCTTAACCATTCTTTGAACACCTATTGCAAGAACTATTGTAAATACTGCAGGTAATCCCTCTGGAATTGCAGCTACTGCTAAACTTACAGCTGTCATAAACATTTCAATAGGTTCTTTGCCATAAGCTACGCCAACTATAAATATTATAGCACATATTACAAGCGCTACTATTCCTAATGTTTTTCCTAATTTATCTAATTTTTCTTGAAGTGGAGTTTGTTGCTCCTCTGTATTATTAATTATATCAGCAATTTTACCTACTTCTGTATTCATACCAGTTTCAACAACAACACCTTTTCCTCTTCCATATGTTGCTAAGCTTGATGAAAATAGCATATTTAATCTGTCGCCTATTCCTACTTTGTCATCATCAATTTTTGCTGCCATTTTCTCTACTGGCAAAGATTCTCCTGTTAAAGCAGCTTCTTGAGTTTTAAGATTTATTGCTTCTATAATTCTTAAGTCTGCTGGTATGTAATCTCCTGTTTCTATAACAACAATATCTCCTGGAACTAAGTCTTTAGACGGAATTACTTCTAATTTACCATTTCTAATTACTTTAGCAACATGGCTGCTCATTTTTTGAAGAGCTTCTAGTGACTTTTCGGCCTTATTTTCCTGTATTACACCTATTATAGCATTTACAGTTATTACAATTAAAATAATAATTGTATCTGCAATTCCTTCTCCTTGTGAAATTCCAATTACTCCCGAAATTATGGCAGATATTATTAAAATAATTATCATAAAATCTTTAAATTGCTCCAAGAATTTTATAAAAATATTTTTTTTGCGTTTAGCTTTTAACTCATTTAAACCATACTTTTCTTGCCTTTTTTTTACTTCTTCAATAGTTAAACCGTTATCTACATTTGTTTCTAATTCTTTTAATGTTTCATCAACTGATAAATTAAACCAATTCATTCAAACATTCTCCTTTCTTATCAAAAAAGACTTTTAAAGAAATTGGATGATTTCTTTAAAAGTCTTGCTTACCTTTTTATAGGTTTACTAACCAGATATTTATCGATATTGTTGATTAGTATATTTTTAAGCTACTCCCTCTTAAACTTTAATTATTTTATCATTTGTTAAAAACAAATGCAAGAGATTTTAATATTTTTTTATAGACAAAATGTTAAGACCCCAATTTTCAAATTAGTAGCTCCACATATCGGTTGCACTTTTCTTTTCGTGCTTTGTTTTTGTCTATTTTATTCTTCTTGATAATATGTCGTTCCTAGCATTTTGTCTGGTAGATATTGTTGCTCTACATAGTGGTTTGGATAATCATGTGGATATTTATAACCTACACCATAATTAAATTGTTCCATTCCTTTTGCGACATTGTTTCTTAAATGCATTGGTATTTCCCCAGTATCTCCATTTCTTACATCTTTTAATGCTTTGTCTATTGCCAAATACGCTGAGTTGGATTTTTTTGAAGTTGCAACATAGATGGCTGCTTCTGAAAGTATTATCCTTGCCTCTGGCATTCCCACTACAGTCGTTGCCTGAAGTGCGCTATTTGCAACGACTAATGCTTGTGGATTTGCAAGTCCCACTTCTTCTGCTGCTGCAATCACTATTCTCCTTGCTAAAAATACTGGGTCTTCTCCTGCTTCTATTGCTCTTGCTAAATAAAATACTGTTGCATCTGGGTCACTACCTCTCATTGATTTTATAAATGCACTTATATTATCAAAATGGGCATCTCCACCTTTGTCAAACATTATTCTTTTTTTGCCCAAACTTTCTGCTGCAATTTCATCTGTTATTGTTATATAACCATCTTTGTCTACAGGTGTTGTGAGAACAGCTATTTCTAATCCATTTAAAGCCACTCTTACATCTCCTGATGACAATTTTGCAATTGTTTTTAAAGTTTCATCTTTTATTTTTATATTATAACTTTTTAATCCTTCTGGATTACTTAGAGCATTTTTTAAAATTGTATAAACATTTTCTTCAGTTAACGGACTTAACTTTACTACCATTGACCTTGAAATTAATGCTTTATTAACTTCAAAATATGGATTTTCTGTTGTTGCACCAATTAATATTACTGTACCATTTTCTACATAAGGAAGTAAAGCATCTTGTTGTAATTTATTAAATCTATGTATCTCATCAATAAATAATATACATTTTCCTGAAGGATTGAGGATAGGATTTTTTGCTTCGTCAACAGTTTTTTTTATGTCAGAAACTCCTGCTGTTACTGCATTTAAGTGAACAAATTTTGCTTTAGTAGTATTGCTTATTACTTTCGCAAGTGAGGTTTTTCCACATCCTGTTGGTCCCCATAAAACTATGCTAGATAATCTATCTGCAACTATTGTTCTATATAGTATTTTATTTTTACCTAAAACCTCCTCTTGCCCAACAAATTCTTCTAATGTTTTAGGTCTTACTCTATATGCAAGTGGCTTTGTTAAATCCATAGTCAACCAAATTTCACTTCCTTCGAAACCCTAGTTTAAAAATATGATAATGCTGCTTTTATAATTTCTTCTACAGTCATTTTAGAACTATCAAATTTTCCTAAGATTTTTTCTACTTCTTTTTTATTGTAACCAAGTACTTGTAGTGCTGCAAGTGCTTCTTCATTTATCTCTTGTTTTGAAACTACTTCTTCTGTTTTTTCATCTTTTTCAATTGCTTGTTCTGTTTTTAATTTATCTTTTAATTCTAATATTATTCTTGCTGCTGTTTTATTTCCAATTCCTGGCACTTTTGTTAATTTACTAGTATCATTTGAAATAACAGATATTGCAAATTCTGAAGGAGATATTGCTGATAGCATTGTTATTGCTGATTTTGCTCCAATACCACTTACTGAAAGTAATAGTTCAAACATTCTGAGTTCTTCATTTGTTGTAAATCCATAAAGACTGATGTTATCTTCTCTTACATAATAATAAGTATATACTTTTACAATATTTCCAATTTCATCAAGAGTTTCTATTCCTTTTTGAGACATAAATATTTTGTAGCCTACTCCATTTACATCTATTACAACATAGTTATTCGTTTTTATCTCTAAACTTCCCTTTATATATGCAAACATTTAAAGGTTTCCTCCTATTCTACAGTAACTGATTTTGCTAAATTCCTTGGTTTATCAACATCTAATTTCTTTTCTACGGCAATGTTGTATGATAATAACTGTAATGGGATTATTGCAAGTATTGGTGATAAAAATTTATTTGTTTCTGGTATTTTAATCAACTCTTCAAATCCTTTTTTTTCGATATTTTGATTTGTTATTAATAAAATTTTAGCACCACGAGTTATAACCTCTTGAACATTACTTAACGATTTTTCTACTAAATCTTTATCTGTAATTACAGAAACAACAGTAATGCCATTATCTATCAAGGCAATTGGTCCATGTTTTAGTTCTCCTGAAGCATAACCTTCTGAATGAATATATGTTATTTCTTTTAATTTTAATGAACCTTCTAAGCAAACAGGATAATCTATTCCTCTTCCTAAGAAGAATACATCTTTTTCGTTATATATTTTTTTAGCAAATTCTTTTATTCTTTCTGCAACTTTTAAAGTTTCTTCTATTTTTTCTGGCATACTTAATAGACATTTTTTCAATTCTTCAATTTCGTTTTTTGAGGATGTGCCTAATATTTCTGCGAAGTGCATTGCCATAATAGTAAGCATTGTTATTTGAGAAGTATATGCTTTTGTTGAAGCAACAGCTATTTCTGGACCTGCATGAGTATAAACAGAATAGTCTGCTTCTCTTGTAATAGAACTTCCTATAACATTTGCAACAGCAATAGTTTTTGCGCCTTTGCTTTTAGCAAGCTTTAATGCTGCAATAGTATCTGCTGTTTCTCCGGATTGGCTAATATATATTGCTAAGGTTTTTTCGTCTATTAGTGGGTTATTATATCTAAATTCTGAAGCAACTTCAACTTCTACAGGAATATTACATAAATGTTCAATTGTTTTTCTTGCTGTTAATCCAGCATACATTGCTGTACCACAAGCTACAATGTATATTTTGTTTATAGTTTTTAAATATTCACTGTTTAATTCTAAGCCTTCTATTTCTATTTTGTCATTATCTAAAGTAGTACCAATTGTCTCTCTAACAGCTCTTGGTTGTTCATATATTTCTTTTAGCATAAAATGTGGAAATCCATCTTTTTCAGCATCTGAAGAATCCCATTTTATTTCCTTGGTTTCTTTTTTGATTGGCTCTAAATTTTTGTTGTAAAAATCTACTCTATCTTTATAAATATAAGCAAACTCGTAATTATCTAAGAAATATATATTTCTTGTATATGGAAGTATTGCTGGTATATCTGATGCTATATAATTTTCATTTTCTCCCTTTCCTATAATTAATGGGCTATCTTTTCTTATAACAATCATTTCATTTGGTTTTTCTTTTGATATAACTTCAATTGCAAAGCTTCCCATTAAATCCATACAAGCATTTCTAATTGCTCTTAAAAGTGCTTTGCTATCTTCTTTTTTTTCTTTTAAATAATAATAATTAATTAAATTTGGAATTACCTCTGTATCTGTCTCAGATATAAATGTATAACCTTCATTTTTCAATTTTTCTTTTAGTTCTTTATAATTTTCTATAATACCATTATGTACTACTGCAAAACATTTGTCTTTATCAGAATGTGGATGTGAATTAATTGCAGATGGTTTTCCATGAGTTGCCCATCTTGTATGTGCAATACCTATTCCACTATTTAAACTCTCCATTCCATCTATCTTAAGTAAATTTTTAACTCTCCCTTTGTCTTTTAAAGTCACAATTTCATTGTTTTCTATAACAGCAATTCCTGCTGAATCATAACCTCTATATTCTAATTTTTCTAATCCTTTTATCAATATTGGTGCCGCTTTTTTGTCGCCAATATATCCTACTATTCCACACATAGTCTTCCTCCTTATTATTAATAAAGTTTACATTTGTTTGGAAAATATTTATATCACTTAGCATTATATTTGTTCTAATATTGCTATTAGTTTTTGATAATGCTTATGGCAGTGATAGTGCCATAGAATCATCCGCCGAATATTTCGATAAATTCTAACCTCGTCAACAGTGGGTTCCCTTAAAATCACTGTCCTGGCGCTTAAAAATCTCTACTCCTTTCTTCATATTTTACATATTTTCCTAACTTATTCTATTATATTACACTAAATGTCGAAAATAAGCAAGTCCTTTCAAAAAAATATCTGCCATGGTAAACATTTTCAAACATGTCAATGGGGACGGAGATTTTTGACAGTTTTTTTGCTATAACAATCAACAATATTTAAAAAAATACAAAAACTGTCAAAAATCTCCGTCCCCATTGACACCATTGGCATTTACCATTAATTATTTAATTTTAATTAATTCAAAGTTTAAATAATCTGAACTAATTAGTTTAAATTCAATTCCTTGGATTTCACCTTGCACGGCTTCTTTGTGTGCTTCTTTTCCGTGTATGTGTCCATAGAAACATTGTTTTACATTATATTTTTTCATTGTTTCTATGAAATTTAAGTCTTTTTCTTCATAGCTGTTAAATGGTGGATAATGCATACATACAATTATTTCTTTATCTCCAAATCTTGAAATTCCGATCCTTTATAGAATTTTTTAATCGCATATTTTCTCTTCTTAAAATTTTTTCTGCTCTTTCTTCTTGTTCCGACCAACCTCTTGTACCTGCGACTATTGTATTCTCAATAAGATAGCTATTATTATATAAAAAGTCAATATTCTTAAAATCATTGATTTCTAAATATTCTCTCATCTTTTTTAGGCTTGTCCACCAATAGTCATGATTTCCTTTTAGAAGTATTTTTTTACCTGGCAAATTAGATAAATACTTAAAATCACAATATATTTCATCTAAAGTCATACCCCATGAAAAATCTCCAGGTACAAGTACAGTATCTTCAGCTTTAACTTGTTTTATCCAATTTTTTTTTATTTTTTCTTCATGATTTAGCCAATTTCCTCCAAAGATGTCCATTGGTTTATCTTGTCCTATGGCTAAATGTAAATCTGCAATTGCAAAAATACTCATAAAAATAATCCTTTCTCTGATTTAGCCAATTTTTAAATTTGGAATAGCATTAAGGTTTAATCCTGCTACATTTCCATCTAAATATTTGTAGTATGCAGCACTTGCTATCATTGCTGCATTATCTGTACATAATTTTAATTCTGGATAATATATTTTGATATTTTCTAACTTAGAAAATTCTTGTCTTATATATGAATTTGCTGAAACTCCACCAGCTAGTACTATTTTATCCACTTTATTATTTGTTTTACTATTTATTTTTTCTATTGCTAACTTTGTGTTTTCAACCAGCATTTCTGTTGCAGTTTTTTCGAAACTAGCACATAAATCAGCTTTATTTAAATTTGGATTTTTATGATTTAAATTTATAACTGCTGTTTTTATTCCACTAAAACTAAAGCTTAAGTCCTCCATATTGGTTTTTGGCAAATTATATACAGGTTTTCCATTTTTTGCTAAAGCATCTACTTTAGGCCCACCCGGATATCCTAACCCTACTACTCTTGCTACTTTATCAAAAGCTTCACCGATTGCATCATCACGGGTTTTGGCTATTATTTCAAAAGATGAATAATCTTTTACATATACCAAATGAGTATGTCCTCCTGAAATTATTAAACATAGAAATGGCGGTTTTAAATCCTTGTGGGTTATATAATTTGCTGCAATATGTCCTTCTATATGGTTTACAGCAACAAGTGGCTTTTTGCTAGCATAGCTCAATCCCTTTGCATAGGATACTCCAACAAGTAATGCACCAACTAATCCTGGTCCATAAGTACATGCAACAACATCTATGTCTACTAAAGTCATTTTTGCTTCTTTTAGCGCTCGCTTTGTACATTGATTTATAACCTCTGTATGACATCTTGATGCAATTTCTGGCACAACTCCTCCATATAAAGTATGTATATCTATTTGAGAATTTATTATATTAGAATAAACCTCTCTACCGTTTTTTACAATCGATACTGAGGTTTCATCACAACTTGATTCAATTCCTAAAACTGTTATATTTTTCATATTTACCTTCTTATTTTATAAAAAGTCCTAATATTAACTCAGCAATCCAGCTTAATCCGTTAATTACTCCTGTAAATAGTGGTTGCAATAGTTTTGATGATAATCCTGTTAGCCATATTAACATAAATACAAGATAAAATATTGTTTGATTATCATAAAACCACTGTTTTGCCTTATATGGTAGGAAATGTGTTAAAACTTTTGATCCATCTAATGGTGGTAATGGTATTAGATTAAACACTCCTAGTCCAACATTAATGCTTATTGCATAAGTTAAAATCATATATATTGCTCCATACATATTTGCTGTTAATCCATTTAATGCACCTGTTGCATGTAAAATACCAACTATAAGTAGTAATATAAAAGCAAGTATAAAATTTGCTATAGGTCCTGCTATTGCAACAATAGCTTCTGCTTTTGATATAGAGTATTTTCCATTAAAATTTCTTGAATCTATTTCTACTGGTTTTCCCCAACCAAAACCTGCTAGTATTAAAAATATAAAGCCAAATGGATCAATATGTTTTATTGGATTTAATGTCACTCTTCCTTGTTCTTTTGGAGTTTCATCCCCTAATTTAACTGCTACAAATGCGTGTGCCCATTCATGAAATGTTATTGCAAGCAATACTCCTGGTAACGTAAACAAAAGTATTAAAATTCCACTTGTTCCTTCACTTAAAACTTTTAGCACTAAAAAAATCACAAGTACTTGTAACACTGTTTTTTTATTTAATCCTCCAAACATATAAAAATCTCCTTTACTTTTTTTGATATTATATCATATTTCTTTTAAATAGCAAATTATATTTTATTTTTTTTAACAAAATATGAACTTTTTTCTTGAAGTCCATTAAATCCTACTTGTCTTAATATTTCATAGGTAATTATTGCAACAGAATTTGAAAGATTAAGAGATCTTAAAGTTGGAAGCATTGGTATTCGTATTGTTTTTTCATTCAAATATTTTTCTAAAAGCCACTCTGGTAAACCTTTAGTTTCTTTGCCATATAAAACAAAGACCTCATCCATCTTAGAATAATCAATATCTGTGTATTTAGTTACTCCTTTCGTTGTCGCAAAAAACATATTATTTTTTTCAGGGGTATATTTCTTTAAAAACACTTCTAGAGATTCATGTTCTTCAATATCTAATTTGTCCCAATAATCTAATCCTGCTCTTTTTAAAGTTTTATCATCTATTTTAAATCCTAGAGGATGCACCAAATGCAACTTTGCACCTGTAATTGCACATGTTCTTGCAATATTTCCTGTATTTTGTGGTATTTCTGGTTCTACCATTACTATATTTAATTTCATTTTTTCTCCTTCTCTTATGCAAAAATAGATGTAATGGGTTACATCTATTTTTAACAAATATACATAAACTAATTTAATGGTTTCATTGTTGGAAATAGTAATACATCTCTAATTGATGCACTATCTGTTAAAAGCATTATTAATCTGTCTATTCCTATTCCTAATCCTCCTGTTGGTGGCATTCCATATTCTAGTGCTTGAACAAAATCATCATCCATATCGTTTGCCTCTTCATCTCCAGCTTCTTTTTGTTTCACTTGGGCTAAAAATCTTTCATATTGATCTATTGGATCATTTAATTCTGAATATGCATTTCCATATTCACGTCCACCAATAAATACTTCAAATCTTTCTACTAATCTTGGATCACTTGGTTTTCTCTTTGTAAGTGGAGATACCTCTACTGGATAGTCTATTATAAATGTTGGTTGAATTAAAGTTTCTTCTACTCTTTCTTCAAAAACTAAATTTATAACATTTCCTCTTTCTAAAGTTCCATCTATTTCTATTCCTATTTTTCTTGCAGCATCAGATGCTTCTTCATCTGTATTTAGAATGTTAAAATCTATACCTGTTACTTCTTTTATGCTATCAATCATAGATATTCTTTTCCAATTTGGTGTTAAATCTATTGGAGTTCCTTGATATGTAATTTTTGTTGTTCCTAATACTTTCTGTGCTACTGTTGATATTATTTCCTCTGTAATGTCCATCATATCATTATAATCTTGATATGCTGCATATAACTCTATGCTTGTAAACTCTGGATTATGTTTTATTGAAATTCCTTCATTTCTAAACATTCTTCCCATTTCATATACTCTATCAAATCCACCTACTATCAATCTTTTTAAGTATAGTTCATTTGCAATTCTTAAATACATATCCATATTTAATGTATTGTGGTGTGTTATAAATGGTCTTGCTGCTGCTCCACCTGCTATAGTATTTAATATTGGAGTTTCCACCTCCACATATCCTTTATTATCTAACACATTTTTTATTTCTTTTATAATTTTACTTCTTATCATAAAAGTATCTTTTACTTCAGGATTCATTATTAGGTCCACATATCTTTGTCTATATCTTAATTCTGTGTCTTTTAAGCCATGAAATTTTTCTGGTAATGGTCTTAATGATTTTGTAAGTAAAACTACTTCTTTTGCATGTATAGATATTTCTTCTGTTCTTGTTTTAAATACAAATCCTTTTATTCCAATTATATCTCCTATATCATATGTTTTAAATTCTGCATAGCTTTCTTCTCCAAGGTCATTGATGCTTACATAACTTTGAATTTTTCCTTCTGCATCTTGTATTGTGCAAAAAGAAGCTTTTCCCATTATTCTTTTTGCCATAATTCTTCCTGCAACAGAAACATCTTTTCCTTCTAATTCATCATAATGATCTTTTATATTTTGACTTAAATGCGTTCTATTATATTTTGTTATTTTAAAAGGGTCTTTTCCTGCTTTTTTTAACTCCTCTAACTTTTCTTTTCTTATAGCTATTAAATGATTTTCATCTAATTGCTCATTTACATTGTTCTCCTCCATACTATACCCCTTTCGTATTAAAAATATTGTGATATTTACTATATAAATACCACAATATTATATATTGAAAATTTGATTAAGTCAACCTTTATGAGATTTTTTTGTATGAGAAAGGTTACAGTTTAGAGTAATTAATATATAATCCGCTCCATCTTGATGGATGTAGGACGTCATTTTTAAGCTGGTGTTTTATTTCTTATTTTAACTCCATCTTCAAAATCATATCTCTTTCCAAATTTTATTCCATTTATTTTCTTTTGAATTTCAATTATTATAATTGGAAGTATTGATATTGTAATTGTTATTAACCATTCTATTTTTGTAAGAGAAACTAGTTTAAATACTTTGGCAAATTTAGGTATTATAACAACAATTACTTGTATAAATACTCCTAAAGCAAAGCTCCCTAATAAGAATTTATTTTCAAATAAATTTTTGTTTAAAATTGATTCTTCACTTTTTATGTTAAAACTATGTACTAACTCTAGCAATCCTAATGATACAAATGACATTGTTCTTCCTACTTCTAATCCATAATATTTATTGCCAATGCTAAATGCCATTAAACCAAGCATTCCTATCATTATGCCTTCTGTTATGATTTTTCCCCATAGTCCATCTGAAAACAATCCTTTTTTTGAATCTATCGGCTTTCTTTTCATTATGTTTTTTTCTGGGCGTTCCAAACCTAATGCTATTGCAGGTAATGAATCTGTTACTAAATTAATCCATAATAGCTGTATTGCCAAAAGTGGCGATTTGAAACCTAAAACTAGCCCCATAAATATTATTACTATTTCTCCAATATTTGTCGAAATTAAAAAATGTATCGCTTTTCTTATATTATCATATATATTTCTTCCCTGTTTTACAGCTTCTACTATTGTTACAAAATTATCATCTGCCAAAATCATATCTGCCGCATTTTTTGCAACATCTGTTCCGGTTTTGCCCATTGCGATTCCGAATATCTGCATTTTTTAAAGCTGGGCTATCATTTACTCCATCTCCTGTCATCGCTACAACAGCACCATTTTTTTGCCAAGCTTTTACTATTCTTACTTTATGCTCTGGGGTCACTCTTGCAAACACAGAATATTTTTTTATATCTCTGCCGTAATTCCTCATCTGTCATTTTATTTAGTTCTGCTCCTGTTATTGAGTCATCTTTTGATCCTAAAATATTTAATTCTTTTGCAATAGCTGTTGCTGTTGCAATATGGTCTCCTGTTATCATAACTGTTTTTATACCTGCTCTTTTACATGTATAAACCGCTTCTTTTACACCTTCACGAGGCGGATCAATCATTCCAATAAGTCCTACAAAGTTTAAGTCCTTTTCTAATTCTTCTTGAATATCACTAGGCATTTTATTTATATCTTTATATGCAACAGCAATTACTCTTAAAGCTCTACTTGCCATTTCTAGATTTTGTTTTTGAATTTTCCCGTTTATCTACATTTTTACATTTATCTAACAACACATCTGGTGCACCTTTTGTAATTACTCTATAACCTGTATCTATTTTATGTATTGTTGTCATCATTTTTCTATTTGAATCAAAAGGGATCTCATTTATTCTTGGCATTTGGTTATATAATTTATCCTTATTTTGTCCTAATTTTAAACCATAATTTACAATAGCTACTTCTGTAGGTTCTCCTTGTACAATAATTTCATTGTTATTTTCTAAAATCTCGCAATCTGTACACATTGAGCTTAGCCTACTTAAAAATATTTCATCTTTTGTTTTTGTTTCTACTACCTTCATTTTATTTTGTGTTAATGTACCGGTTTTATCTGAACATATAACTGTACTACTTCCGAAGAGTCTCTACTGCCGGTAGTTTTCTAATGATGCTATTTTTTTTTGCCATACGAGTCACTCCAATTGATAGCATTATTGTAACAATGGCCGGTAATCCTTCTGGAATTGCAGCTACTGCTAAACCTACTGATGTCATAAACATCTCCACTGGCTCTATTTTCTTAAACAAACCAACTACAAATATTATTAAACATATTACAAGGCATGTCGTTCCAAGTATTTTACTAACTTGGTTTAATTTCTTTTGTATTGGCGTTTCTGGAGCTTCATTTTCCATTATCATATTTGCAATTTGACCTACTTTGGAATTCATTCCTGTTTCGACCACAACTGCTTTTCCATGTCCATTTACTATAGTTGTTGTCATAAATACCATATTTTTCATATCTCCAAGTGATATGTCTTTTGCCAATACTATATCTGCTGTTTTTAAAACAGGTTCAGTTTCTCCGAGTTAAGCTTGCTTCTTCCACTTTTAAATTATATGTTTCTATAAGTCTTGCATCAGCTGGAACAAAATTTCCTGCTTCTAAAATAATAATATCTCCTACTACTATTCCTTTTGCATCTACTTCTATTACTTTCCCATCTCTTAATACTTTTGCTTTAGGAGCAATCATTTCTTTTAATGCTTCAATTGCTTTTTCTGCTTTTGCCTCTTGTATCACTCCAAGAATTGCATTAAAAATTACAATTCCTATAATTATTATTGAATCTATGTAGTCATTTTCTCCTTGTACAAAAGATATTACAGCAGAAATGATTGATGCTATAATTAAAATGATAATCATATAATCATTAAATTGTTTTAAAAATTTTGTAAAAATTGATTCCTTTTTCTTGTCTTTTAACTCATTTTTACCATATTGTTCTTCTCTAAAGATTACCTCTTTTTCTCTCAATCCATACTGTTTATTAGTCTTGAGCCTTTCTAATATTTCTTCTACAGAAAAATCTTGCCACATATATTACACTCTCCTTTTAAATGTAATATATGTGGCTTGTACTTTTTTATTACTTGTTTTTTAATATAAAGTTCCAACTATCTTTACACATTTCTTCTAATCCCTTTGTTGCAACCCAATTCATTTCTTTTTTTGCTTTGTTTACATCTGCAAAGCAGCTTGCTATATCTCCAGGTCTACGATCTCCTATTTTATAATTTACTTTTACATTATTTACTTTTTCAAATGTTTTTACCAATTCTAAAACAGAATATCCCCTTCCCGTACCCAAATTATATATTTGTACTCCTGAGTTTTCTCTTATTTTTTTTAATGCTGATAAATGACCCTTAGCTAAATCTACTACGTGTATGTAATCTCTTACTCCTGTGCCATCTTCTGTGTCATAATCCTTTCCGAAAACAGTTAATTCATTATATTTTCCTACTGCTACTCTTACTATATATGGCATAATATTATTTGGTATTCCGTTTGGGACTTCACCAATCAAACCACTTTTATGAGCTCCTATTGGATTAAAATATCTAAGTATTGCAACTCTAAAATCTTTATCAGCAACATTTACATCCTGCAGAATTTGTTCTATCATTAATTTTGTTGCTCCATAAGGATTTGTTGTAGATAATGGGAAGTCTTCTTTTATTGGCAAAGTTTTTGGATTTCCATAAACTGTAGCAGATGAACTAAATACTATTTTTTTGCAATTATATTTTTTCATTACTTTCAATAAGTTAAGTGTCCCTGTTATATTGTTATTGTAGTATTCTATTGGTTTTTCTACTGATTCGCCTACTGCTTTTAATCCTGCAAAATGAATTACTTCATCAATGTTGTTTTCTTCAAAAACCTTATCTAATGCGTTTTCATCTAATAAATCTACTTTGTAAAATTTAAAATCTTTTTTTGTTATTTGTTTAATCTTATCTAAAACCTCTGGTGAACTATTGCTAAAGTTATCTAAAATTATTATATTCTCTCCTGCATCTAACAATTCTACTGCAGTATGGCTTCCTATATAGCCTGCTCCACCTGTTACTAAAATTGACATATTTTTTCCTCCTTTATTTTGCTTCTAGCCAATTTGTACCTACAGATAATTCTGCAATTAATGGTACTTTTAAAGTTATAACATTTTCCATTTCATTTTTCAATATATTTTTTACTTGTTCTATTTCTTCTGGCACTGCTTCTATAAGTAATTCATCATGTACTTGTAATAGTAGTTTTGATTTTAATTTTTGCTCTTTTAATTTTTTATATACATTTATCATTGCTATTTTCATTATATCTGCTGCTGTTCCCTGTATTGGAGTATTCATCGCAACTCTCGAACCGAACTGCCTTACCATATAATTATTAGATTGTAATTCTGGCACATATCTTCTTCTTTTATATAGTGTTTCTACATATCCTTTTTCTTTTGTTTTGTATACTATATCTTGCATAAACTGCTTTATTCCACTATATTTTTCTAAATATTGGTCTATATATTCTTTTGCTTTTTTTCTTGATATTCCTAGCTGTTCACCTAGTCCGAAATCACTAATTCCATATACTATACCAAAATTAACTGCTTTAGCATGAGTTCTTTCATCTTTTGTTACATCTCCAATAGGTTTCCCTAATACTTCAGCTGCAGCCCTTGCATGTATATCTTCATTATTTAAGAAGGCTTTTATCATATTTTCATCTTTTGATATATCTGCTAAAATTCTTAGTTCTATTTGTGAATAATCTGCATCTATAAATACATTGTTGTTTTGAGGTTTAAAAACCTTTCTTAAGTTTCTTCCTAATTCAAATCTTGTAGGAATGTTTTGAAGATTTGGCTCTGTACTGCTTATTCTGCCTGTTGCAGTAACAGTTTGATGAAAGTATGAATGTATTCTGTTTGTTTTTTCATTAATGTATGGTATTAATCCATCTACATAAGTTGAATTTAATTTTACTATTTGCCTATATTCTAATACTTTTTCGATAATTGGATGTGCAGTTCTTAATTTTTCTAAAGCATCACTATCTGTAGAATAACCAGTTTTTGTTTTTTTAATAATTGGAAGTTTTAGTTTTTCAAATAAAATTTCTCCTAATTGTTTTGTAGAATTAATATTAAATTCTTGTTCAGCAAGTTCATATATTTCTTTTGTTAATATATCCAATTTTTCTTTTAATTCCTTGCCAAAGTCTATTAATTCTTGTTTGTCTATATAAATGCCTTCATATTGCATACTAGCTAAAACTTCTACAAGTGGCATTTCTATATTATTAAATAATTCTAATGCATCTGATTCTTCTAGCTTTTTCAACAGCCCATTATATAATTCACAAATTAAATATACATATAGTCCTGATTTTATGCTTTTTGTTTCTTCTCCCTGAGGAGCAAATAGGCTCATTTGCACTTCTCTTGTTTTAGGTGCATCACTATTTGCAAGATAATCTTGAAGATTAAATCCTAAATATGTTTCTGCTAAATATTCTATTGTATATTTTGATATATTTGAATTCAATATATATCCTGCAATTTCGATGTCGAACATTAGATTTTTAGCATTTATACCTGAATTTTTTAATAAAATCCAATCTTCTTTTTGTTTGTAGCCAATTTTTAAGATGTTTTCATCTTCAAAAATAGTTTTAAAAGCTTCAATATCTTTTGTATAATACGACTTTTTATCATTTGGTAAATATATATTAATTTCTTTTATATTTCTATCTACTATACATTTGTCTTGATTAATACATTCTAAATAATAGTACATTTTCTTGCTATTTTGTATGCTACTAATTATGTCTTTTAATTTGTTTTCATTTATTTCAGTATATTCTAGCTGTAACTCTTGTTTTGGTTGTTCTTTCAAGGATAAATTAAATCTTTCAATATATCTATTGAATTTTAACTTTTTAAAAATTTCATAAACTTCCTCTTTATTCCAATCTATTACTTTAAAATCTTCAATTTCTTTTTCTATTGGTACTTCTATATTAATTATTCCTAAAGTTCTTGATAGCATAGCTAAATCTTTATTTTGCTCCAAATTTTCTTTTAGTTTTCCTTTTTGAGAATCAATTTTTAAATATATATTTTCTATGGTTCCATATTCTTGCACTAATTTTAAGGCTGTTTTTTCGCCTACTCCTGGAACCCCTGGAATATTATCTGAAGCATCTCCTGCTAAACCTTTTACTTCTATTAAGTCTTTTGGCATTAGTCCGTATTCTTCTTTTATTTTCTGGATGTTATAGTCTTCTGTTTCAGTTCTTCCTTGCTTTGTTCTTGGTATTCTAACTATAATATTTTCATCTATTAGTTGAAAACTATCTCTATCTCCTGTAAGTATTATTACTTCTAGATTTTGAGATTGTCCCCATTTTGCAAGTGTGCCTAAAATATCATCTGCCTCATAGCCTTCTTTTTCTATTATTTGTATGTTCATTTTATGCAAAATATTTTTTATGATTGGCATTTGCTGAGCTAATTCATTAGGCATTCCTTTTCTGTTTGCTTTATATTCTTTATATAGCTGATGTCTTTCAGTAGGAGCCTTCAAATCGAAAGCTACACATATATATTCTGGTTTTAGTTCTTCTAATTCTTTAAATAATATTGCCAAAAAACCATATACTGCGTTTGTATAGGTTCCGTCTTCTGTCATAAGCATTTTGCTTCCCATAATTCCATAAAAAGCTCTATTCATAATACTATTTCCATCAATTAACAATAATTTCTCCAAAATAACCTCCTTAATATACTGGTATGTATTTTTTCTTTATTAATAAATCAAATTGTAATAATTCACATTTTTTTACTAAATCAATATCTTCTTCCTTAACAGCATCAATTATATCATTTTTATTATCTACAATATAATTTGCATTTATTACTGGATATTTACTATATAGTTCTTCAAAAGGTTTTAATAACCATGGAATCTGTATATTAGATAACTCTAATATTTTAATTGCAAGTGCAGATGGGCTTAATAGCTTTCTTATATCTCCATATTCAATATTATAATTTGCCCATATTTGATAAGGAGTAGTATAAAAATTAATACCATTTATTCCATTTTTCAAAAATGTTGAATATGTCGAACCAAGAGATGGTAAATGATCTCCAAATATTACTAAAATTGTAGGTTCTGTTTGTCCTTTTAAATATTCTACTAACTCTCCATAAGCTTTATCCGCATCATAAACTCCTTGTATATACTGATTTAATTCATATAATTCTGTTTTAGTTAAATTAGCATTGTTAGTTATTTGAATATCATAATTCTCATAAGTTTTTTTCGTGTATGGCATATGGTTTTGCATTGATAAAGCAAATATAAATTTGTTTCCATTTGTTGTTTCATATTGTTTTATTATTTGAGATAATAATTCTTCATCTGATATATAGCCACCTTTATATTCTGGATTGTTTAGGTCCTCTTCAAATATTGTTTTTTTAAATCCAAGATATTTATATATTTTATATCTATTATAAAAAGTTCTTGTATTCGTGTGAATACCTATTGTTTCATATTTCTCATTGGCAAAAATTCTTACAATAGAATTCATATCATCTTGTATATAACTGGTATATGGATATATTTGCTTTGGTAAAAAATATGATGACAATCCTGTAAGCACTTCGAATTCTGGTAAAGATGTTCCTCCTCCTAATACCGGTGTTACAATTTCTCCACTATATGTATTTTCTTCTTTAGCTATTTTTTCTAAATTAGTAATTGGATTTTTTGAATATTCTATATTTATTAGTTTATTAGGATTTGTAAATGATTCACTCATTAATATTATAATATTAGGATTTATATTTGCATCTTCATTTTGGTCTTGTGAAATATAATAAGCATCTTTAATGTTATTTATTGTCTCTTCATTATAATCTTTGGGAGTGCGGTAATATAAGTCACCTATATGCATAAAGAATACTGGCACTGCTCCCATCCAAAAATAGTCATCTCCATTATCATTTTTTATGTTAAATCTAGTATATCTATTATGACTAACTGATACATTATAGATTAAAACAAAACTTATTATTAATAATACTATCCTGTATCCAATATCAAATTTCTTATTGTCAGATGCTTTTAGTGACTTTTTTATAATAATACTTTGCAAAAATATTATAGCAGCTATAAATATTCCTACACTTATTATATACCATGGTATTTCATCCACTCCAAAACTAACTATTTGATTAATATTTTTTATAAGTGTAATATCGTTTGGTACAAATGGTTGTTCCAATATTTTATATTTATAATATGAAACAATTGTAATTATAAACAATATTGTACTAGATATAATACTACTCATTGTTAGGTTTTTAGAAATGCTTCGTATAAAAAGTAAAAACGAAAAAACAATTAAAATTGAAACTAAAATATATTGATATGCACCTATATTAAATATTAAGTATATAACATATAATACATTTTTATATTTAATACTTTCTAAACAAACATATAATATAAATGAGTATAATAAAATATAAATTATTTCAACTATCTTTTCTTTTATGTTTTCTTGTATATATTTTTTCACTACATGTTTCACATCCTTTATTGGAGTTTGGAATATATATCAAAACATCCAATTTGACCTTGCATTTTAAAATTTTTTACAATATATTTTCTTAATTTTTCTGGGTTTTGCCAATTTCTTATATAATTATCACTTCTAATTAGGAAAACTGAATTTGAACTTTCTTCTTCTACTTTTTTAATTATGCCATCTTCTCCGTTTAGAACCAAAGTTTCCTTGCATCAGCATATCATAATCTTTATTATATTTATTTAATGGTATCATATACATAGCTGCTGCCGCATCTAGTATATATACACTTTTTCCTTTTTTTTCGTTTGATAATATAAATTCATCTATTTTGTTTATATTTTCATAATCTGATAATATATATTTATAATTATTAATATAATTTTTCCCTTTTATTTCCACATAATAATTATATATATTGAAAGCTAAAATTATCAATAGCATGATTAAAAATATTATAGTGAACCCTTGTAATATTGTTTTAACTTCCATATTTAAGTCTAGTTTTAATAGTTTTTGTGAAACAAGGTATATCAAAGATATTTCTAATGGCAATATACCTATCAAAAAATGTATACTATCTGAAATAGGATAAATAACAATTAATGAAGCAGTACTGTATGAAAATAGTGTAAATAGTATTTTATCTTCTTTGGTTTCTACTTTTAAAATAATAGTTTTTATATACATATACACTAGTAATATAGGCATTACTATACTTAAGATTTGCACATTTGTTCCGTATGTTCCTTTTAATAAATTTATATATGATATTTTATTTGTAAATGTTTTTATCCCTAATATTGTATAATCTATACATTCATTATAAATGTTATTTTTTACTAAATAAACAATAAGAATAAACATCGGAATTAATATTCCTATAAGCCTAAATATTAATCTTTTTATTTCTTGTTTTATCTTATTTCTATCATATATAATTAATAATTTATATACTACAAAAACCAAAGAAAAAACTATCCCTGTTGTTTGTTTTATTAAAATTGATGACCCTACAAGCATTCCTAATGCAATCTCTTTTTTTGGTTCTATTTTATTATCTATATTTTTGATTTCAATATATATTGTTATTAAAATTAATAACGCAACCATAAAATTATAATCTATGCAAAAATGATCCATATATAACAATATAATACTTAAAATAGACACTCTTGTTATGTATTTATTTACGCCTATTATTTTTAATATTTCATATGTTGTAAATAGTATTGCACAAGAAAGTAAGATAGCCATGCATCTCATATAAAAAAGTTCTGTTCCAAAAATTTTTAATATTGTACCACAAACAATTGGTAACAGTGGCATTTGCACCATATTAAAATCTTTATATGGAAGAAGACCATTTGCAATATTTCGTGCAAAATTAAAATTCCATAGTTCATCTAGATCCTCAATCGGCCTTGTGAATATTATTCCTGCTAAAATTATTATAAAAATAAAGATTATTATTATATTTTCTAATTTAATAAAATTTTTATCTTTCACATTACCCTCTTATTTAAAATTTATTAATTTCACTTTTATTTTTCTCAATCTTTCTCTGAACTTTTACTATCTGACTATTCTAAATTTTTAAATTATCATGCTCTGCTATGTTATAAA
>SAMEA3663246__coassemble_130_pt1 | contig 30183 bp, 25 predicted proteins | sample SAMEA3663246__metabat2_low_PE_010 | metagenome-assembled genome bin SAMEA3663246 (sample SAMEA3663246) | pig gut metagenome | biome: pig gut; feature: pig-associated habitat; material: faeces | place: China | collected 2013
GTCCAACCGACACGTGGAGCTACTAATTTGAAAATTGGGGTCTTAACATTAACAATATTTATACAAGGGAACACGTTAGGGCACTGGGACTTAAGTTTTTGTCTAGTGGTTTTTGGCATTATTTTGAAAAAAAGTCCATCCTTTTGTTCACTTTTTGGCAAATATGTGCCAAAATTCCCCGTCCCTCCTGGCATAACATTTTTTCCTATTCAACAAAAAAGAGCAGAAAACTGCTCTTTTCATCATTCTTCTTATCTAAAATATTTATTGCTATTATCTCCTACTTTTATTAGGAGCCTTACTGCGACTTTACATAGTTTCGTTTCTTGCTCCATACCATTTCTAAAATTATAAATGTACTTGCTTTTATTCTGAAGCTTTCCATTCAAGTCAATGTTTGTCCATTTATCTATTCGATTGATTATCTTTGCATTTTCCCCCCAAGCAGTACATGGAATATAATCATATTTGCCAGTCTTCCTTTTCACTCTTAAAATAAAATCTATAATCTCTTTACCATCAGTTGTGATTCTGAGATTTTCTTTTTTATACAAAGAGCCTTGCAAATTCATTATATTCACATCTTGCTCATCTTCGCTAACTATCTCAATTTCTTTGCATGAAAAGAAAAGAAAGTTTTTGGAAAATTCTTCTTGTTCCGTATGCACTCGTTTTTGGTATGCATAGGGATAACAACGTAATTTCCCCATCATCCAGACTTTATCTCCTTCTGCCAAACCTAATGGAAGAAGATCATGTGAAATAAGTACTTGGATATAATCGCTCTTACCACTACTACGGTTTGTACATACCCGCAATTCATCAAAATCAATTGTTCCGCAAAAATGATGATGCAAGTTTATTTTTGCAATTTTTCCTACCACTTCTGCCTCATTCCAATTTAAAGCAGTTGCTCTTTGTGATTCTAACATATCTTGCTCCTTTCTCATTTGTACTTTAAGAAGAATGATTTGCTTCATGTAAATCCACATGAAATCTCTATATAAAATAAACTTATCATTTATTTTATACAACGATATATATTATAGCAGTTTTTGCTTGTGTTGTCAAATTATGTAAATCTTGTAACTTTAAAAATGAAGGCAAAGCAAAAAAACTGGCTTGCTATATTCCTGCAAACCAGTTTTTTATTTTCTGAAATATTGATGTATCTTCTTCTATAATAACTTTTTCTGATTCTATTTCAATATAATCTTCTTTTGGATAATTTACATATACTGTCTGTCTATTAGATAGTTTTTGCATTCCAAGTAGTTCTTTTGCTTGTTGCTCTAAGTTATTTAAATTCAAAGAATTTTCTATTGATATTTCTAATTGTACATTTTGTTTTTGAATTTCTGAAAGTTCAGATTTTAAATCTTGAACTTTTGCAAAATTTTCATCAATTTTTGAATTTCTATATGCAATAGCAAAAAATATAGCAAAGCCAACTATTAAATATTTGATAACACTTTTTTCTACTTGCTTTTGCTTACCTGCTTTTTTCTTTTTATTAGTATTTTTCTTCGTTGTAGACGCCTTTGTATTTTTCTTTGGTGCTACTTTCTTTTTTGGCACATAATTTGGTTCAATTTTTCTTGGGCTTGTTTCATATTGATATCTATTTTTACTTGTTGCCATTTTTCTAATAGCACCTCCTTTTTTCATCTGTTTATCTATATTTTTTCAAATATTCTTAATTTTGCGCTCCTACTTCTTGAATTTAATTCTTGTTCTTTATCTGTCGGCAAAATTGGTTTTTTGTTTACAATTTTTCCTTTTACAATTTTTTTGCATATACAATATGGCAAATCTTTTGGGCAAGTACATTTTCCTAATGCATCAGTATATGCATTTTTTACACATCTATCTTCCAGCGAATGAAATGTTATTATACAAAGTCTTCCACCTGGATTTAATGCATCAATGCAATCTGTAACAGCCCCATATAAAGGTTCTATTTCATTATTTACTTCTATTCTAATTGCTTGAAATGTTCTTTTTGCAGGATGTCCTTGTCCTTTAATATATGGCACACATTCTTCCACTATTGCAGCTAATTTTGCTGTTGTATCAATTTTTTCTATTTTTCTTAATTCACATATTCTTCTTGCAATTTTTTTTGAGAATTTTTCTTCTCCATATTCATATATAATTTTTGCCAAATCTTCTTCTTTATAAGTATTTATAACTTCTTCTGCAGTTAATGTTTGCGATTTATCCATTCTCATATCTAAAGGTGCATCATTCATATATGAAAAACCTCTTGATATTTCATCTATTTGATATGAAGAAACTCCTAAATCTAATAAAATGCCATCTACTCCATTAATTTCTAAGTCAGATAAAATTTGTTTTATGTTTTGATGATTGTCATTTACGAATTTAACATTATCATATTGTTTTAGTTTTTCTTTCGCACATGCTAAAGCCTCCACATCTCTGTCTATTCCAATAAGCCTTCCTTGTGGAGATAATTTTTTACAAATTTCTAAGCTATGACCTGCTCCTCCTAGAGTTCCATCTACATATATTCCATTTTTTTTTATATTTAAACCTTCAATTACTTCGTTTAATAAAACAGGTATATGATTAAAATTTTCTGTATTCAAAAATATTTTCCAACCTTTACTTTTTTAATGTGGCAAACAGTTGGTAATAAAGTAATACCAACTGTCTTAGCCTTGTATATTCAGTTCTTTAGTAATTTAAAATCTTTAGTATATAAACTACTTTAGTACATTTTTCATTTTATCTTTTGAATAATTTTTTTAAAATTTTATCATTTGTAATTTTTTCTTTTGTAAAATTAATTATTTATCTTTTTCATAATTTTTTCTTTTGTAAAACTTAAAAATTTTATCTTTTGTATAGCCTCTTCTTTTGTAAAACTTAAAAATTTTATCTTTTGTATAGCCTCTTCTTTTGTAAAACTTAAAAATTTTATCTTTTGTATAACCTTTTCTTTTGTAATTTTAAACTTTATCTTTTGTATTTATATAAACTTTAACAGTTATATACCTAAATTTGCCATTTTTTCTGCAATTTCATCTGCTGTATTGTTCTCTTCCTCGCTATATTTTAGCCATTTATCCTTGCTCCAAATTTCTATCTTATTTAGCACACCTATTACTACAACTTCTTTTTCTAACCCAGCAAATTCTCTTAATGAACCTGCTATTAAAAATCTGCCCTGCTTGTCTATTTCGCATTCAGTTGCTCCTGCTAAAAAAAACCTCATTAGAGCTCTCGCATCTTTATTTGTAAGTGGAAATGTTCTTAATTTTTCTTCGAAGTTTTGCCATTCTTTTAGAGAGTATACAAACAAGCAACCATCTAAACCTTTAGTAATAACGAATTTTTCTCCGATATCTTCTTTTAATTTAGCTGGCATTATTAATCTGCCTTTAGCATCAATTGTATGCTCATATTCTCCAATTAACATTTTGCTCACCTCTTTTGGAATTTGGCTCCACTTTTTACCACTTTCCTCCACTTCGATTTAATTTTACATTATAATTAAAAAAAAAGCAATACTTTTTTTAAAAAATATTGCTTTTTTTGTTACTATTCACTTGCTAAATTATCAAAATATCCTTGAATAAATACTACTGGAGTTCCTTTATCTCCACTTCCAGAAGTTAAATCACATAATGAACCAATAAGGTCTGTTAATCTTCTTGGCGTTGTTCCTTGTGTTTGCATACTTCCTTTTAAATTTTCTGGTTTTTTCTTTATCTCATCAATAATTGCTTGTTTTAATTCGTCTCCTTTAAGTTCTTTAAATTGATTATCTGATAAATATTTTAATTTTAATTCATTTGGAGTTCCCTCTAGCCCTCTTGTATAAGCTGGCGAAACTACTGGATCTGCTAATTCCCAAATCTTACCTACGGGGTCTTTGAATCCTCCGTCTCCATAAATCATTACTTCTATATGTTTTCCTGTTTTTGTTGCTAATTCTTTTTGAATTTTTTCTACCAAAGCATCTCCATGTTCTGGGAATAATTTAACCTTTTCTTCTGTAGCTTTGTTTGAACCTAATAAACCATATTTAGAGTTATATCCACTACCATTTACAGAAGTAGTTAAAATATCGTCTAATCCTAAAATAATATTTCCACCACTTGCTTTTAAAAGTTTTTTTGTTTTTGCCCTTGTGTGAATATTTGCAACTAAAACATCTTTTGAATATTCTAATATAGTTTTTGGATTATTGCTAAATACAAAGTCAACTTTACAATTTTCCTTTTCTATAAGGTCCCTATAAAAATCCACCATATTTATTCCTGTAAATGGATGAACAAAATCTCCAAATTTTTCAGCATATTCTTTTTCTGAAATAATGCTTGATAAATCTATACCATTTGCATCTAATTTATCTTCATCAAGGATTCCGTTTCCCACTTCATCACTTGGAAAACTAAGCTGTATTGTAATATGTTTAGTTCCCCTTGCAATTGCCTTTAATAAAATTGAAAATCTATTTCTGCTTAAGATAGGATTTAGAAGTCCAATTTCTCCTTTTGGGAATTTATTTTTAATATCTTCTGCAATCGCATCTGCTGTAGCATAGTTGTTTTCTGCAATAGCTACCACTGCCTCCGTTACTGCAACAATATCTCTATCCCTAAATTCGAAATTGTCATTTTTTTTTGCCTCTAAAAGTGAATCAACTACTATTTTTGCTAAATCATCATTTGCTTTAATTATTGGTGTTCTTATTCCGCGTGTTACTGTTCCAACATTTCTCATATATATAATCACCTCTCAAATTTAATACGTTGTGATTATATCATAAAAGCATTTTCACGTAAAGAATTCTATTACATTTAAACAATTTTCGTTGTTAATGGGGACTGTCAAAAATCTCCCCATTGACACGCTCAACAAAAAAACGACTTACTCAGTCGTTTTTTTTGCATTTTATTCTAAAACTTCTAATTCTAAATATCTTACTCCCCAAGCTAATGCTTCTTGGTGTGAATTCATATAAATATCTATTCTGTTTCCTTGGATTGCTCCACCTCTATCTTCAACTACATACACTGTGCCATTTATTTTTACTTTTGTTCCAAATGCGAAAGTTGAAGGAGCTGCTATTGTATGATTTGCTGTTGCTTTTGTACCTGAAGCTGTAATTCCATTTGTTTTACCACAACATTTTGCACAAGAACAGTATGCTGTTACTTTATATACTCCAGATTTTCCAGATGTACTAGATACTCTAGAATTACTACTTCTTGATGTTATTTGTTTTGTTTGTATTTGAACTATTTTATTTACTGGCTCACGGATTATTTCAGAAGAAAGTTCTTCTCTTGCAACTTCTATATCATCTTTATATGTTATTTTATAAGAAACCTTTCTTTGTCCATTTCTTCCGTATTGTAAAACCTTATTGGTTGTAGATAAAGAACCATTTGATACATCTTTTGTAATTGTTTCAAAAGGTATGTCCTCTAATACAACAACTATTTTTTCTGTAATATTTGAATATTCTTTAACAATATCTTCTGTAGCAACAATAGTCTCTACTTCTGCTTTTTTTACTGGTTCATTTCCTTCTAATGAAATAATAATTAATCCATTTTCATCTATGTTTTCCCCTAATGCAGGTGATACAACTTCGTTTTCCTCTAATATAATGTGATTTTCTTTTAATATATCTTCAACCTTTGTTTTAGATGTCATAACTGTTATTTCATAATTTGTTGCAAATTTAATTTTTACATTGTTTAATTTAGCTGTTCCAGCAAATACAGAAATCCCTAACATCATAACAAATATTATACTAATCAAAATTATCTTTTTTGCAGTATTTGATGTTAATTTTTGCTTATTCATAAAAAATTAATTCCTCCTTAAATAAACACCTCTTTTATTATACTCTCTTTTCATAAATTTGTCAAATTTAGTTATTATTTCCTACATAAGTTTGTTCTTATTCTCTTACGGGAACAACTGTTACGTGTTTTTTTATTTTATCTTCCAATAAACATCTGTACGTAAATTCTACCATATTTTGAGCTTTCTACCACAGCAACTCCTGTATAATTAAAACTACTATTTAAAATATTTGCTCTGTGTCCTTCCGAATTCATCCATGCATCTACTGCCCTTTTACCTGTAGAATTTCCAGCTAAATTTTCTCCTGCTGATTTATATGATATTCCAAACTTTTTCATCATATCAAATGGCGAGCCATAAGTTGGAGAATTATGTGCAAAGTAATTGTTTTTTACCATATCATTTGCTTTTTCCTTTGCTACTTTTTGAAGATTTGAATCTACCTTTAATGCTTTTAGCCCATTATCTGTCCTTTGTTTATTTACTAAATCAAAAACCTCTTGTTCTTCAGTAGTCAAGCCTTTTTGATTAGTGGTATTGTTTGTGTTATCATTATTTGTTGGATATATAAGCTTAATATATTTCGTGCTAACTGCACCTATTATATCACTATCTGTTTGCACAACATACCATGTACCTATTTTTGCGAATACTCTTACATATTCATTTTTATAAATTGTTCCAACTGTTTTAAACATTGTACCTGGTCCCATTCTTACATTTAATGCAGTGGTATTTACAAGTCCTGTAGTTGTTCCAACCTTTTCATAATTTGTCATTGCTAAGCTTTTTGTTGGCAAAACAAAAAACGTAAATATACTAAGAATAATTAGAAACTTTTTCAAATTATCATCTCCTAATATATTATACGTTTTCTTTTATATTTTATGATAAAAATTTATTTATCCAATTCTTGTATTTGATTTCCTTGGATCTTCTTGCTCTTTTTGTTTCTCTATTGCATCCTGTGTTGCTTCATCATAATCAATATCATCATCAGTTACTCTCTTTGCTATTTCTAATGCCATAGCATACAATTCTCGTTCACTTGCGTGCGAAACTTTCGCTCTTAAATCTTCTGTAATATTTTTAACTAATGCCTTATAATAGCCTTTTTCACTTAATTCTTGTACTTCAATTCCCCCTGCATCTTTTGAAATATCTACATCTTTTGTCACTCCTCTTTTTTCCAGTTCTTTAATTTCTAGAAAAACATGATTTAATTCTTGAGCATTCATTCTTGCGCCTCTAGAATCTCCTGCCAATTCTCTTATCTCACGAGAATTATCGTCTATCTCCCCTTGTGCTTGGTTGTCTGCAAATTCAGAGCCTATAAAATTATTTCCTTCCCTATTTACCATTGTCGCTTTTATATCGTGAACTCCTCCATAAGTAATTGCAATCATTCTGCTATTATTTATTTCTAACATTTGAACGGGAACTTCTTCTCTTGCTCCATTATTATCCAATATAGTAATCTCTTGAGTTGGATTAGTTCCTTTAGATTTTCCAAGATTTAGTTCTTCATAACCTTTACTGGTTTTTACCATGATTTTATAATCATGTACATCTTTTTCATTTGGTGCTATCCACATTTCAGAAATATCTGTCCCTGCTTTTCTTTCTATCTCTGTTTCAATTGTTTCTCTCGTATCTGCCTGTCTATTTAAATTTACTTTTATCCAATTAGGTTGTGGCTCTATTTGTTGTTCAGCAGTTTCTGGTGTCTTTTCTTCATTATTTTCGTTATTTTCTTTGTCTTCTTCAGTTTCTTTTTCAGTTTTTTCTTTCCCTTCTGTTTGAACTTTTTCTTCATCTTCTTTTTCGTGGTTTTCTTGAATTTCTTCTCTTCTTCTCTTTTCATCCTCTTGTATCTTAAATAGTTCATCTGCTTCTGGAAGTTTTCCTAACACTTCATCTTCTAAGTCTTGTTCTTCTAAATATTTTCTATATTGTTCTATTACTTTAACATCATACTCAATAATACTCTCTTTACTAATAGTTCCAAATTTTATTTCTGTTCCCTCAAGAAACATATCATATCCATCTTCATTTGCTTTAATTAATATCCCGTCTTGTATCATTTCTGTTTTACCAGAATCCTTCATCTGATTTACAATAAATATAATATTTGCATCAAACTCTTCCTTTTTTTTCACTTGTGCAAGATCAACTTCTGAAATTACTACTCCTTCATCTTCCATACTATACCTCCTATTTTTATATATTTATATTTTATCATATTTTATTTAAAAATACTATATTTCATAAAAAAAAGGGAATAAATTCCCTTTTCCCTCCGACTATTTGCCAAATAGCCGAAGGACATTATAAGTCCCTACTCCAAGGATGCATACAAAAGTGATGACATTGGATAAGACTTCTGTCATCATCCATCCACTGCATGCAACACATGCTGCACAATGGATGGCCATTGATAGTAGCCACCCCCCGATGAATCCCATCGGTATTGATAGGAGTAATACCCCTATGACTTTCAAAACCATTTTCATGTTTTTTTCCTCCTAAATCTCTTGGACTTTACTACACTATAATTATAGCAAAATTCAAGGAAATAGTCAAATATCAGTTGTTTTTTCATTGTTTGTGTGATATATTTATAATTAATTTATTGGTCTATAAGGAGGTTTTATGGGACTTATTATTAACAATGTTTCTAAAAGTTTTTATGGAAAAACTGTTGTAGATAATGTTTCTTTTGAAATACCAGAACCTGGAGTTTTTGGTCTTATTGGTCCTAATGGAGCAGGTAAAACAACTATTATCAGGATGATTCTTCGGTATTCTTTCAAAAGATAGTGGTAAAATATTATGGAATGGCAAACCAATCTCTAGAAAATCCCTGACTTTTGGATATCTTCCTGAAGAAAGGGGTATATACACAAAAGAAAAAATAAAAGATCAGTTAATATATTTTGCTAAACTTCGTGGGATGAGCTATAAAGAAGCTTTACGTTCTACCCTAGATTGGTGTGACGAGCTTGGAATGTCTGAATATCTAGATATGAAAGCTGAACAACTTTCTAAGGGGAATCAACAAAAAATACAGCTAATTTCTGCTTTTGTAAATAACCCAGATTTATTATTTTTGGATGAACCTTTTGCTGGATTAGATCCCATTAATGTAGAAGTCATTAAAAAATCTATCAATAAGCTTGTCAATCGAGGTACCATTATTATACTTTCTGCACATCAAATGAATGTAGTCGAAGAATATTGCAAAAATATTCTTCTAATAGATAAAGGGAAAACTTTACTCTCTGGCAATCTCGCTGATATAAAAAGTGCGTATGGCATTAATAATATATATATAAAAAGCAATGATAACTTTTTACAATTTTTACCAAGTGATATAGAAATTATAAACAAAACTGTAAATAGTGTTGAAATAAAAAATAATATTAATCCAAATGAGATATTAAAAATATTAGTTAACAATAACGTTAATATTGATGCTTTTGAAGTAAAAGAACCTTCTCTTCAAGAAATTTTTATAAAAAAGGTAGGTGAGCATAAATGAAAAATATTTTAAATGTAGCGTGGTTTAGTATAAAAACCACTATAAGAAAAAAATCTTTTTTAATAAGTAATATAATTATTTTAGCAACAATTTTTATTATGTTTAATATCGTTAATTTTCTTTTTGGAAATTATGTTTTGCCTTCACTAACTGATGGAACTGAAACTTCTACTATCACTTCTGATATCGACGAACAAGATTTAACTACATTAGATACTACTACCAAAAACACTGGTAAAGTAATCAAAACAGAAATTACTCAAGAAAACAAAATTCCACCAATTTCAATCTTGGATGATGAAAATATTTTAGGAGATTATATTAAAAAGCTACCTTCTAATAAATTTATTTTTTCTTTAGCTACTTCTAATGTTGAAGATATAAAAGAAAAAATAAAAGATGGAACTCTTTACTCTGCTATAAGAATATATCACGATGATAATAATATAAAATTCGATTATCTTGCATATGAAGAAAGCAGAATAAACACTAGTGATGCTGATTATATTCTTAAAGAAATAAACAAAATATATTTACAAAAATTTGCTGATGAAAATAACTTATCAGAAGCTATGGCAAATGAAGTAATGGCTGAATTTTCTTACTCTATTGAACCTGTAACTGATAACCCTGTCATCTCTATAACAGTTATTGTTGGTTTAGCAATATCTATGATGTTATTTATGGCAATATATATGTATGGACATAGTATATCTCTTTCTATAGCTAGTGAAAAAGATTCTAGAGTAATCGAAACTTTAGTTACTTCTTCTACACCAACCCAAATAATTGTTGGAAAGACCTTTGGAATGGGACTTCTTGGACTTATTCAATTAATAGTTATTATATTATTTACTGTTTTCTGTTACCACGTATATATTCCTGCAGGAATAGACATTGTCAATCTTTACCTTTCTGATATAAATGTAAGTTTTAATACCATTGTAATAATTTGCATTTATTTTGCTCTAGGATACACATTATATGCATTTTTAAATGCAATAGCTGGTGCAACAGTTAACAAAGCAGAAGAAGTACAAACAGCAAGTTTACCTTTATATTTTATATCCATGATAAGCTTTTATTTATCTATTTTTACAATAGATAGCAGCAGTGACAAACTAAATAACTTTGTGCAGATGTTCCCTTTATCCTCACCTTTTTCAATGCCTGCAAAAGTAGTTGCTGGTTTTGTATCTACTAATGATATTATAGCTTCTATCTTAGTTTTAGTATTAACTACCATATTGCTTGCATTTATAGCTATTAGAATATATTCTGTAGCCATTTTACATTATGGAAACAAACTTAAGATTAAGGATTTATTTAATATTTTCTTAAAATTCAAATGATGAAAGTAGTTTCGCCTTATATGAATTTTGCTTTGCCTTATTCAACATAAAAGATGTAATGAAAATTATTTGCTTATCATTACATCTTTTTTACTTATTCTTAGAAAAATTTGTCTATATTATCCCAAATTACATCTGCGCTATCTCCTAAAACCGCTTTATACCTTTCTTGATAATCCGCTCTTATTGTCGGATTTTCCCAGTCTTCTTTTCCAATATTTTCGGCTAGTTTTATTGCATAAATTGCATCTTCTGGATCTAATCCTGCCCTTATTCCTGTTGTTATCTTTTTAGTATCTGTTATTCCAGAATCACGATATTGTTGTACAATATCTCTTAAGGCAGTTTTTCTTTCTCTTCCTTTTAGTTCTGGATATAAAGTATCATCATCTAACAAATTTTGCCATTCATAACTATTATAAAATTCTTGATCCAATTCTTTATTATTATATTCCTCTTCTCCTAAATATCCTTTTCTAAAGTCTTCTTTTATGTCTTTTGCCTCATCCCAAATATTATCACTTACATTGCCTCCTATTTTAGCTCCAATACCTGCTCCTCCTGCTGTGTAAGTAGCGACTTTACTTAAATCTCCTGATGCAATACCTGCTATTAATCCTACAGAGCCTAACGCTGCTGCTCCTATTATCTTACCATTAAATCTTCCTATAGCTCTTAATGGTCTTGCTTTTAATACTTTTTTACGTGCCCTTACCCCTAATCTATTTAAACCTTTTCTTACAGAATGTTTTCTTGTATTCTGTGGCGCAGTTCTTAGAATTGTTGCATTATTTTTTCCATTATTTTGTGGGTTTACTATAGGAGTAGCATTATTTGGTAAAGCTGACTTAGAATGTGATTTTTTACCTGTTAAACCTTCTGTATCTGTTTTTGTTTTATTGTTAGATTCTTCACTTTCAGGCAATTTTACTCCATTTGGTTCTGTTGTCCTTACTGGTTTTTCTTGCTCCTCTTCTCTTCTTTTATTTTTTTTGTTTCCTAAACCTGCTAGTTTTTGTACGCCTGAATATAGCATCGCACCACCAGCCATTTGTCCCATTGCACTTAGTGTACCTGCTTTTTCAAATCCGAACATTTTTCTTAAAAATTTTTCTGCTGGCATTATAAACCCAAGTGCAACTAATGCATAAACTGGATATTTTGTAACCAGCATATCCATAACTGTACTAATAGTTATTGTATATATTATTAAATGTACTGGCTGTATTAATGCATTAAAAGTAAATTCTTTAAACCATAGACTAAAAGCTTGTGCTTGACCATCTTTAATCTTATCTAATGGATATGTTACAGCAATAAGTGGCGCAATCATGGTAAAAAATGCCATATATAATACTCTTTTTATGTACATAACTGTAAAAATACAAGTATCTACCACTAATACTAAATATATTAACGAATATGAAACTTGATCCCATTTTGTATTTAGTCCTGCTTTTAGTCTAACATAGCCAACAAAATCTCCAACCCAAGTAACTTGCCCATCTTTACCTATTTTTATATTTTCTCCCTCATCAGCTTTTGGTACAAATTCATTTTTTAGCACAACTCCATCTACTGTTGTGTCTTCAGGCAATGTACATTCTATAGTTGTTGCACTTCTAGGAACAAATATTTTTGTTAAATTTTCAGATATAGTTAATATAAATAACATTATATAATGTAAAATAAATAATAAACATATTGCAATTAACCAATCTATAAAAAATTTTTTATATTTAGCTTTTTCTTCTGCGACACTTGCTAATATCATCTTTATCCCAACAAAAATTAGCATTGATAACAAAACAACTAAAGCAACCCTTCTTAATACCTTATACCAAGTAGAAATAGAGTTTTGAAGTATTCTTGCTGAAGATTCATATTTTAAAATATTCGGTTCCCATTCTCCAACAAACACATCTACTCTAATTTGAAAGTCTTCCAAGTTTGTAAAATCTGGTGGAACTAAATTTTCTACGCTATCACCAAAATAGCAATACATAAAAGCTGTATAAACTTTTCCGGTTAATATTCCAACGATCACATCTTATTAATCTATCCATATACTCTTCTGCACTTATTTGTAATCTTCCTGGCCCTCCTATGGATTGGTTATTTATCCACGCATGAAAATTCACTAACCATTCTGGAGTTCCACTTGTTGTTCCATCATATCCATATTCAGATCCAAGCCAAAGCAAATTTGGATTCATTCTATCATAAGTATATAAGTTATCTCTACTCTCATTAAATTTATATTGGTTTAATAATGTATCATAAGGTTCATCTAGATAAGTATAAATCCAGTCAATTCCTCCCCAGGCAATAAAATCTCCCCAATTGCTAAAATTACAAGCTTCTGTAAAATCCGTAGAATCCCAGTAATAACCACATTCATCAACCATTTCTTTAAAACTTTTCCACTCGAAAGTTTCTTCTAATTCTCCAAATTTTTTCAAAATATCTTTTTCATCATTTTCGTCAAGGGGTCCGGCCTGCACCACAATATTCTTTTAGAAATAATTTCCATAATTTTGAATCTCTTAAAATGCTAGTATCATAATCTTCATATTCCATTGGCAAATTAATAAAGTCTTGACCTTCATAGTCATCATTATTATTTCCTTGTATAACTATATCATCCATTGGCTCTATAAAATTAACATCAAATGCTGGTACTTGTCCACTAAAGATAGTATATGGAGTATATGACATCATAGGTATATCAAATTCGCCTTTTAGTCCTTCGCTCAAGTCATTTCCTACTACTAATGTTGCAGTTCCTGCAGTTAAGAATACAAATGTACCTACTGTTACTCCCTTTATAATAACACCAGCTGCTGCTGTCCCTATAGCTGCAAGTGCTCCTCCTGTCATACAAATTCCTACAACCATAGCAATTATTCCAATTACCACACCAAAAAACGCAAACCAATTCCAATTACCTTGAGATTCTGCTGAAGCTGTTTTCAGTACTGGTTGTGGAGATATAAAATTTCTCTGTAATGTATTCATAATAATATCGCCTATATAATCTAGGAATGAAAATATTATCTCAAATAAGCTACCACCAGCATAATCTTTATATGAATGTGCAGATGTTTTATTTGGGAAAAAACACATTATTAATATTATTGCAAGCATTATTATAAATATTTTATTCAATATCTTTCTTTTTATTTTCATCTTTACCCTCTGTAATCTATTTTGTTTCCTCTACTTTAAATGATATTTTATACTCTTGATTATCAAGTAATTGCACATTAAATTGCATTGTTTTATTATCATTTGTTTTTAATATACAAATATATATATTACTTTCTTCTCTTACTTCTATATTTTTTATATTGTTATAATCAATGTTTTGATTTTCTATATATTTAATAAATTTTTGTAATGTTTCAAAATAGTTCTTTTTAAAACCTTCTGAAAGCATATTATATGCATATATATAATCTTCTTGATTTACAGCTTTTAAAAATCTTTTTACATTTAAGGCTGCTTTCCCTTTGTTATCTACAGAATTATATTGATACAAATCTTCTGCAAGCAAAATATTATAGTCATCTAAATATAAGGAATATTCCATTGCTCCAGTCTCTTTAAAAGCATAATAATTATCATAATCATCTATACAAATATATAATCTATATGTTTCATAGTCTTTAATTAAATATTGTTTTAACCCTTTTGACTTAAAATTCATTAAGTAACTTTCATATTCTTCATCTGTTTTAAAATCATTTGAAGTTTTTATATTATATATATCTAGGGCTTCTAATTGTTCTTTTCTTTGATTCAAATAATTTTGAAAATCTAAAAACGTATTAAATTTATTTGTCTTATATTTTTCATCTAATATATTATATGCCTCTTCAGGATAATAGTTTGCTTTTTGTATATAATCATTAAAATATTGTTTTATAATATCCGCATCTTCTACTATTGAATATTTATATTTATTAAATGTTTTCTCATCTATTTTTATATATTCTTTATACTTACTTTCTATATTATGGTTTTTAGCATTGTTATAATCTGTTTCTGAGGCTTTTAATATCTTAAAGGTTTGATTTGCTCCATCTAATATAATAATTCCATAAATATTTTGATTGTTTACCTTAAATGAAACAAAATTTACATTTCCTGCTTCATTATCTACTCTATAGACAGGATCTAACATGAGTCTACTATTTTTAGGAAAAACCACATTTTCAAAAATGTATCCGCCATCTATAATTTCTTTTATTGCATTATTATTCCCTGCTTTTGCATAAAGGATTAAGCTATTAATACAAGATTTAACAGTATTATATTCACTAAAATTTTGTATAATTTCCCCATTTTTATCTAGAAATAGTTCTCCCTCTGGCGCTATTTCTTCTCCTTCTACGGTTTTATTTGTTTTTTTAGATAAACACAATAATATTACAGAAATTGCAATAACTACAATTAATAATATTATAATAATACTTTTAATTAAACCATTATATTTCATAATTTACTCCTTCACATTTTTAGTCCCAAAATCTATATATTCTAGTAAACCCTTTACCTTGTGGGATATTAGAATTTTGCCATTTTGATAAATTACTTTCACTAACACCTTTTGTAATTGCATGTATAATATTGCCATTTCCAATATATAATGCAGCATGTCCGATGCTCTCCATCTAAATTATTCCATACCAATACATCTCCTGGTTTTAAATATGTATTGCACTCACTTTCAGTAAGTCCAGCTGTATTCTCATAGATTTTTTTATTATCCCATTGACTCTCATAATAACCTAAAGTAGTTCCTGGTACATTTATACCGCAATTAACTTTGTAGCACCAATAAATTAATCCAGAACAATCAAAATGATATGGACCTATTCTATCATCATTACTATATCCACAGCCTAATTTTGATCTCGCTAATGTAATAACCTTATTTACTATATTTTCAGATTCTTCATATGTAAAAATTTCCTCTTCATTTGCTGTAGTTCTTGACAATGGAATTGTGCATGTTGGAAATGCTTCTGCAATTTGTTCACTTGTGTAATATTTCAAAGTAGTCCTTCCAAATACTCCACCAGATGCGGAAAAATCATAAGTACCTTTTATGTATGTTTCCATTCTAGCGTCATTGCCTTTACAATATGCAGTAGATCCATTTTTATCGATACTATAAAAATAATTATCCCAAATATATTTATTATGCTCCCATGAGCCTTGACTGTAAATAGCTAGTCCTTCTTTATATGTATTAAGAATTTTTTCAACAAATTTAAAAGTTCTTCCATAAGTAATTGATACTAATGCATACATTTGCTGTGTAGAAAAAGGATTTCCTCCAAGATTACTTGTTATTAAATTTTCTGTTAATTTCCAAGCATCATCTCTTATTGTTTGTGCAACATTATCTACAAAGCTTTTTTCTATATAAATTCCATTTGGGTCTTTAGGGTTCCCAGCATCCCCTACGTTATTATTTTCTACTGTCCAGGTATCATTTCCTAATCTGTCTTTTAAATATTTTTCTATGTTTTCTTCTTTCCAAACTCTAGGATTTTGCCCATCCCTTATTTCCAAAACATAACCTGCAGAAGCAAATTTTGCATGATGATATTTCAAACAAATATCTCCTGTTCCTATTGTTGCTAAATGAACACTATCATCGTAAACTCTATAAAATTGTTTGCCCTCTACTTTTTCTCCATTATTATACATTGGAGCTTCACCTGAGTGTGAAAATTGTTTTAAATACCCTTCCAATCCTGAAAATTCGAAATCAATAAATTGATTATTCGATATTAAGCTTAACCATGGCACAGTAATTCCTTGTAAATTCTTATCTTCAGTTACAATTCCCAGTAGCCATTTCATAACATCCACCATATTGGCTGTATCTTCATGTTCAGCTAAGAATGTAAACAACCATTCTGGTACACTTAATATCATTTTTTTACTAAGTTCAGAATCTTTAAATATTGTAATAAAATTTGGCTCTTCTGAATTTTTATCTATCTTTTCTGTTACCTTTGCTCCTAATTGTGTATATTTATTTGAAGATTGACTCAATGAATTTTTTCCAGTTCTATTAATGTTTTTTTCAAAATGTTCTATATTTAAATCAGTTATTTCTACAGTTACTGCAGCATTTAATAAAGTTTCTCTTTGTGGATTAAAACTATCCCAAGTCATTTCACATATTTGCTGTAGTTTTAATACATCTCTTTCTGTCAATTCCAAATTGTTTAATGCTTGTTGTAACATACTGTTAAGTGCATTTAAATAATCTTGTCTGTTGCTATATTTATATATATCTCTTACTATAGTATTCATATTTTTTTCAATATATTTTATTAATAGATTAGATAAACTATCTTGCTCTCCAATTATACCATTTAAGATTTGTCTAATTTGATTTTGCAAAACTTTTTCTGCATATCTTTGTTTTAATGACTCTTTACTATTATTCAATATATCTATTAATTTATCATCTTGTGCTAACATATCTTCTTGTGAGTCTTGTGGTCTTCCGCATAATAGTTGTATACATTAGTTCATACTCTTCTTCATCTTCAAGTAAATTTTCTTGGTTGTATACTTCTGCAAGTGCTTCTTTTTTATTATTATAACTGTTTTCATATTTAATAACCCAAGTATCTGCATATGTTACATCTATATATGTAGAATTTACCGCTGTCGTTACTGTTGTCTTAAAAAATAATCCATCTTGAACATCTTCTGATGTAAAAGTTTTTTCTTCTGTTGGTTTTTCTGATATTCCATCTATGGTGCCTTCTAAACCGACTTCACCATTATTTTTTATATTTCTAGAATATTCTTCTCCTTCTATTGCTATTGTGGTAGTAATATTATCTTGTACTGTAATTACAATTTTTGTCTTCAAGTTTCCTGTACCATCATCTCCAATTACTAAATTTGCTAACTCATTTGTAAATTCTTTATCATCACTTAAAGTAAGTAAACTCCATAATAATTGGGATGGCATTGAATATGCTCTAACAAGTTCTTGATATGCTATTGAAACTTCTGAAAAAGAAGTTTCAATTTTTTGAGCAGTTTTAGTATCACTATTTGGGCTTTCATCACTGAATTGATAGCCTTCCTTTTGCCACTCTTTTAATACTAATTCATCATTAGTTTCTTTATCTGTTACTATTTCATTCATACTAGCAACAATTAATTTAATAATAGAAGATTCTTCACCATCATCATTAGTTGTTTTTTCTACATCTAAAGTAAAATAGTTTAATACATCTCTATTTTTAGCATTCATCATTTCCTTAAATTCTCGATATGGTTTATATTCTAGAATTTCTGAAGCCTCAGCAGATGCAGTTTCTCCATCTGTTGTTGCTCTTTTTATTTGTATAGCACCCTGTAATTCATTTTCTTCAAAAATAGTACCTATTTTGTCTTTTGTTCTTAAATCTGGAAATAATGTTGCATATTCCGCTTTTAAAAAAGCTTTTAAATATTTTTTTTGTTCTGCCTTATCTGTTCCAAATGCTTTTTCTAAATATTCTTGAACTTCCTTTTCATTTATTTCAACAATATTATTTAGTCTCTCATCTAAATTTGCTCCATAACAATAACCAGTAGATAAAGTATTTTCTGTTATACCAATCACATTTCTATTTTCCTGATTACTTTGCTCATTATTATTATTCGTTAATATTATAGTATTACCGCTACTACTAGTTTGCAATGTTTGAGTAGTAGTATTATTAGAATTAGAATTTCCTTCTTCATAATATAAATCTTCTTCTAGTGGATTTTCTTCTTGAACAACTTCAAATTCATCTTTCGATTTTTTCCATAAGTCATTATCATTTTTCAAAACACTATAAACCATAATAGGTAATACTACAGCTATGATAATTATCAAAATTATTCCTAATTTTATTATGCTTTTTACCATTTTAAAATTAAATTTTTTTTCTTCCATCTAGTTTTCCCCCATTATAACTTAAGTTTATATTATGTCGCAAATTACTTTTATATTATTTTTCTGTTTCCCTTGTAATAATATATTTTGAAAAACAATCTTTTGTATACTTTTTCCATCAGTATATGTATTCATAAATTTAATATTAAATTTTGTTTTTACTTTACTTGGAATTTGGATTTCTGCTTCTGTTAGCTCGTTTAAACAAGCATAATATCTAATATTATTATTATCTAATATATAAATACTAGCTAATTCTTGCAAATTACATAGCTTAATTTTTTGTGACAAATTGTTTTTCACTGAAATCTTATAAATTTCGTAATTCATATAGATACTTTTGCTTACTATCTCTATTTCTAGTCCCTGATTTTCTACTTTTTTATTTATGATATTTACTCCAATAAAATTATTAATATTTAATTTATATTCATTGTTTTCTCGAACCACAGTTATATAATCCCTTATAAAAGATTCTTCTTTTACTCCACCTGTATCCAGCAAACTTTCTCTATATTCTATTTTGTACGTATTTTTTAACCAATTTTGCATAGTATATGATTTATAGGTTTTAAAAATTTCATCATAATAATTTATCTTAAAATCATCTATGCTCGGATATAATTCACTTTTACAATCTTTAGATAATAAGTTATAAGCTTCTACATAGTTATTCTCATTAAGTAATGTAATAAATTTGTCTATAACTCTGTTTGCTGTTTCAAGAATACCACTTTCTACATCTTCATACGTAATAGCAGATTTCGTAGACTTTATTGTGCTTTCATTATATAGATTATATTCTTTAACATCATTTGAATTAGTGGTTTCTCTTTCGTTTTTGATATACGCTTTTATCAATAAAACACCTATAATAGTAGCAAAAACTATCATCAAAAAATTTACTTTATGACCTCTATACCATCTAAAAAATTTATTCAATAAAATCACCTATGCCTTAAACAATATCTTTGGAATACCTTCAAATATTCTATCTATTTGGTCATTTCCAACTCCTTTTTCATGTAATGCATTTCTAAATTTTGTTAGGTAGTCCTCTCTTACACTTTGTTTATTCCAATTCTTTTTGCTAATTCTTGAAGCTAGTTGGATTGCATACACTCCCTCTACTGGTTTTAATCCCATTTTCATCATACTTACAATTTGTTTATCATCTGTAATTCCAGCTTGTCTATATACTTGTACTTCTTCTTGTAGCATTCTTATTCTTCTTGTTTCTCTAATGATATTTCCTCTCATTTCAGGATGCAAATCTTCATTATTTGCATATTTCATGATGCTTTCATTTTCCACAAATTCCCTATCTAATTTTCTGTTATTATATTCCTCTTCGCCTAAATATCCTTTAGCAAATGTTTCTTTAGTTCCATGCATTTCATCCATAATGTTTTCAGATATATTACCACCAATTGTGCTTCCAACACTAGCTGCCCCTGTAGTAAAAGTTAAAACATCCTTCACATTACCTGTTGTAATACCTGCTGCTAATCCGACCATTCCTAGAGTTGTTGCCCCAATTGCTTTACCTGTTAGCTTTCCTAAAAATCTTAAAGGCTTAGCTTTTAATGCCTTTTTACGATAACTGCTACCTACATTTATTAACCCCGAATTAACCCTAGAAATAAAACCTCTACCACTTCCCGAATTTTTACTACCTCTGGCACTATTTTCTCCTCCACTTTGTGTTCTAGCTCTGCTTCCTTGATTTGCTATTTCACCATTTTGTGTATCAGAACCTAACTCTATTCCTCCTGATCTACTATTTGGTCCACTAGAACCTTCCCCAGAATCTCCACTAGAGCCTTCTCCACTATTCTGTGAATTAGTTCCTGTTCCTTGATTTGCGCCATTATTAACTTGAGGTGCAGAATTTCCACCAGTTTCAGATATATTTGGTATATTTAAATCATTCTTATCATTATCTGCCGTTCTAACTTTGCCTTTATCTTCTTTCTCTTCATTTGATGGATGTCTCTTTCCTAAAGAAGATAACTGCTTTACTCCACTCATTATTGCTGCTCCACCAGCAGCTTTTCCTAATGCATTAAGAGTCTCTGCTCTATCAAAGCCAAACATTTTTCTTATAAATTTTTCAGCTGGTAACAAGAATCCCATAGCAATCAATGCAAACATAGGATGATCCTTTATTGTATTCATAACATTGCTTACAGTTAAAATATAAATTATAAGATGCACTGGCTGAATAAGTGCATTAAATGTGTATTCTTTAATCCAAATTTCATACGCCTGAGCTCGTCCATCTTTTATTTTATCTAATGGATATGTAACTGCAATAAGTGGTGCAATCATTGTTAAAAATGCCATAGTTAAAACTCTTCTTATATAAATAAACGTAAACATAAAAGTATAAACTACTAGTGCTAAATAAATAATAGAGTATGAAAGTGATTCAAGGTCGAAAGTATCATTTTTACACATTCCTGCTCTTAGTCTTATATACCCAGTAAAAGAACATGACCAAACAGGATTAGTTAATCCTCCAGGCTTAACTATTACCTTCTCTACTCCGTCAACTATTTCTGTCGCTGGAGTATTTTCATCAATCCATTCTATTGGTCCACCTGGTAAGAGTGCTTCCCCATTTTTTATTTTCGTATCTTCCGGCAATTCAACCATAATATTTGGTTCACCATTTTTGTCTAAGAAAACATTTGTTAAGGATTGAGTGATTTCTAAAATAAATATCATTATATAATGTAATATAAACAACAAACATATAGCAGTTAGCCAATCTATGAAAAACTTTTTATATTTAGCTTTTTCCTCTGCTACACTTGTTAAAATCATTTTTATTCCAACAAAAACCAGCATTGATAATAGAACAACAATAGCAACTACCCTTACTGCTTTGTACCAAGTCGAAATACTTTTTTGTAAAATAGCAGCTGAAGATTCATATGTTATATTATTTCCTATATTTAATACTTCCTCTTTAGTTAAACAATATACTTTAAAATATATTATCATATTCATATAACTCTCTTGGCTCGGACGTGGCTCTTCTATTGGCTCTTCCGTAGGCTCTGATGGAGTTGGTGTTGGTGTTGGCGTTTCCCCTGGGTCCATATTCGCTGAACCTTGTTGCCATGTATAGGCCCTTGTTATAAACAAAATTCCAGAATCATCTTCATTTTCGTATAATCTAGCTGGGACATAACTTTCATATTGCCAAACATCTTCATTAATAGCATTCGATTTATCCATTGACACCTCTTCACTATTCTCGTATTCAGTATAATATTCACAATTTTTTATTTCATTAATCCATTCATCTGATTGAATATAAGAATAGCATGAATCCAAAATATCTCTTTCATTTGGAATACCTTCAAGTATCGTTGTTTCTTTACTGTTTGTATATACTGGTGTTTTTCCCGATACAATACTCAATATTTTATCAATACTAGCTAATCCATTTGTTTCTTCTATCTTTTTCATTGGATTTATAAAATTTACGTCTAGTAAAGGAATTTGGTTCGAAAATATTTCATATGGTGTATATCTAATCATCGGTAAATCAAATGAACCTTTGAAATCTCTAATTAGTTGTTTTGAACCTACTACTGCAGAAGCTACTCCCAAAGATGAAGCTATTAGCACTCCTCCAACAAGTTGTATTCCTGCCATTATTCCACTAAAACTTGCCCAAGATAATGTTCCCCAGCTGGCAATAGCAACTACTATAGAAACTATAACAACTATTACTCCTAATATTACTTTTAGCCAACTTCCTAAAGACCCTGATGAAGCTAACTCCCCTGAACTTGCTTCTATTACTACATCCTGATTTGAAATAAACTGTTTTTGTAAAATATTTAAAAGGGCATCTCCAACAAACATAAGAAAATTTAGAATATCTTTTAATATTACTCCTCCTACAGTTTCTAAGAACGAACGTGCTTGCACCTTAACAGGGAAAACCGTATTTACACACATCACAACTAATAAAATTATTGCTATTTTTCTTATTATGCTCTTTCTCATTATATTTTTCATAGTCTGCTCCTTCTATACAAATCTATCTATATTCTTCCAAATTTCATTTGCATTATCTCCTAAAGCTGATTGATATTTTGCTTGAAAAGCTGCTCTCTTATCTGGATCGTTCCAATCATCTTTTCCTATACTTTCTGCTAATTTTATAGCATAAATTGCTTCTTCTGTAGATAATCCACATTTCATCCCTTCTTGTATTTTTTTAGGATCATCTATTCCAGAATCAAGGTATTCTTGTGTTGTTTCTCTTATTGCTCTTTCTCTATCTCTACCTTTTAAATCTGAATAGATTCCATTATCATTCAATATGTCTATCCAATCATCACTCATATAAAATTCTTTATTTAATTCTCTATTATTATATTCTGCTTCTCCTAAATATCCTTTTGTAAAGTCCTTTCTTATATTTCCTGCTTCATCCCAAATATTATCGCTTAAATTTCCACCTACTTTTGCCCCAACTGTTGCTGCACCTGCTGTATATGAAAGTGTTTTATCGAAATCTCCTGAAGATATTCCTGCTATTGCTCCAACAGAACCTAAAGCTGCTGCTCCTGCAACTTTCCCTGCAAATCTTCCCAATTTCTTCACTGGTTTTGCTTTTATTACCTTTTTTCCTGCCCTCATACCCATTTTTTGAAGTCCACGTTTAACAGAATGTTTTGAATTTGTTGCTAGATTTGCTTTTGGTATTGCAGTCTGTGCTGTATGTTGATTTCTATCTACTTTTGGATGTACTTTTTCTCCTACTCCTGTTCCTCCGTTTGATTTCTCTCCTATACCAACACCTGTAGCTTTATCTGATTTTCCAGCTTCCGGTAATTTTATACCTTTTTTATCAGCTGTTCTTACTGGTTTATCTTTTTCTTTATCTTTATCCTTATCTTTTTTCTTACCCAAACCTGCTAGTTTTTGTACGCCTGAATATAGCATCGCACCACCAGCCATTTGTCCCATTGCACTTAGTGTACCTGCTTTTTCAAATCCGAACATTTTTCTTAAAAATTTTTCTGCTGGCATTATAAACCCAAGTGCAACTAATGCATAAACTGGATATTTTGTAACCAGCATATCCATAACTGTACTAATAGTTATTGTATATATTATTAAATGTACTGGCTGTATTAATGCATTAAAAGTAAATTCTTTAAACCATAGACTAAAAGCTTGTGCTTGACCATCTTTAATCTTATCTAATGGATATGTTACAGCAATAAGTGGCGCAATCATGGTAAAAAATGCCATATATAATGTCCTTTTTATATACATGACTGTAAAAATGCAAGTATATACTACCAATACTAAATATATTACTGCATATTGAACAGATTGCCACTTAGATTCTAATCCAGCCTTTAGTCTTACATATCCAACAAAATCACCATACCAAGTTAATTTACCTTCTTTCCCCAATTCAATATATGGTCCATCAACAGTGTTTGTTGTAGTTCCCTCTTTAAAAGTCAAATCGTATCCATCTATTGTTGTCCCTTCTGGCAATGTACATTCTATTATTGTAGCACTTCTAGGAAGAAATATTTTAGTTATTTTTGTAGAAATAGTTAATATGAATAACATTAAATAATGCAAGACAAATAATAAACATATTGCAGTTAGCCAATCAATTAAAAACTTTTTATATTTAGCTTTTTTATCTGCTACACTTGTTAATATCATTTTTATACCAACAAAAATTAGCATTGATAACAAAACAACTAAAGCAATCTTTCTAAAAGTATTATACCAAGTAGATATACCTTTTTGTAAAATATTTGCCGTTGATTCATATTCTATTTGCTCATTAACATATATCTCTACTTGTTCTTGAGACAGGTTCCAAACTTTTATCTGTCCAGAAGTAGTTGAAACACTTCCATATTCATCATAAGTAGTTTCTGTTGTTTCACTTGCTATTAATAGCACTGCATCCCCATCACTTTTTTCTTTTAAATATACTTCTTTAAGAGTGTGTTTTCCATATGTTCTAGTATACGCATCTCCATCAACAATAGGTTGCACTTCGGAAGTATCTATTTGGTCATTATAGGAAATATTATATTTGTTTTTCATTTCATTTATTTTCTGTTCAAATTGTTCTTGAGCACCATTTATCTCATGTGGAATAGGAACAGGGGCTCCAACAGCGTATTTTAAGTCAATAGAGATTGTTTCTTCTGGTTGCAATGTGCTTGTTTCAAAGAAATTTCTAATAATACCTTCCTTACTAGTTTCTTCTTTAATTTTTATTTCGTCCATTGGCTCTATAAAATTAACATCAAATGCTGGTACTTGTCCACTAAAAATAGTAAAAGGAGTATATGAAATCATAGGTATATCGAATTTTCCTCCTAAATCGCCAACAAGTTCTGCTACTGATACTACTGCTGCTGTAGTAGACCCCAAAAAAATCAATGTTCCTATACATGTCCCTTTAATAATAGCTGTTATTCCCAAACCAGCTGTTGGAGCTAATGCTCCCCCTGTTACAATAGCACCAATCACCATACCTATTATTGCAACTATTGCAACTATAAATGCAAGCCAATTCCAACTGCCTTGTGACTCTGCTTTAGCTTCTGCAACAACTGGTTGTGGTGTTATAAAACTTTTTTGCAATATCTGCATAACTGCATCCCCTAAAAATGTCAAAAATCGAAATATTGGATCTAATAAATTACCTCCAGCATTTACTATCCATGATTGTGCCTTTACGGCATGTGGAAAAATTACGCTTATTATCAATATAGCAATAAGTATTATCAATATTTTATTAAGCTTAATTTTTCCGACTTTTCTTTTCATTTTATTACTCCTATCTTTTATTCCTTACTAAAATTTTAATCTTTAGCTTATTCGTTTTTTGATGCTAATTTGTTTAAATTTGTTTCTACAAATTCAAATTCTTTTTTAGTTGGTGTAATTCTTATAATTGCTGAATCTGATCCTACTTTTAAAAGTCCTTCACCAATAAGACATGTAACTAAAAATCCAGCTTCACCTTCACTTAATTTAAATACTTCTTTTAAATATGATATTTCTGATTTATCTTGTGCTAAGAATAATTTCGTATCTGACGATGTAAGTACTGCCTGTGCTGCTTCGTTTTCATAAAAGTCTTGAAATCTTTGTGAAATTATTGCAAGTGATACATTTCTTTTTCTCGCACGTCTTGCCATTTTATTTAAGAAATCTACTGCTTCTGGGAATGGTAAAAGCATCCAAGCTTCATCAACTATTACTCTTTTTTTAGTTGCTTTTTCTCTATCTTCACTATTCTTTTTTACATATTTTTCCCAAATCCAAGAAAGAAGTATTTGTTGTGCAAGTGGTCTTGCAAATCTTTCCTCTAGGCTTGAAATATCCAAGTTTATAAATGGTATTCCATCTAGAAGTTCAAAAGTAGACTGTCCATCAAAATATGCCATTTGTCCATTTAGCTCTCTTACATATTGTTTCATAACTTTAGTTAAATAGCTATAATGGAACTCGTAATTTTTATCTGTATTTTCTTTTGCTTTCTTTAATAACATTTTGTACCAAGAGCCAATTGTTGGCATTAGTTTTTTACTTTTATACAAATTTTTTGTAGAAGTTACTGAAGTATTTGTTTCATATAAACTGTTTGGATCTGATGTAATTCCGCAATCTTTCATATTCATCTGCAACAGCTTCTGCTATAATTTGTTTTGTAAGCTCATTTACCTCAGTACTTCTTGTACTTCCTTTTGCCATTGTAACTAGTGCTTGCGTAACATCTTCAATCTTATTTTCTAAATTTAATGTTAATCTTTCTTTACCTGTAATTTGATCTTTTACTGTTTCGACTTCTAGATCAAATAAATTAATAATTGTATCAGAAGAAGGTCCTATTATAACATTTACTCCTCCTAATGCATCTGCTACTGGTTTATATTCACCTTCTGCATCTAATGCTAAACTTTCAATTCCCATAAGTACTGATGACCTAGAAATTAAAGTTTTCATTGTAACAGATTTACCTGCACCAGATTTTGCAAATATTACCATATTATAGTTTGTTAAACTTTCATGAAAATTATCAAATAGTATAGGTACTCCTGTTTGCTTATTAATACCTAAAGGAATCCCTGTTAAATGTCCTACTTCTGATGTTGTGAAAGGAAATACTGTTGCCATTGAATTTCTATCAAATGTATGTGTTCTTTTTATTTTGTCTTTCATTAATGGAAGATTAGATTGAAATGCTTCCTCTTGCATTGCCCAAGCTGATTTTATTCCAACTAATGTTTTAGACATTTCTGTTGCAAGCAATTTTGTGTATGCTTCTAGTGATTGTAAATTATATGAGAACAATGTTGCGACAATTGATGCTTCAAAAAGTTTATTAAATCCTGATGCAATGTCATCTCTTAAAGCCTCTGCTTCAATTCTTTTTTGTGCCAAAATGCTTTCTCTATTAATATTACCTCTATCTGCTGCAACAATTCTTTCTGTCTCTAATTGGTTTATTACTCTGTTTAACTCATTTTGTGATCTTGCTTCAGGTACTGGATTTATATATACAGAAGTATTTATATCTCCAAAAAGGTACATTTCCCTAAATAATTCTGGAAATGTACACATCCTAGGAAGTGTTGATACAAAGAAGCTCCTTGCATATCTTGTTGTATTGGAAATAATTTCTAAATGATCTATGTGTGATGCATCTATACCTGCTGGTGCAATAAGCTCTTTTAAAGTCTGTTTTTTTAAAATATTATATTGTGGTTCTTGCAAGTCGTTATACTGTTTTTCTAGTTTTTCTTGTTGTTTTTTTCTTCTCATTTTTCAATCCTCCTTCTTCTTTTGTTTTTATTCTTTCTATTGCTTCTTCAGTTATTTCTTTTCCTACATATTTTTTATTTTCCTTTAGTAAAGCTTCTGCCATCTCTTTTATTAAGTCATCAAAAGATTGTTCTTTTCTACGAAGTACAATTTCTTTTTCTGTTTTTATCTCATTTATAGTATCTTGTGCTAATTGAAAAGCTTTCTTTTCTATTTCTTTATTTAAGGAATTTATTCTTTTATCTAAAACATCTGGTGCAGTAACATACAAATCATCATAATGTGCTTCAAGAGCCTTGTCTATACCAAATGTCTCTGATTCATCTCTATTATACGCTACATATAATAGTTCTGCTAACTCTTTTGAGTCTAATATTCTACACTTCATACTACATGCAAAAAGTGTTCTTATTATTGATTGTGCCCTAGTATATAACTCTGAAAAAATTATATTTTTCTTTTCATCTTCATTTAGAGAATCTACCTCCACCTCTGAAGAATAGTATGGAACAATTATGTAATAATGCTTACGTAATACATTTTTGTTTTGGCTTATAGCTTCTATATTCGCTATTATATCTCGAGTGTAATCATACATGTTTTGTACTCTTAAAAATTCAGTCAAAGCTACTTGAATTTGATTTTGTGTAGCATTATATGATTGTTTTAATTTTAAATATTCTTTTTGTTTTTTATCTACGTCCTTTTTTATTTCTTCTAATCTAGCTTTATATCTTTCTATACTGCTTTCTATTTTGATTGTTCTCGTTTGTGTATATATTTGTATTGGATGTCTTAGAGTATTTAAAAATTGGACAAAGCCAGCTTCTACACCAGTTTTTTCTACGTTAGACATTAAGTCGTAATTTATACCTTCACATTCTACAACCATCAAATATCTAGTTCCATTGTCTTGAATAATCATATTATCTTCTATTTTGTCAAACTCCATAAAATTCGATATAGATAATTTGGTATAATTATTTTCTTTGTTTTTTGTTTTTCTATCACCATTTGTTTCAATTTTTGAAACACTGTTATTGTCTTTTTTGTTTTTTCTTTGTATCAGCCAATAAACATAAACTAATACAGAAATTAAAAAAATTAAAATCATTAACACCATTAATAGCATTTGCTCTATTTTCATTATTTTTCCTCCTTTGTATACACATATATTCTATTTTTTTTCATTTTAAATTTAATAGCTCTTAAAATAACATCATCTATTCTTTCTCCTCCCGTTTTTCTTGTTATTTCAAACGAATTTGTTTCTGGCATTTTAAATGTGCCTATTGAATATCCTATAAAAGCACAAATTCCTACAGCTATTAAGCCATACAAAGTTTTATGTAATATTGCTTTTAAAATATAGTAAAAAATAAATCCTATTGTAGCTCCTGCTACAGTTAAAATTATTGATTTAGGAGTAAATATAAACAAAATTCTTCCGTTCGTCATTTACTTTTCTTGGGATTTCATGAGTTGCCATTTTTCATTCCTCCTTAGTATATATATATGTATATTATACCAAATATCAGCTACAATTGGAAGATTATGTTGAAAAAAATATTATTTTAATGTAAATTTAATATATTTGTCACATTTTTGTAATATACATTTTATTTAAATCATAGCATTTTTTGAATGAGAAAAAGCGATTTCCTTTCCTACAAAAAATAAGAGATAAGAAAACATTTATCGTCTTCTTACCTCTATCTATTATTTATAATTTTTATTTAGTTATGTTTTGAGCAAAATCAGCTACAATACTTACAACATTTACACCGATAAATAATAAAATTGCACCGATTAAGTAAGGTATCATAGTTTTTTTGTATGCTGCTTTTTCTTCTGCACTTCCCATCATGTATTTAATACCTATTACAAGTACCATTGCTACAGCAATTAGTGAGCCTATAACTTGTATAATACCAATAATATTATTTCCCATTTTAGTAAGTTCTTCTGGAGCTTGATCAGTTTGTGGATTTATTGTAATTCCTCCTATATCAGTTGCCAAAACCATTGTTGATATTGTAGCTACCATTATCACTGTTAAAACCATAGCAATTAATTTTGTTTTATTCATTCTTTTTTCCTCCTTTTTTATATTTTTTTATTTAATCTTCCTTAAAATTTTTAAGGAAAAGTTATAAACTTTAATCATTAACTATAGTAAATTGTAATCAGATTGTAAATATTAATTCCACATTTCTGTAATTTGTCGAGTTTGGTCGTTAATTTGAGCTTGTGTAAGACTTTACGCACGAGTATGTCCAGCATCATAGAAAAGTTTTAGTCATTTTTACTCTCTTCGTTTTGTTCTTCTACTACAGGTTCTATGTTAGAGCCGATTTGTACTATAGTTTTCCAAATTGAAAACGCTGAGAAAACAATTACACATCCTAATATGTAGGGGATAATCATTTCTTTTAATTTTGCTTTTTCTTCTACTTCTGCTGTTATTATTTTTATGCCAAGAATTGCGCCTACAATAACTGCAATTGCTATTCCAATTGTTAAAAGCAAGTTATATATATTTTTTGAAGTGCTTTGTAACTCATCAACATTAATAACGTTTTCTAACGGATCACCTTTGCTTAAAAAATTTTGCCCCTTTCCTATTAATT
>SAMEA3663246__coassemble_133_pt1 | contig 29824 bp, 29 predicted proteins | sample SAMEA3663246__metabat2_low_PE_010 | metagenome-assembled genome bin SAMEA3663246 (sample SAMEA3663246) | pig gut metagenome | biome: pig gut; feature: pig-associated habitat; material: faeces | place: China | collected 2013
TATTTAAATCCTTCGCCAAAAACTTCTCTTGCATTTGTTATTATTATAAATGCCTTTGGATCTATTTCATTTACTAGTTTTCTTATTTCTCTTATTTCTTGTCTTGACGCTACTGAAAGAAGAATTGTCCTTTCTTGTTTTTTATACATACCAACTGCTTTTATTGCAGTTGTTCCTCTTCTTATTTTACTGTTTATTTCAAAAGATATCTCTTCATATTTAGGAGATATTATTAATAGCATTTTTGCAAAATTAATACCTTCGAAAAATATATCAAGCATTTTTCCAGATAAAAATATTGTAATTGCAGAATACAAACCGATTTCAATATCTTTAAATACTATTACATTAGTAAATACTATTATAATGTCTATTATAACTATGATATTAGATATTTTTAAGTCCTTTTTATATCTGCTTATTATATTTGCCAGTAACTCTGAACCACCTGTTGAACCATTTGCTTTTAAAGTTATTGCTGTTCCAATTCCAGATATTATTCCTCCATAAATGCACGCTAAAAACCTATCAGATGTAGGTACAGTTAATCTTTCAAACAAATTTAAAAATACAGATAATAAAACTGTTCCTATTACTGCATTATAAAAAAAACTTCTTCCAATTTTTATATATGCCATAATAAAAATTGGTATATTGAGTGCAAAAACCGCAGTTCCAATAGGAATTTTAAATAAATAATAGAAAATAGTACCTAACCCAGAAAATCCACCTGTTGATATTTTATTTGGTAGCAAAAATAAACAAGTAGCTATTGCAATAATTGCTGTTCCTACTATTAATTCTGCCATTTCCTTTATTTTCTTCTTAAAAAATATTATATTCCTTTTTGTTTTAAAATGCATAAAAAACACCTATATATATTATAGGCATTTTTTTGTTATTTATTTATTTCAAGCATATCTTCATAAGTTTTTAAAATTTTTAATTTGAAATTTCCTCGCTTTATTTTATCATTTTGCTTAATTTTTAGTTTTAAGTCGTATGTATCTTTAAGCTTTCCCAAATTTTCTCTTTTATGTCCTACTACACTATTTATGTCTTCTGGATTTACTTCTAGCTCTGCCTCCATTACTTTGGTGTTAAAATTTTTTACTTCTTTTAAAATTTTATCATACCAAATGCTGTCTTCCACTAATTGTCCAAATGCATCATGGTATGGACCTGCTACGACCTCACTATGTAAGTTCTCTGGTTTTGTAATTATATCAGTGTTTTGAAGCCCTATTCTAATTACTTTAATTTTTTTCTTTGCAAAAAAGTAGCATAATTCTTTACTTGTCTCAACAGCTTGTAGTAATGAAATTGGTTGATATACACCTTTCTTAAAATCTTTTTCTAATTCTGTATTTTTAATTACTAAAACAGGATATATTCTAACTATTTTTGGTTTTAATTTTGCCAAGTCTTTTGCTGTTTTTAATTCATCTAACCTTGTGCTCTCAGGTAGTCCCACCATCATTTGATGTCCTAATGTAAAACCATATCTTCTAATTAATTTTGATGCTCTTTTTACATCTTCAAAAGTATGTCCTCTTTTACACTTTTTTAAAATATAGTCATTCGTCGATTGAACACCTAGTTCAATTACTTTTACTCCGTATTTTTTTAATAAAGATAATCTTTCTTTATCTATATAATCTGGTCTTGTTGAAACCCTTATGCCTGATACTTTCCCATTTTTTATATATTCATAGGCTGTTTTAAGAAGATCTTCTTGTAATGACATATCTATCCCAGTAAAGCTACCTCCAAAAAAGGCAATTTCCTTTTCAATATCATCATTTTTAAAGCTCTTTAAAAATTTTTCTATTTGCTCTTTTACTTCTTCTATTGTTATGTTTTTCATTTGACCACTTATGCTTCTTTGATTACAAAAAGTACATTCATTCGGACACCCTAAATGTGGCACAAATATTGGTATTATATATCGTTCTGACATTTATTTTTCTCTCCTATTTTTATTTTAAAACTTCTAATGCTTTTTTTGCAGCTTCCATTTCAGAAGCTTTTTTAGAATAGCCTGTTCCTTGTGCAAGAACTTTGCCATCACATTTTACCTCTGATACAAAAGTTTTTCTATGGCTTGGACCACTTTCTTCTATTAAAACATACTCTATTTTAACTGTTCCATGAACTTGTAATTTTTCTTGAAGAACTGTCTTATAATCTTTCATTCCTACATTTTTAGTTGAAAAATCAATTGCCTCTCTTAAATTGTCAATTATAAATTTTTCTGCATGTTCTAAATCAGAATCTAAGTAAATTGCAGCAATTACAGCTTCTACACTATCTGCTAATATTGCGGTTTTGTTTCTTCCATCGCTTCCTTGCTCTCCTTTTCCTAGGTATAGATAATTATTAAAACCATGCTTTGATGCAATTTTATATAAACTCTCTTCACATACTACGCTTGACCTTACTTTTGTCATTTCTCCTTCTCTTAAATTTATATAATGATTGTATAAGAATTTACTTGTTATAAACTCTAATATACTATCTCCTAAAAATTCTAGTTTTTCATTGCTTTCCTGTTTGTGTTCATGTGCATAAGATATATGTTTTAATGCAGTTTTTAACAATTCTTTATTTTTAAATTCATATCCAATTTCTTTTTCAAAATCTTTTAAATCCATTATTAATCACTTCCCTTGAAAATGTTTTTTATCTCCTCAAAAATTTTATCTTCTGCATTATCTATTGCAATTTCTGCTCCGTTCTTACCCATTTGTTCTAGCTCTTTTCTATCTACAATAAGCTGTTCTATTGTTTCTTCCAATTTATCACAGCTTAAGTCTTCTTCTAATATTACTCTTGCTGCATTTAATTTTTCTAGTACTCTTGCATTATCTTCTTGCCTATTTGCATTTCTACTTGGAAGTGGTATAAATATTGCTGGTTTTTCCATTATTGATAATTCTGTTATTGTCATTGCCCCGCTTCTTGCAATTATTAAATCTGAAATAGCCATCATTTCTTGCATATTATATATGTATGGAATAATCTTTGCATTTTTTACATTGTTGATATCAATATTTTCTTTTAATAGTTCAGATTTTATTATTTCATATTGATTTTTACCTGGAGCCCATATAATCTGATAGTTTTTATTTAATTTGTTTTTTATTATTTGTAAAACAATATCATTTATTGCTTTAGCTCCTTGGCTACCACCAAAAATTAGAACTATTGGTAAATCATTTGTTATTCCTAAATCTTTTTTTACTTTATCTTTATCAATTCTAGTATTGCTAATTTTTGTAGGAGTACCTGTAAGTACTACTCTTTTTGCTTTTGTAAGTTTTTCTTTTGCTTCTTTAAATCCAACCATTATAGTAGTAGTTCTTTTTGCAAGCATTCTTACGGCTAATCCTGGATAAGCATTGCTTTCATGTAGCATTGTTGGTATATTTTGTTTTGCTGCTGCAGTTAAAACTGCCCCACAGATGTATCCACCTGTTCCTATAACTAAATCTGGTTTTTCTTCTTTTATTATTTCTTTTGCTTCTGAAAATCCTTTTATAGTTTTTAGAAAATTCTTTATGTTTGTAATATTTATTCTTTTTTGTATTCCATAAGCTTCTATTGTTTTTAATTCATAGCCTGCTCTTGGGACTAAATCATTTTCTAGTCCTCTAATTGTACCAATAAATATTATTTTTGAATTTGGGATTTCTTTCTTTATTTTATTTGCTATTGCTATTCCTGGATTAATATGACCTGCCGTTCCGGCAGCTGCAATTATTACCTTCATTTTTAATTCATTCCCTCCTAATGTATAAACTTTGTTGAAAAAGAAAAGTGCTACATTCCCTAAGAAACTAGCATATCTATAAAAATCATTATCTAGAAACCTTTCCTTTTACAATTATAATTTTTCTGATTGTCTAGAAATATTAAGCAAAATTCCCACTGCTGCAAGTAGTATTATAAGTGATGTCCCACCATAGCTAAAAAATGGTAAAGATATTCCTGTAACAGGCATAGAAGCAGTAACAACTGCTATGTTAATTATAGCTTGAAATCCTATTAAAGAAGTTATTCCCGTTGCAAGTAAACTTCCAAACATGTCTGGAGCCTTCATTGCAATAATTATCCCTCTCCAAATAAATATTGCAAATAATATTATAACAGCTACGCAGCCAATAAATCCTAATTCTTCTGCTAATACTGAAAATATAAAGTCATTATGTGGTTCTGATATGTAAAAATATTTTTGTCTGCTGTTTCCGTAAACCCACTCCAAATAGTCCTCCTGAACCTATTGCATATAAACTATTTACTATCTGCCAACCTGATCCTTGCACATCCTTCCATGGATCCATAAAAGATACTAATCTTTCTAATCTAAAACTTCCTTTGCCAAAAACTTTTGCCATTATATACATCCCAACTGCTGCAACAGTTGCACCAGCTGTTCCAAATGTAGCAAAATACAAAATCCTACATCCTGCAACAATCATCATAACTGACATTACTAATACAATAATTAATGTTGCACTAAGATGTGATTGAATTATTAGTATTATAGATAATGGAATTAGCAATAATATTATTAAAGCAAAAAAGCCCTTCCACAAACTTTTTAAATTTTTCTTATTTACTGTTAAATAATTTGCACAAAATATTATTAGCCCTAATTTTGCAATTTCTGAAGGCTGGAGCGAACCAAAAATTGGAATCTTTATCCACCTATTCGCACCATTTGCTGGTTTGCTTAATCCCGGTACTAAAACTAAGAGTAAAAGTATTGTAGAAAATATATACAATAGATTTGCCCATTTCGCATATTTTTTATAATCAATTTTTGAAATTATAAGCATTAAAATTATTCCAATAATTGCAGCAATTAATTGTCTTTCTACAAAGTGATAACTGTTTCCATATTGTGATAATGATGATGGTGAACTTGCAGATAGTACCATAGTTATTCCCAGTGCTAATAACAATAAAACTATTATAAATAATATAAAATCAAACGATTTATTTATTTCTTTGTTCTTTTCTTTCGCTCCCATTTTTATCGAATTCCTTTCTAAGGATAATTTATATTCTGTTGGGAAATGATTAGATTCTCCCAACTTTCATCTTCTCTATAAAATTGAATATAATCCAATAATGCAAAACATAAATGTTACAATACAAAAAACTGAAACCACTTTATTTTCTTTCCATCCAGATAATTCAAAATGATGGTGTATTGGTGCCATTTTAAATAATCTTTTGCCTTTTGTCATCTTAAAATATGCCACTTGTAAAACTACAGATATTGTTTCTAAAACCGGAACAGCTGCTATTATCAAAAGTAATAGTGGCATTTTTAAATATAATGCCATTGCTGAAATCGTGCCACCCAAAAGTAGTGATCCAGTATCTCCCATAAATACCTTAGCAGTATTTAAGTTGAATATTAAAAATCCCAAACATGCTCCTACTATTATACTTCCAAATACAACTATTTCTTTTACATCTAAAATAATTGCAATAACCGTTAAGGTTGTAGTAATAATTGCAGCAACACTTGTACTTAAGCCATCTATTCCATCTGTTAAATTAACTGCATTGGTAGTTGCAAGCATAACTAAAATTGAAAAAGGAATATACATTATACTTGGAATTAAAACATATTGTTTAAGAAATGGGATATATGTTTCTGTTCCTAAATTTATTCCTTTTAAAAGATATAATGTATATACAACTGAAATGATAAGTAAACCTAACATTTTATAAGATGGTTTTAATCCTTTTGTGTTTTTTAGAACTAATTTTTTAAAATCATCTATAAATCCAATTAATCCAAATCCTATTGTTATAAATAAAAGTGGCAAAATGTTTTTACCTATTTCAGGTTCTTTTACAGAATAATATAAATATCCTCCAATGGTTCCTATAATAATTCCCATTGCAATTATTATACCACCCATTGTTGGTGTTCCTTTTTTACTATAATGTGACTCTGGTCCTTCTTCTCTTTCTATTTGCCCAATTTTTAATTTTCTTAATATTGGAATAATAAATATTGATAAAATTACTGTTGCTATAAAAGATACAAAAAGTATTCTTGTTTGAAAATACAAGCTAAAATTCCCCCCTCCAATATTTCATACGTTTATGCATATTTTTGTACTATTTTTCTTTCATCAAATGGATATTTTTTACCATTAATTTCCTCATAGTTTTCGTGTCCTTTACCACTTAAAACAATCATATCATTTTTGTTTGCTATAGATATTGCATATTTTATAGCTTCTTCTCTATCTACTATTACTTTATATTGTGTTTTTGTATGTTTTATTCCTTCTTCTATTTGTTTTACAATATCTTCTGGATTTTCTGTTCTGACATTATCTGAAGTAATTATAGTATATGCCGCATTCTTTCCTGATATTTCCCCCATTATTGGTCTTTTTTTAGTGTCTCTATCTCCTCCACAACCAAAAACGGAAATTACCCTTCCTCTTGTATATGCTTTTACAGCTTTTAATACACTCTCTAAGCTTGCTGGTGAATGTGCATAATCTATCATTATGTTTAATCCCTTTTTATTTGGTACCATTTCCATTCTTCCAGGTACTGCTATTTGTTCTAAAGCTTCTCTTGTTTGATCAATTGTAACTCCAAAATTATTCACTACGCAAAATGCTGCTAATGCATTATATACAGTAAATCTACTTGGTATGCCTACTTTTATCCTTTCATTTTTTCCGTTTATTTTTGCTCTAAAATCTACTGAAGTATTTCTTATTGTAACATCTTTAGCAAGCATGTCTGCCATATTATCTATTCCAAAAGTACTAATATCTTTATCTTTTAACATTGTTTTAATTTTTGCTACATTATAGTCATCTGCATTTATATAGCTCTTTTTAGCATTTTTTATTAATTCTAACTTACAATTAAAATAATCCTCCATATTTGGATGTTCATTTGGACTTATATGGTCTTCTGTAAAATTTGTGAATATTGCCATATCAAAATCTATTCCGTATACTCTATTTAATTTTAAGCTTTGTGATGAAACTTCCATAACTGCAATTTCAACATTTTGCTCTACCATTTTTGAAAACATTTCTTGTAGTTCTAAGCTCTCCGGTGTTGTTCTGCTGTGGTTGTCTCCTATTTTTTCATTTCCTATATAATTTGCTATTGTTCCTATTAATCCTACTTTATGTCCTGCTTTTTCTAGGATTTCTTTTATCATATATGTAGTTGTCGTTTTTCCTTTTGTACCTGTAACCCCAATTGTTTTTAATTTTCTTGTAGGATTTCCGAAAAAGTTTGCTGACATTTTTGCTAAAGCGATTCTTGTATCTGGTGCAACAACAATTACTGTGTCTTCATTAAAATCAGATTTTTTTATTTTTTCTCCATCTTGAACAACTACTGCTTTTACTCCTTTTTGAACTGCTTGTGCAATATAGTCATGCCCATTTACATTAAATCCTTTTATTGCAACAAAAACTCCATCTTCTTTTACTTTTCTTGAATCATATGCTATTGATGTAATTTCTTCATCTAAATTTCCTTTTGCCTTTAATTCTTCTAAGCCATTTAAAATTGTTCTTAATTTCAAATTAAAACAACTCCTTATTTCTTTATTTCAATTTATTATATAATTAATTTCCTATTTTGTATAGTTTTTTAAAAAAATTTAATAATTTTTTTAGATACATTAGATCTTTAGTTAATGTAGTACAAAAATACAAATGGACACCTTCAGACATGGGGACTTAAGTTTTTGTCTAGCGATTTTCAGACATTATTCACTATTTATAGCTTACACTTTAGATAAAAGCATACTACTTAGCTTTTTTAGTGAATAATAAATAGTTATATAAACCAAACAAATAAAATGGTGACTTCTAAAGTCACCATTTTATTGCTATTTATATTTCTTTAAACATATCTTTTCCCGCACCACATAATGGACAAACCCAATCTTCTGGTAAATCTTCAAATTTGATTTCTTCAACGTCATCATCATATATATATCCACACAAACTACATTTATATTGCATTTTTATACCTCCTAACAAAATATTTCATTTATAATATATCACAAATTTTAATCCATTTTCAATATCTAATACAAAATTACTTTAGTTTCTTTTTCCACTTGTATTCCCTTCTTAGGAATTTGATCTTTTACTATGCTATCATCAGCCAAATCTTCTTCTAAAATTGTTTGTAAATTTGATTCTTTTAAAATCTTCTTAGCCTCTTTAACACTTAAGCCTGTCACTTCTGGAACTGATACATATTCTTTTTCTTCTTCTTGTTTTTTTATTTCTAAATATGGTAATACTTCTGCGAGAACTTCACCTGCAAGTGGTGCTGCAACAACACCCCCTTGGTGTCCTCCTACTCCTGTTGGGTTGTATAATATAACAATCATTACAATTTCCGGGTCGTTAATATCTGCTACTGCCACAAAAGATGTAACATACTTTCCTGTATTTACTCCATCTTCTGATGTCCCAGTTTTTCCGCCTATTGCATATCCTGCTACTTGTGCATTTTTCCCTGTCCCTTCTTCAACAACAGATTCCATCATACTTAATACTTTTTTTGCATTCTCTTCTGAAATTACCTGTTCTCCTTCTTCTATTAGTATTTCTTTTACTTCTTTTGTTTTACCATCTACTGTTGCTTTTACAATTCTAGGATTTACCTCTTTACCATTGTTTGCAATTGTTCCTACTAGTTTTATCATTTGAATTGGCGTAATTTCAAATCTTTGACCAAATGATATTGTAGCAAGTTCTACGGGTCCTATTTTTTCTTTTTTCAAGAAAATACTTCCAGCTTCTCCTGGTAAGTCTATCCCTGTTTTTTTTAATAATCCAAATTTTTCAAGATATTCATAGTATTTATCTACTCCTATTTTTTGCCCTAATCCAATAAACACAGGATTACACGAATTCATCAAAGCTTCTCTTAAACTTTGAGATCCATGTGGTCTATAATACCTCCAGCATCTAATTTTCGTACCTGCAATATTAATAGAACCTGAACAGCAAAACTCACCACTTCTATCAGTATCAGTAATTCCTTCTTCTAGTGCTGCAGACGCTGTAAGAAGCTTAAAAGTAGACCCCGGCTCATATGTATCTGATATTGCTTTATTTCTCCACATTTTTTGAAGGCTTTCTGTTTTTTCTTTTGATGATAATTCTTGCCATACTGCTTTTAAATTTTCATCATTTATAGTATATGGATTGTTCAAATCATAATTTGGGTAATTTGCCATTGCCAAAATATCTCCGTTTTTAGGATTCATTATTATAATATTTCCACCATCTGTACAAACGTTATCTATACACATTTGCATAAGATATTTTTCAGCAATTGATTGAATTGTCATATCTATAGTTAATATGATGTCATCTCCATCTATTGCTGCAACATAGTCTTCGCCTTCATTCTGCAAGCTTCCCCCTGTTGCACTTCTTAATTTTAATATTTTCCCAGGTGTTCCTTTTAATATATCATCATATGCACTTTCTAGGCCTTCTAATCCTTGGTTATCACTTCCTGTAAAGCCAATAATATTAGAAGCAAGCGTACTATATGGATAATATCTTTTTGTATCTTCATCAATATTTATTCCTTCTGTTATATCGTTTTCTTCCATCCAAACTCTTAGTTTATCTGTTAAATCTTTATCTACTTTTTTTACAATTGTTTCTATTGAGCTGTTTTTAGAAACCTTTTTTAAAACTTCTTCATAATCTAATGAAAATATATCGCTAATTACTCGTGCACATTTTTCTTTTTGCTCTTTAGGTATATTTGTAGGATTTACTGATATCGTTTCTGTGCTAGCACTAACAGCAAATGCTATTTTACCACTACAATCGAAAATAGTTCCTCTTTTAGGGTTAATTTTTCTATTCAAAGTTTGCCTTGCATACGCCATTGATTGTAATTCTGAACCTTCTACTAACTGTAAATATCCAATTCTTATAATTAACAATGTACAAATTGTTAATATTATATAAAACATATTTCTTATACGCTTTTTTCTGCTAATATTAGTTGTTGACATCTTTTGATACCTTCCTTATATAAAAAAATTGTTAATATAAATATATTAACAATCATTTTTTATTATTCATTGAACAAAAAGTCCGTCCCTTTGTTCAGAAAAAGAACGCTATATTTACATTTGGTAGAACAAGCCTTCAAGCCTGACTATGGACAAAATAACAACTCACAAACCATAATAGTTCGTGAGTTGTTTTCAAATGGAGCGATTACGGAGCAGGTATGCGAAAAAATATATCTGCAAAGTAACGCTCTCTTTTTATATAATTCGATTTATTTAACTATAATTTAACATAAGATTTTAGTTTTATCAATACTAAAAGAAAATTTTTAAAAATAAATAGAATAGATAGATTGAAAAAAATATTAAAGAATGATAACATATAATAGAATAAGTAAAACTCAAAGGAGAAAACAATGGAAAAAGAAAAATCTTTGATTGCCAAAAGCGATAAAAGAGGTATAAGAAAGATAGTAAATAATGTAGTTGAGTTTATAAAGTCAAAAGTAGATAAATCCTATATTTTATCTGAGAGTTCGCCAGAATTTTTAAAGCAAAATAGAGATTTGATTTTAAAAACCATAAAAGCAAATGTAAACTATTTAGACCAAGTATCTGATGATATACTATTAGAAGAACTACTTCAAGAACAACTTCCATCTAATGGAATTGTAGATACTGCTTTTAAAAGAGGATATACTTTTGGAAAAGATAGTTCTCCTATTTTAGTAAGTGAACATGCTAAAAAAGCAATATTACAATATGTTGAAATGCAAAAAAATACAACAGATAAAGATAATGTGTTTACGCGAAGGTCATTATTTAAAATAGAATATTTATTAGAAAACTTAGATGAAAGTATATTACAAGATTTAGATTTTAGAGAAAAACTATTGGATTTGGCAATTGAAAAAGGTTATAACATAACAGAATATTCACCAATGCATCTAAAACAAATCCATAGACTTGCAGAAAATTATTATAGAGATTTATTAGAAAATAATATAGATGGAATTTTAACTAAAAATATATTGAGTCCAGAATTATTAAAAAGCAAGGAATTTTTAGAGAATTATATTAATTTATTGAAACAAAAAGGAATTGATGATGAAACTATTATAAGCAGTTTAACATACAACGAGGAATGTACTCACACATTAAAGAATAATTTAGAATTATTTCAATCTGTATTTGAAAACGTAACTCCAGCAAATTTAGAGAAATTTTTTAATAAGTTTTTTAGTGATAAAGAATTAGAAGCACTATTTACAGAAGCGCAAGATTTACAAGGAAAGTTATTAAGAGTCAGTCAATTATATGCTAAGGATAATACTATTCTGCAATCTTTAAATGGAGAACTGCTTAAAGACCAATATCAAAATATACCTAATTATAAAATGCAATTGATTGCAAAAAATTCAAGATTTCAAGATGGAATATTAGGTTTAAATGATTATGAGTATAGTCTATATAATAAAATTGCACAATTAGTATCTCAAAAAACAGATAGATGGAATAGATTTGAAAAAAATATAGTTGAAAACTTATCTGATGGTTATTATGGAGAACTAATTAGTGACTTGTATGAACAAGCAAAAAAAGGAAATAAAATAACAGCTAAAGATCTTGAAAACTTAACTTTTCTTCTTTCAAAACCTTGTTCATCAAAATCATTTTTTGATGAATATTTAGCGGATTGTTATAGAAGTCAAGGAATGGATGAAGAAAACATAAAACAACAAGAAATTAGATATTCAAATAATGTATTTAATATTACTAATAAAAAAGAATTAGAACATTTTGAAGAAATTAAACAATTAGTATGTGATACTATATTAGCTAATCCTAGTTTAGATGATGAACAATTAACTACACCAATAAGCAAATATCTAGGACATTTTAATCAATTATCTGAATTAGATAGAATGAAGCTAGCGCTATTACAAAAGTATTATAATATGGATTTAGAAGAAGCTTCTAATATTGTAAAAAAGTTTTCTGCTGATATAGATAGTATAACTGTTGATGATGAATATAAAGCAAATATAATTGAGCAAATTAGGGCAATAAAAAATATTTTTGAAAGTAATGATATTAATATTTTGAGTCAAATTGGTGATTTAAATATACTTGTGCAAACAGATTTATCTTCAAGTACATATTTAGTTGAAGAAACAAAAGAAATATTTGAACAATTATATAAAGAAAATTTATACATGCCTAAAGAAGATGACAAGATAGGAAGTACTACCTATAATGGAAAAAATATTGAGATTTTTGATGCTAATACAGATTTTGCGATAATTATTAAACGTGTAGGTGCTACAAATGAAAATTCACAAGAAATTTGGAACCGTATGACAAAAGATGGAGAGTATGGAAGAAAAGATTTAAGATATTATACTTGTACATCTTATATGACAGATGAAAATCTTTTAAATCAAGATAATGAAATTGAAGTCATATTTGGATTCGCACAAGGTACTAATAATTATTCATTTGATGCCATATATCCACATGATGCACATACTCCATTTTATGGAGGAGATGATATTTATAATGATTTGAATGGTTCTTATATGATACCTTCTACTTTAGAAATGAATACAGATAATCGCTATAATGAAGTGGTAATAAACACTTTGGGAATTGGTGAAAATGGACAAATGACTAAAATGCAACCAGATTATATTGTTTATGTAAAAGGTCAAAGTGACTTGGATTTGGAAGGATTAGAAAATGATCCTGTATGGGAAAAATCTAAAAAGGCTGCAAGCGAGTTTGGTATTCCTATTGTAGTAATAGATAGAGAAAAAGTTAAACAGAGTGAGAAAGCAAAAATAGCTAATATGTCAGAAGAACTAAAAGGTAACCCAAATAGTAATGAAGTTTTGAGATTCGTAAAAAAAGTTGAACATTATATCAGTAGATATGGTGTAGAAAGTATTTTAGAATATGCACCTCAAGATAAAATGAATTTTTTAAGAAAATATATAGAAGAAAAAAGAATAGAAGAACAAAGTAATATTTCAGTTCCTAATGTAAAAACTATTACTGCAATAAAACAATCTACCAATACTAGACAAGATATTTTAAGAAGACAGGATAACTTGAGGGAAAATAATATTATTACTGGAGAAGAACGATGAAAAAAATAAAAAATAATAAAGTTTTAGATTTAAGAAATAAAAGTGAATATGAAAAGGTAATTGAACTAGGAAAAATATCAAAGAAAATCAATTCAATCTTTCAAAATTCTATTCAAAATAAAAAAATAAAGAATTAGTTTTTAAAATGATTTGACAATTTAAGCTTTTAGTAGTACAATATAAGTAGCTTAAAAATTGACTAAAGTTCTGCAGAAGTCATATAGTTAGAAAGAGATGCAATGGAAGAAGGCATCTCTTTTGTTTTACACAAAAAAGGAGTAGCAAATGGAAGTTACTACCCCTTTGTGACTAGCTATGTACTAATCTTTGCTTTGACCATTCTGTTCATTATCTGTTTTTGCTTGTTGTTTCTTTTCTGATTCAATAAGCATTTCGACTAACTTCAGAATTAGTTCTGCATTGGTCATATAGCATCACCCCCTTCAAAAAGATTTCCTTTATGAAAAGGATATAGCTATTATACTATTAAAATGATTGAAAGGCAATATGCCTACAAAAATTTGTTTTGTTAATTATTAAATTTTTTCTTTAACATCATCAAATTTATGTATATTAAATAAATATAATGCTACTTGATTTTGTTCTGTTACATTCATTTCCATAAGTTTAGCCATTGCAAACATTACAAGTTTATATTTTGCAAAATTTATAAGTGTAGTTCTATATTCTTCATCAACTTCTTTTAGCATAGTATCAAATTTTTCATAGTTTTCTTTAGTGTTGTATATAAGACCTGACCATTTGCTTTGGCTCATACATATTGCTAGTCTTAACTTATCTTTTATATCCATATCATTTATCATATTTATTAGATATTTTACTTTTTCATTTTCCATACATAACACTCCTTATTTTAATTCCATATTATTTTTCTTTTTAATATTAGTATTATTAAGTTCATCTGCTGATTTAATTTTTCTTGCCACATCATTAACAATTCGATTATCATTATCATCAAAAATACCATTTTTATATAGGTCATCACTAATATATTTATATTTTTCATCTTTATCAAAACCAATCTTACTTTGAAAATGTTTAATTAATTTATACCAAAATCCTTTAAATTTTTGCAGTTCTGTTTTAAATTTTTCTTTTTCAGCCTGTAATTTGCAAATAATCTTATCTTTGGTAGATATTTCTCTTTTCAAACTGCTAATTTCATTGTCTTTTAATTCTATTTCATATTTTAAAGAAGATACTTCTTTTATTGTTTCAAATGTAGTTCGTTCAAAATCTTTAATAGCCATATTTAAGTCATTTACACTTCTAACTGTTTTAGTGGTAGCGTTTACATCTTTGGTAAAGTTTTTAATTTTCTCTACATCTTCGTTTGAAATAACCATATTATTTTTATTAAACTTAGCAGGTTTTAAATTATCTAATATTTGGTTTATATCTTTTGTTGTATTATCAAGTTTATTAGTCTGTTTATTTGCTTCAGCAAGTTTTTTCTCTTTCTTTTCATATTGTTTCTTGACTTCTCTATAATCAGTCATATCTTGGGGAGCAATATCTTTGTTTCTGCCTTTTTGCTTTTTCTTTAGTTCAGATGTTTTGTCATAAAATTTATTATATGATTTTATACAACATTTTCTCATTTCATCTTGTATTACTTTTAAAGAACTTTTAGTAAATATTTGAGATTTAGCTACTTGTTTTTTCATACCTTTTTTATAATCATCTTTTACAGGTACACCAATTATATGCATGTGGGGAGAGGTTTCGTCATAATGTATTACTGCATTTGCTACTTTGAATTCTGGTACAACTTTCATTAAATCTTTTACTTGTTCATTATATACATCAGACATTCTTTTTTTATATTTCATATCTTTATCTTTCCAAAAATCCATATCTCCAAGTTCAATTATAATTTCACAGGCTAAATCTCTTTGGCTATCTTGTGATATTTTATTAAAATAGTCTTTGATTTTTCTATCTTCACGAGTTTGGCTTTCATTATACTCAATTCTAGCTTGTTCAAATTCTTGTAAGTATAAGTCTCTAACATCATTAAACAAATTATTTGAACCATATATAACAAAAATATCATCTCTGTTTTTATCATAGTCTCTTAAGTTGTGTTTATTTGCATCTGATAATTGCTTTGCATTTTGTATAGCATTATTTGAAAATGATGTTGTTCCTGATGGATTAGTTTTTGCAATTTCTTTTGCTTTATTTGTTCTATTCTTATCACTACCTAAGTGAATAGAATATGCTAGTTCTTCATTCATATAGTACCTCCTTTGAAATTTCTTCGTAGCGCAGGAATTTGACTTGTCAGAATTCCTAACCCCCTATGAGTTTTGACATGCTATCAAAACTCGGGGGCTCTGCGAGGCATAAATTAACTATCGCCACTTTCATTTTTACTAAAGTAAAAACAAAACGTGCCACGTTAATTTAATTGTTGCAGCGAAAAGATAAGTGGTATTCCTGCAACAATTATTTATGCTTTTTCTTCGAAGTAATATGGGTAACAACACCCAAGCGTAATTTTCCTTCTGGTTTTGCCAAGAAGTTTTTAAATTGTTTTATTGCAACAAATCTTATAATCTTTTGATTTTTCTTAATCTTAAATTCTACTGCTCTGTTTCTAATCTTTGCAACTTCTGTTTTAGTATCATAATTTTCGTCAATCTTATCATCGTGGAAGTAATATTCTCCTAAATCCATATAGTTAATATCTAATTCTTTGTTCAATGTTCCAATATAATCCTCTAATTGTTCTTTGTTCATATTTACACTAACTTTGGCATCTTCAAGTTTTCCATCTCGTTCTATCATAGTAGGAACATCAACAATTCCTTTATCATATAGCTTGTCTATCTGTTCAATAAAGCTACTTCTAAAATTTACTTTTTCTATTTCAAAACTTCCATCTTTATTTTTCTTTAAAGTAGCAGTATCAATAAATTTAGAAATAAAGCTTTGTTTTTCATCTTTACTTTTCATAGTCCAAAGTTTCAATAAAACATCTTTATACATTTCGTGTTCAGTTAGTTTTTCTCTTTCAATATCTCTTTCAGCCATTAGGTGTTGAGGGTTATAATTTTCTTTATCAAAGTCTAATGCGTCAATTCTTTTGTTCTCTAATATAGATAACTTTTCTTCAATTAGTTTATAATCTTCAGAGAAATCTTCCATTTCTAAAATGCCATTCATATATGCTTTTTTTAGTCTGTCTTTCTGTTGCAAAAGTTTCTTAATTTCTTCATCAATTTTCTTACTTTCATCATCTTTCTTTTCAGCAAGTATAGGGTAAAAGTATTTCTTAACGTGATAATCGTATTCTACTAAGTCTAATATATAATCAATTAAGCAGTTTTCAATTTCATCTTCGTTATAGTACAATTTGCAAGTATCACAATAGTAATACATATATTTGGATTTCTTTCCACCAGTTCCTTTGCAAGTCATTATTTGACCACAAGTAGGGCATACAAGTTTTTGAAAGAATATATAAATTCTATTTCTACAATATGCTCTTTGATTTGTTTCTTTTTGATTTTGAACTTCTTCCCACATAGCTCTTGTAATAATAGGTGGGACAACATCCATATAAATTTCAGTTTCTTTGTCATTATCATTTTTATATCTTTCATAATCTCCCATATATATTTTGTTATTTATAATTCTATTAACAGAAGAGTCAATCCATTTTTTTACTTGTGGATATAAAACTTTTTCTTGATTTAGAATATTAGCAATAGTCTGATAGCTTTTGCCCTCTAAATACAATTCAAATATTCTTAAAACAATATCTTTAGTTGCATTATCTATTTTTAAAGTTTTATCTGGAGCTCTGTAATAACCAAGAGGGCATTTGCCTGGAATATGTCCAGCTTTAATAGCACCATTTAAACCAAACTTTGTTCTTTCAGATACTATTTCAATTTCAAGTTGAGATAAAACAGTTAACATTCTAACAAAGAAACGACCATTTGCAGTAGAAGTATTTACATCATCTCTATCACAAATCAAATAACAATGGTATTTCTCAAGAGTACTAATTAAAACCTCTAAATCACGAACTGAACGAGTAACTCTATCTAATTTATAAGCTACAATATAGTTAATCAAACCATTTTTCATATCTTCAATCATTTGCTGAAATTGAGGTCTGTTTTTCATATCTTTTGCAGATATTCCTGCATCTTTATAAACTTTAAATACTTCAAATCCTTTATATTTGCATAATTGTCTTAATTTTTCTTCTTGTTCTCCTAAACTAAATCCTTCACGTGCTTGATCTTCGGTACTTACTCTAATATAAATACCTGCAATTTTCTTTTCTTCTGATGATTGACTCCATAACTCTGACATTTGAAACCTCCTTAAAAACATAAAAGTGCTAGAAAGCTTTATAACTAACTAACACTTAAAATTTATCTTATTATTTAATTGTATTACTTGCTGATAAAAAGAAAACCTTTAGTATTAGTTGCCACTGATAAAATCTCTTAATCTTGAGAGTGGTATTTTATTTGCTAAATTACCTATATAGAAATACTCGTGTTGATTAAAGAATAAATATAACTTTTCTTTAATAATTACACTATGTGGTTCTACATAAGCAATATTAGTTTTTTCAACCATTCTCAAATTACCATTCTTTATCTTTGGTTCACAATTACTAAAAGTGCAAGCCCATTCAATCTTAGAAAGTAATTCTTTTTCTACTGCTAATTTTCTTTTAACTATGCGTATCATATCACAAAAACCTCCTTTTTTCAATGATTTGAGGCTATTTTCATACTTTCGATGAAAAAAAGTAAAAAAATAAGCCGATTAAATCGACTTATATAAATGTGATTGATACTCACTTTTTAATTTTCTTCAAACTTACTTATATCAATATTTTTAAGTAGTTCGACGAAAATGCATTATGGAGCAGGTAGTGGGAATCGAACCCACGTCATCAGCTTGGAAGGCTGAGGTTCTACCATTGAACTACACCTGCATTACTTGCTACAGTTTTATATTATAGAGGTTTTTTTTAGGTTTGTCAATATTTTTTTAAAAATTTTTTCTTTTTTTATTTACAAATATATTTATCTAATATAAAATAATGGTGCAGGTGAGTATATGTATAAATTTATTTCGCATAGCGAAGATGAAACTAAACAATTTGCATATAAACTTGCTTCTAGACTTAATATTGGCGATATTATATTGCTAGTAGGAGATTTAGGAGCTGGTAAGACTAAATTTACTGAAGGGCTCCTATCTTTTTGGAACTTACAAGATGAAATTTCTAGCCCTACTTTTACTATTGTAAATGAATATAATACTCAAAATATAAACATATATCATTTTGATGTATATAGATTATCAGATGTTGATGAATTTTTTGCAATCGGTGGTCTAGAATATTTTGAAAATGGCATTTCTATAATAGAATGGGGAGATATTATCGAGGATATTATTCCAAAAGATTTTATTAAAATTACTATTTTGAAAGATGAAAATAATCTTAATTTAAGAACTTTTGATATTAGTCCTAATTCTACTCGCTTAGAAAATGTTATTAAGGAGTTATTTTAATGAAAATTTTAGCAATTTCTACTTCCAGCAAAGTTTGCTCTGTTGCCTTACTAGATAATGATGTTTGTATAAAAGAATTAAATATTATAGATGAAAAAACTCATTCAGAAAATCTGCTTCCACTTATAGATAAATTACTTAAAGAAACAAATGTGGATATATCTGATATAGAGTTAATTGCTTGTGATAATGGTCCTCGGTTCTTTTACAGGTATTAGAATTCGGTATATCACTTGTTAAAGGTATTGCTGAAGCTCTAAATATCCCAGTTGTTTCTATTACCTCATTAGAATCCCTTTCTCTTAATGTTAAAAGCAATTTCGATTACATTTGTTCATTAATAGATGCAAGGAACAATCAAGTTTATGCTGGTGTTTTTGATAAGTCACATCTTTTACAAGGTAATTATTTAGCAGATGATTTTAACACTATTTTAGATTCCTTGAAAATATATCCAAATATAGTTTTTGTAGGTGATGGTGCCGAGCTTCATAAAGAAACTATTTCAAATATTGCTTTAGATAACCTTATTCATGCTAAAAATGTTGGTATTCTAGCATACAATAAATATATTAATGGTAAAATAGAATCTGCAGACTCTATTTTACCTCTTTACCTTAGAAAATCTCAAGCCGAAAGGATGAAACCTTCTAATGAATGATGTTTTAATTCAAAAAATGCAGTTGGAGGATTTAGATAAAATAACTTCTAATTTGCAAACTGATTTTGATGACTTTTGGAATATTAATATTTTAAAAAGTGAATTAGAAAATGAACATTCTATATTCTTTCTAATAAAAAAGGAAACTGAAATTGTTGGTTTTGCAGGGCTTTGGGAATCAGTAGACGATATTCATTTAACAAATATTGTAATAAAAAAAGCCTATAGAGGCAAACGGTTATAGCAAAATTTTATTAGAACATCTAATAAATACTGCAAAATCTTATAATAAAGATTCGTTAACATTAGAGGTTAATGAAAATAATTATATTGCAAAAGAATTATATTTAAAATACGGTTTTAAAATCCTTGGTACAAGGAAAAAATATTATAATAATAAGGATAATGCACTTATTATGACATTATTCTTTAGGGAGGAAACAAATGAAGAAAAATGAATTACAATACAAAGATTTAAAAAATATATGTAATCCTGACATATTTGATTTTGAAACAACTTCAGAGGTTGATAATTTAGAATCTGTTTATGGTCAAGATCGCCGGAATAAACGCAATCGAATTTGGATTAAATATCAATACCAAAGGCTATAACCTATATTTGGAAGGTCCCGCTGGCGTTGGCAAAACAATGTATACCAAAAGACGCGTATCAGAATTCGCATCTACCAAAAAGGTACCCGATGACTGGTGTTATATATATAACTTTGATAATCCAAATGAACCTGTTGCAGTTTCACTTCCTGCTGGTACGGGTAAAGATTTCAAAGAAGCAATGGACTCTTTTATTGATGATATAAAAAAATATCTACAAAGAACCTTCACAAATGAAGATTTTGAAAAAGAAAAGAATCTTATAAAACAAAGCTTTGAGCAGAAAAGAACAAAACTTTTAGATTCTTTAAATAAAGAATCACTAAAATATGGATTTCAAGTAAAAACAGCTCCAAACGGAATATATATGATGCCTGTAATTGATGGTAAAACCATTGAAGAAGATGAGTTTGAAAAATTAGATGAAGATGTAAAAAAAGATTTTGAAGAAAAATCTAATGTTGTTCAAGATCAAATTATTTCAGCAATTACACAAATCAAATCAATTGAAAAAGAATCTGATAAAAAGGTTGAAGAATGGCAATCTAATATTGCACTTCTAACCATAAATGCTCATATTAATCCATTACGAACATTATATAAAAAGAATAAAAAAATTGTAAAATTTTTAGATGATATAAAAAAAGATGTATTAAAAAATTTAAATTGCTTTATCCACGAAGTAAGTACTCCATCAAATAATCCAAATATTAAACCAGAAACTGAAAAGCCTTGGCTTAACTATAGAGTAAATCTTTTTGTGGACAATAGTAAGTTAGAAGGTGCTCCAGTAATTATGGATTCTAACTATTTATACCATAATTTATTTGGAAAACTTGAATATGAAAATCAATATGGAACACTAAAAACTGATTATACAATGATTAAACCTGGGTTGTTACATCAAGCAAATGGTGGTTATATCATTTTACAAGCAAAAGATCTTTTAGACAATCCTATTTCTTATGATGCTCTTAAAAAAGCTTTATTAGTAAAAGAAATAAGTATTGAAAATAACACTGAACAGCGTTCATATATGGTTATGATTTCTTTAAAACCAGAACCTATCCCTCTAAATGTAAAAGTTTTATTGCTTGGAGATGCCAATATTTACCACACTTTACTTGCAATAGACCCTGATTTTAAAAAACTATTTAAAATAAAAGCAGAATTTGAAGAATCTGCTCCTAGAAATATTGATAATATCAAAAAGCTTTCACAATTCATCCATGGATATTGTGAAAAAGAAGAATGTTTACCTTTAGATAGAACTGCTATGGCAAAGGTTGTAGAATTTGCTTCATATCTTGCTGGAGACAAAGAAAAACTTTCAACACATTTTAGTGAAATTGGTGAAATTGTTTCAGAAGCCTCTACTTGGGCAAAACTTTCAAAGAAAAAAGTTATAACAGATAATTTTATTAATATGGCTCTATCTCAAAGGACAGAAAGAGTTAAACAATATGATGAAAAATATTCTGAAATGATTAAAGATAACACTTTACTTATTGAAACTGAAGGTAGTGAAGTTGGTGTTATTAACGGATTAACCGTTATGACTATTGGAGATTATACTTTTGGAAAACCAGCAAAAATTACTGCAAATACTTATATGGGTAAAACCGGCATTGTAAATATTGAAAGAGAAGTTGAATTGTCTGGTTCTACTCACTCAAAAGGTGTTCTAATCTTAGCAGGATATTTAGGTGAAAAATTTGCACAGGAAGTACCTTTATCATTAACTGCAAGTATTTGTTTTGAACAACTTTATGGTGGTGTTGATGGAGATAGTGCTTCTAGTACAGAAGCTTATGCTATACTTTCTAGCTTGTCAGGAATACCTATCAAGCAATCTATCGCAGTCACAGGTTCTGTCAATCAAAAAGGATTAATCCAACCTATTGGTGGAGTTAATGAGAAAATAGAAGGATTCTACCATATCTGTAAATTACGTGGTCTGAATGATGAACAAGGTGTAATAATTCCTATTCAAAATATAAGGAATTTGCATTTATCAGAAGAAATAATTGAAGCCGTAAAGTGCGGAAAATTCCATATATATGCGGTTTCAACAATAGATGAGGGAATTGAAATTTTAACTGGTGTACCTGCTGGCAAGAAAAATGAACAAGGACATTTCCCTGCTGGAACAATTAACTATTTAGCACAAGAAAAATTAAATAAATATTATAAAAATAGCATTAAAAGTCAGTAGATAATGCTTTGTATAGATATACCCGCTCCACTGGAATGGAGCGGGTTTTTATACAATACCATAAAATGTACAAGGTATTTGCTATACAATAATTTTTATAGTATAATTTATTATATGAAAAATTTAGTTGTTGAAAAAAAATATAATAATTATAATTTAATCGATTACCTTCAAGCAAATTTTGATGGTCTAACAAAATCCACTATTTTCAAGGCTCTTAGGAATAAAGACATCATCATTAATAACGTTAGAATTCGCGAAAATGTTAAAGTGTTTAATGATGACGAAGTAACTATCTATATTACTGATAAATATCTTTATAAACAAATAGAGTTTCAAAAAGTATATGAAGATGAAAATATTCTTATTGTATCAAAGCCAATTGATATTGAAGTAGTTTCAGAAGACAAAGGAAAAACTACCTTAGCAACAATTCTATCACAAGAATACGATTTCATTATGCCTTGCCACAGAATAGATAGAAATACTACAGGTTTAGTTTTATTTGCAAAAAATAATAATGCTCTTGATATTTTATTAGAGAAGTTTAAATTGGGTGAAATTGATAAATATTATAAATGTCAAGTTTATGGAATTCCAGAGAAACAAGAAGCTACTTTAGAAGCCTATTTATTTAAAGATAGCAAAAAATCTTTAGTATATATATCTGATACTCCGAAAAAAGGTTATATAAAAATTCTAACGTCATATAAAGTTTTAGATATAAATAAATCCTCTAAAACAAGCACTTTAGAAGTTAAATTGCATACTGGCAGAACTCATCAAATTCGTGCGCATTTAGCTCATATTGGTCTTCCAATTATAGGCGATGGCAAATATCGGAAAATATGATATAAATAAAAAATTTAAAAAATCTACTCAAGAATTATGTAGTTATAAACTGTGCTTTAATTTTAAAACTGATGCTGGAATATTAAATTATTTGAACAAAAAAGAAGTTAAATTATAATTAACTTCTTTTTTGTGTATATATTTTTATGCCATTACTTTTTCTTTTTTACCCTTTTTTGCTTTAGGTTTTTTGTCACTATTTTTATTTATAACTTCTTCTTCCTCATCTGGTAAGAATAAATTTAGTAAAATTCCTACTATTGCAGCTAAGCTCATTCCTGTAATTGTTATTGATAAATCTCCATTTACTATTGATATTGCTGCTCCTCCTAATCCTAATACTAACATTGCAGAAGCTACAAGTACATTCTTAGTTTTTCCAAAATCTATTTGATTTTTTACTAAAACTTTTAAACCATTTACTGCTATAAATCCATATAGAAGTAGTGAAACTCCTCCCAAAACTGCATTTGGAATTGTTGAGATTAGTGCAGTAAATTTACTGCAAAATCCTAATAAAATTGCAATTATTGCAGCAAGACCTATTACCCAAACTGAAGCTACTTTTGTCATCCCTACAACTGATGTATTTTCTCCATAAGTGGTATTTGCTGGTCCTCCAATTAAACCTGCAACAAATGTTGCAATACCATCACCCATTAAAGTTTTGTCTAAACCTGGTTCTCTTAATAAATCTTTATCAATAATTGAACTTAATGCTGTATGGTCTCCAATATGCTCTGCCATTGTTACTAATGCAATTGGTGCAATTGTTAATATTGCTGAAAAGCTTGGTGTATAATGTAAAAATGGTATTACAAAATGTGGAATACCTACAATTGATGCTTCTGAAACTGCTGTAAAATCTACTAACCCAAAACAAATTGATGAAATATATCCTACTACAATTCCTACTAAGAATGGTATTATTTTTAAAAATCCTTTTCCTCTTACTGCAACAATTGCTGTTGTAAGGAAAGTAATTAATGCAACAAGTAATGTTTTCCATTCGATAACCGATCCACTACTTATTCCAATTTGACTTACTGCAGATGGTGCTAGTCCTAAACCGATAATCATTATCATAGGTCCAATAACAATTGGTGGTAATAATTTGTCAATCCAATTTTTACCTATTAATTTAATGATCAATGCAAATATCACATAGATTAAACCTACTACCATAATTCCTGTCATTGCTCCAGAAATTCCACCTTTTATGTATGCTGCAATTAATGGTGAAATAAAAGCAAATGAGCTACCTAAATAAACTGGTGATTTACCTCTTGTGCATAGTATGTAAATTAATGTTCCTATTCCTGATGAAACAAGTGCAACAGGTATTGTAAGTACCTCTTCCCCAGCTCCCGAATTTACTAAAATGGGTACTAATATTGTAGCCCCAAACATTGCAAAAACATGTTGCAATGCCAAAACTATCCATTTACCAATAGTTGGCTTTTCGTTAACATCTAAAAGTAATTTTTTCTCCTCCATATCTTCCTCCTTATATATTTTTTAAAGCACAAAAAAAATTCATCAAATAATAATATTTAATGAATAATAGAAAAAATAATATAATAAAATATGAAAGAATCTAAGAATAAGTTTGATATTGATTTTGTTCTCTTTATTACAAAATTCTTCATATTTTTTGCACCCTTGTGCTATATTAGCATATAACAAATCAAAAAGCAAGCATTTTTGAAAATTTTTTATAAATTATAGTTACAGTTTAGACTAATTAATATATAATCCGCTCCATCTTGCTGTCGGTTGGACATTTTCTTTTCTTAGGCTAAAGCACAAAAAGAAAAGTGCAACCGACACGTGGAGCTAATTTGAAAATTGGGGTCTTAACATTAACAAATTATAAATTGAATTATACTTGCATAGATTAAGTAAGATATGCTATAATCTAATTGTAAATAAATATTAAAAAGGAGGTCTTTTGTAAATGTTAATTGCTTTAATAATTATTGTTCTTCTTGTTGTTTTTGTAATATCTTTATATAATACATTAGTCCAATTAAGATTAAAAGTAAAAAATGCTTGGAGTCAAATTGATGTTCAGTTACAAAGAAGATTTGATTTAATCCCTAATTTATTAGAAACTGTAAAAGGCTATATGAAACACGAAGAAGATGTTTTAACTAAAGTAACAGAGCTTAGAACTTCATGGGCTAAAGCTTCTACTGTTAGTGAAAAATCAGAATTAAATAATGAACTTTCTGGTGCATTAAAAACTATTATGGCTGTTTCTGAAAATTACCCTGATTTAAAAGCTAATCAAAATTTCTCTGAATTACAAGAAGAATTACAAAATACAGAAAATAAAATTGCTTTTTCAAGACAATTTTATAATGATACCGTTACAAGATATAATACTAAATTAGAAGTTTTCCCTTCAAATATCATAGCATCTATGTTCCACTTTGAAGCTTCAGAATTCTTTAAAGTAGATAGCGAAGAAGCAAAGAAAAATGTTAAGATTAGTTTTGATAAATAAAAGATATCCTCCAAATTTTATGGAGGATATCTTTATTCTATTTTAAAAATCTTTTTTGCATTTTCATAAGTTTTATTTGCTACTTCTTCTATTGATAATTCTTTTACTTTTGCTATTTTTTCAGCAACATATTTAACATTCCTTGAATCATTTAAAGTACCCCTTAATGGCTCTGGGCTTAAATATGGAGAGTCTGTTTCTATAAGTATTCGGTCCATTGGAACTTCTTTTATTACTGTGTCCGCATTTTTAGCATTTTTAAAAGTAATCGGTCCTGCAAATGAAATATAAAATCCTAGCTTTAAAGCCTCTTTAATAAGTTCTATATTTTGTGGGCAGCAATGGAAAACTCCTTTATTTATACAGTTTATCTTGTTTTTTAAAATATCTATGGTATCTATTATAGCATCTCTTGTATGTATAACAATTGGCAAATTTAAATTATTTGCGATGTCTATTTGTTTAATAAAAGCTTGTTTTTGCTTCTTGCTATTTTCTTTGTTCCAATAATAGTCTAATCCAATTTCTCCTATTGCAACTACTTTTTTATTTCTAGCAATGTCTATTATTTCATTATAATCTTCATCTTGAATATCTTCTATGTCGTTTGGAGATATTCCACAAATTGCATATATATAGCTATATTTTTCAGCAAGTTCAATAGCAAGTTTTGAAGATGGTATATCATAACCCGCACAAATAAATTTTGTGACACCTGCAAAATATGTATCTTCAATTAATTTATCTCTTATACTATCAAATTTTTCATCATTGTAATGTGAATGCGAATCAAAAAACTCTACTCTTTTCATATCTCTCCATCTATAAGTTTTAGTCTGCTTGTACTATAACCATTGCAATAGCATATTCCTTGCAATGTGAAATGCTTATATTTATACTTTTTAATCCCTTAATTTTAGTATTTAAAAATACTACTTTAGGATTTCCGGTTTTCATCATTTACTACTTCTGCATTTTGCCAACTAATATCAAACTTATCATCTAGTAAGGTAGAAACAGCCTTAAATATTGCTTCTTTTGCCGCAAATCTACCTGCATAATGATAATACTTTGCAGCCTTTTTGCTTTCGCAATATTTTATTTCATTGGGCGTATAAATTAGTTTTATAAAATTTTCTCCAGATTTTTCTATTGACTTCTGTATTCTTGATATTTCTATTATATCTGTTCCACATAATGTTCTCATTTTATTCGCCCTCCTTGATACTATTTGGTATAATACAACCCACTACTGCTTAAATGCCAGCTACCTAAGAAGTCTATATACAAAGAATTATCTAAATCTACTGATGGTTCTAATACTCTTTTACCTATTTTATCAATACTTCCCCATTTTCCATTTAATTTAACTGCTGCAAATCCATACTCATTTTGCTCTGTGGCATCTTCATAAATATAGTCTACTACTTGATTTCCTTCTCTATCTACATATCCATATTTTCCATCTTTTTTGCTTAAAAATAAGTTGTTTTTTGTTAGGAAATCTTGTGCTGTTTTTTCTTCAAATTTAAAGTTATAGTATTTGTAATTTTCATTGTCATATACTCTTATATAGCCTTTTTCTTTATTTATTTCAGAAATAATTCCGATAAATTTTTGTGATAAATTGCTGTCAAACGCTACTGTTTCTAGCTCTGTTTTATCTGCAACAATAAAGCTTCCATCTTCTACATAATACATATTTAGATATTCAAATGGAATAATAGTTTCTCCATTTAAATTTATAATTCCATATTGATTATCTTTTTTTGCAATATAATATATTGAAAATGCATAACTTAAATCTTCAAATTGATTTTCTATTTTTACTTCTCCAGAAATTGATGTAAGTCCATATTTACCATCTTTTTTTACAATTACATTTTCACCTTTTATATTTTTAATCTCATCATAAATTGCTACCAAAAATGCTTCATCTTTAGTGTTTATAATCTTCCAAGCTTCATCATATACAGCAAAATACGAGCTACTATCAATGTATTTTATTTCTTTATATTTTGGTTCTATTATTATGTTTCCACTAGTACTTATTATTCCTTTTAGTCCTTCTTCATTTTCTATTATGTATTCACTCTTATATCCTTCTTTTAATTCAGAAATGGCTTTGTAATTTGTATCTATTATAACTTGTCCCTTTAAATTTACTAGTCCAACTTTTCCTTCTAGTTCTATTATAAGGTTTTCTTCTACTCCTTTAAAAGAAGTTATCTTATCGTACTTACAACTAAGGACTTCATTTCCTTCTAAATCAATTAGTCCATATTTTCCATTTTTATTTACTTTTAATACTTCGCTTTCATACCATATATTTTGTTTAGAATCATAATTGTCAATTACTTCTACCAAATCATAATTTGTAAATAATGGTTCTTTTTTTGAATTCATTGCTTTAGTTTTATACGTTCCTGTTTCTTCATCTATATCATAAGTATATATAAATATATCTTTACTTGCATCTGGCACTAATATCATTTCATCATAATTTGCCGAAATTACAATATTCCCAGCTTCATCAATAACTCCCCATTTTCCATTTTGATACATTGAAAAGTATCTTTTGTTTGTAATCTCTTCTTTAGCAGTTTCTGGTTTTAATAAATAAATAAAAGCATAGACAATTAATATTAAAACAATTACTGTTAAAAATACCTTTTTGTAATTTAATTTTGGTTCATCATCATATCTCTTTCCTTTTGCTCTGTTTCCTGCCATAAACAATTCCTCCTTTTATTTTTTTATATTTTTGTTTTTTATATTATTCATATAATTTTCATATAAGGCTTTTGCAGTTTTAGGACTATCTATTCCTTCAGCATTTTTTATTGGTGCAAAACACTCTTCACGTTTTCCTCTTAACACTAAAATATTGTCAAACAAGGTAAACGCATCAAATATAAATCTCTCGAATTTATAACAATTCGGTTCTGTTGGTCTTACTAAAATACCATTTTCATCTAAATAAGTAATTTTTTTGTATGCTACATGATATTCTAGGTTTTTAGTTGATGCTTTTTCTAATGCTTCTATATTAAATAGATTACACATGATATGAGCTTCTCCAAAAACCAATTCTCCTTTTTCATTTACCTCTTCTGCTAATTTTTTTGGCATTTCTGTGTATTCTATAACCTTTACTTTTCCATTTTGTTTGCAAAATACACCAACATTCTCATGGGGAGCATTTTTCAAAACCGTTCTTGTTGCAATCATTTCTTTATTTTTTATTGCTGCTCCTAATAGCATAGTATCTACTAATTGTAATAAAATATTATCAACTGCTCCAATAAATACCCATTCTATTTTTTTGCGTTTCATCTCATCAATAATACCTTGCTTTGCCATTGAACTAAAAATTTCGCCATTACCATTAGAACAAGTCTTTATTTTATAATCCTCACCAATTACAATTTTCCCATTTTTATCTATAACTAAAGTGGAATTTTGTTTGAAAAATTTAACATGTGTTTTTGGATATCCAAAATATTTATTTTTCTCGAAAAACTTTACTGTTTCTTCGTTATTATCTTCACTAGTCATTATATAGCAATCAATATAAACTCCGTACTTTTTCTTTGCTTTTCTTAATTTGTCTATTAATAATTCAAACAGGTATTTCCCGTTTTCTTCTATATCTATTTTAAAAGTTCCTTTTGGTCCATCATGGCCTAGCCTAGAGCCTTGCCCTCCTGCCATTATTGCAACACAAAATTTGCCATTTGTAATTGCTGTTTTTCCTATTTGCATATATTCGTTTATTTCTTGTATTGATAAATCGTCTGGATTTATTGCTTTTATTTTCTCTATTTTTTCAAAATTACTTGAATAATCTGTTTTTGTCTTATCATATAGAAAATTAATTTCTTTAAAATCTATATTTAAAATTTGTTCTGCTAAAATCTCTTTTTTGTTCTCATTTAGCTTTTCCATAATAGGAATGATTGTTTCTTGGTGGTTGTTTTTAAGTATTTTAACAGCTTGTTCATACTCTTTTTCCATATGTCTTCCTTTCAATTCTTTAAGCTTAAATTTCATCTTTTCTTACATAATATAACATTTTTTTTGCATTTTGTCTACTAATTATTTGCAAGTTGTTTTGTTTATCGTTAATGCTCAGACCAAAATTTTCAAATTAGTAGCTCCACGTGTCGGTTGCACTTTTCTTTTC
>SAMEA3663246__coassemble_140_pt1 | contig 28677 bp, 22 predicted proteins | sample SAMEA3663246__metabat2_low_PE_010 | metagenome-assembled genome bin SAMEA3663246 (sample SAMEA3663246) | pig gut metagenome | biome: pig gut; feature: pig-associated habitat; material: faeces | place: China | collected 2013
GAAGGAAATACTAAAGGATTCTATATATGTAATACTGAAGAATTTAATAGAGCTGTTATTATGAACTTTAATGATGAAGAATTTACTAAAAACATAAACTTATGTCGTATTGTTGCTTATACTAATAAACAAGTAACAATGTGGAATAGTTTTGTTCGTAATAGCATTATTAAAGATTCTAATAAATCTGTTATTACAAAGAATGATTTGATACTTTCTTATGTAACTATAGTTGATGATTTCTTATCACCTATTATAACTAATTGTGAAGAATATGTGATTAAAGATATTATTTTGATTATATAGATTAATTATGTCAATAATTAAACTATGATTTTTAAATTTTTTAACCTTTTATTCAGAATATTTTTAATTTTTATGATTTTGTTTTGTAAAACTTATTATATAGAATTTTTTTTGTAGAATTAAAAAGTTTTGCTATATTGCCATGTAACGTCTATATTAGATTGTAAATGTAAACTCTTTTCTCCGCTAAAAGTACAGTATAATTTTCCATCACTTTCATAAGAATTAATGCCATTTGAAAGATTACTAATATTTATTGCTGACTCAACATAGATTGTTGTTTTAACTTGTTTGTTATTGATTTTTACTGTAATCGGTACAGAAGCTGTGCCACTCCATACATCACGTGCTGTTACAGTAGCAGTTTTCCCATTTGTAGACATGTACGCTGGAGCAGTATAGCCTGATGTGTCTGGAGCAGACCAAGTAATTAAGCTATCTGGAACATTGTAGCCATTTGCATCAATATTAACAGTAATGTTTGTACTAGTAATTGTACCATATTTAGAAATTGTTTGATTTCCTACTGTAAGAGTTATATTTTTTACATCAGATGTTACTGTAGCACTTGCTTCTTTTCCATTTGCTGTTTTTGCTGTTATAGTTGCACTACCTATTGCTTTTGCTGTAACCTTACCAGAGTTATCAACACTAATTATACTTGAATTACTACTTGACCATGTAACACTTTTGTTAGTTGCATTACTTGGAGTTATATTAGCTGTTAGAGTATCTGAATTTCCAATAATTAATCCTAAAGAATTTTTATTTAATGAAATATCTGTTACTTCAACATTTTGATTTTCTGGCGTCGGCGTTGTTGTAGGTTGCTCATTTTGATTTCCCTGTGATGGTGTTTGTGGAGTTTTATCATTTTTATTTGTAGTAGTTGTTTGCTCTTTCTTCTTTTTCCCATATTGCTTTTAAAACTATATCTTCAGAAAGTAATGCATCATCATAAACAGGTATTTCTATTTCATCTTTGCTTACCCAGTTTTTAAATATATATCCATCTTTTATTGGATTATCTGGAAGTTTCAAAGGTTCTCCTTTTATAAGTACTATATCTTCAATTTTGCTACCACCATCTGTATCAAAAGATATTGTTATTAATTCTTGAGTAGGTTCTGCCCATTTTGCTATTAATTTCATGTCTTTAGTAACTTTAAAATTGTTTGATACTGGTTTATCTTCTTCATCTACCCAATGTAAGAAAATATATCCTTCTTTTTCTGGATTTTTTGGTAATACTAATGTTTCATTTACTTTTACTTCAATTGCCTCTATTTTGTTTCCTCCTTGAGTATCAAATGTTATAGTATATTTTTTATTATTTTTCATTATTATCATTACAACAATTGCAATGATCGCAATTAGCACTATTGCTGATACTATTGCAATAACAGTTTTTTTATTTTTCATTAATTTTCCCCCTCTTTTTTCTTTTTTACCCAAAAAGTGCAATTTTCTATATTTTTCTTTATGCGAAATCGTTCTATATTTATTGCTATTTGTTACTTTTATTTATTTTCTCCATCTTTCAGTTATTAGTTTTTATTTTCTATCTCCATAAGGTTAAATGTATTTTCACAAAATTTTATTAAACTTTTAGAGTTTTTAAATCCTGTAATTTTTGCAAAAAACTCTACATACTTTGTATCTTCATCTACATATTTTAATTCTATTGCTTTCCTAATATTATATATTTCTTTATTAGAAGTGTTTTTATCTGCTAATATTTCTTTTAATGTTTTTTGATATGTTGTATCTTCGTTTTTCATTTTTGAAATGTTTTCATTTGTTAGTATACAATCATCTATTAAAGTATTAACACTTTTTAATGTAACTATTTTGTTATTACTCTCTTTATTGTATGTTGTATTTACTATTTTTTCTGAATATGTAACAACTCCATCTTTTACACTTCCTGCATCTCCATATTTATTTCCCAATACTCCTTTTGTAAGTAACACTATTAGGAATATTACTGCAATAATTGTGAAGATTATAATACAAAATTTTTTTTTGTTTTTTATAGTTGTTTTATTCTTTTTAGCGTTTTTTTTCATATTAACCCCTTCTCTTGTTATGAAACAAATAGACTAGCCTTTTATTTGCTAGTCTATTTTAGCTTTATCTTAATGTCTTTTTGCTACTTTGTTTTTATTATATTTTACTGTAATAGCAATTCCTAAAACTGATACTATAAACATAGCTACAAATATTATTATATTATCACTTGTTTTTGGATTATCTGTTGTATTTTCTGCTTTATCTGCTGTTCCACTGTTTTCTTCAGCTACTTTTGCTATTGTAAATGTAGTTGTAGCATCTCCACCATCTGTGTATGTTACTTTTAATGTATGATTTCCTTCTGCTAAACTGTTCATGTAGTCTGGTTTAAATGTTATTATTGTGCTTCCAGATTTTGCTGTGTAGTTTTCTTCTGCTACTAAGTTGCCATCTACATATACTTTATCAAATAATGAAAATTCTCCATTTATTTTAAATGTTGCTGATCCATCTTTTGTAATAGTATATGTTTGTCCTGCACCTTCTACTACTTTGTATGTAATTTTTTCTACTGTTACAACAATTTCTGCATCTGATAAGATGTTTTCTAGCACTAATTTGTCATCTACTATTGATGCTAGTTTTTCTACTCCATTTACTTTTACAGATGTTAATTTATATCCTGCATTTGCTGTTATTACAAATTCTTTATTTGAATTGTAATCTACTAGAATCATTCCATTTGGTGTAATTGTAGCATTTTCAACATCATTTATTGTTATTTTGTATTGTATTTTCTTATATGTTACTACAACATTTATATCTTGGTTTCCAACTGTTAATTCTAGTTTGTTGTTGCTAACAGTTTTTACTGTTCCATTTACTTTTACATTATCAATTTCATATCCTGCGTTTGGTGTAAATGTTACTGTATATTTTGTTCCTTCAAGTGCATCTACTTTTCCTTCGCTTATTGTTCCTCCAATGATATTTGTAACATTTGTTGTAATATTAACTTTTGATAAACCATAAACATTTACATTAAATGTTACTGTTGTGTAGTTTGTTGTATCACCATTTTCAGTGTATTTAGCTTGATAGTTATTATCACCTACTGTAATTACTTCATCTGAGCTTACCCATTCTGCATTTGTTGGTAAAGAAACTGTAGATAGTGTTTCTCCTGCTGTTCCTTTTTTATCAGTTACTGTTGGAGCTACTGATACTTTTTTAGTTATTTCAACATTAACTGTTTTACTTCCAACATAATCATCATCTTCATAAGAATAAACAACTTTGTATAATCCGACATTTGTTGGTTTACTTATTTCGGTATCACTTGAATTATACCATTTTTCAGTTAAAGCACTTGGTGCAATTCCATTGCTAACTGTTAATGTTCCAACTAATGAAACAGGATTTCCAGTATAAGTTACTTGTTGATCTGCTATACCACTAATTGTTAATACATCTTTATTTTTAATTTCAAAGTTCTTTGTTGGAGTTCCTTTGTAATTACCTTTACCTGTTACTGTTACTGTTGCAGTTCCAATGCTTGTATTATTTGAATATCCAACTTCATAATCAGTTCCAGATGCTAATGTATTTCCATTAACCTTTACTGTAACAGTTGGAGTTTTAGGATTTCCATCATATCTTACTGTTGTATATTGTAATGATATATTAGTAGCTTGTAGTTCATATTTATTTATTGTAAATGTTTTGTTTGTATCACTAAATGTATAATTGCTATTAGCTACTTTTGATATTGTTGCTGTTGCAATTCCTGCATTTATATTGTTTGAATAACTTACTGTATAGTCTGTATCTTTTATTAAAACAGTTGTACCATCTTTTACAACAAGTTCAGGTTTTTGTGCTTCACCATTATATGTTACTGCACTAATATCTTCTATTGTTGGTGTTATTGATTTTTGGCTTATTACAAAGTCTTTATTAACTATTCCAGAATAGTTTCCCATACCTATAATTTTAGCTTTACCTGTTCCTGCATTTACATTATTTGTGTAAACTACTTCGTAGTCTGTTCCTTTTGTTAATGTATTTCCATCTACTTTTACTGTAACACTTGGCTCTTTAGCAGTTCCATCATAAGTATAAGTTGTTGTTCCCAATGTTACATCTGTTTCTTGTATTTCTTTTCCTGTAATATTTGCAATTGCTACATAAGATGTACCTGTTAGTTTATAATTTGCTGTCTTTGTTGTTTCTTTTAGTGTTAATGTAACATTAACATTTTTATTAATTCCAATATTGCTATCTACAAAAGTTGCAGATACTGTATAGTCTGTATCTTTTGTTAAAGTTTCAGTTCCTACAAGTCCTATAAATGTTACATTTTCTACGTCTGCTGTTGTATTTCCATTATATGTTTTATCTTTTACTGTTGCAGTATAAGATATTTCTTTTTCATCAACTGTTAAGTCATAAGATGCTGCTGCTTCTGCATAATCTGCATTTTCATTTGCAGTTGCAGTAATTGTTGTTGTTCCTACTTTTTTTATAGTTACTAATCCTGTTGTAGAATTTACTTCTGCAAAATCAGTATCTGATGAAGAATAAGTAACTGTTCCAGTTCCTACTGTATGATTAGCAGTTATAGTAAAGTTGCCATCTCCATAAGTTTTATTTACTGTACTATTTGTAAATGTAATTGTTTGAGGATCTTTTGCAACAATAGTAAAATCTTTATTTCCTGTGCCTTGATAATTTCCTTTACCTGTTACTGTTACTGTTGCAGTTCCTAAATTTGTATTATTAGCATAAGTTACTGTATAATCAGTATCTTTTACTAATGTTCTACCATTTACTACTACTGTTGGTTCTGGTTTAATTTCACTACCTGTTATCTTATATGATTCTTGTGGTAATGTAACATTCTCATTACCAATAGTTGCTTTAATAATATTAAATGTTACAGGTTTATTTGTGAAAGTATAATTTCCATTAGTTACCTCTGAAATTGTTGCTGTTGCAGTTCCAACATTTATATTGTTTGAATATGTAACTTCGTAATCAGTTCCTTCTGTTAATATTGTTTCACCATCTTTTACAACAACGATTGGTGTTATTTCTGAACCTGTATATGTTTGATCAGCAATATTTTCTATTGTTGGTGTAATTGTTTTAGCAACTATATCATAAAATACTGAAACACCAGAAGCTGAATAGTTTCTATTAGTAACGTTGATTGTTACTTTATAACTTCCAATACTTGTAGGTTTATCATCAACATCCTGATAACTTTCTCCTACTTTTTTAGCATATTTAAACTCATAGTCACCTACACCTAATTCTGGAGCTCCAATAATTGTTGGAGTATATTCTTCTCCATAAGTAATAGTCCCTTCAATTTCAATACCAAGATAAGGTAAATTTTTAGCACCTACATTAAGTGTTACAGTTGCTGTATATGCCTTATCTGACATATCAGTAACAGTTATTGTTGCTGTATAAGTTCCTGCCTCTAATCCATCTACTGGTTTAATAGTAAATGAAGTATTATCAGTTGCTTTTGAACCAATTGTTGGTTGTGTAGTTCCAATTACAGTAAATTTAGTTGGTTCATCTACTGTAACACTTTTAACTTGTAAATCAGATGTTCCTCTGTTATAAATTGATATACCTTTAGCACTTACACTTGTATAGCCATAATTAACACTATCAAATGTTGGTGCAGTTACATCAAATCCATCTTTTTTAACTAGTTTTATACCAGCATAAGATGTATCTGTGTAACCATCAACTTCATACCATAGAGATGAAGGAACTTCTGTTTGAACTGATGTACTTCTTTCTTCAATCAATACTTGTTTATCTTCTGATGAATTAAAAACATAGAAATTAGTATCTTCTGGAACAACATCATCAATAGAATAAATCTCATTGCTTGCAATCAAACGATTGCCACCAGATTTAAATGTTAAATTATCAAATGACATATTAAATGTAATATTGTTTAACTTCATATCGTTAGCTAGAATAATTGATGACATATTAGTAGATACATGTTCAAAATATCCTTTTGTTATTTTAAAATCAAAAGTTATTAATTTATCTTTCCAATAGTAAGAATTGTCAGTATTAAATTCAAAAAACCTATTATATGCACCGCTTGTTCCATAAAATTTTCCACCATCTATTGTTAACTTGTAATGCATACCAGTATTTGATGTGTTATTTTGATAAACGAAAATAGGTTTAATTCCTAACTTAATCGTTCCTGTTTGAGATGCACTAGTGTCTGTTATAGTTAAACTGCCTGAAATAAAATCCTCAACTCCATTACTTCCATAGATAATTTGCATACTAGTGCCATCATTAGTTATATCTAATGTATACCCATTTAAATCAAATGTAAAATCATTAACAACACGTATGGCCATACCAGCTGAAGCAGGAATTGCAATATCTGCTCCTAATTTTACTTCCGTTATGCTAGTATCAGTTATACCATCATTATGACCATTAACAGCTTCTTTAAGTTCATCATATGTTGTTACAGTTACTGATGTGGCTTCTACCTTATTCATTCCTATAAGCATAAATGCTATAAATAGAAAACCTAAAATAATTAAATGTTTTTTCTTTAATTTAAACATTTTTCTTTTTCTCCTTTCAAAATTTGTGAATTTATCACAATATATATTTAATTTTTAATGTTTTCTTAATAATAAATATAAATTTCTTTTGTGTTATTATTTCCGTAAGTATTTTTATTAGAAAACAATTCTATTTAAAAACTGTTTTCACCTCCAATATAAATAAAATAGACTAATACTTTTATTTTATATCATATATAAAATAAAATAACAATGTCCCTGAGGTGCAAATTTTTGACTTTTTTTGCCCCAAAAAGTGCAAATACATTTTTTGTATATCTACCTCTGTCATTTCATCTAGCATTTTATTTATTTTTTCTCGTTTTTCATCTATTTTTTCATCTAGTAATTCTATTATCTCATTTTTAATTTTTACTTCATATATTTTCTCTTTTATTTTCTTTTGATTTTTTAGTAGTTCTTCTTGTTTTAAAAGTTCTTGATTTGTATTTTCTAGTTTCTTTTTAAGATCATTTATTTTACTTAAATCTTTTTCTTCTACTGCATATCCACCATGTATTGATTTTACATTTTGAATTTTATTTTCTGCTTTATATTGTGTTTTGAGTTCATTGTTTTTGATGTCTTTTCTTATATCTTCTTCTACTTCTATATAATGATTTGTATTGATTTTTTTAGCTCCATCTTTTGATATTATTTCTATTGGTAAGTTTGAATTTAGGAATATTTTTCTATATCTAAAATTGTTTGGTATTAACTTCAATCTAAAAAGAACTTCTAACCCTACACAAAATAACACTCCAATAACTATTGACATATTTGTTTTTCGTATAAACCCTATATCTAAAACATATATTACTGTATATATTAAGCCTAGAATAATAGGAATAAATGGAATTATTATTTTCTTTTTATCTTTTTCTGCCATACTCACTTTTACAAGATTTTTTACTGACATTATTAGTAATAAAAAAATCCATATACAAACTAAATAATATCCACATTTGTGTATATAATCATTATTTTCATTTAATATTTTAAATACTAATTGGTGGCTATCATTTGTTATTACTAACAAAAACAGAATAATTGATATTCCTATTGCTATTATTCTTTTTTTATTATTATCATGTTTTAATAAATAGTCACTACAATTATAATAGAATGTGGGTATAAATATTAATGGAAGATAATATAAATACCACATATAATGATTTATACTTCCTGTTGTATAATGTTTAAATACTTTTATTATCATCCAAAATACTAGGCATATTCCTATTGACAGAGTATATTCATCATGCTGATTATTTAATACTTTTTTAAAATCCTCATCTTCTACTTTTTTTAGAATAATGCTTAACGAGTCCATTCCCATTTTGCTATCTTTATTTATTTCTTTTAAAATTGAAACATCTTCCATTTTTTGTTCCCCTTTCCACAAAAATTCTCATGTAATTATTATTTACAAATAAAATAAAAATATTATTATTTTAATAAAGGTTAATGTTCAGACTAATTGCTATATAATCCACTCCATCATTATTCTATTGTATTTGACAAATTCCTAATAAAATTATATATTATTATATATTAGAATTATATTATAAGGAGAAAATAATGATTAATAGAGAGCAAAATCCTGACTTTTTAAATTCATTTTTAGATTATTCGTTAACAATACTCAATAAGTCTCCAACATCTATAAAAGAATACAATTATGATATATCAAACTTTTTAAAATATGTTAAAGCATCTAACAGTATAAAAAAATGCGATAATTTTAAGGAAGTAGATATTTCAAATTTCTCTATTTCAGATTTAAACTTAATATCATTAGAAGATATTCACGCTTATTTAGCTTATTTAACTACTCATAATAATAGTAAGCCTGCTACTAGAGCCAGAAAAGTTGCTTCAATTAGGGTCTTTTTTAATTATTTATATAAAAAAGAAAAAATAATCTCAAATAATCCTGCATTAGACTTGGAAACTCCAAAAATTGGTAAAAGAATTCCAAAATATTTATCTTTAGAAGATAGTAAAAAGCTATTAGATACTGCTAAGGAAGACACAAAAGATAGAAATTCTGCTCGTGATTATTGCATAATAACCCTTTTTTTAAATTGCGGAATGCGTCTTTCTGAACTTGTTAATATAAATATTAAAGATATTGATTTTAATGATTGCAAACTAAATGTAATTGGTAAAGGTAATAAAGAACGCACTATATACCTTAATAATGCTTGCTTAAAAGCAATAAATGGTTATTTAGCTATTAGGCCTAAAGAAGGCATCGCTTATAATTCTCGTGATGCCCTATTCTTAAGTGAGAGGAAAGAACGAATTAGTAATAGAACTGTTCAAATAATTGTAAAAAAAGAATTATTAAAAGCTGGATTAGATACAAAAAAATATTCTGTACATAAATTAAGACATACTGCAGCAACACTTATGTATCAATATGGAAATGTCGATATTAGAGCTCTTCAAGAACTCCTTGGACATGAAAGTATATCTACTACAGAAATCTATACTCATGTTGATAACAAACAAATAAGAGCAGCTGTAGAAAATAATCCTCTGGCAAATATTTAAAAAACACGAATCTATAAATCGATTCGTGTTTTTAATATTAGTTAACTATTTAATTTGTTTTGCAACCTCTTCAGCAAAATTTTCTTCTCTTTTTTGAAGTCCTTCACCTTTTTCAAATCTTGCAAATCTTACTATTTCTGCATCATTTTGTTTTAATAATTCTGATATTTTTATATCTGGATTTTTAACAAATTCTTGTTCTACTAAGCATATTTCACTATAAAATTTTCCAATTCTTCCTTGAACTATTTTTTCTGCAATTTGTTCTGGTTTTCCTTCATTCATAGCTTGTGCTTTTAAAATTTCCATTTCATGAGCTACTGCATCTTCAGGAACAGCTTCTCTATTTAAATATTCTGGTCTAGCTGCTGCAATTTGCATACAAACATCTTTTGCAACTTCTGGATTTCCCTTAGAAAAATCAACTAAAACTCCGATTTTTCCATCCCCGTGAGTATATGTTTCAATTAAACCATTGCTTTCAAATCTTTCAAACCTTCTAATGCTCATATTTTCACCGATTGTAGCAATTTTATCTGTTAATATTTCTTGTATTGTTTTTGAAGAATCATCAATAGATTTTTCTGCTAATAAATCTTGAACATCTTTTGGAGATTTTATAGCTATTTGTTTTGCTGTGTTTGCAACAAATGTTCTAAACTCTTCGTTTTTAGCAACGAAGTCTGTTTCAGCATTAACTTCTAGTACAACACCTACTTTTTTATCATCTGATAAATAGCAGTATACTAAACCTTCTGCTGCGATTCTATCTGATTTTTTTGCAGCTTTTGTTATACCTTTTTCTCTTAATAGCTCTGCTGCTCTTTCCATATCTCCATTAGTTTCCATTAAAACTTTTTTGCAGTCCATCATTCCTGCACCTGTTTTTTCTCTTAATTCTTTTACTAACTGTGCTGTTACCATATTGTAAGTCCTCCTTTATATTTTTAAAATTTAGACGGCTAAAAATACGCCGTCTATTAAATTTAATTATTCAGCTTCTGATTCTGCTACAACTTCTTCCATGCTTTTTTCTTCTTCAGCTGGAGCTTGCTCTGGCATATTTATTTCTTCTGTCATCTCGCCTTGTCTTCCTTCAATAATTCCATCTGCAAGAACATCTGTAATTAATTTTACTGCTCTTATTGCATCATCATTACCTGGAATTGGATAATCAACATCCTCTGGGTTGCAGTTTGTGTCTATTAAACCTATAATTGGAATATTTAATTTCTTAGCTTCTAAAACTGCTATTCTTTCATTTTTTGGATCAACCACAAACATTGCTCCTGGTAATTTTGTCATTTCTTTAATACCACCAAGATTTTTTTCTAGTTTTTCCATTTCATTTTTTAAATTTGCAACTTCTTTTTTAGGTAATAAATCGAAAGTTCCATCTGTTTCCATTTCTTCTAGTTTCTTTAATCTTTCAACTCTTGTTCTAATTGTTTTAAAGTTTGTAAGCATTCCACCTAACCATCTTTGATCAACATAGAACATATTGCTCTTTAAAGCTGCTTCTTTTACACATTCTTGTGCTTGTTTTTTTGTACCAACAAATAGTACATCTTTTCCTTCTGCTGCTACGCTTTTGATAAAGTCATAAGCTTCATCAATTTTCTTTGATGTCTTTTGTAAATCGATGATGTGAATACCATTTCTTGCTTGGTAGATATATTCTGCCATTTTTGGATCCCATCTTTTTGTTTGATGTCCGAAATGAACACCTGCTTCTAGTAATTGTTTCATTGCAACTACTGCCATTTTAAATTCCTCCTTTTTGTTTTACCTCCATAAAATCTTTTACATTTAAGAACACTTTATTCTATTTAAATAAAGCACAATCTTAAACTGATATTTTATGTGCGTATTTTAACTTAAATATTATACCAGTTACATCCGAATTTTGTCAAGTATTTTACAACATTATTTGCAAAATTGTGTTATAGTTCAGACTAATTAATATATAATCCGCTCCATGTTGCTGTCAGTTGCACATTTTCAGAATGATATTTATATCTCTGTTTTAGTTCGAACAGATTCGTCAATGGCTGGGGTGGTAGGATTCGAACCTACGGAATGTCGGAGTCAGAGTCCGATGCCTTACCACTTGGCGACACCCCAATTTATATTTTAGATATTAGAGTTTAGAAGTTAGATTTTTTCTAATTTCTAACGTCTAAACTCTAAATTCTAATTATTTTAATTCATGTGGATATATTGCTACATCTCCAAGTTCTGCTTCAATATTTAATAATCTATTGTATTTTGCAACTCTATCTGTTCTGCAAGGTGCTCCTGTCTTTATTTGACCTGCATTTGTTGCAACAACGACATCTGCTATCGTAGTATCTTCTGTTTCTCCAGAACGATGTGATACTACTGCTGTATATCCATTTCTTTTTGCTAATTCTATTGCATCTAATGTTTCTGTTAATGTTCCTATTTGATTTAATTTAATTAAAATGCTATTTGCTGTTTTTGTATCTAAGCCTTTTTGTAATCTATTAATATTTGTTACAAATAAGTCATCTCCAACAATTTGTACTCTTCCACCTAATCTATCTGTTAGCTTTTTCCATCCGTCCCAATCTTCTTCTGCTAAACCATCTTCAATTGAAATGATTGGATAATTATTTACTAAATCTTCCATAAAGTCTATCATTTCATCAACTGTTTTTAATTCATCAATTTTCCAGAAATAATAATATCCATCTTTTCCTATTTTTTTAGCTTCATCATACATTTCTGTTGCAGCTAAGTCTAATGCTAATGAGATTTCTTCTCCTGGTTTGTATCCAGCTTTTCTTATTGCTTCTACTATTGTATCTAATGCTTCCTTTTCATCTTTTACATTTGGTGCAAATCCGCCTTCATCACCTACAGCTGTTGCTAATCCCCTTTCTTTTAATACTTTTTTTAAATTGTGATATACTTCTGCACACATTCTTACACATTCAGAAAAAGTTTTTGCTCCAATTGGCATAATCATAAATTCTTGTACACTTAATGTACTATCTGCATGTTTTCCGCCATTCATAATGTTCATCATTGGAATAGGCATTGTTTTTGCATTTACTCCCCCTATATATTTATATAAGCTCATACCTAAAGCATTTGCTGCTGCTCTTGCTACTGCAAGTGAAACTCCAAGAGTTGCATTTGCTCCCAATTTTGCTTTGTTTTCTGTTCCATCTATTTCTATTAATTTTTTATCAATAGCTGTTTGGTCAAAGACATTCATTCCTTCAATTTCTTTTGCTATAATTTCATTTACATTTTCTACTGCTTTTAAAACACCTTTTCCTAAATATCTTGATTTATCTCCATCTCTTAACTCAACAGCTTCAAAACTACCTGTAGATGCTCCAGATGGTACCATTGCAACACCATTTGATCCATCTTCTGTAATTACCTCAACTTGCACAGTTGGGTTTCCTCTAGAATCTAATATTTCTAAAGCTTTTACTTGTTCAATTCCTAAAAAATCTTTCATAAATCCTCCTTAAAATTTATTTATAGTAAAATTAATTATTAACTATTCTTCCTTATAATTAGCGATTCCCCTGTCATTTCTTCTGGTTTTTCTAATCCTAATATATCTAACATTGTTGGTGCTAAATCAGCTAATTTCCCATTCTTTAATTCAGCATTTTCCATTCCAATTAATATACATGGTACTAAGTTTGTTGTATGTGCTGTATATGGCTCTCCTGTTGTATAATCAATCATCTGCTCAATATTTCCATGGTCTGCTGTAATAATAAGAATACCATTTTCTTCTTCTATTGCTTGTGCAACCTTTCCTACTGCATTATCTACTTCTTCTACTGCCTTGATAGCAGCTTCTATATTTCCGGTATGCCCTACCATATCTGGGTTGGCAAAATTTAATATAATTGCATCATATTTATTAGAATGAATTGCATTTATTACTTTTTCTGTTACTTCATGTATGCTCATTTCCGGTTGTAAATCATAAGTTGCAACTTTTGGTGATGGAATTAAAATTCTGTCTTCTCCTTCATATTGCTTTTCTTCTGTTCCACCATTAAAGAAAAATGTTACATGTGCATACTTTTCTGTTTCTGCTATTCTTAGTTGTTTTAGTCCTTTACTGCTTATATATTCTCCAAAAGTATTATTTATTTTTGTAGGTTTAAAAGCAATATGGACATTTTTTATTGAGCTATCATATTCTGTCATACATACATAATATAGGTTTTTAAATTTCTTCGTTTCAAATTCTTTAAAATCTGGATCGTTTATTGCACGAGTCATTTCTCTTCCTCTATCATGTCTAAAGTTAAAGAAAATTACCGAATCATTGTCTTCAATTGTTGCAACAGGCTCTCCGTTATTTACAATAACAGTAGGTTCAATAAACTCATCAAAAATTTCTTTTTGATAAGAAGCTTCAATTGCATTTATTGTTGAAGTTGCAATTTCTCCTTTTCCATAAACAATAGCATCATAAGCTTTTTTTATTCTTTCCCAGCGTTTATCTCTATCCATTGCATAATATCTACCCATAATCGTTGCAATTTTACCTAGTTCTTTTTCTTGTAATTTATTAATCAAATCTGTTGCATAATTTTCTCCTGATGTTGGAGGAGTATCTCTACCATCTGCAAAAAAGTGAATATATACATCTTCAAAATCTTTTCTCTTAGCTAATTCTAAAATAGCATATAGATGTCTCATTTTTGAATGTACTCCACCATCAGAAACTAATCCCATTATATGTAATTTTGAATTGTGCTTTTTGCAATGTTCTATTGCTCCAGTTAATTCTGGTATATTAAAAAAGTCTCCATCTTCAATTGATTTTGTTATTTTAGTAGATTCTTGAAATACTACTCTTCCTGCTCCTATATTTATGTGTCCTACTTCTGAATTCCCCATTTGTCCATCATCTAATCCAACAGATCTTCCAGAAGTAGCAATTGTTGATGTTGGATATATTTTCATTAGTCTATCTAAGTTTGGAGTATTGGCCATTTTTATTGCATTACCTTGTTCACGCTCGTTTATACCAAATCCATCTAAAATCATAAGCATCATATTTTTATTGTTCATACTATCTTTTTCCTCATCTTCCTTCGATAAATTCTGCTCTAAATATTATAGTTTACAATATTAGCAAAATCTTTTGCGTTTAGACTTGCACCACCTATTAGACCACCATCTATGTCAGACATTTTAAATAGTTCTTTTGCATTACTAGGTTTTACACTTCCACCGTATAAGATTATAGCACAATCTGCTACATCTTTTCCATATATTTTTAAAATTTCTTCTCTAATGAATTTAGTTATTTCATTTGCATCTTCGCTTGTTGCTGTTTTTCCTGTTCCAATAGCCCAAATTGGCTCATAAGCAATAATCACATTAGAAATATCTTTTATATTTTTAAAGGCTTTTTCTATTTGATTTTTTATTACCTCTTTTTCTTTGTGATTTTCTCTTTCTTCTAGTGTTTCCCCAACACACACTATGGGTTTTAATCCTACTTCTAATGCTTTTATTATTTTTTTATTAACATCTTCATCTGTTTCATTAAAATATTTTCTTCTTTCAGAATGTCCTATAATTACATATTCTACCCCAATTGCTTTTAGCATTTCTGAAGATATTTCTCCTGTATATGCACCTTCTTTTTCCCAATGCATATTTTGTGCTCCGATTTTTATATTTGTTCCTTGAGCATTTAGTAAAGTATAAAACAAATCAATATATGGAACGCATAATACTATTTCATTTTCAGAATTTTTAACAAGTGGTTCTAATTCTGTAATAAAGTCTAAAGCTTCATTTGGTAATTTATTCATTTTCCAATTACCTGCAATTATTTTTCTTCTCATTTATTCTCCTTTTTTATTTATTATCTAAACATTCAATTCCTGGAAGTGGTTTGCCCTCTAAAAATTCTAGTGATGCTCCACCACCTGTTGATACATGAGTTATTTTATTTGAAAATCCACCTTTTTCAATGGCAGAGACAGAATCTCCACCACCTACTACAGTTACTGCATCAATTTCAGATAATACTTTTGCTATTGCATTTGTTCCTTTAGCAAAATTTTCAAATTCAAATACACCCAAAGGACCATTCCACATAACTGTTTTAGCATTTTTTAGAATTTCTGTAAATTCTAAGATAGCTTCAGGTCCAATATCTAAGCCTTGGTAACCTTCTGGAATATTTGTAGATGGAACAACCTTTTGATTTGCATCATTTTTAAATTCATCTGCACAAACTGTATCTTTTGGAAATACTAATTTTACTCCAGCATTTTTGGCTTTTTCTAATGTTTCTTTTGCAATATCTATTCTATCTAGTTCACAAATTGAGTTTCCAATTTCATACCCCATTGCTTTTAAGAAAGTATATGTCATTCCTCCGCCAATAATTATAGTATCTACTTTTGTAAGTAGATTTTCTATCACTTTAATCTTGTCAGAAACCTTTGCTCCTCCAAGTATTGCAACAAATGGTCTTTGAGGATTATTTAATTTATCTCCTAACATTTGTACTTCTTTTTCTATTAAAAATCCTGCAACTGATGGCAGAAATTCAGCAACGCCAGCAGTAGAGCTGTGTGCGCGATGAGCTGTACCAAAAGCATCATTTACATATATATCTGCAATACTTGCTAATTCTTTAGAAAATTCAGTATTATTTTCTTCCTCTCTTGCATCAAACCTAACATTTTCAAGCAATATTGCTTTTCCTTCTTCTAAATTAGCAACTAATTCTTTAGCAGATTCTTCCACTATGTCTTTTGCAAGTTTTACTTCAAAACCTAAATATTCAGAAAGTTTTTCTGCTACTGGTTTTAATGAGAGACTTTTCTTTACTTCTCCCTTAGGCTTTCCAAGATGTGAGCATAAAATTACTTTTGCATTATGATCTAATAAATATTGAATTGTAGGTATTGCTGCTTTTATTCTTAAATCATTTGTAATTTCTCCTGTTTCTTTATCTAATGGAACATTAAAATCGCATCTTACAAGAACTCTTTTCCCATTTACATCAATATCTTTGATTGTTTTTTTATTCATAAAATTTCCTCCTAGAGTTTATATTAGTTATTTGTTTGAAATATATATTGCTAAATCAACTAATTTATTTGAATAACCCCATTCATTGTCATACCATGCTACTAATTTTACAAATGTATCTGTTAATTGAATACCTGCTTTTGCATCAAATATTGAAGTATGAGCATCATGTATAAAGTCTGATGATACAAGTGGTTCATCAACATATTCTAATATTCCTTTTAATTCATTTTCAGAAGCACATTTTACAGCTTCACAGATTTCTTCATAAGTTGCTGGTTTTTCTAAATTACATGTTAAATCTACAACTGAAACATCTATTGTTGGTACTCTAAATGCCATACCTGTTAATTTACCATTTAATTCTGGTATTACTTTTCCTACTGCTTTTGCTGCTCCTGTAGATGATGGAATAATGTTGTATGATGCTGCTCTTCCACCTCTCCAATCTTTTTTAGATGCTCCATCTACTGTTTTTTGTGTTGCTGTAATTGAATGTACTGTTGTCATTAATCCTTCTTTTATTCCAAATTTATCGTTTATTACTTTTGCAAGTGGTGCTAAACAGTTTGTTGTGCAAGATGCATTTGATATAATATTCATACTTGGGTCATATTTGTCATTGTTTACACCCATTACAAACATTGGTGCATCTTTTGATGGTGCACTTATTATTACTTTTTTAGCTCCTGCATCTATATGAGCTTGTGCTTTTTCTAATGTTGTAAATACTCCAGAACATTCTAGAACATAATCTACTCCATCATTTCCCCAAGGTATGTTTTTAGGGTCCATTTCATTATATACTTTTATTTCTTTTCCATTTACTATTAAATTACCATTTTCTGCTTTAACTTCTCCATCAAATTTTCCATGAATTGTGTCATATTTCATCATGTATGCCATATAATCTGCTTCTATGAATGGGTCATTTATAGCAATAACTTCTACTCCTTCCTTTTCTAAAGCTGCTTGAAAAGCTAAATTTCCAATTCTTCCGAATCCATTGATTCCAACTTTTATTGACATAAAAAATCCTCCTTATTTTTAATTTTATGATATTTTTTCATAGCATATTGTATATCAAAGAGGAATACTTTTCAAGTATTCCTCTTTATATTTTGCATGTTTTTTCTAATTTGATACATGTTTTAATTTAATCTTTGTTTTACTACTTCATACATTGCAATTCCGGCGGAAACTGAAGCATTTAGAGATGTAATTTTACCTTTCATTGGAATTTTAACTAAGACATCACAATTTTCTTTTACTAACCTGCTCATTCCAAATCCTTCGCTTCCAATTACAATTCCACAAGCAGATTTATAATCTTGATTATAGTATAAAGTTTCTCCTTCCATATCTGTTCCATAAATCCAAACATCATTTTCTTTTAAATATTTAATTGTATCAGTAATATTATTTACTCTTGCAATTAACATATGTTCTACTGCACCTGAGGATATTTTATAAACTGTACTATTTACATTGCATGCTCTTCTTTTAGGAATTATAATTCCATGAACTCCCGCAGTTTCTGCTGTCCTAATTATAGAACCTAAATTATGTGGGTCTTCTATTCCATCTAATATTAATATAAATAGAGCCTCTTTTTTAGCTTTTGCAAAATTTAAAATATCATCTACTTCACAATAATTAAATGGTGGTACAATTGCTATTACACCTTGATGATTTTCTGTTTTCGACATAATATTTAATTTTTGTTTATCAACTTCAACTAAAACTACTTTTTTTTCTTTTGCCATTGATATAATTTTATTTATTGAACCATGTTTTTCTCCTTTTTGTACAAATATTTTGTTTATGTCTTTGTCTGATTCCAATAATTCTAATACGCTATTTCTTCCTTCAATTTGGTCAACTATATCTTGTTTATCTTCCATTTTAGTTCTCCTTGTTTATATTTCTAAAATTCCTCCAATTACGGCGTTTGTAGACATTTTGTTATCTAAATATTTTTCTAGTATTTCTTTCCCACCAGCTACAACAACTTTATCTTTTTTTACTAAGAATTTTTCTTCAATTAATTTGTCTACACCTTTGCTAAGCAACTCATCAATACTTGGTTGAGGTTCAAATAATTTAGGTATAATTCCAAAGCAAAGTCCTAGTTGTCTGTATGTAATTTCATCTTGTGTTATTGCAAATATTGGACATTCTACACCAAAGCTTGATACCATTTTAGGAGTATCACCAGTTTTAGTATATGCAACAATTGCTTTTGCATCTATGTTCATTGCTGTTGTTGCAACCGCATAATTCATGTTAAACTCATAGCTTTTGTCTGTCATATCATATTCTCTTCTTTTAAATCTTTTCCAATATTTAATTGAATCTTCTATAGCTACAGCTATACGTTCCATTGTTTTCACACATTCTACCGGATAATCTCCTGTTGCTGTTTCTCCGTGATAGCATTATTGCACTACTTCCGTCATATATAGCATTTGCAATATCACTAACTTCTGCTCTTGTAGGTCTTGGACTTTTTATCATAGATTCTAACATCTGAGTTGCTGTTATAACTGGTTTTCCTTGTGAATATGTCTTCTTTATAAATTGTTTTTGATATATTGGCACTTCTTCTATAGGTATTTCTACCCCCAAATCTCCCCTTGCTACCATTATACCATCTGATACATCTAATATCTTATCAAAATTATCTATACCTTCTCTGTTTTCTATTTTTGATATAATTTTTATATGTTCTCCATTATTTTGTTGTAAAACTTCTCTTATTTCTAATACATCCTCTGGTTTTCTAACAAAAGATGCCGCAATATAATCAAACCCTGCTTCAATTCCATATTTAATATCTGCAATATCTTTTTCAGTAATACCTGGTAGATTTACTTTAAAATCTGGGATATTTATACTCTTTCTATTTGTTAATGGACCTCCATTAATTACTTTGCAAATAATATCTTCATCTTCAATACCAATTACTTCTAATTCAATTAAACCATCATTTATGAGTATAGTTCTTCCAATTTCGATTTCTTTATATAAATTTTTATAAGTAATACTTACTTTTGATTTATCTCCGTCTATTTCTTTGTTTGAAAGTGTGAATGTATCACCTGGTTCTAAAATTATTTTTCCATCTATAAATTTACCTATTCTTATTTCTGGTCCCTGTGTATCTAAAAGTAGTGGTATAGGTAGTTTTAGATTATTCCTTACTCTTTTGAATAGATTTATTCTTTCTTCTTGATCTTTATAATTTCCATGCGAGAAATTTATTCTTGCAACATTCATTCCTGCAAGCATTAAGTCTTTTAATACTTCTTCATTATCTGTTGCAGGTCCTAAAGTACATACTATCTTAGTTTTTCTCATTTTAATCATATTCCTTTCTAATTTTTAGGCTACCTTATTATTTTGTAATCCACTTTACAAGATTCCAATTAGCAGAATCTAAAAGCATTTCATGTTTTGGCATTACTCTAAATGTATATCCATAATTTCCACCAGTTTTTAAATCAATTTTTGCTTTGTATTTATATATTTTCTTTTCTAAATCTTCTTCTACTAATTCCATTGGAATTATACTTACATTATCAACTATACCATTTTCTAAAATTTGACCATAATACACTTGTGCTTCGATATTTTCCGCCGAAATATTTGGCAATTTAACATTACATGTTACCTCTATCGTTCTACCAGCATCTAAAGTAATATTATCTAAATTGTTTTCTTGTGTAATTACAATATCATCCCAACTATTCATAATATCATTTCTTACTCTATTATATTCTGTAACATTTGTAAGGTCGCTATAATATTTTTTTGTAATATTTGCAAGTGGCATATATAGTTTATTTGTATAATCTGTAAGCATTCTTGCTGTGCTATAATTCCAGCCTGTATCCATTATTGAATTTTTCATATATTGTAGCCATTTTTTTGATATGCCATTTTCATCTTTGTCATAATATGTCGGAATGATTTTTTGTTCTAAGACATTATATATGCTTTCACTATCTGCTTTATCTTGCTCTTCATACGAATCATATTCTTCATTTGTTCCTATTGACCATCCATTTTTTTGATTGTATCCTTCGGCCCACCATCCATCTAATATGCTGAAATTTATAACACCATTAATAGATGCTTTTTCTCCACTAGTTCCAGATGCCTCCATTGGTCTTCTTGGGTTGTTAAGCCATACATCCACTCCTGAAACTAAATGTCTTGCAATACTCATATTGTAGTTTTCAAGTAATATAATTTTACCTTTGAATTGTGGCATCATTGATATTTCGTGAATTCTTTTTATTAATTTTTGTCCTTCAATATCCTTTGGATGAGCTTTCCCTGCAAATATTAACTGTACAGGTCTTTTTTCATCATTTAAAATTTGAGTAATTCTTTCTAAATCTTTGAATATTAATGTAGCTCTTTTATATGTTGCAAATCTTCTTGCAAATCCTATTGTTAAAGCATTTGGATTTAGTTTTGATGTTATTTGTTTTATATCTTCATAAGACGCACCATTTTCTTTTAATCGTTTTGTTACATTTTCAGATGCTTTTAGTAATAGCTTTTCTTTTCTTATCTGATGTTCTTTCCAAAGTCTTTCATCTGGTATTTTTTCTATCTTTTTCCATGTATCTTCTAAATATATTTTGTCTTGCCAAAATGGCTCTAAATATTCATTGTATAATTCTTTTAAGTTTGGTGCAAGCCACGAGCATGTATGCACTCCATTTGTCACATAGGTAATTGGTGATTCGTTTGAAGAAATATTAGTCCAAATATCTCCAAAGAGTTCTCTTGAAACAGCTCCATGAAGTTTACTTACTCCATTTTTCTTTCCTGCAATTTTTAATGCCAAAATTCCCATGTTAAATGTTGAATTACTTGTATCTTTAGGATTCATCCCTAACTGTAAGAATTCTTCTTCTGTTATCCCTAAATATTCCCAATACTTATTAAAATATTTTTTTACTAATTCTACAGGGAATATATCATTTCCTGCAGGTACTGGTGTATGGGTTGTAAATACTGTTTTTGAACTTACTATATCTCTTGCAATATTAAATGATACTTCTTTTTCTTTAATTATATTTCTTATTGCTTGTAATATTAAAAATGCGGAATGGCCTTCATTCATATGGTATACAGTAGGGTTAATACCAAGTTCTTTAAGAAGTGTTACGCCACCTATTCCTAAGACAATTTCTTGTCTTATTCTCATATCTTGATCTCCACCATATAATTCAAGTGTTATATTTCTATCTTCTACTTTGTTTTCATCAATGTCTGTATCTAATAAATATAGTGTAACTCTACCCACATTTACCTTCCAAGGCTTTATATATAAAGTTCCTTTAGGCCACTTTATATTTATTATGAAATCTTCTCCTGTTTTCCTTTTTAACGGTTTAATAGGTAAATTGTCAAAATCTATGTTTGTAAATATTGTTTGTTGATTTCCATTTTTATCAATTTTTTGTTTAAAATATCCATGTTTATATAGTAGGCCTATTGCAACAAGTGGTATTCCTAAGTCGCTTGATGATTTTAAATGGTCACCAGCTAGAATTCCAAGTCCCCCTGAATAAATTGGAACTGTTTCATCCAATCCAAATTCTGCTGAAAAATATGCAATTACATCTTCTTGATTGTTTGGATAATTTTTGTTAAACCAAGTATTTTTACTTTGCATATAATTATTAAAATTATCTAAATTTATTTTGTATTGCTTTAAAATTTCTTCATCTGTTGCTGCTTTTTCTAATTTTTCTTGATCTACTAATCTTAAAAATTTCACAGGATTTTTTTCGCACTTTTCCCACAAATCAATATCTATATTTTTAAATATTTTTAAAAATTCTGTATTCCAAGACCACCATAAATTATTAGAAATTGTATCTAATTCCTTTATTGGTTTTGGAAGTTGTGGATTAACTTTTATTTTATTAAATATGTACATAATAAATGTACCTCCTTTGTTTTTTCTTTAATTTATCCTATGTCTATTTATCATAATATGTTTATTATCTATTAAAAATTTTTATTTGTCAAATACTTTTTTAACAGCTCCTAGAATTGTTGCAAATTCAGCATTTTTAGGTATTATAAAATTGATGTCTTGTATTGTTTCTATCCTTTTAAAATATTCTTCTGCTTTTGGAAATTTTGTAAAACTTCCTGTTATAACAACATCTTTACATTCTTTATTTTGTACAGAAAATACAGCCATCATACCAATTGTTTCTACAATCATGTTCAGTAAGCCTAAAGCAATGTCTTCTTTCTTTGTTTCATTACTTAATTTTCCTAAATTTACAGCAGTTATGTCTTTTAGTAATGTTTTAGTTTCTTTTTCTGTAATATCTCCAATATTTAGATTTACATTTTCTAAGGTTCCTTTGTTTAATAAAGTTTGTATTTTACTCATATCATCAATATGTATAATTGCATTGCAAAGTTTTATAAAACTTCCTCCGCCAATTCCTGTACCACCTAAATGTATATATTCTTTTTTTCGTACTTTTACAAAAGCTGTACCTGTTCCAACACTTACAATAAGTGCATTCTCTTTTCCCGAAAGCATTGTTCCACCAATTGCAATTGCTTCCATTTCATCAACCATTATTTTGGGTATACTTTTAGTATCTAAATTTGTTTTATTAGCTCCAATTCCTGTTAAAACTAATTTGCCTATATTTTTTATATCAATATTAAATTTTTCAATAAATATATCTAAGCAGTTTTTAGTATATGTTTTATCTATAGTCATTTTATTTAATATTTCTAAATTTTCATTTGTTTCAATTATTTTTACAAGTGTTGTTCCAATATCTATTCCAATTATATTCATTTTTATCCTTTCATGTTCAACAAAAAGTTCTCCAAATAATCTTATCAGTTATTTGGAGAATATTCAATATTTTTTTGAAATATTTTTTGTTGAAAATGAAACAAATTATAATGCGAAATTTATGCCACGAACTACAACATCTTTCATGTTTTCTATAAGTTCATCAATTTCTTTTGGGGTTACTATCATATTAAATTCTTTAATAGATAATGCACTTTTTATTTCATCATAATTGCTTTGTTCTTTTAATCTATTTAAAATTTCATTTGATTTTGACTCTTTCTGTAGATTGTCTATAAATATATCTAAACAATTATCTGTAATAGTTGCTAAATCTACAACCATTGGTACACCTATTGCAATAACAGGAATTCCTAAAGTTTTTTGGCTTAATTCATTTCTTGTATTATCTACTCCTGCTCCTGGAACTATTCCCGTATCTGCAATTTGAATTGTACTGCTTATCCTTTCTATACTTTTAGATGCTAAACTATCTATTACTATTACTAATTTTGGTTTTACATTTTCTACTATACCTTGTACAATTTCCATTGTTTCTATTCCAGTTGTACCCAAAACTCCAGGTGCTACTGCAGAAACAGGTCTTGTATTTGGATCGATATATTGAGGAGTATATTTTAAAAAATGTCTCGTAATATCTACTTCTTTTACAACTTTTGGTCCTAATGAATCTGGCGTCACATAACCATTTCCTAATCCTACAACTAATATGTCATCTTTCTTATCTATATGTTTTTCAAGCACTTTTGTAAGCTCTGCAGTCACTACTTCTGAAGCTTTTTGAATATCATCATCAGATGCTATTTTTAATTTTTTAACATCTATTGTAATATATGTTCCTACCGGCTTTCCTAGCTTTTCTTCACCTTGAGCGTCTAAAATTTTTACTCTACCTACTCTAATATTTTCTGAAATATCCTGACTTTCTGTTTCTATTCCAGGAATATCCTCTTGTATATTATTAATTTTTCTATAAATATCTTGTCTTTCATCAGCTAAATCTGTACGAAAATCTATCATAAAAAAACCACCATCCTACAAATATAGTTTCTTTATTTTTTACAGAAATATACTATTCGGATTGTGATTTGATTTAAATTATAGAAACCGCTTCTCCTAAATATGTTGAATATATATACACTTCATCCACTTTTTGGTTTAATGATTTTTCAAGTGCTTCTTTATATATCATTAGTTGTGGTCTATGTTTTTTTACTAATTCTCGTCTGTTGTGTTTTACATAATCCGTTTTGTAGTCTACAAGCACTATCTTATCGTTTTTATCAACAAAATATAGGTCTATAATTCCCTGTACTAATACATTTTCATCAAGGCTAGTTTCATATAATTCGTTGATTGGTTTATTTATATAAAATGGCTGTTCCTTATAAACTGATTTTGCATTTTTTATTCTGCTAAATAACTCTGTTTTAGTAAATGCAAATATCTTGTTAATATCTACCGCATTTTTTTCTTCTTCTGTTAAAATCTCTTTTGATTGCAATTCTTCTAGTAATTTTTTAATACTTACAATTGAATAATCTGATTTAAAATCCAACTTTTGCAAAACTAAGTGCATAGCACTTCCAATTTCAGATTTTGACAACTTTTGTTCCTTTAAAAATGATGGTTTTTTTAATGATTCTGTTCTTAGAGTTTCTTTTATTTCAGAATTTTCCGCAACAATTTTTGATACACTGCTTTTTCCTTCTATTTGTGTAAGCAGTTTATATTTATACTCAAAATTTAATAATTGATTTACTTCCTCCGATACTTTTATTTCAGGTATTGAAGATAGATTTATTGTTTCTTTAATAGCTTTCTTTTTTTCTTCTTTCTTTTCTTGACTATGATATATGATGTCTATAGTTTCTTTAAAATGTTTATCATGTTCATCTATCATCTCAAGCCAATCTAGGTATGTTTTAGCCTTTTTTAATAAAATTTTGTCTATTTTATTATTTTTAGAATCATTCAATTTTATCAAGTCTTTTTTGTTATTTATCGCCTTTTGCAAGTCTTTCTCAGTACCTGTTATTATAAGTTTTTCTCTACTACGAGTTAGCGCAACATAAAGCAATCTCATCTCCTCTGAAAGTATTTCATTTTTCATTTTTTTCTTTATAGCTTCTTTTGCAAGTGTGCTGTATTCAATTTTTCTTTCATAATCAATATATTGCATTCCAATTCCTAAATCTTGATGTAATAACAGTTTTTCATTTAAGTCCATAAGGTTAAACTGTTTACCAGTCCCTGATAAAAATACAATTGGAAATTCTAATCCTTTGCTTTTATGTATGCTCATTATTCTTATAACATTGTCATTCTCTCCAAGAAGTTTTGGTGCTCCCATATCACTTGAAGTTTTGCTTAATCTGTCAATAAAATTTATAAAATTATATAAACCTTTAAAACTACCATTTTCATAGTCTTTTGCCTTTTCAAATAACATTTTTAAGTTTGCTATTTTTGTTTTAGCATTTTTCATCAAGCTTACATAGTTATAAAATCCTGTTTTTTCATATATATACCAGATTAACTCATCTAAGCTTAAATATTCTTGTTTTTCTTTAAAGTCCTTTAACATATCTAGAAAATCAGAAACCTTATTTTTTAAGCCTTCTTCTAGTTCTTCTAAAGATATTAAATTCTCATAAAAACTAGTCCTATTGTTGTTCTTTATTGCAATTAATTCATTATCATTAAATCCGCCTATTGGGGACCTAAGTACTGTCACTAGGGGGATATCATTGTTTGGATTATCTATTATTTTTAATAATGATAATATGATTTGTATTTCTGGAGTTTCAAAATAATTGCTCTTATTATCAGTAAACACAGGGTAATTTAATTTATTTAATTCCATTTCATAAATAGGAGCAACATTTGTAGTTGTTCTTAAAAGTATAACAAAATCTTTAAATGTCGCTTTTCTGTAACCAGCTTTTTTGTCATATACGTAATAATCATCTTCTAATATTTCTTTTATTTTATTTGCTACAAACTTTGCTTCAACCTCAGCGCTCTCTAAAATTACTTGTTCTTCTTCTGTGTCTTCTGGTAGTTTTAAATCAATAATATGTAGTTCTGGCTTTCCAAAAATTTTCCCTTGATTTTCTAATTTAGGATATTCAATACCTTGCTTTAAAAATTCATCTTCGTCATATTGTACATCTCCTAAATCTTTTGTCATAATATTTTTAAATATCTCGTTTGATAAATCTAAAATCTCTTTTTTACTTCTAAAGTTCTCATATAGCTGAATTCTATTTTCTCCATAAGTTTCATATTTATCTTTAAAGAGTTCTGGCCTTGCATGTCTAAATTTATATATACTTTGTTTGATATCTCCTACCATAAACATATTATGATTATTTGAAACTGCTGTTAGTATTTGTTCCTGTACTAAATTTATATCTTGATATTCATCAATTGCAATCTCTGTAAATTTGTCTTGATATTGTTTTGCGACATTTGTTGGAATAAAATTTCCTTTTATATCTTCTTCAACTAAAAGCTTAAGTGCAAGATGTTCTATATCATTAAAATCTATTATATTTTTGTCTTTTTTTGCTTCTTGGAAATTTAAAATAAATGTTTTAGTAATATTTTCAATTGATTTCAAAATATCATACATTGATAATATATCTTCTTTTGCCTGTTTAGAATCAAAAGCGAACAATTTAGTAGCTGATGAAATATTTGCCTTTACTCTATCTCTTACTTCTTTTGCTTCATCCTTTAAAGCTAATGAACATTTTTTATCGATTGGCCAAGTTTTAAATTTTATAGAATTTACATTTTCATAAATTTCATCCCAAGTATTGCAGTTTATTATCTTTGTAAGAATATCAATATCATCTAATATAACTAATTCATATTTTTTTAACTCTTCTTCTCTTTTTAAAGAACTAACTGTGCCAAGTAATGTTTCAATTGATATATGTAATTCTTCTTTAAAACTCTCTATTAATATTTTTCCCCATTCGGTAGTTGAAAAATCTTTTAATTCTTTTAAATTAAACTTTTCTATTTGAGAATTTAACCATTTTTCTGGATATGGCATACTCATTATATATTTATATATTTTTTGAATGATACTTTTAAGTTTATCATCATCCCTATAACTGCAATATGTATTAAGTAATTTCAGAAATTCTTGATTTTCTTCTTCATATAAATCATCAAAAACTTGGTCTAATATCTCCATCTTTAAAATTTCAATTTCTGCACCTTCTGCTAATCGAAAGTTAGGTGATATATCTATTTTATAGAAATTGTTTTTTATAACATCTAAGCAAAAAGAGTGTATCGTAGATATATTCGCTCTGTTTATCAATACTAACTGTCTTTGCATATCTACATCATTGGGATTTTCATCTAATTTTTTATAAATAGCATCTAAAACTCTTTCTCTCATTTCAGTTGCTGCCGCATTTGTGAATGTAACTACTAGGATCTTATCAATATCAATTTTTTCATTTATTATTTTATTGATAATGCGTTCTACTAATACAGCAGTTTTTCCGGCTTCCTGCAGCTGCAGAAACTAGAATATTATTTCCAGATTGTTTTATTGCTTTTTCTTGATTTGTAGTCCATTTGTTTCCCATTTATATTCTCCTCAACAGTTTTATAAATGTTGGTATTTGTTTTTTCTTAGAATACCTTTTTGTTTTTGTATAGGAAAAATCAACTTTTTCTTAAAATACCAACGGTTTTTCCGTATCTTATATGTGCTGATTACATGTACAAAATAATTATTATATATTGGGTAAATCTTTTATTATTTCCAAATTATACAAAGTTCCACTTTCTAATGTTTGAATTATTTGTTCTACTATTGCATGGCTTCTAAGATCATTTTTATCCATATTTTTTAATTCTTCTATATCTACCCATTTTGTTTCCATTATCTCAGTTGTGTCAAAATTTATTTTGTATTCAATTGGTTCAGCTAAAAAGTAAACCATTAATATTTTTAATTTTGAATCATTCCTTGTAAATATTGGAAAAGATTTTTTTAATTTTGTCTTATATCCTGTTTCTTCTAATGTTTCTCTTTTTGCTCCTTCAACTAAAGTTTCATTATCTTCAAGATGCCCTGCTGGGAAAGACCATTTACCATAGCACATTTTTTTTGCTTCTTTAACCATTAAAATTTTGTTGTTTTGCATAACAATTGTACCTACAATAATTTCCATATTAAATAAAAATCTCCTTTACTTTATTACTTAT
>SAMEA3663246__coassemble_154_pt1 | contig 25848 bp, 27 predicted proteins | sample SAMEA3663246__metabat2_low_PE_010 | metagenome-assembled genome bin SAMEA3663246 (sample SAMEA3663246) | pig gut metagenome | biome: pig gut; feature: pig-associated habitat; material: faeces | place: China | collected 2013
GCTCAAATTATCTTTCTAATTATAAAAAATTGAGTAATAATAATCATAAAGTTATTGACAAACTATATTAAATAATATAAAATAAAACAAAATTAGGAATAATTCCTAATTTAGAAAGGAGATACATGAATAACTATTCTAAGCAAAGAGAAATTATACTAGAAATATTTAAGTATCTAAATCATCCAACAGCGGAACAAATATATGATAAAGTACATCAAGATAATCCAATTATTAGTAAAAGTACAGTTTATAGAAATTTAAATGTTTTATTGGAAAATAAAACTATCAAGAAAATAAAAGTATTAACTGGACCAGACAAATATGATTATATTGATAAAGAACATTATCATGTAATATGCAACAAATGTGGAAAAGTTTTTGATTTTATGTATCCGTTTAAGAAGGAAGAACTAAAAGAATTGATTCATAATCAAACGAGTGTAATTACTAATGTAGACAGTATCATTTTATATGGAATATGTGAAGAATGTAAATCTAAAATAAAGTATGAGGAGGAATAAAAAATGAAATTAAAAGGATCAAAAACAGAAAAAAATTTAATGGAGGCATTTGCAGGAGAATCACAAGCAAGAAATAAATATACCTATTTTGCAAGCAAAGCTAAAAAGGAAGGATATGAGCAAATAGCAGCAATATTCCAAGAAACAGCAGATAATGAAAAAGAACATGCTAAATTATGGTTTAAACTATTACATGATGAAGATATACCATCTACAGCTGAAAATTTAAAAGCAGCAGCAGAAGGGGAAAATTTTGAATGGACAGATATGTATGATAGAATGGCAAAAGAAGCAAAGGAAGAAGGATTTGATAGAATAGCATATTTATTTGAAGCGGTTGGAAAGATAGAAAAAGAACATGAAGAAAGATATAAAAAATTATTAGAAAATGTAGAAGATGGGTTAGTATTTTCTAAAGATGGAGATAAAATTTGGAAATGTAGAAATTGTGGACATATTGTAATTGGTAAAGAAGCACCAGAAATTTGCCCAGTTTGTAGTCATCCAAAAGCATATTTTGAAATAAAAGCAGAAAATTATTAATATATTAGTAAAATAAGAGATACCTTTTTGTATCTCTTATTGAAATTAAAAAAGGAGGAAAAAATGGCTAAATATAAATGTCAATTATGTGGACATATTTATGATGAAGAAAAAGAGGGAGTTAAATTTGAAGACTTACCAGATGATTGGAAATGTCCAATGTGTTTTGCACCAAAGAATATGTTTAAATTAGTAGAAGATGCAAAACAAGAAGAAAAAGTAGAATCTAAAGAAGAAACAAGAACGAAAGAAAATAAGCTAGAAAACTATTTAAAAGAATATACTCGTAGTATGGATGAAGTAGAACAAAGAATGGAAGATATCCATACAATGGCTATTACAGGAAAAAGTATTATTTCAGCAATGGGAACAAAGCTACCTGTAACTAGCTGGAATGATATTCTAATTCTAGGTGGACAACTTAGCAAAATGCCACTTTTTGAGGATGAAGAAGTTAGTCTAAGAACAGTAATTGGTAAAAATGCGAAAAAGCCAATGATTTTAGAAACACCTGTATTTGTAACACACATGTCTTTCGGTGCATTATCAAAAGAAGCCAAAACAGCCTTGGCCATAGGAACGAAAAATGTAAAAACAGCAATATGTAGCGGAGAAGGTGGAATATTACCAGAAGAATTTGAAAATGCTTATGAATATATTTTTGAATATGTGCCAAATAAATATAGTGTTACGGATGAAAACTTAAAAAAGGTAAGTGCAATAGAGATTAAAATAGGTCAAGGAACAAAACCAGGAATGGGAGGACACCTACCCGGAGAAAAAGTAACAGAAGAAATTGCAAAAATAAGAGGTAAAAAAGTAGGAGAAGATATTATTAGTCCATCTAAATTTAAAGAGATTGAAACAAAAGAAGATTTAAAATCTCTAGTAGATGAATTAAGAGAAAAATCAGAAGGAAGACCAATTGGTGTGAAATTTGCAGCAGGACATATAGAAGAGGATCTAGAATTTGCTTGTTTTGCAAAGCCGGATTTTATTACAATAGATGGGAGAGGTGGTGCAACAGGTGCAAGCCCTAAAATCATAAAAGATGCAACAACAGTACCTACAATATATGCACTATATAGAGCAAGAAAATATTTAGATGAGCATGGAGAAGATATATCACTTGTCATAACGGGAGGACTAAGAACTTCATCAGATTTTGCTAAGGCAATTGCAATGGGAGCAGATGCTATCGCTATTGGAACAGCTGCAATGATGGCAATTGCTTGCCAACAGTACAGAGTTTGCAATAATGGAATGTGTCCGGTAGGAGTAGGAACACAAGATTCAGAATTAAGAAAAAGATTAAATATTGAAAAAAGCAGTAAAAGGTTAGAGAATTATTTTAATGTTGTCAATGATGAATTAAAAACTTTTGCAAGAATAACAGGAAACAAGGATATTCATAATTTGAGTAATTATGATATTGTAACAACTAATAGTGAAATTTCAAAGAATACAAATATTATACATGCATAATAAAATTTAGAAAGTTATATATTGATTTGAAAATATCTAACTTTTATTTTACAATCTTCTCGATAAATTACAATTTGTATAATAAATTTTATAATATTGTGGGGCGACCAAAAGTCACCCTCTTTTTTTATGAGTATCCCACTAAAAGCTACGCTTTTAGGCGTAAATGGGAGTTCGGGGTAACTCCCTGTTCCTGCAAATTTTGAAAAAATTTGAAAAGGTTATAAAAATAATAAAAGATTTCAAAACAGGGAATTATTTTTAAAAATGATAATATAAGAATGTATGAAAAATCGAAAATAACGATGTACAAACATACATTCTTTTTTGTATGCCATTAGGGACGGGGAATATTGGCACAATTTATGCCATTAGGTGCCATTAGGGACGGGGAATACTGGCACAATTTATGTATTCACAAAGGACAGACTTCTTTCATATAATATAGCGAAATATGAAAGGAGTTTATTTTTATGAATAATTATGAAATAATGATGAATGGAAATGTAAAAATTGGAGAATATGCTCCAGATTTTGAAGCAGAAACCACAATGGGAAATATAAAATTATCAGATTATAAAGGGCAATGGGTTGTTTTATTTTCTCATCCTCGGAGATTTTACCCCCGTATGTACAACTGAGTTTATTGCATTTAGTAAAGCATATACATATTTTCAACAATTAAATACAGAGCTTATAGGTCTAAGTATAGACAGCAATTCTTCACATTTAGCTTGGCTATATGATATATATTGTAAAACAGGAATAAGAGTTCCTTTCCCTGTAATTGCAGATAGAATAGGAGAAATAGCAAGAAAATATGGAATGATAGCAACTCAAGTAAGTAATACTGAAACAGTACGAAATGTTTTTGTAATAGATGATAAAGGAATTATAAGGCTAATATTAGTATATCCATTAAATATAGGACGCTCTATTCCAGAAATTTTGAGAGCAATTATGGCATTGCAAATAGCGGATTGCAACAAAGCTATGACACCTGCAAATTGGCTACGAGGAGAACCAATAATCGTTCCAAAACCAAATACATTTCCACAATTATTAGAAAGAGTAAAAGAGATTGAAGAAAATAAAAATGGAATGAGTTGGTATTTAAGTTTTAAAGAATCGAGTAAAGAGTGTAATGAGAAAATAGATGGTGATATTTATAATAAAGAATAGTGAATGCCCGTTTCTATTGGCAATTAATTAGTAACTAATGAAATTTTTTGCATCACAAAACTGTTGAAAAAATTGTTATCTTATGATAAGATGTTTTCGAATAAATGTGAAAAATAATTCCAAAAGTGGGGGTAATATATATGGGCAAAATAGTATTGTTAGATGATATAACAATTAATCAAATTGCTGCAGGAGAAGTTATTGAAAGACCAGCATCAGTGGTTAAAGAATTGATGGAAAACTCAATAGATGCAGGAGCAACAGAAGTTACTGTAGAAATACAAAATGGTGGAATCAAAAAAATAAAAATAATAGATAATGGTAGTGGAATTAAAGAGGATGATTTAGATTTTGCATTTGAAAGACATGCAACAAGTAAAATAAGAGCTGCAAAAGACCTAGAACAAGTAAAATCAATGGGCTTTAGAGGTGAGGCTTTAGCAAGTATTGCAGCAATAGCACATGTAGAGATGATAACAAAAACAGAAGATGAAATGATAGGACATAAAATCATAATTGAAGGTGGAAATATCTTAGAGAAAGAAGAAGCTGGAAGTAAAACAGGTACAACAATTACAGTAAGTAATCTATTTTACAATACACCTGTTAGATATAAATTTTTAAAGAAGGATTTTACAGAATCAGGATATATTGAAGATGCTGTAACAAGAATAGCGCTATCTAATCCAGGAGTTGCAATAAAATTTATAAATGAAAATAAAACTATTGTACAAACACCAGGAAATGGCGATTTAAAAACAGTTATTTATGGACTTTATGGTAAAGACATTGTAGATAATATCGTTGAAGCAAATTATGAATTTGATGATATTAAAATTTCAGGATTTGTAGGAAAACCAGCTATTGCAAGAGGAAATAGAACATATCAAATGTTTTTTGTAAATAAAAGATTTATAAAAGACAAAACATTAACATCAGCAGTAGAACAAGCTTTTAAAGGACTATTGCCAATAGGTAAATATGGATTTGTTATATTAAATCTTGATGTCGAACCTAATAAAATAGATGTAAATGTACATCCTACTAAGCTTGAAATAAGATTTTCAGAAGAGCAAAAAATTTTTAAAGCAGTATTTTATGCAATAAAAGAAGCTTTACTAAAATCAGACCTTACAAGGGATAATGAAGAAGAAATAGTAGAAAGTAAAATGATACCTCAAAAAGTAGAAACACTAGCTGTAATAGAAAAAAACGAAGATGACCTAAACCTTGCAAAAACTAATGCAGAAAAACCTTTAAAGCAAAAGGATAAATTTATTTTAAAACAAGAAGAAAAAGAGAAAAGCATAGTAGAACATCAACAAGGATTTTTTAGTAGATTTAGGAAAAAAGAAGAAGAATTTATAGAAAAACAAACAGATAATGCAATAGAGCAAATATTTAATAGAGTTGGAGTAGATGACACAAGACCTCTTGTAGAAGAACATGAAAATAAAGAAGAGCCTATAGTTTCATCAAATCTTGAAGCAAAAGTAGTAGAAGAACCAAAAAATTTTGAGAAGATGTATAGTAAAACTTTCGGAGTAACCCCTAAAAAAGAAACAAAAATGGAAAATATATCTTTGTTTGAAGATAGCGAAGAATACAAAGAGATTAAAAAGTACAAATATATAGGAACTATATTTGCAACATACTTAGTAATAGAGATTGAAAATGAAGTATATATAATAGATCAACATGCTGCACATGAAAGAATAAAATACGAGCAAATAAAGAAAAACTTTTATAGTGAAAATGGTAAAGATTCTCAAATGATGCTTCTACCAGATATCATTAATTTAACACACAAAGAAAGATGTATAGTTAAAGAAAATGAAGACTTATTTAAAAGAGCTGGATTTATTATTGAAGATTTTGGTGAAAACACAATAAGATTACTTGGGGTTCCAACAATCTGTATGGATTTAGATACAAAAGAACTATTTTTAAATATATTAGATGCAATTGGCTCAGTTGCAATAACTGCAGTTCAAGAAAAAGAAGAAAAATTTGTAGCAACTGTTGCTTGTAAAGCTGCAGTAAAAGCAAATAGCGAACTTACAAAAGAAGAGGTGGAAAATTTAATGACAGAATTACTAAAATTGCCAAATCCATTTACCTGTCCACATGGTAGACCAACAGCAATAAAAATGACAAAAACAGAAATAGAAAAAAAGTTTGATAGAAGATAGGAGAATATAACTTGAAACCAAAAGTAGTTATAATAGGAGGACCTACAGCATCACGGGAAAAGCAACTTAGCGATAGAACTTGCAAAACAAATAAATGGTGAAATAATTTCAGCAGATTCTATGCAAGTGTATAAAGAAATGGATATTGGAACAGCCAAAATTTCTCTTGAAGAAATGGAAGGAATAAGGCATTATATGTTAGATGTAATATCTCCAGAAGAAAGATATAGTGTGTCAGAATATAAAAAACAGGCAGAAGAAAAAATAGAAGAAATATTAAAAAAAGGTAAAACGCCTATAATTGTGGGAGGTACAGGACTATATATAGAAGCATTAATAAATCGGAATTAGTTTTGAAGAAGAGCCTTTTGATGAAGATTATAGAAACTATTTGAGTAAATTAGCAGAAAAAGAAGGGCTAGGAAAATTGTATGAAGAAGCTAAAAATATTGATGAAGAAGCAATGACAAAAATAAGCCCAAATGATAAAAAACGTATTATACGAGTTTTAGAAATTTATCATAAAACAGGGAAAACAAAAACCGAAAGAGAAAAGGAATCAAGGAAAAAACAAATAAAATATGATTATATACTTTTTGCAATTAATATTGAAAGAGAAAAACTATATGATAGAATAAATAAAAGAGTAGATAAAATGCTTTCTGAAGGATTAGTAGAAGAGGTTAAAGGAATTATTGAAAAATACGACAAAACTCCTACTGCTATGCAGGGATTAGGATACAAGGAAGTAGTTAAGTATTTAAACGGCGAAATAAGCTATGAAGAAATGAAAGAAGAGATAAAAAAAGGTACAAGACATTATGCTAAAAGGCAAATTACATGGTTTAAAAAATATGATAATATAATTTGGCTAGATGGCGAAAATGATACAATGGTAAACATAGATAGAATAAAAAACGAATTACTAAAGTAAGGAGAGGTAAGGTTGAAAATAAAAAATAAAAAAGTAAAGGAAATAAAAAATGTTATTTTATTAGCATTAATAATTTGTTTAATAATCTACATAATTTATGAACTTGTAGAACTTATTTCTTCACCGACTGAAGCGGTTTTAGTAAGAAAAGGGGAAGTTTCTAAAGAAGAAAGTACTTTTGGATATATTATACGAGAAGAGGAAATAATCACAAATCAGAGTGCTGGAGAAAATATAGAAAAATTAAAAGCAGAAGGTGAAAAGGTATCAAAAGGAGAAGCGATACTTAAATATTATACAGTAGAAAAAGAGCTTATAGCTCAAGAAATCTCAGAAACAGAAGCAGAAATTCAACAAGCGTTGGAGTCACAAAATGAAATATTTTCAAGTGATATAAAAGCCTTAGATGCACAAATAGAGGACAAATTATATAGTATTTCTAATAAGAACAATGTTCAAGAATTAAAAGAAAATAAAACAGATATCAATAGTTACATTACAAAAAAAGCAAAAATTACAGGAGATTTAAGCCCAGCAGGTTCGTATATAAAAGACTTAATCTTGAAAAAAAATGAGCTAGAAGAAAGTCTGCTAGAAGGTTCTCAAAGTATTTACGCAAGTACATCTGGAATAATTTCATATAGAATAGATGATTTAGAAAATGTGTTGAAAACAACAAATTTAGAAAGTATAACAAAAGAAATGCTAAATAAATTAGATTTAAAACCTGGTAAGGTTATTAGTACAAGCAACCAAAGAGTAAAATTAGTAAATAATTTCTATTGTTTAATCGCAACTCAAAGTTCTTCTAATGAAGCAAAAAATGCTAAAGTAGGAGATAAAGTAAACATTAAATTATCAACAGGTGATGAAGTAAAAGCGACAATAGAGCATATAAATGATGAAGAAAATTCTAGAATTTTAATATTTAGAATAATACAAAATGTTGAACAATTAGTCAGCTTCCGAAAAATTTCGATGGATATTATATGGTGGAGTGCAAGTGGATTAAAAATACCAAATTCATCAATTATTTATAAAGAAGGATTAAGTTATATATTAAAAAAGGAAAACAATAAAGATAAAGAGGTATTGGTAAAAATAATAAAAGAAAATGATGAGTACAGTATAGTTAAAAACTACAACACTGATGAATTAGTGGAGTTAGGCTTTGATGAAGAAACAATTAGAAATTTAAATAAGATAGAGGAATATGATAATATAATAATAAATCCAAACATAAAAAATGTTACAGAAAGATTACAGAAAAATTAAAAAACGATTACAACCACAAAAAAACTTGACAATTTTATAAAAAAGTTAGATACTTATTGTATAAAATTACCAATGAAAATTAGGAGGGTATTTAAATGGCAGGAGCAATAGTAAATAAGGTGTTAGATTTTTTGGGATTAGAGCAAGAAAATGAAGAAGAAAATATTAATAATTATGCAGAAGAAGTAAATCTAGATGATGAAGAAACAGAAGAAAGAGGACTTTTTGGAAGAAAAAGTAAAATAGTAAATATGCCACAAGTCCAATCAGTAAAGATGGTTATAACTCAACCAACTTCTTTTGAACAGTCAGAAGAAATTTGCAATTATTTAAAAGAAAGAAAATCTGTAATAGTAAATTTAGAATATGTAAATAAAGATGTAGCAAGAAGAATTGTAGATTTTATAAGTGGGTCAGTTCATGCTTTAGATGGACATATACAAAAAGTATCTAATGCAATATTTTTAGTAGCACCTGTAAATTATGATATATCAAGCAACTTAGCAAGAGAAGAAATAAAAAGCAAATTATCAGTATCTTGGCTAAAAAACAATTAAAATATCTGTATTTTGGCTAAAGGAGGAATAAAATGATTACACCATTAGAATTAGAAAATAAAAGATTTGCCAAACAAAAAATAGGTGGATATAGTGTGAGTGAAGTAGATGATTTCCTAGATGATTTAACAGTAGAATATGGAAAACTTTACAAAGAAAACCTTGAATTAAAAGCGAACCAAGAAACATTAAATAATGATGTTGGTCAGTATAAAAACATAGAAAACACTCTTCAAAATACTTTAATCATGGCTCAAAAAACTGCTGATGAAATTCAAGAAGTAGCAAAACAAAAAGCAGAGCAAATAATCAAAGATGCTGAACTTACAGCAAGGTCAACAGTAGAAGAAATAAACACACAAATTTTAATGAAACAAAAAGAAATTGAAGACTTAAAAAAACAATTTGAAGTATATAAAGCAAAAATGGAATCACTATTAATATCACAATTAGAAATGTTAAAAGATTCAAAAGAAGATTAATAAATATATAAATAGACACAAAAACTTCGCGTAACCATTAGACACTTTCTCTGTGTCTATGTTTTACGCATTTTTTGTGCTAAAAAAAGAAGCTAAATTATCTTTATTTATTGGATGGAGGAATAATGGTAGATATAGAAATTGCAAAAAAGATTAATGAAGCAGGCGGTAGATTATATCTAGTAGGTGGAGCTGTAAGAGATGAAATATTAAGAAAAAAAATATCAGATGAGGACTATTCTGTAGTTGGCTTATCTGAAGAAGAATTTATAAAAATATTTCCTAATGCTATTGCAAGAGGGAAGAACTTCAAGGTTTTTGACATAGATAAAAGAGAATTTGCATTAGCAAGAAAAGAAAAAAAGACGGGTTTGGGACATAAAGAATTTGAAATTATTTGTGATAAAAATATATCTATTCAAGAAGATCTAGAAAGAAGAGATATTACAATAAATGCAATTGCAAAAGATGTTTTAACTGGCGAAACTATTGATCCATATAATGGAATGAAAGATTTAAAAAATGGTATAATAAGGGCAACAAGTTCTAAATTTAAAGAAGATCCATTAAGAGTTTATAGAGTAGCTAGATTTGCTGCAGTATATGGGTTTACAGTAGATGACAAAACAATAAAGATGATGAATAGCTTGAAAGAAGAATTACCTTTACTTTCAAAAGAACGAGTATTTGTAGAATTCAAAAAAGCACTAGATGCGGAGGTCCCATCGATATTTTTTGAAGTGCTGAAAAAAGCAAAAGTTTTAGATGTGCATTTTAAAGAAATATATGATTTAATAGGGGCAAAGCAACCTATCAAATATCATCCAGAAGGAGACAGTTATAACCATACTTTAATTGCATTAGACAATAGTGCAAAGCTTACTAAAAGTACTGAAATAAGGTTTTGTACATTAGTTCACGATTTAGGAAAAGGTAGAACCCCTAAAGAGATGTACCCACATCATTATGGGCATGAAGAAAGAGGAATTGAGCCTTTAAAATTTCTTTCTAAAAGAATAGGAATTCCTACTAAATGGATAAAGTCAGCGAAAACAGCCATTTTAGAACACATGAAAGGTGGAAACTTTTATATAATGACTCCTGCAAAAAAAGTTAGCTTTATAGAAAGAGTAGATAAAAGCATTTTAGGTTTAGAAGGTTTACAAATAGTAGTATATGCAGATAAATGTAGAAATCTTGAAGATAATATAAAAAATAAAAAATATGATTTTGCTAAAATAGGAAGACGAATGTTAGAACAAATAAATGGGGAAAACATCAAAGAAACATATCAAATAGAAACAGGAATAGAATTGGGTAGAAAACTTCATGAAGAAAGAGTAAAATGGATGAAAGAAGAGGTAAAGAACAATGAATAATTTAAAAAGTCAAAAAGGAGCCATCTCATTATTAGTTTTAATAACAATATTATTTATGACATCTTTTTTGGTTAGTACATACATAATAGGAGCAAACAAATTACAAAGTGAATTAGAAAGAACAAAAGAAATTAAAGAAATATATGATAATCACGATGAAGCAGAAGATATTTATAATAGCTATTTTGAAGGAAATGTTATCAATATATACACTGTAGAGCAATTACTAAATATTGGGAAAGGAACAACTCTAGAAATAGATGGTAAGATGTATACATTTTCAGAAGATGCAGTATATGTGCTTATGGCAGATTTAGAATTTGATGTAGATAATTATTCAGAACTTTTAGGAGAAAATACGGATTGGATACCAATAGATGAAACAAATTATATTTTTGATCATAATGGTCATACAATCACTGTAACAAATTTAGAGGATGTTACTACAATATATTAATGAAAAAATACACCTAGGCTAGGTGTATTTTTTTAAGATAAGAATTGTTCAATTTTTTCCCAAGTACTTTCTACATAGATTTTTCTTTCTGATGAAAATGGCAAGAAGGTTAAATCTTTTAAAGGATTAAGTAATTGTTGCAATTCTGAAACTGCTGCATCTACTTTAGAAGGAGCAAATTTATCAACTTTATTTGCAACAACAATACAAGAAAATCCTGAATTTATAATATAATTGTACATTAACATATCATTTTCAGAAGGAGCATGTCTTGAATCAATTAAAAATATAATTAATTTAATTTGCTTTCTATTTTCTAAATAATCTTCTATAAACTTTCCTACTTGTTCTTGCTCTTGTTTTGACATTTTGCTATATCCATAACCTGGCAAATCTACAAAATAGAAGTTTTTATCTATGTTGTAAAAGTTAATCTGTCTAGTTTTCCCTGGGGTACTACTTGTTCTGGCAAGAGATTTCCTATTTAACATTGTGTTTATGAAACTAGATTTTCCAACATTAGATTTACCTACTAATACAATTTCAGGTAAATGAGATTTTGGATATTGTTTAGGGCCTACAGCTGAAATTTCAAATTGAGGATTTTTAATAATCATATTTAATCACATTCTTTCCTAAGAAATTTTTTCTAATCCACCCATATAACTACGAAGAACTTCTGGTATAGAAATACTACCATCTTTATTATAGTTATTTTCAATAAATGCAATAAGCATACGAGGAGGGGCAATAACGGTGTTATTTAAAGTATGAGCAAAATAATTGCCATTTTCTCCTTTAATTCTAATTCCTAATCTTCTACTTTGTGCATCAGTTAAATTAGAACAACTTCCAACTTCAAAGTATTTTTGCTGTCTTGGGCTCCAAGCTTCTACATCATAACTTTTAGCTTTTAAGTCAGCTAAATCACCAGAACAACATTCAAGAGTACGAACAGGAATATCAAGACTTCTAAATAATTCTACTGTATATTTCCACATCTTTTCATACCATTCATAACTTTCTTCAGGCTCACAAACAACTATCATTTCTTGCTTTTCAAATTGATGTATTCTATAAACACCACGCTCTTCAATTCCATGAGCACCTTTTTCTTTTCTAAAACATGGAGAATAAGAGGTAAGTGTATATGGAAGTTCTGATTTATTCAAAATTTGACCTTTGAATTTCCCTATCATAGAATGCTCACTAGTACCAATTAGATATAAATCTTCACCTTCTATTTTATACATCATAGAATCCATTTCATCAAAACTCATTACTCCATCTACGACATCAGAACGAATCATAAAAGGAGGTATGCAGTAGGTAAAACCTTTGTTAATCATAAAATCTCTAGCATAACTAATAACTGCAGAATGAAGTCTTGCAATATTTCCCATCAAATAATAAAATCCGTTCCCAGCCACTCTACGAGCAGAATCTAAATCTAAACCACTTAAGCGTTCCATAATTTCTGTATGATATGGAATTTCAAAATCAGGAACTTTTGGTTCGCCAAACTTTTGCAATTCTACATTCTCTAGGTCAGATTTACCAATAGGCACGCTACTATCTATGATATTTGGTATTTTTAGCATTATATTATATAAATCTGAAGAAAGCTTTTCTTCCAACTTTTCATTTTCTACTAATTCATTATTTATACTGTTTACTTTTTGTTTTATGGTTTCTGCTTCAGACTTATTTCCATTTCTCATAAGAAGGCCGATTTCTTTGCTTAAAGAATTACGACTTGCTCTTAATTCATCACCATGAAGTTTAACTTCACGACTTTTTTTATCTAAATCTAAAACTTCATCAACTAAACCAAGTTTAGAATCTTGAAATTTCTTTTTAATATTTTCTTTAACTAAATTAGGATTTTCTCTAATTAACTTTATATCTATCATAAATCTACCTCCAATGGAATTAATAGTATTAGTTTACTATAAAAACAGAAGAAATTCAATAAAAATGACAGAAAAACATGTAAAATGATGTTTTGAACAAAGGTGATGGATTTTTTGTTCACTTTTGTTCAATGAAAAATGCCAAAAAACCGCAAGACAAAAACTTAAGCCCCGTGTCTGAACGTGTCCTCCTTGTATAAATAGACATCAAGATGGAGCGGATTATATATTAATTAGTCTGAACTGTAACAATAATCACAAAAATCTTACAAAAACCCTTGCATTTTCTTGAAAAAGAGTATATAATTTATTAGCAAACATAAAATAATTACAAAGAGTGGGAATAAATCCCACTCTTTGAACTTGAAAGGAAGATAGTATTGAAAAATATTGAAGAAAAAGTAGAGGCTTTAGTAGAGCCAATAATACTAAAACTTGAATATAATTTGTATGATGTTGAATACATAAAAGAAGGCAAAGATTACTTTTTAAGAATATATATAGATAGTGATTCTGGAATTTCACTAGAAGATTGTGAAAAAGTAAGTAATGCTATAAATGATGTATTAGATAGTGCAAATTTAATAGAAGAGCAATATTTTCTAGAGATATCTTCACCTGGTATAGAAAGAACAATACGAAAAGATAAGCAGTTAGCACAAAATATTGGTAAAGAACTAAGTATTAAATTTTTCAAACCATATAACGGAAAAAAACAAATGCAAGGCACATTAGAAAAATTTGATGAGGAAAATATCTATATAAATTTAGAAAATAAAATATTAGATATACCCAAAAAAGATATTGCACAAATAAGAACAGTGTATGAATGGAATTAAGAAAGGATTGGTAGAAAAATGAAATCAATTGATAGTAAAGAATTAATTATGGCAATGGAGGAATTAGAAAAAGAAAGAGGAATTAGCAAGGCATATTTATTAGAATCATTAGAAACAGCACTAGTAACAGCATATAAAAGAAACTTTGATTCAGCAGAAAATGTAAAAGTTATTATTGATGACGAAACAGGAGATATTCAAATTTTTGCACAAAAAGAAGTGGTAGAAGAAGTATTTGACCCAATGCTTGAAATATCATTAGAAGATGCAAAAAAATATGATAAGAAAACAGAAATTGGTAATGTAATAAATATTGAAATCTTTCCAAAAGATTTTGGAAGAATAGCTGCACAAACGGCAAAACAAGTAATGCTACAAAAAATAAGAGAAGCAGAACGCGACATTATATACACAGAATATAATGACAGAAAAGGAGAAATTGTTTCTGGAATAGTTCAAAAAAATGAAAAAGGAACAGTTATATTAGACTTAGGAAAACTTGAAGGAATAATGCCATTAAAAGATCAAATACCTACAGAAACCTATAAAGTAAATGATAAAGTAAAAGCGTATGTAGTTGGAGTGGAAAAAGGATTAAAAGGTGTACCACAAGTATTTGTTTCAAGAAGTAATCCAGACTTTGTAAAAAAATTATTTGAATTTGAAATACCAGAAATATATGAAGGATTAATAGAAATAAAGAGCGTATCTCGTGATCCAGGAAACAGAAGTAAAGTTGCAGTATATTCTACAAACGAAGATATAGACCCAGTAGGTTCATGTGTAGGACCAAAAGGAATAAGAATTCAAAATATAATAAATGAATTAAAAGGTGAAAAAATAGATGTAATTGAATGGAGCGAGGATCCTGCAACATATATATCTGCTGCATTGTTACCAGCACAGGTTATGGCAGTAGATGTGAAAGAAGAAGAAAAATTTGCACAAGTAATAGTACCAGATAATCAATTATCACTTGCAATTGGTAAAGCTGGTCAAAACGCAAGACTAGCAGCAAGACTTACAAATTGGAAAATAGATATAAAAAGTGAATCACAATTTAGAGCTTTACTAGAACAAAGCGAAAAAATGAGTAGCGAAGAAGTAAATAATGAAGAAGAGGTAGTAGAAGAATAGTATGAAAAAAGTTGTACAAAGAATGTGCATAGCTTGTAATGAGAAAAAAGATAAGAAAGAATTAATAAGAATTGTTTTAAACAAAGAAGGTGTAATTCGGCATAGATAAAACTGGAAAGCAAGCCGGTAGAGGGGCATATATATGTTGTAATGAAGATTGTTTAAATAAAGCAATTAAAACAAAAAAGTTAGAAAGAGCATTAAATGTTAGCATCGATGAAAAAATATATAATGATTTAAGGGGTGTAATTATTGATAGTTCAAAACAAAATGATTAAAATGAACAACAAAATTAATGGGGGTGATATAATTGGCTAAAATAAAAATACATGAAATAGCTAAAAAAATAGGGGTAACTAATAAAGATGTGTTAGACAAAGCAGCAGAGTTAGGAATAAAGGCAACATCACATTTAAATGCAATAGAAGAATCAGAAGCAAAAAAAATAGAAAAGGAGTTTTCAAGAGCATCAAATCCTGTAAAAAAGGAAGTAAAAGAGAAAAATGATAATCCAGTAATTATTAGAAGAGAAGTAATTGTATCAGAAAATCCTCCAAAACAACAGGAAAATACAAAAAAATCAAAGGAACCAGCTAAATCTGTGGGGTTTGTAGAGCATGAAAGAAAAAAAGATTTTAATATAGTTTATAGAAATAAACCTAATAAGCCAATGACAGTTAGTGAGCTTTTTGGCAAAAAGGAAGAACCAAAAGTAGTAGAGCCAAAACCTGTAGAAAAAATAGAAGAGGTTATAGATAAACAAAATGTTGAGAATAAAGAACCCCTTGTAAAAGTAAAGTCCACAGAAAAAGTAGAGCAAAACAATAATTACCAAAAACAATATAATAGAGATGGTCAAAACAGTAATTATCAAAAGCAATATAATAAAGATGGCCAAAACAATGATTATCAAAGACAATATAATAGAGATAGTCAAAACAATAATTATCAAAGGCAATATAATAGAGATGGGCAAAATAATAATTATCAAAGACAATATAATAGAGATGGGCAAAACAATAATTATCAAAGACAATATAATAGAGATGGGCAAAATAATAACCAAAGACCATATAACAGAGATAGAAATGGCCAATATAATAATAGAAACGGCAATAATAATGGGTATAATAACAACTACAAAAGACCACTTGATGAAAGAGGTATTGAAAAGAATATCAAAAATATCATGTCTGTTGACATAGTTGAAAAGGAAAATGTTAGAGAATATGGCAATAAACAAATTGATAAACAAAAAAACAATAGATATGAAGAAAACAAAACTAACAAAAAAACAGGAAAATCAAGAAAAAATGGTTTTGATGAAATAAATAGCCAAAAATTAAAATCATTAAGACAAGAAGATAGATTATCTAATATGTTTAATGAAGGTTCAATGCTTGATTATTATGATTTAACAACAACAAGAGGAAAAAGAAACAAAAAAAGAATAAGTGATGATGGAGAAAGAAATAAACAAAAAATATTTGAATTAACAGATATTACTATTCCAGATCCTATTTCTGTAAAAGATTTAAGTAATGAATTAAAAAAGACAAGCGGAGAAATAATAAAAAAGTTATTGGATTTCGGAATAATGGCAACAATAAATAATGAATTAGATTTTGATACAGCATTTTTAGTAGCACAAGAATTTGGAATAACAGCACATAAAAAAGAGATTATAACAGATGAAGAAATTCTATTTGATGAGAGTGAAGATAAAGCAGAAGATTTAGTTCCAAGACCACCAGTAATAGTAGTTATGGGGCATGTAGACCATGGTAAAACATCACTTCTAGATGCTGTTAGATCAACCAATGTAATTGAAGGAGAAGCCGGAGGAATTACTCAAGCAATAGGAGCATACAAAGTAGAAATTAATGGAAGAGAAATAACTTTTTTAGATACACCAGGACACGAGGCATTTACTGCAATGCGTGCAAGAGGAGCACAAGTAACAGATATTGCAATATTAGTTGTTGCTGCAAATGATGGGGTTATGCCACAAACTGTTGAAGCTATAAACCATGCAAAAGCAGCGGATATTCCAATTATAGTTGCAGTAAATAAAATAGATGTAGAAGGAGCAAATGTAGATAAAGTAAAACAAGACCTTATGGCTTATGGATTAGTTCCAGAAGAATGGGGTGGAGATACTATTTATGTTCCAATTTCTGCAAAGAAAAAAATAAATATTGACACATTATTAGAAATGGTTCTATTAGTTGCAGATATGAAGGAATTAAAAGCAAATCCACATAAACAAGCAAAAGGTGTTGTAATAGAAGCAAGACTTGATAAAACAAAAGGACCAGTAGCAACGATGCTTGTACAAAGAGGAACATTAGATGTAGGTGATACAATTTTAGTAGGTTCTACAATTGGAAAAATTAGAACTATGACAGATGACAAAGGCAAACGCGTAAAAAAAGCAGGACCATCTACACCAGTTGAAGTAACAGGATTTACAGAAGTTCCAGAAGCTGGCGAAACTTTCTATGAAGTAAAAGATGAAAAAACAGCAAAACACTTAATGGAAAGAAGAAAACGCCAAGCAAGAGATAAATTATTAAATGCAAATACAAGAGTAACTTTAGATGATTTATTTAGTCAAATCGAAAAAGGAAACCTAAAACAATTAAATTTAATTGTAAAAGCAGATGTACAAGGTTCTGTAGAAGCTGTAAAACAATCACTTGAAAAATTATCTAATGATGAAGTTAAGGTAAGAGTAATACATGCAAATGTAGGTGCAGTAACAGAAACAGATGTGACTCTTGCGAAAGTATCAAAAGCAATTATTATTGCATTTAATGTAAGACCAGAACCTCTTGCAAAAGAAAGAGCAGATAAAGATGAAGTAGAAATAAAAACATATTCTGTTATTTACAATGCAATTGATGATGTTGCAGCAGCTATGAAAGGAATGTTAGACCCAGTATTTAAAGAAACAATTATTGGAACTGCAGAAGTAAGACAAACATTTAAAATTTCTAATGTTGGAACAGTTGCTGGTTGCTATATTACAAATGGTAAAGTTGCAAGAAATGCAGGAGTAAGAGTAATAAGAGATAATGTTGTAATACATGATGGAAAACTTATTTCTTTAAAGAGAATGAAAGATGATGCAAAAGAAGTTGCAACTGGATTTGAATGTGGAATTCAAATTGAAAACTTTAACGACATTAAAGAAGGAGACATAATAGAAGCATATATAATGGAACAAGTAAAACAATAATATTAAAAAAGGCTTCTTTTATGTGAGTAACAAGAATTTAGGAGTATTTAAAAAATATGAAAAAACAAAGTAATCGATTAGAAAAGGTTAATGAAGAATTAAAAAGGGAGCTTAGTAATATAATAAACTATGAAGTGAAAAATTCAAATGTGACCGGGATGGTTAGTGTGACAGAAGTAAAAGTTTCACCAGACTTAAGGTATGCTAAAGTAAGTGTCAGTATTTTAAATTCAAAAAATATCAAACAAACATTAGCAGGACTAAAAGCTGCATCAGGTTATATGAGAAGCAGATTAGCAGAAAAAGTAAATTTAAGGGTAACACCAGAATTAGTATTTGAATTAGATGAATCTTTAAAATATGGAGAAAAGATTGACAAAATTTTAGAAGATATTATGAAAGACTTAAAAGAGGATTAAATTTACTTTTAGAAAAAATAAGGTTGAAAATAATTACAATTTTGGTTGTGTCAAAATTTAATTCTTTTCTAACCAAGTTTGTAGATTAGGAAGGAATGTGAACATAATGACTTTAGATAGTATTATAAATGAGATAAATAATGCCAAGACACTTGTAATATTAACACATATGAACCCAGATGGAGATGCAATAGGAAGTAGCTTAGCTTTGTATTGTTCATTACTAAAGCTCAAAAAAGATGTTGATGTTATAGTGCCAGAACATTCTAGCATATATAATTTTTTACCTCGAATTAACGATTTAAAAAAAGAACCAACAAAAGAGCAATATGATATAGCCATTGCATTAGATTGTGGAGATATTAAAAGATTAAATGGATTTTCTGAAAGTTTTGAAAATGCCAAATGTAAAATATCAATTGACCATCATGAAATAAATACTATGTTTGCAGACTATAATTTCGTAAACCCAGCTTCACCTGCGTGTGCACAAATATTAATAACAGTAATTGAAGCATTAGGTGTCGAAATTGATAATGAGATAGGAACATGCCTTTTAACAGGTATCTTAACAGATACAGGTGGATTTAAATATCCAGCAACAAGTGCAGAAACTTTTGAGTTTACAGCAGAACTATTACGAAAAGGAGTAAAAGTATCTGATATATATAAAAGAGTTTTACAAACAATTTCAAAAAAAAGCTTTGAACTAAGGAAAGTAGCAATAAATAGATTAGAACTTTTAGAAAATGGAAAAATAGCTTTTACATATATTACAAATAAAGATATGGAAACTGTAGAGGCAGAAGAGGGTGACCATGAAGGGATAGTTGATATTGGCAGAGATATAGAAGGAGTAGAAGTTTCTATATTCTTAAAAGAAACTGAAGATGGAACCTATAAAATATCACTAAGATCTAATGAATATGTAAATGTAGCAGATATTGCACTATTATTTAATGGTGGTGGACACATAAGAGCTGCAGGTGGTTCAATTACAGGTACAATAGAGCAATCAAAAGAGCGATTAGTTGCAGAATGTAAAAAACATTTAAAATAGTAAAGGAAGCAAAATATGGAGGGTGTATTAATAATAAACAAACCAAAGGATTTTTCTTCTCATGATGTTGTAAATGTTTTAAGAAAAGAATTAAATACGAAAAAGGTGGGGCATACCGGAACTTTAGATCCTAAAGCAACAGGAGTTTTACCAATATTAATAGGAAATGCAACAAAAATTTCCAAATATTTAGTAGAACATGATAAGACATATAGTGTAGTAATGGAGCTAGGTACAAGAACAGATACATTAGATAGTGAAGGAAAAATTCTAGAAACTAGAAAAGTAGAAACATTAGATGAGGAAAAAATTAAAGAGGTTTTATCTAGTTTCCTAGGTAAACAAAAGCAAATTCCACCAATGTATTCGGCAATTAAGATAAATGGAAAGAAAGCTTATGAATATGCAAGAAATGGACAAGTTGTAGAAATTACTCCTAGAGAAATAGAAATTTATGAAATGAAATTTAAAAAATATTTTGACAATCAAATATCATTTATAGTAAAATGTTCAAAAGGAACATATATTAGAACTTTATGCCAAGATATTGCTAAAAGGTTAGGCACTATTGCATATATGAAGGAATTGCAAAGAACAGATGTAGATATATTTAATATAAAAGATGCAATCTCAATAGATGATATAAAAAATAAGAAAAAAGATGTAAAAGAAGCGATTATTTCAATAGAAGAGGTATTTAGCAAAAACGGAAAGATTGTTTTAGCAGATGAAAAATTACAATATTTCTTAAATGGAGTAAAATTAACTTTTGATATGCAAGATGGCATATACAGAGTATATCAGAAAAATAAATTTATAGGGTTAGGGATTCTAGAGAAAAAACTACTAAAAAGAGATGTAATAGTAGAAGGAGAGATTTAAAAAATGGTAGTATTTAGTTATTTAATATTAATGATGGCAGTAATGTTATGGGTTTTGAGAATTGTTGCAGCAATTACAACTACACTTGGAACAGATTTTCCACTTGCAGTGTTTAATATGACAGTAGAAATTATATTACTTTTCAGCACATTTTTTTGTTTTTTATTTATTCTTAAAAGAAGAATAATTGGAGCGCTTGTATACATGTTCTCATATATAGGATACTTTGGAACATATCTATATACAACGATAACAACAGGCGGAATTACTCCAGATGACTACATAAATGTTCTAGTATCAATATTCTGCATAATTATTCCAATATTAATTTTCTTAGATATAGGATTAAACAGAAATCAAAAAAATTTCAATTTGCATAAAAAAACGGACTGGTTTTATAACAACAAAGACTTTGATAGAAAATTTGATGATAGAGCAGATAGAAATCAATATAAATTTTAGTAAAAATGTAAAAACAATCTAAAACATTTATACTTGATAAGTATTTTGAGATTTCCTCTGGCTCTTTCTAATAGAGAAAAAGGTTTTCCCTTATTCAAATTATATTTTTAATGGCGAGATTTCATATTTAATTTCGAAAGCAGTGAATTCATCTAACTTCTGACGATTTAAGCAAGACAAATAATCTTCTAATTCTTCTTGCGTTTTACAAGCAGCTATAATTACAGGGTTTAGTTCATAATTAAACATTATATCTACAGCAAATTTAAATGCATCTATAATAGATTTTGATTCTCTATCTCTAATTAATGAATATGCTTCTCTAAAGCGTGCAACCACAGTATGTTTTGAGTAGTAAGAATATGGAAATATAAATTCTTTATTTACAACATCCGAAAACGAAGAATATTCTTTAGGGTATTGCTCTAAATAAGACATAACTTCTTTTACCGAATAAGGTAAAAAGACTTTTTGCAATTTTTCTGATACCAATAAAGTGTTATTGTCATGAATATCATCATCAGAAGAAGACAATGGAATTTCTAATTCGACAGGTAAGTCCATATCTATTTTAAAATTTATATAAATGTTGCTATAATTATTTTAGATTTAGTTTTATTAATAATTTCATTAGTATTATTAAAGAATGTTATCAAATCTAGTACAATTAATATTGTCAAGAATGAATTTAGGCAACAGTTAAATAGAATATTAAAACTTTGCCAAGACAAAATTGTACAAATTAGTACGAAACCAAATGATGACCCAGCAAATGTTGTCTATGTAAAAGATTTTGGAGAAATAGTAAAAATTTCAGAAGAGCTATTCAAACCAATTTTATATTATTTAGATAACCAAAAAGAAGAAGCGTATTTCTCAGTAATGACGGGTAATAATATATATAGATATATATTAAAAAATTAAAATATATAATTTTATAAGGGCGAGATATGGCAAGAAAAATAAAAATTAGAAAAAAAAAGACAATGAAAACGTGGTATTTATTAATAATGTTAATAGTCGTATTAGTAGCTACCTCGATTTCATATGCGATTTGGAATACCCAGCTACATATATATGGCACAGTAACAGGAGAAAAGACTGAACCAAAACTACCTGTTACAATAACCTCTTTAGGCGAAGATTCAAATGGAGTAACAAGATATACAGACTCTTCGGATTCAGTTTTTATTAGCGCAACTTGGAAGGATGTTATTTTAAAAATAACATCTGAAACGTATGAAGATAATATGATAACAACTAATTTAAAGCATAATAAGAAGCAATACATTTGGAAATCTGATTATACAGTTAATATAAAAGTACCATTACCTAACCAAAGCGGATATGACTTTACAGATGGAATGATTGAAAAAGTAACAGACCAGTGTAGTGATGCCAATGCAGTTTTTAAAGAGCCTACTTGGGCAACAACAGAAACAATAGCTAATGGAGAAACAGGAACAATGATAATTACAGGAATAATAAATGGAGGTTCGACAATTGCAGAAAACACATATTATACCTTTAAAGCAAGCTATTTAGTGGATGGAATAAGAAGATATTTTTACTATAAATTAGTATTAATACCATATTAATTTTAAATATAAGATGAAACTGACACGGTATTAATAGGTTTTGTAGGATTTTTATATTCACCAAAAGAAAGTGCAAAAATGGTTGTAAGGTTATAAATTCAAAACAAATAAGGCAGATAATTTGTTGAAAATTATCTGCCTTTTATGGTATAATCAAAGCAAAAATATTAAGATAGTAAGAAGAAATATAGATAATAAAGTAATAATAAGGAGAATATTTTGGATAATATTAAAATAAAGGAAAAGATAGAAGCTTTATCAGATGAAAAATATAAAACATTTCATACAAGTTTATGTCCAAACACTACAGAAATTATAGGTGTTAGAGTCCCAAAGTTAAGAGAACTCGCAAAATACATAGTAGAGAATGAAGATATAGAAAAATATTTAAATAATGCTCTTAATAATTCTTACGAAGAAATATTACTTCAAGGAATGGTACTAGGTCTTTGGAAAACTGACTTTGAAACCTTCTCCGAACATTTAGAAAATTTTATTCCTAAAATAAATAGCTGGGCGGTATGTGATGTTTCTGTGGCAGGTTTTAAAATAATAAAAAAGAATATGACTAAAATGTGGGGAATAATAGAAAGATATTTAAAATCCAATAAAGAATATGAATTAAGATTTGCAGTAGTTACAATACTAGATTATTATATTGTTCCTGATTATATTGATGAAGTTTTAAAAAGATTAAACAATATAAATCATAATGGATATTATGTAAAAATGGCGATAGCTTGGGCTATTCAAGTATGTTTTGTAAAATTCCCAGAAAAAACAATGGAATTGTTAAAAGATAACAAAATAGATAATTGGACATATAATAAAGCACTTCAAAAAATATTAGAATCTTATAAAGTAGATGATAAAACAAAAAATATTATTAGAAAAATGAAAAGATATAATAGTAAAGTTGAAAAAATAGGCTAATTTTAATGTTGATTCATCTGGTGGAGATGGTTCGCTAAATCCTAATAGCAAATATGAAGGTTGAAATTGGATTTTAGTTAGAAATAAAAATTGGGAACATGTTTACCATGAATATTAGACCTACAACTTACAATTTACAGAAAATTATAGGTAATTCCAAATTAAATTAACTTTTTAATAAACTTTCCTTTTATAATTTAAGGTACTTTTTTTATAAAAATGCAAAAAATTGTAACGAATTAATTAAAATGTTACACTATATTAGTAGAAGGGGAAAAAATGGAAAATATTGAAGAAATTTATGAAAAATATGCTAGTTTGATAAAGAACTATATATATACTATTACAGAAAATGATAATTTAGCGGAAGATATTATGCAAGAAACATTTATAGTTGCAATAAATCAGATAGACAAATTTAGAGGCGATTGCGAAATTTCAGTGTGGCTTCGTTCGATTGCAAAAAAAATCCTTTATAAAGAAACTAAAAAAAATAAGTTTGAAAATACAGTATCTATTGATGAAATAGAAATTTCAGATAATAAAAAAATAGATGAAAATTATATCCGAAAAGAAAATAAAGTAACAATATATAAAACCCTTCAAAAATTAGATATAAATACTAGAGAAGTTATGTATTTAAGAATTACCGGAGAATTATCTTTTAAAGAAATTGGTCAAATCTTAAATAAAAGCGAGAACTGGGCAAGAGTCACATTTTTTAGAGGAAAACAAAAACTAGATAAGGAGGATTGTTAAATGAAAGAACTAGAATGCGATGTTATTCAAGATTTGTTGCCAAGTTATGTGGATAAAATTTCAAGTAATGCTACAAATAAGGTCGTTGAAGAACACATAGAAAAATGTATAAAATGTAAAAACGATTTAAACAATATGACTAAAGAGATGAATGCAAAATTGACTAAAAACAAAGAGGAAAGAATAAATTATTTAAAAGGATATAAAAAAAGAAGACAATTGTTAATTATAGTATCTATTTTAGTGACAATAGCTATTTTAGCGATAACTTTTGTAATTAATGTGAAAAATAAAAATATTCTTTTAGATAAATACTCTTATATTGATGTAAATAAAATGAATGTTGAATATATGTATATAAAAGAAAATGAATATAAAAATGATTCAACAGGGGAAATTGTAATTCAAAAAAATTTAGTAATTTTATTAAATTCTGAAGAATACAAAGGAATGTATCTAACTGGTTCTTGTGAATACTATGAATCAGATAAAGAAATCTATTATAAGATTGCTGCTAAAAAATTACCAAAAGATGTTTTTTTTGAGGAAGATGGTCTAGAAATAAGTCTTCTTATTAATGATAATGTTGAAAAAATATATTTAACATATATTGATGATACTGATAAGGATAATGTGAAAGAAATTTGGAATAGTGATATGAAAATACCATCTGAAGAAGAATGGAAAAAGTTATATAACTAAAGATTTCAAGGAAAAATACAAATTTAATAAAAAAAGAATGCTATTAATTTAGCATTCTTTCTTTTATGAAGTAACAAAAAATGAAAACTTTGCTTGTTAGAAGAAAAATTAGATAAGTAAATAGAAAATATAAAAGTGATTTTTAAATTTGAAGATAAATATTTTGAGGCTTTGGACTTTATAAATAGGCAAAAATGTGATATAATATGTTCCGAGTAAAATGCAAATTACAGTATAACTGTTTCATATAAATCAATAGCAAGAAAGGATGAAAATTTTTTTATGGATATGTATCAAAAAAGAAAGATGAGACAAGAGAAAAAAAATAGTAATCAAGAAGAAAAGTTAACTAAAGTCGGGATTAACTGGGTAATGGAGACTTAAGGAGAACCATACTCAAACCCTTATAAATAAAGAAAAAATTACTAAATTCTTTTTACATATTTACTATATTTTTTATAAAAAACTATAAAAATATGGGGTAGTGGGAACATAAAGAAAACTTTAATATAATTAATAGAAATGGAGGTAGCAATGAAGATAATTGAAAATAAATATTCTAACAATACTTTTGAAAATATAAAACATATTGATGATTATGGAAATGAATATTGGTATGCACGTGAATTACAAAAAGTATTGGAATACAAGGATTGGAGAAATTTTCAAAAAGTAATAGATAAAGCAGTTTTATCAGCAAATAATAGTGTTTCAAATGAAGAAGATTGGGTTGTTGAGATCAACAAGCCAATAAAAACTGGAAAAGGAAAAGAAGAATTTATTAAAGATTATAAACTATCAAGATACATATGCTATTTGATAGTGCAAAATGCTGATCCAAGTAAAGAAGTTGTTGCCTTAGGACAAACATATTTTGCTATTCAAACAAGAAA
>SAMEA3663246__coassemble_162_pt1 | contig 25050 bp, 26 predicted proteins | sample SAMEA3663246__metabat2_low_PE_010 | metagenome-assembled genome bin SAMEA3663246 (sample SAMEA3663246) | pig gut metagenome | biome: pig gut; feature: pig-associated habitat; material: faeces | place: China | collected 2013
ATATTATTTGACGTAATACCTATATCCAACATGTTCCTTATGCTTTTCTGTCCCTGTAAAGACATTTTTATTGATAATTCTTTATTTTCTATCATTTTGCTAATTTTATCTGCTAAATCTTTTGGATTTTCTTTTTCGCATAAAAAACCTGTAACTCCATTTTTAATTATATCGGGAAAACCTCCTACATTTGTTGCAACAGTTGGAACTCCTGCAGCCAAACTCTCCGCTGCCCCTCCCAAATTTTCACTATGGGATGGATGAACTGCTATATCTATTTCTTTATATATTTTTTTTATATCATTTCGAAAACCAGTAAATATTATATTATTAATTTTCTTTTTATTGGCATATTCTTTTACTTTTTGTTCATATTTGCTAGAATTATTCCATGCTCCTCCAACAATAACAGCTGTAATATTATTATATTTTTTATTTAAAATTTCAATAGCATCAATAAAATCCTCATGTCCTTTTATTCCTCTTTTTTGTCCCAAATACCATTTGGGTTTATAAAAATAACTAACCATTCCAATTATTATATTATCATTTTTGATATTATATTGTTTATGTAAACATTTTTCATTTTCTATATATTCATCAATAGTTTTTCCTCCGTATCCACCATAATATGCCAAAAAAACTCTTTCTGGCTCAATTCCCTCTTTTAAATACAATTCTTTACTTTTTTTACAGGCTGGAGCCCAATAATCAAATTTATTTGAAGTCTTTATTTCAATTTTTCTAAAGAATCTATTTTCTAAATGTAATGGACCTGGAACTTGAAATAATCTTGGAATTTCTATTTTTCTTAATGCAAGTCTTAACATTAATGCATTTGTAACAAAATGTATATGAATTATATCTGGTCTTTCTTCTTCTATAATTTTCCTTATTTTCTTTTTTTTGCTAAAAAATTTCCATGGTTTTAAAATAGGTAATGAAAAATCTTCTATTATTACTTTCATATTATTATCAATATATTTTTTTGCAATATTCCCGTTCATTATCTGGAAGAATTGTAATAATATCTATATTATTATCTGTAAGCCATTTAGTTTGTTCAAATGCCCAATTAGCACCTTTACTTGTTTTCACCACTTGAATTATCTTCATTATTTTTAGTCCTCTTTTTCTTTGCCGGCACCCCTACATAAGTACCTTCTCCTTCAATATTTTTTACTACTACTGCCCCTGCTCCTATTGTACAATTCTTACAAATTTCAAGGTTGTTCTTTACTGTTGCACCTATTCCTACATGTGTATTTTCTCCAACTTTTATAGTTCCCCCTAAAGCCACTTGTGGAGATATGTGTACATAGTCTTCTATAATGTTATCATGTTCTATTATTGCTCCTGTATTTATTATGCAGTGCTTTCCTATTTTTGCTGATGAGTTTATACATGCATTTGCCATTATTGCCGTTCCTTCTTCCATTGTCGTTTCTAGTCCAATCTGTGCACTTGGATGTATTGCAGTATAATAATTTAATTTATATTTATCAGATATATCTTTTCTTATTGAATTATTTCCAATTGCTATAATAAATTCTATATATTTGTCTTGTTCCTGTAATGCTATACATTTTGATATTTTTCCTAATACACAATAATCACATATTACTTTTTTCCCTTTTTCTAGATTATCATCTAAAAATCCTAGTAGTGTGTCTTGTGATTTTATTACAATATCTGCAATTACTTTTGCATGTCCTCCTGCCCCAATTATTACTACCTTTTTATGCATTTATTTTCTCCTTCTTAACTCCTTCAAATTTTCTAATTGTTGCATTTCCTTCTTGGTTTATTCCATCTTTTTTAAAAACTTTTATAAAAGTTTTTAAAATTATTTTTGTATCTTGTATAAATGTTATATTGTTTACATATTCTATATCTTCTTTAAATTTTTCTTCCCATTGTATTGCATTTCTTCCAGTTATCTGTGCTAGTCCCGTAAGTCCTGGTTTTATATCATGTCTATGTTTTTGCTCTTCATTATATAAGGGTAAATATTCTACTAACAGTGGCCTTGGTCCTACTATAGCCATTTCTCCTTTTAATATATTCCATAATTCTGGCAATTCATCTAGGCTTGTACTTCTTAAAAACTTTCCAAACTTTGTTAATCTTTTTTCATCTGCTAATAAATTTCCTTGTTCATCTTTTTCATCAGTCATTGTTCTAAATTTGTATAAAGTAAATATTTTTTCATTCTTACCAGGTCTTTTTTGTTTAAAAATCACTGGTTTACCTAGTTTTATTCTAACTAGTATTCCTATTATAATCATTAATGGACTTAATACTATTAATGCTATTAAACTTAGAATAAAATCTAGCATTCTTTTTATGTATTTTGCATACATTGCTATTCCCCTTTGTTTTTCTTTAATATTTCTCTTGCAAATTCACGCAATTCTCCTAAATGATTGTCTAAAATATTTTTTAATATTTCCAAATCTAATTCTTGGTATTCGTGTACTGCTATATTCCTAAAGCCTATCATTCCTTGCATATTTTTTGTCATTTTTTTATCTATTATATTGTTATCTTGTAAAATTGTAAAAGCTCCTTTTCCGCTTTGTGGTGCTCCTAAATTTCTTACTGAAATTATATGCATAGCAATATCAATTACTGCTTGGCAAGCTCTTTGTAAGTTTAATACAATTACATCTTGTTTGTTAAAGTCTTTCAGTGTTTCTAATTTTCCATCATATACACTATTTATTCTTTTTATACAGTTTTCAATTATTGTGTATTTGTTAAATATAACAAGTTCATTTTCCATATAATGTACCTCCATTTTTTATTTTATCTATTATAGGTTTTCTATCTTCACTAAATAATAGATAATTACTGTACATTTTTAATTTGTACATTTCAAAATCATACTTGTTTTGGCAATATAATGTTTTACCAGATAGAAGTATTTCATATTTAAAATCCTCATTTATGGTATTTAAGTTTATTAAATGCACATCTATGCCTATAACATCTTCTATTTTGTTCTTTATCTCTAACATTTTTTTAGAACATAATTCTTCTTTGGTTTTTATAGCAATATCTATATCGCTTATATCTCTTTGTTTTCCCCTTGCATAGCTTCCAAAAAGAATAATAGCTTCTATTGTTGTTATTTCTTGCATTATTGTGTTCTTAACCTTTTCTATTATCTCGCTACTTTTCACTTTTCCTCCCAAAATTTATAAATTATATAAATAATTTTTTTATTATTTTAATTACTTTTTTCTGTTCCTCATCTGTCATTTTTGTGTCTGATGGAAGACATACTCCTCTTTCAAATATGTCTTGTGCAATACTTTTTTCTTTTTCTAGTGTTATAAAGTCATAGTCTTTAAAAAATGGTTGCATATGCATTGGTTTCCATATTGGCCTTGATTCTATGTTTTCATTTTCTAATGCTTCTATTATATCTATTGGCTTTATTTTTGAAGTTTTATCTAATATTATTGCAGATAACCAATGATTTGGTTTTGAATTTGCCATATATGGCTGCATTTCTATTTCTGGTATTCCCTCAAAAGATTTTTTGTATCTTTCATAAATATTAGTTTTCTTTTCTATTCTTTTGTCTAAAACTTTTAATTGTCCTCTACCTATTCCTGCACATATATTACTCATTCTATAATTATATCCTATTTCCTTATGTTCGTAATGTCTTGCTGGTTCTCTACTTTGTGTTGCCCAAAATCTTACTTTTTGTATTCTTTCATTATTATCAGATACAAGCATTCCTCCACCACTTGTTGTTATTATCTTATTTCCATTAAATGAGTATATTCCAAACTTTCCAAATGTACCTGTTTGTTTCTTATTAAATGTTGCACCTAAACTTTCTGCCGCATCTTCCACAAGTGGTACATTGTGCTTATTGCATATATCTCTTATTTTCTCTATTTTAGCAGGAGTTCCATATAAATGAACTACTATAACTGCTTTTGGATTAGGATATTTTTTAAAAGCCTTTTCTAATGCTCTTGGATCCATATTCCAAGTTTCTTTTTCACTATCTATAAAAACTGGTGTTGCGTTTTGGTATATTATTGGATTTGCTGTTGCAGAAAATGTTAATGATGAACAAAATACTATATCATTATTTGTTATACCTAAAGCCTTAAAAGCCATATGAATTGCAGCAGTACCTGAAGATAAGGCTGCTGCATTTCCTATTTTTACATATTCTGCTAATTCTTCTTCAAATTTATTTACATTTTCTCCGTAATGGTGCTATCCAATTTGTATCAAAAGCTTCCTTTACATATTCTTTTTCATAACCTTCATCAGACATATGCGGTGAGGCTAAAAGTATTTTTTTATCTTTCATTTGTTTTCTCCTTTTTTAGCAAACTCCTTGTGTTTCTTTTAATTTTTTTATACCTGTTAAAGCTTGTCCTATTTTCTCTATTTCTTTTCTTGAATTTTTTATTTCTATATTTACTTCTTCTGGGTGATGGTATGTTGGAACAATTCTTAACATTGTTTCATCTAATACATTTAGTGGTATATCTTCATTTTCTATTAGTTCTCTTAAGATTTCTAACTTTTCATGCACATCTTCATAATTTAAGTCTGATAATTCTCCTATAAAGATTTTGTTGTGTTCTGTTTTTTGTAAGCCCTCTTCTTCCATTAATAGTTCTTCATATAGTTTTTCTCCTGGTCTTAACCCTGTTATTTTTATTGGTATATCTACATTTGGTTCTAAACCTGATAATTTTATTAAGCTCACTGCTAGGTCATATATTTTTACTGGTTCGCCCATATCTAGCACAAATATTTCTCCACCTTTTGCATAACTCATTGCTTGCAATACTAATCCTACGGCTTCTGGTATTGTCATAAAGAATCTTGTTATTTCTTTATGTGTTACTGTAACCGGTCCTCCTGTTGCTATCTGTTTTTTAAATAATGGTACTACTGAGCCATTACTTCCTAGTACATTTCCAAATCTTACTGCTGCATATTCTGTATTACTTACTTTGTTTTTTGCTTGTATTACCATTTCGCATAAACGCTTACTTGCTCCCATTATGTTTGTTGGGTTTACTGCCTTGTCTGTTGAAATCAGTATCATTCTTTTTGTTCCATATTTGTCTGCACAATTTGCAACATTTAATGTTCCGAACACATTATTTTTTATTGCTTCTAATGGACTTATTTGCATTAATGGCACATGTTTATGTGCAGCTGCGTGAAATACTAAATATGGCTTATAGTCTTTGAATATTTTTTCTAACCTTTTTATATCTCTAACGCTTCCTACAACTGGTATTATCTCCATTTTTTCATCATATTTGTTTTGTCGTAATTCCATTTCTATATTGTATAAATTGTTTTCGTAAATGTCTAATATTACTAATCGTTTAGGCTCATATTTTACTATCTGTCTGCAAAGCTCCGAACCTATTGATCCTCCACCACCGGTTACTAAAATAGTTTTATTTTTTATTAGATCACCTATGTTATCATTATTTAATGTTATAGGCTCTCTTCCTAATATATCATCTATTTCTACATCTCTTAAGTTTTGCATAATATTTTTATTGCGTATAATATCTACTGTTCCTGGCAATACTCTTATTTTTGCTCCTGTTTCTTGGCAAATACCTAATATTTCGCTTTTTTCTCTTGCTGATATATTTGCTATTGAGAAAAATATAGTATCTACATTATATTGTTTGCATATTTCTACTATTTGATATCTATCACCTAATATTTTTTCTCCAGATATTATATATCCTATTTTATTGGGATTATCATCTATTAATCCTACTAGTTTATATGAACCCCTTATTGCTGAAGTTTTTAGTGCTTTTATAATATCTCTTGCAGCCTCTCCTGCACCAATTATTAACAAATTTTTTTGAGTATCTGTTTTTTCCTTGCCTGAAACTGTAGTTAAAATGAATCTAATGATTACTCTATATGCTACTATTGCTACAGCTATTAAAATATTCGCTAATATTATTTGTTTATATCCTACCATTTTTATGTTAAATATATAACTTATTAAAAATACTATGAAACCTGCAAGTCCTGATAAAACTATGTATTGTATATAATCTTTTCCATTTTCATATCTTGTAATATTTTTATATATACCAAATATTCGAAATATTATTTGATATATTATAACTGTTGTAACAATTGAGTTTGATATTAATAAATTATATTCTTGCGAAAATAGCAGTTTATTGCTTGTTAGTAAAAATGCACTAAACATATATGCTATACATATTATTAATATATCTGTTATAAATAATATTAAAGACCTATGCTTTCTTAAACTTTTCATTAATATCCCCTCTATATTTATTTATATCCCGTTTTTTCTATTATGCTATTGCTTATTTCTTTTACTGTACTGGTTGGTTCATAATTTTCTTCTCCAAATAATGTTTCATGAAGTTCTGATACATTTTTTTCTAAATTTACTGGAGGACCATACCATACTCCATTTAAAGTTATTCCTTTTGTTTCATAAGGCCATCCTATACTTTCTGTTATTTTATATGAGTACATTTTTGGTATTAATGATATTATTTCTTTTTCTTCTATATTTGTATATACTTCTGGTAATAACATATCAACTAATTTGTTTAATTCTGTGATGTTTTTTGTTTTTACCTTTTCAAATGCTGTTGATATGACTGTTCTCATTCTTTCTGTACGAACATAATCATTGTCTATTTTTCTGATTCTTCCATATGCTAATGCTTGTTCACCACTTAGTAAATATTTTCCGCCTTTTTCTAGCCCTGGTATTCGTTTTGCTTCTGCATCTGTGACTGTAATTTCTACTCCACCTATTGCATCTATAATGTCTTTTGTTGCTTCAAAATTTACTGTTACAAATTCTGTTATATTTAAATCTAAATTTGTGTTTAATGTACTTAGTGAAAGTGCTGGTCCACCATACCAATAAGCATGATTTACCTTATCTAAGCTTCTTCCTGTTATTTTTAAATATGTATCTCTATATACTGATACTAACTTTATTTCCTTTTTATCGTGATTAATACTTGCAATAACTATACAGTCTGATCTACTATCTTCATAAGTATTGTCCCTTGTGTCTATGCCAAAAATCGCTATATTTCTATATCCTGTTAATTTTTCTTCTACCTTTTCATTTATTTCTATATCCTCTTTAGATATATCCATATAGTTTATTTTGTTTAGTTTATTTTTTCCATACCAACAAACTGCGATTATCATTATTATAATAATTAATAGTATTATCAATAATATTTTTGCCCATTTTTTCATTTGTTTTTATCGTCCTTTCATTTTTATCATTATTATATACAGCATTTTAGCCCCTTTTTCAAGTGGCTAAATGCAATTATTTTATTTCTAATTTCTTATCCTCATTTATTGGAGTTTCGTTTTGTGGCATTTGTTGTTTTGCATTTTCCTTTGTTAATATTCTTATTTTCTCCATAAGCATTTTATATTTTTTATAATCAATTACTATATATATTGAAAGTCCTATCATTGCTACTATACATACTAATAGTAAACCTATCATTATTTCTCTTGTATTGTTTTGAGCAACACTTCCTATAGCACCAGGTAAGCCTTGAAACCAGTTTTTTACATTTTTATATATACCCATTATTTTTGCTTCTTTAACCACTTCTTTTTTATTTACTTTTACAAGGTATACAACCTCTTCTGGCTCTGCTCCTTCTATACTTCTCTTTAATACTATTTTTATTATATTTTCACCTGATACTAAATTTTCGTTCCCTATAATTTCTATTTCTACATTTGCACTATTAGCAAGCACATCAACCCTTAAAGATTGAATATTGCTTTCTAAATCTTCTAATGTATATTCTAAAATATCAGTATTAAATTCTTGTGATAGTGGTAATTCTACAAGTTTACCATTTTCATCTACATATCCTATAATTAATGCCTGTAACCCAATTTTTATGTTTTGTTTTACTATTTTTATAGTATATGTATTTACTGTTCCATCTTCTGCAGTAACAGTAATTGTTGCAATATTTTCTCCGATTTGTAATTCAGTTTCTCCAGTAATTTCTACTGTTGCTGTACTTGTTGGTGTGGCAGTAATATGAACTCCTGATATTTCTTCTGAAACATGTAATGTATATTCTGTAATTTGTGGATCAAATATTGGTGTAATTGTTCCTTCTTCTATTGAAAGTGTGCTTAATGTTGCATCTGATGATTTTGGCGTTTCAGGTACTTCTGGAGTTACTACTGCTGAAGCCTCTTGTCTTGTTATATACATAGTATATGTTTTAGTAGTTCCGTCTTCTGCAGTAACTACAACTTTACAAGTGTTTCTTCCCACACTTAAAGATTTATTTCCTGTTCCGCTAACTTTTGCTTTTGAGTCTTGTGCATAAGCATATACTTTTACACTTGACACACTATTGGGAACTGTAACATTATATTCTGTTATAGCTGCTTTAAATCCTGTAAAGTCATTTGGCGTTATTCCTAATGTTCTTAAATTTGCATTACTAGATTTGGTTGGCTGGGTTGGTTGAGTTGGCTGGGTTGGTGTTGGATTTGAAACAGTTATTGTACATGTTTTTGTTCCTACTACATCATTTACATCAGTATCAGTAACATCATCTGCTACTACACTTATCACTGCTGTACCTGCTGATTTAGTTGTTATTGTAATTGGTGCACTTGAATTATCTAAAAATACACTGCTTGGACTAACTGTTGCAACAGCTGTATTAGAAGAACTAATGTTAAATCTTCCTGCACAACTAGATGCACTTATTACTATTGTTGTTGTTGCTCCTGTTGTTAAACTTTCTGATGATTTATTTATTGAAAAACTTCCTGCTGCATTAACTTTTGTTGGAACAATAAATATAAAAATAATTAATATCATTAATATTATTAAATTCTTTTTGTTTAATTTAGCCATTTCACATTCTCCTTAATTAATATCTTTTGTAATCAATTATAAATTTATTGATGAAATACTCATTATATGGTTTTTAATTATCATATAATCCTTTGACTTTATTTCACCATCTCTATTTACATCGGCTGCCATTTTTTCTATTTCAGTAAACTCTGTTATTCTCATTATATAATTTTTTATTAGCATATAGTCTTTTGATTTAACTACTCCGTCACCATTTACATCTCCTAGCATTACTACTGTATATTCTGTTTCATCTATAACTATTTTCGCTCCTGTACCTAGCACTTCTGAAGTAGTTGTTGCTCCTTCAATTTGTTCTAGTTTTGTTCCTGGCACAACGATTACATTATTTCCTTCTATTTTATATACCTCTCCTGTAGGTGCTTGTTGTTCTATTGCTCTTAAGAAACCTGAAGAAATATAGCCTTCTGTTCCATCATCAAGTTTTACTCTATACCAGAACATATTGTCTACAGCATATGTCATCTTGTCTATAACAGTAAGTAGTACTTCGGCATCCAATATTCTTTTTACTTCTGCATCTACTCCTGGTCCATTTCTTAAAACTGCTGTTTCTGAAGTATAATAAGCTTCGTCAGTTGTTATAACATCTGGTACTGCAAGTAAGTAGTTTCTTGCTACATATCCCATAATAGCTTGATTATCTTTAAAATATATTACTTTATCCCAATAATAACCGTTTTGTATGCTTTTTGCTGTTTCAATTCTAAGAAGTACTGTTCCTAATGGGACTTCAGCAAGTATACTATACCAAGTTGCTTTTCCACTTCTCATATTTGCATAACTATTAACATTTGTAAGAACCACATTTTCTGTTACTAAATTATATTCTGTAGTTGGTCTTGCAGAGATTGTTTCTGGCATATTTTCATATACTGGAATTATAAAATTAAAGTTTTGCTCTAAAACTCCTATATTGTTATATGCTTTATATACATTTAGCCCCTCTGAAATATGTGCTGATATGTTTTGCATATATTGATGTGAACCAATGTTAGGTGGTGTTAAATCGAATTTTTCAAAATATAAGGTATCTTGTTCTTTACTAATATAACCAGATGCAATAAAGCTTGCTCCACCTTTTATTGATGCTTCTGGAGATGTCCATCTATTACTTCTTGCATATGTTAATCCGTTTGTAATAATTGTTGTATCTCCATTTCCTGATGCCCCTATATTAAAGTAGTTATAATATCCTGTAAAATTATTATCACCGTTTGAATATGTACCACTAATTAATGCACTTTTCCCAGATCCTTGTTCTTGTACCAGTCTTGATGCTAAATGATATGGACTAACATTGCTTTCAATAGCTGCTTCCATAATTATTTGTGCATAAGATTTTTGTATTGTTAATGTATTTCCTTCTGTATTTATGTAGTCTATAGATGCCCTATCCATAAAAGTACCTTTAAGTATTGCATTTACACCTTCTATATTATGACTTTCTGGACTATATGATAATGCTTCAAAAGAAAATATGTTTTTACTATTTAACCAGTTTCTTGGGTCTAAATAATATGATACTGCTTGTTGTGATGCACCATACCAACCACTACTGCTGTCATATGGGGTAGTACCACATACTGGGCATAACCATTCTGGTGAAGTATTTTGGGTTAAACTTCTCGCATGATTTGCAAATGTTTCTGCATAAAGCACATCATTCCATTCTAACCCCCTATTTTCTATTGTAAAGTTCCAATTAGGATGTGCTGTTTGTAATTCTTTAATAAGTGCTAACATTCCTTTATATTTATTTCCTTCTAAAATACTTAAATCTGTTGTTCTATAATCTACTGCTTGTACCTTATTATTCAAAAATATTGACATTAGAATATAAACCGCAAATACCGCTAATATCATAGTAATTAGCCTTTTATGTGCTTTCATTTTTCCTCCTATAAATGATATATCTTCTTAGATATTTTTAGATATTTATAGTATATAACATCCACATTTTCTAGTCAAGAAAAATGCTGTTTTTTTTTGTGGCAATTTGTAGTAATTTAAGAACTTTTTTACATTATTTTCATATAATATAATGTAGGCAACCTACAAATATTGTAAAGGATTGATTAATATGGAATTTGATAAGGAAATGTGCCCAATAGTAAAGGTAGATGGTTTCTTAGAGAAAGGTAAACAATTCGATTTAGATATTACTATTCCAGAAGATAATAGAAATGTTATCTATGGTGTAATAAAGGATTGTTATAAAGACCCTGTTGAAGATGCTGTTGTAAAACTTATTGAAGTTTGCTTCGAACATGGACATGAGGAAAGAAAACCTGTATCTCATACTTTTACGGATAAAGATGGCGAATTCGTTTTTGGCCCACTTTGCCCTGATAAAAATTATGAAGTACAAATTTGGGTAAATCGCGTAAGACATGTTAAAATTTGCACTGAATGTCACAAACATGGGAAATGCTTAAAAGGTGTAGATTTAGACTGTAAACCTCGTCCACCACATCATGATGAAGGTGGAAAACCTGAAGACAACTGTTGCTGTAAAAAATAACTGAAAGCCCCATAATGGGGCTTTTTTAGTTTTTTTTTACATTTTTCCTTGCATTTTGACATAATCTTAATATATAATATTGCATTGAAGGTGATAATTTTATGTTTGGATATAGAACAGACGGGGAAAAAGTGAAGGATTTGCCGGCATTTTTTAGGCTGATTCCTCACATTATGAAAAAAAGAAGTGATGCTCATGTTTATTATCAAGAAGATATTTCTCTTGAACCACTAGATAATTATATTGATGCAAAAAGTAAAGAAGGTATAAATATTTCATATATGAACATTATATATGCTGCAATTGTTAGGCTTCTTGCAGAAAAACCTCGTTTAAATAGATTTGTTATGAATGGGATAACCTATCAAAGGAACAAAATTTATGTTTCTCTTGCTATAAAAAAATCAATGTCTGAAGATGGCACAGAAACAACAATCAAGCTACCTTTTACAGGTACTGAAAACATATTTGAAGTTAAGGAAAAATTAGATTCTGCAATCGCAGAAAACAAAAGTGATGATGTAGAAAATAGCACTGATAAATTAGCAAAATTTCTTGGTTTTGTTCCTAATTTTCTAATCAAACTTGCTGTAAACCTTTTTATGTTTTTAGATAAACACGGTTTATTACCAAAATCTATAATTAATGCAAGTCCTTTTCATGCAAGTGCTTTTTTAACTAATATGGGTTCACTTGGTATTGATGCTATTTTCCATCATATTTATGATTTTGGTACAGTAGGTATGTTTTTATCTATGGGTAAGAAAAAGAAAAGTTATATATTTGATGATGATTCCTTTAAAGAAGCACGCTGTATTTCACTTGCGTGGGTTGCAGATGAAAGAATTTGTGATGGATACTATTATGCAAATTCTATAAAAAGCTTTAAAAAATATTTAAAAAAACCTGAGCTTTTGGAATTACCGATTTCTGCAAATAATAAAGAGTAATTAGTAAGAAAGGCATTTCGCTTAGACTGTCTTCGAAGAAAGTGCGAAATACATGCCTCTCGCATTCGCTCGGGCAGACTAAGGTTGCCTAACCTTGTTGTATACGGAAAAATCTTATATTAGGTCAAGATAATAGTCGATTTTTCCTATACTATAAAAAAATCCAGATTTTTTAAATCTGGATTTTTTAGTTAATTTTTCTTTCATTTTCTATTATTGTCATTATAATGTTTACTGTTTTTTCTAGGTTGTCATTTTTTATTACATAATCATACATACCAATTTTAGATTCCTCATAGTCAAATCTATTTAATCGTAATTCAATTTCTTTTAAATTAGCTTTGTCTATTCTATGTATTAATCTATTTCTTAGCTCCTCTTTAGGAACCCTTAAAAAGATAGTCACTATTTTTATATCATCTTTTAATAGGTCTATTAAGTTTTTGGTTCCATTCACCTCTATGTCTTTAACAATAGTTTGGCCTTCTTTAATTTTTTGATTTAAGATTTCCTTAGAAGTTCCGTAGTAATGTTCATGATGAACTGAATATTCATAAAATTCATTATTCTTTATTTTTTCTTCAAACTCTTGAGTTGTAATAAAATTATAGACATTCGTTCCTTCTTCACCTGGTCTTGGCTTTCTATCTGTATATGATGGCATTGAAGTTATATTATCCATTCTCTTTAAAAGTTCATTTTTTATGGTATCTTTTCCTGCTCCTGATACTCCAGATAAAAGGACTAACATTCTACAACCTTCCCTTCTGCTATTTCATTTGCAGCAAGTGTAACTGCAGATGTTTCATTAACTTTTGTAAGTGGTATAGCTCCAGCTGCTATTTGTCTTGCTCTTTTTGCTGTCATTATTACTAATTCATATCTGTTATCTACTATTTTTAATAAATCTGTAACTGTTGGTTTTATAATCATTTTTTACATCCCCTTTTTTATTAATTTTCTATTACATCCTTTGTAATATCTTTATCTAATCTTGTTGCTAATGTTTCTGGTTGTAGTGAAGATAAAATTATATGTCCTGAGTCTGTAATTATTACAGCTCTAGTCCTTCTACCGCAAGTTGCATCTATTGCTGATTTATTGTCCTTTGCTTCTTGTATCATTCTTTTTATTGGCGCAGCTTCTGGGCTAACAATAGATACAATTTTATTGGCTACAACAATATTCCCAAATCCTATATTTACTAATTGCATAAATGCTCATCTCCTTTATTCAATATTTTGAATTTGTTCTCTAATATTTTCTATTTCGGTTTTTAAATCTACTACTAAATTAGTTATTTCCAAACTATTTGCTTTAGACCCTATTGTATTTGTTTCTCGATTCATTTCTTGAACTAGGAAGTCTAGCTTTTTACCAATAGGACCTGATGTTTCTAATAAATTTGTAAATTGTAATATGTGACTTCTTAATCTTGTGATTTCTTCTTCTATTGAACATTTATCTGAATAAATTACAATTTCTTGTGCAAGTCTTGTTTCATCTACTACACTAGTTTTTAATATATCATTTATTCTTTTTTCTAATTTTACTACATATTCTTCTACAAGTCCAGTAGAAATACTATTTATTTTGTCTATTTTTTTAGAAATTATGTTTATTCTATTTTGTAAATCTTCTTTAATCTTTAATCCTTCTGTTTCTCTCATTGCTATAAAAGAATCTATGGCATTTTTTGTACAAACAGTTAATTCAGATAAAATCAATTCTTCATCATCATTTTCTAAGCTAATATTTAGTACTTCAGGTAATCTTATAACTTCTGTTACATTAATATTATCTATAATTTCTCCTTCTTTTGCTAATTGTTTTAGTTCTTTTATGTACATTTTTGCAAGCTCTGTATTTATTTTTATGTCTTTTCCCTTCTCGCTATTATTTATAAAGGTTATAAATACATCGATTTTCCCTCTTGATATTGCAGTTGTAATTTGTTTCTTTATTTTTTCTTCTAATGAACTTAAATTTCTTGGCATTTTTATAGATATATCGCTATATCTGTTATTTACTGATTTTATTTCTACAGTATATTCTCTTTCCTCATTTTCATATTTGCTTCTGCCAAAGCCTGTCATGCTTTTAATCATTTGCTTGCTCCTTTCTAGGTCTTCCTCTTTTTCGTTTTACTTCTTCTACTTTTTCTTGAGGCTTATTCTCTTTTGTTTCTTTCTTTACAGCTTTTGTCGTATTTGATTTTTTGTTGCTTTCAGTTTTTGTCTTTTTAGTATTAGCAGTTTTTGCTGTAGTTCTTTTCTTTTCTGTTGTTTCTGTTTTTTCTTTGTTTGATTTTGATGATTGTTTTTTCTTTAAAGGTTTTATTTCTTTTTTTGGTTCTTTTGAATTTTCTTTTTTATTTGCTCTCTTTGTCTTTGTTTCTTCAGCTTTCTTATCTTTACTTTCTTTTTTTACAATTTCTGATATATCACTTACAGTTTTTCTATAATTTCTTTTTATTTTAGCAGATAATACTATCGTTTTTATAATGTAATATACTCCATAGTATACTCCTGCCAGTTGTAAAAATGTATACTGCATTTTTAGGAATCCATATTGTGCAAATAATGTAATTATAGCAAGTATCAAAACTTCTATTCCACTAATTGTAAGCTTTCCGCTATCACATTTATATGCTTTTTCAAAAATAAATATAGATAAAAACAAAATTATCATACTTGCTGTTTTATAAATGGTAATTGAAAACATTTGCTTTTTTATAAGTGGCAATAGCATTAAGACTATTAAATATGTCATTATACTTATTGCATTTATTAAATTATCAAGTGCTATTCTAGTTATTTTTTGCTTTTCCTCTTCTGGCAGTTTTTCTTGTTTTGCTATTTTATCTAATTCAACAAATTCATCTTTCTTCAATTAAATATCTCCTAACTCATACATCAGTATGCTAGAAATCATTATTGGTGCGGTTTCTGTTCTTAAAATTCTTTTTCCTAATGATATGCTTTTTGCACCATGGCTTACTAATTCTTCATATTCTATTTCATCGATTCCGCCTTCTGGACCTATTATAACTCCTAAATTCAAGTTATCTTTTTTTAAGTCTTTAAGTTTTTTTATTTCTTCTCTTAAATTATTAATTTGTTCATTTTCATATGCAATTAATACTATATCATATTTTTCTATTAAATTACAAACATTATTTATATTTATTACATTATTAATTTTAGTTATGGCATCTCTACCACTCTGTTCTGAAGCCATCTGAGCAATTTTTCGCCATCTTTCTATTTTTTTTACTTTATCTTTTTCATCTAATTTAACAACAGACCTTTTCATTACAACAGGAGTAATTTCTTTTACTCCTAGCTCTGTACATTTTTGTATGATTAATTCCATTTTTTCTGCTTTTGGCAGTCCTTGAAATATATTAATATTTAAATTTGATTCTTTGCTAATTTCTTGCTTATCTATAATTTTACAAATTACTTGTTCATCTTCAAAAGCTACAATTTCAGAATTATATGTTTTTTCTTCTTTAATATTGCACACTTCTATCATATCTTTTGGCTTTAATCTTAATACATTTTTTATATGATTCACATCTTGCCCTGTTATATATATTTTATTATCATTTATTTGAATTTCATCTACAAAAAACTTTGGCATAACATTCTCCTTACATGACCATTTTACTAGACTTTTGTGATTTTTACAAGAACAAAATTAAACTTAAAGACAAAAGGACACGTTAAGACACGGGGACGGGGTTTTTGTCTAGCGGTTTTCCGACACTTTCTTTAATAAATAGTGTAAAAAAATAAATAATGAATAATTAAAATGTGCTTTAAAGCAACTACTAATAACTATTCATCATTTATTTTTTACTCTTAATTATTAATTGCGACAGAAACTGCCGCACATTTTGGCTGGGGTGGGAGGATTCGAACCGCCGAAATGCTAGAGTCAAAGTCTAGTGCCTTACCGCTTGGCTACACCCCAATATTTTATTTTTTTACGTGGGGTGGAAGATGGGACTCGAACCCACGGCCTCTGGTGCCACAAACCAGCGCTCTAACCAACTGAGCTACATCCACCATGACACGTGCATATTCTATTTTAAATAAATTTTTTCAATTTGTCAACCATTTATTCATTTTTTATAGTAATTTTTTTATTTTTACCTAATATATATTTTCTAGGAGGTAATTTATGAAAATTTTTACGGGTATTTCTAATATACAGGGCACTTTAAAAAAACCTAATTTTTATTTTGAAGATGAAGATGCTAAAACTCTTTTTTGTAATGCTTTTAACATCTTTTATAACAACTATCAAGAAAATGTATTTACTTTAAAAGTTGATGGTTATCTTTATTCTATTGTTTTTTTAGGCAATATTTATAACTTAAAGTCTCTTATCTCTCACTCTAATTTTGAATGTTCTACTAATTCCAATGAAGAGTTTGTACTTAAAAGCTATATTTATAACAATCTTTTTTATTTGAATGATTTTAATGGTTGCTTTTCTTTTGCCATTTGGAATGATAGAAAAAAAGAATTGTTTATTGCTAGAGACCATTTAGGAGTAAAGCCTTTCTATTATACTGATATTGATGGCACTTTATATTTTTCTTCTTCATTGGATCAACTTCTTTCTTTTAAAGAAATTGATGTTTCTATTGATAGCACTGGAGTTTTAGAGTTGTTTGGATTGGGCCCTGCTCATACTCCTGGAACTTGTTTGTTTAAAAATATCTATGAATTAAAGCCTGCTCATTATGCTATTTTTAATGATAGTGGCCTACATGTTCGTAGGTTTTGGGGCCTTGAAAGTAAAAAACATATAGATGATTTTGAAACCACTTGTAATACTATTTCTTATTTGTTAGAAAGTTCAATTTATAATGAGCTACCTAGGGATAACAACTTTTGCACTATGCTTTCTGGTGGTTTAGACTCTAGCATTATAACTGCGTATGCAAGCAAGTTTTGTGAAGGATGTAGCTTAGATATTGTAAAAACAATTTCAGTAGACTATGTAGATAATGATAAAAATTTTGTTAAAAGTGACTTTCAACCAAATTCTGATAAATATTATATTAATTTAATGCAAGAAAAATTTAAAACAAACCATCAAACTATTTTTATTGATACTCCTGAACTTGCAAATAGTTTAGAAGAAGCTATGATAGCTAGAGCTCTTCCTGGCATGGCAGATATCGATTCTTCCCTACTTCTTTTTTGCAAAGAAATTAAAAAGCATTGTGATGTTGCCATTTCCGGCGAATGCTCAGATGAAGTTTTTGCAGGATATCCATGGTTTTTTAGAGAAGATTGCTTAAATAGTGATACTTTTCCTTGGTCTCTTGCGCTAAATGAAAGGCAAAATATATTAAATAAATCTATATCAGAAAAAATAAGTATAAAAGATTATGTAGATTTTAGATATAATGAAGATTTAGAAAGTATATCTTTTGATAAAAATGATTCTATCGATACTGTTATTAGGAAAAAAATTAATTATATTACTTATAATTGGTTTATGCAAACATTATTAGACAGAGCTGAAAGAATGGCTAACTATACTGATTTAGAAGTTAGAGTTCCTTTTTGTGATTATAAATTAGTAGAATATTTGTGGAATATTCCTTGGGAAACTAAGGCCTATGAAGGTAGAGAAAAAGGACTTTTACGATATATTGTTAAAGATTTATTACCAGAAGAAATAGTATTTAGAAAGAAAAGTCCATACCCTAAAACTCACAATCCAACATATTTGAATTGTGTAAAAAAGATTCTTTTAGAAATATTAGAAAATCCTAATTCACCTATATTAAATTTTATTGATAAAGATGTAGTGTTAGAAATAGTAAATACTGACGGGAAGTCGTTTACAAGACCTTGGTTTGGTCAATTGATGACAGGGCCACAACTTATGGCATATCTTATACAAGTAAATATGTGGCTAAAAAAATATTCTCCAAAATTTAGAATTTAAAAAATTGCAAGTAGTAAAAACTACTTGCAATTTTTTAAATTGGATTTACATGAATTACTGTTAAATATATTTCCTCTAATTTATCTATTTCTTTTTCTATTTTATTTGCAATTTCATGGCTTTCGAATGTAGATAAATTCCCATCTACATATATTGTAAATGAAATCTGATATCTATACCCTACAGGTGTTGAATTAAAATGTTCTATTTTCTTCACTGCTTCGAATGTATTTACAATATCTATTACTTTTTGTTTATAACTATCATCAATAGAAGTATCCATTAAAACATTATAGCTTTCTATAAAAATCTTTATTCCTGCTGCTGCTATCCATGCAGAAATTCCTATACCTACTATCCCATCTACCCAATTCATTCCCTTTAAGCTTGCAAATGCTGCAATAAGGTTTAGTGTTGTTAGTATGCAATCATTTTTATGGTCTTGTGCATTAGCTTCTATAAGTAAATTTTTATGTTGTTTTGCTATTTTATGTGCATAAACATACATCAATACTTTCGTTAGAATTGTAGTTAAACACACTACTACTAACCACCACGAAAATATATAAGTGCTTCCAAATATTAATGATTGGGTAGAATTTATCAATAATTTTATTGACACAACTATTATTGATATACTTATAAACATAGAAAATAAGTATTCTGCTTTTCCATGTCCTAGATTATGATCATCGTCTTTAGGTTTTTCAGCAATTTTGTTGCCAATAAAAGTCATAGTAGATGAAAATATATCTCCTGCACTATTTACCGCATCTGCCATCATTGCTTGGCTATTTGTTATAGCTCCTACTATAGATTTTATTATTAATAGAAAGATGTTTCCAGCTAAACCCACTATGCTAACTTTTTTTGTTTTTTCAAATCTTTCCACAGTTCTCACCTCTATTTCTATTATATGTATATGATATTACTTATTTTATTGAAAATCAACTATTAAATAGTATTTTCTTTAAATGCGCTCCATCTTGCGGGATGTAGGACTATTAATTATTTTTTATTATATTTTGTTGATTTTTAAAACCTAATAATATAAAATAATAGTAAATTTTATATTATTAGGTGATATTTTTGGGTAAAAAAACTGTAATAAAAATAGAAAAAAGAAATAGAAAAAGATTAATTATTTCAGCAATAATAAGTAGTTGCATACTTTTTGCTTTAATTGTCCGTATTGGATATTTACAATTTGTTAAAGGTAGTTGGTTAAAATCTCAAGCAAGTTCAAATCAGACTTCAAGCAAAACCATATATGCTGAAAGAGGTACAATCTTTGATACAAATGGCGCAGTTTTAGCAATTAGTGCTGTTTTTGATTCGGTTTCTATAAATCCTTCTCTAATCCAATATACTAATAAGACAGAAGTTAATAAAGAGTTTCTTGCACATTCTTTTTCTAGTATATTAGATCTTGACTATGATGAAACTTTAGCAAAAATAAATGAAAATACAACGTATGTAACTCTTGCTTCTAAAGTAGAAACAGATAAAATAACTGCTTTAAAAAATTGGATGTCAGAAAACAAAATATATGCCGGCATAAAAATTGAATCTAAAACTCAAAGGAATTATCCTTACAATAATATTGCCTCAAATCTTATAGGCTTTACTGGTACTGATAATACAGGGCTTTGGGGATTAGAAAATTCTCTAAATTCTACTCTAGCAGGCACTAATGGGAAGCTTGTTACTTTAGTCGATTCTGTGAAAGGAGAAATCCCTAATCAAGAAAGAACATATATAGAAGCAAAAAACGGAAATAATATATATCTTACAATTGATATAAAAATTCAATCTATTACTGAAAAATATCTTGCACAAGCTGTTGATGATAATAATGCAGATAGTGGCGTGGCAATTATTATGCAACCTTCATCTGGAGATATTCTTGCTATGGCAAGTTACCCTAACTATAATTTAAATGACCCTTTTACTCCTACGAATTCTAAATTATTAGATAATTGGGAAAATCTTACATCTGAAGAAAAAACCAATAGAAGATATTCAATGTGGAATAATATTGCAGTTCAATCTACTTATGAACCTGGTTCTACATTCAAAATAATAACTGCTGCAGCTGCTCTTGAAGAAGGACTTATTACCACAGACCATGTTGGAGACTTTGTTTGCAATGGCTATGAAATTATAGATGGAGAGGTTAAAATTCGTTGTTGGAGAGCAAATCCACATGGTGAACAATCATTAAGAAACGCTTTAGCAAATTCATGTAACCCTGCCTTTATGCAACTAGGTCAAAAAATAGGTGCTAAAACTTTATATGAATATTATGAGGCATTTGGCTTATTCAACAAGACTAATTCTGACTTTTATGGTGAACAAAATAGTATTTTCTTTAATTTAAATGATGTTCATAATGTCGAGCTTGCAACAATTTCATTTGGTCAGCGTTTTAATATTACACCTATGCAATTAGTTACTGCAGTTTCTTGTATTGCTAATGAAGGAATTTTAGTAGAACCACATATAGTAAAACGCATTCAAGATCCTGATACTAATTCTACTACTGAAATTGAAAAAAAAGAAATAAGACAAGTAATTTCGAAAAAAACCTCTGAATCTTTAATTAGTATGTTAGAAAGTGTTGTAACTGATGGTACTGGTAAATATGCTAAAGTAAGTGGTTATACAGTGGGTGGAAAATCTGGAACTTCAGAGCCATCCGCTAGCTCAAAAGATTCTGGTTATGTTGCATCATTTATTGCAGTAGCCCCTTCTACTAATCCTGAAGTTGTAATTTTAGTTGCATTATTTAATCCAAAAGCTGGAGCTAATGAAGGTGGTGCAATTTCTGCCCCTGTAGTTTCTCAAATTCTTTCTGAAGTTTTACCACACATGGGAATTGCACCAGATAATATAAATACAAGCAATAGCAATGATTTTTACGCAACAACTACATTACCCGATTTAACAAATAAATCATTACAAGATGCAAAAACTTTACTAAAAAATTTAGGATTTACTGTACATTTAAACGGTGTAGAAGATTTATCGGCACTTGTAACTAGTCAAAATCCAAAGCCTGGAGTTTTGTTATTAAAAAATGCTGATGTATATTTATATAGTAATACCTCACGGTGAAAAAACATATGTGAAAGTTCCAAGTTTTAAGGGTATGACAGCAGCAGAAGCAATCAACTCTGCAAAATCAAAAAATTTAAATCTGCAGTTAGAAGGTTCAGGAATAGTAATTAGCCAAGACACTGCATCCGGTTCAGAGATAGAAGTAGGCAGTCTCATTACATTAACACTAAAAGAAGAACTAGATGGCGGACATTAAAATACAAAGGGACACGTCCCCCTGTCTGAACGTGTCCCTTTGTATTTTTTTATTTTTTCTATTGACTTTTTTAGTTTGAATAGTATTATTGTATTATGCAAGTAATACAATTTTTTTATTAACTATTCACTGCAAGCTGATAAGTCGCACTTATGGAGCGATTACGAAACAGGTATGCGAAAAATAAACATACTTTGTTTCAAGTTCTCTTATATAATTCGATTTATTGTATTTACTTTAACATAAAATTTGTATTCTAGCAATAGGAAAATAAAAAATATATGAATTATTACTAATTTTTAATTGTACAAAATAATTAATTTTTCAAAAAGCTTTTTTTTTATAATAATATGATATAATATGTGCAAGAGTAATAATAATTTCTGTTAAAGCTGAGAGGTGTTATAATGAATATTTTAGGATATGTATTAACGGTATTTAATTATTTGTTTTATTGTATAAGTAGATTTAAAAAAGAAAAACATCAAATATTATATATAGATATTATTTCAAAATTATTTGTAATTGCTTCTCTTTGGGTGTTTAATTCAATGTCTGGTGTATATATGGTGTCTATACAATTATTGCTATTATTTGTAGTATACTATAAAACAAAGAAAAATAAAAAATGGAATATAGGTTTTATTTTATCAATGATAGCTCTTTTGACAATAGCTTTATTACAATATGAAGGTATTTCTACGATTTTAATGCTATTATCATCAATTTGTATTATTATAGGAAATTGGTATTTAAAACCACAACATATGAGATTAATAGGCATTGTTGCTAGTTGTTTTTATCTAGCATATTGTATAACTATAAAAAATTATGTAGGTGTATTGGAAATATTTGTGATTATTAGCAATATTTCAGCTTATAAAATGTATTTAAAAGATAAAAAATATAATTGATAAATTTTTAGGAGGCAAAATGAAAGGAATTATTTTTGATTTTAATGGGACATTGTTTTGGGATTCTGAAATACAAGAAAATGCATGGAAAACATTTGGAACAAAATTATCAGGACGAAATATAACAGATGAAGAATTTAATACATATTTTCACGGAAGAACTAATAAAGATACCTTGGAATACCTTACAGAAAGAGTACTCACAGATAAAGAAGTAAACGAGCTTGCTCAACAAAAAGAAAGTATATATCGAGATTTGTGTAAAAGTGATTTAAATAAATTTAAACTTGCACCAGGAGTTGAAAGATATTTAGATTATTTGAAAGAAAACAATATACCTTTTACTATTGCTACAGCTTCAGAAATAAATAATGTTAATTTTTTTATTAAAGAATTTCAATTAGATAAATGGTTTGATATAATTAAAATTGTTTATGATGATGGAACATTTAGAGGGAAACCAGAGCCAGACATTTATTTAAAAGCATCAGAAGCATTAAATATACAACCAGATAATTGTATTGTTTTTGAAGATGCATTATCTGGAGTTCAATCAGCCCAGAGAGCTGGAGTTAAGGAAATAATTGCTGTTGTTCCAGAGGGAAGAAAGAATATATTTGAAAATCAACCAAATTTAAAAATTATAAGCGCATTTGATGATATAAGATTATATGATGTAGAAAAATATAAATAAAAGAGGAGTGAGACTCAAATGGATATTAATAATCTAGATAGAGAACATATATTTACTGAAATAAGGAAAAGGATAGATAGCAGAAATGATGGAAAAGTTAAAGTAATAAGCATTGTTGGTGGTGCAGGAAGTGGAAAGACAATATTTGCACACGAATTAATAATGTTTTTAGGTAATGCATGTACATTGGGTACAGATGATTATGTAATTGGTGATAGAGAATACAGAAGAAAATATTTAGAAGGAGGAAATCCTTTAAAAAAATATAATTCAAAAGCTCTTAATGACAACATTTCAACAATTAAATCTCTTGGAAATGGCGAATATTGTTTTGTCCCAACATATGATGATGTGACAGGAGAAGCTGTTGATGCTAAAGAATACCATAAGAAGATTTCTAAAGTGAAATATATAATTGTTGAAGGTGATTTTGATTTTGTTGAAAATCCAGATTTATTAATTTATTTTGATGTTGATGACGAAATTAGATTAGATAATAGAATACAAAGAGATTTAGCAAAACGGAAGAGAAGTTGATGAAAAGTCTATAAGAGAAAGTTTTAATCTACGTCAAAATTTGCAACATAAACCTTATACTGAACCTGTAAGGATGAAGGCAGATTTGATAATTACTGTAAAAAAGAAAGAAAAAGATGATAACAATGACATGTACACATATAGTATTATTCAAAATGAGAGGACAGAAAAGGATAGTCAACAACTTGAAATATAAAAAATACCTCAAATTAATAAAAAATCATTTTTTTATACTTTTTTGAATAAAAATGGAACAAACTAAAGCCGAATCTGTATGGAACCTAAAAGTGTTGAACATTATAAATTAGTCTACTAAAAAGGAGTGTTCCCTGTATTAAACAAGGAACATTCCTTTTTAGTATAAATCATTTTTACTTTTTAGTTGTTTAATCTTTTCTTTTTCTAGTTGTTTTAAGCTTTTTTTAGGTGTAGGCAAATCTTCTGGCATAGTTCCACCCGCTTCTTTAATTGCTTTTCTAACTATTTTTCCAATTTTATTATGAGTATCACAAGCCTTCTTTTCAGTATCTACATTATCTCTTTTTAATCTTTGCTCTGTTTGTGAAATTCTAAATAAATTAGCAATAAGTTCATCACTACCCATATTATCTAAAATATCTTCTCTATATCTTAGTCCTTTTCTTTTTGCTATATCATCAGCTGTTTCGCCATTATATAAACCTTTATAACCTGCATTATGAAATTTATCAAAATTTTTAACACCAGCTTTTTTGGCAGTCTGATTTAAGGAATAATTACCTTTACGTGTTAAATTTCTTTGATAAAATCTTTTTTCATCTTCTGTTAGCATACTGTATTCTTTTTCAGTAATTTCTTGCTTTCTTGTTTGAACTGCAAAATATGTTTGTGCAAGTGCAATAACTTTTTTTCTACTATCTCCATTTTGTGCTATTAAGTAACAAGCATAACGAGTTAATTTATAGTCTTTAATTTCAATTTCAGCATTATTAGCACGTTTTGACAACTTCCTGACGTCAGGAAAATGTTCAAACACACTAATACCACTATTTTTGCAAGCATCTTTAGCTTTATTGATTACTTTTTCAAAATTTTCCCATTTATTGTATTCTAAAATTTTCATAAGTTCTCTAGCATACCAATATTCTCCTAAATCCATATAACTAATATCTAATTCTTTTTTCAATGTACTCAA
>SAMEA3663246__coassemble_172_pt1 | contig 23896 bp, 29 predicted proteins | sample SAMEA3663246__metabat2_low_PE_010 | metagenome-assembled genome bin SAMEA3663246 (sample SAMEA3663246) | pig gut metagenome | biome: pig gut; feature: pig-associated habitat; material: faeces | place: China | collected 2013
TGAAGAGCTTAAGTCTCAGTCTATTGTATATAGGCTACAATTAATTATTAATAGTTTCTATAAATATTTTTTAACTAACAAATCTGCTATTATAGAAGGTTTTCTTCCTTTTCGCTTAAGTGAATATATTAATTTTTTAAATTCTATTGTTGATAGTTCTGTAAATAAATTTATAATTGATAATGAATATTTAGAATTTATAAATATTCTTAAATCATATATAAAAGATAAGCCAATTGGAGCTAACTTATTACATCTAATATATACTAAAAATTCATCTACTATTTTAGATGAAGACGAAAACATAATTGAGCCAGAAATTGAAATTTTTAACAATAAATATATATCTGATATAACTTTTTCTTCAAATGATTACGCTCTAAATACCTTACTTACTATCGTCCCTAAAAAGCTTATGATTCATACTACTGACACAGATGATGAATTCATTCATACATTACAATTGATTTTTGAAAATCGAGTAACAATTTGCAACTAATATTTATTGACACTTACAGCTACTTATAATATAATTTTTTAGAGGAGTTATTTTATGAGTAGTTTTGCTTTAAAAATATTAGCATGTATATCAATGCTTTTTGACCACACAGGTTATTTAATTTTTAACGGTTCTAGTTTTTTTAATTATATCGGAAGACTAGCTTTCCCTATTTTTGCTTTTCAAATAGCAGAAGGTTATACCCATACTAAAGACTTAAAAAAATATGTTTTTAGGCTTTTTTTGTGTGCCATAATTTCTCAAATTCCTTTTATGTTTTTTACAAAATTAATTTTTAATAAAATCATTATAAACGTGCTATTCACCTTGCTCTTTGGGCTTTTTTCAATCATTATATATGATAAATATAACAAATATTTAGGTGTGCTTTTTGCTATTATTTTTGCTTATTTTGCAAAAGTATTTTCTTTTGATTATGGGATTTATGGAATTCTTGTGATTTTGCTTTTTTATGTTTTCAAAGGTAAACCTTTATTTATGGCAATAGCTTTTATTGTAGCTACCTATTTGAAATATGTTTTTAGTATTATTCCATTTGGTTTTAATACACTTTTTTATGTTTTTACTTCGTTTAACAGTATTTCTATTGATTTTCTTGCTACTTCCATTACTATTATTCCTATTTTGCTTTACAACAGTAAAAAAGGAAAAGATATAAAATACTTTTTATATCTTTTCTATCCTTTACATTTATTAATTATTTCGGTCATTTATTATATTGTTTATTAATACATTCCTGACATTCCTTCTGGCATTCCTCCGTGTTGTTCACCACAACCGCATCCACAGTTTTTTTCCTTTTTTTCTGTTACAACACTTTCTGTTGTAAGTATCATTGATGCAATACTTGCTGCATTTTGTAATGCTGAACGAGTTACCTTTGTAGGATCTACAATTCCTGCTTTTTTCATATCTACATATTCTTCTTTAGCTGCATTGAATCCTATTCCTGGTGCACTTGATTTTACTTTTTCTAATATAACTGCTCCTTCTAATCCTGCATTTGTAGCTATTTGTTTAACTGGTGCTTCTAATGCTTTTAGAACTATTTTTGCTCCAAGTTTTTCATCTTCTTTTAGATTAGCTATTTCTTTTTCAAGTTTTGGCATAATATTGATTAAAGCTGTACCTCCACCTGCAACAATACCTTCTTCAACAGCAGCCTTAGTTGCAGATAATGCATCTTCTATTCTTAGTTTCTTTTCCTTCATTTCTACTTCAGTTGCTGCACCGACTTCAATTACTGCTACTCCTCCTGCAATCTTTGCTAAACGCTCTTGTAATTTTTCTTTATCGTATTCACTTTTTGTTTCTTCAATATTTGCTTTTATTTGTTTTACTCTTGCTGCAATTTCTTCTTTGTTTCCTGCACCATTTACTATAATAGTATTTTCTTTTTGTACCTTTACTTGCTTTGCTCTTCCTAATTGTTCTATTGTAGTATCTTTTAATTCTAATCCTAAATCAGAGGTTATAACTTCTCCTCCTGTGAGTATTGCAATATCTTCAAGCATAGCTTTTCTTGCATCTCCAAATCCTGGAGCCTTAACTGCAACTACATTTAGCACTCCTCTTAATTTATTTAATACAAGTGTTGATAGAGCTTCTCCTTCTATGTCGTCTGCAATTATTACTAATTTTCCACTAGCTTGCATTATTCCTTCTAGTAATGGTAATATTTCTTGAATGTTTCCTATTTTTTTATCTGTTATTAAGATATATGGATTTTCCATTACAGATTCCATTTTTTCTGTATCTGTTGCAAAATATGGAGAAATGTAACCTTTATCAAATTGCATACCCTCTACAACATTTAAACCTGTTGTAGCTGTCTTTGATTCTTCAATTGTGATGACTCCATCTTTTGAAACCTTTTCCATTGCATCTGCAATTAAGTTTCCAATTTCTTGATTGTTTGCAGAAATACTTGCAACTCTTGCAATATCTTCTTTGCCTTGAATATCAGAACTAATATTTTTTAATTCTTCAATTGAAATTTCTACAGCTTTATCTATTCCTCTTTTTATAGCCATTGGGTCTCCACCTGCTGCAACATTTTTTACTCCTTCTTTAATAATTTCTTGTGCCAATAGTGTTGCTGTTGTTGTACCATCTCCTGCAACATCATTTGTTTTTATTGCAACTTCTTTTACAAGTCTTGCTCCAATATTTTCATAGGGGTCTTCTAATTCTATTTCTTTTGCAATTGTAACACCATCATTTGTAATAAGTGGTGCTCCAAAGCTTTTATCTAAAACTACGTTTCTTCCTTTTGGTCCTAATGTTGTTTTAACTGTATCTGCTAGAGAGTTTACTCCATCTAGCATCTTTTTTCTGGCTTCTTCGCCAAATTTAATTTCCTTTGACATATATATCTCTCCTTTAAATTATTATTCAACTATTGCAAGTACATCATCTTGTTTTATTATTATGTATTCCTCATTATCATATTTTACTTCAGTTCCGGCGTATTTGCTAACTATAACTCTATCGCCTTTTTTTATATACATTCTCACTTCTTTTCCTTCTATATTTTGAGTTCCTGGACCTACCTCAATTACTTCTGCTATTTCAGGCTTTTCTTTTGCGCCATTTGATAATATGATTCCACTCTTGGTTGTTTCTTCTCCTTTCTCCATTTTAATTAGAATTCTGTCTGCTACTGGTTTAATCATATTTAATCACTCCTCTCTAAAAATTATTAGCAGTCGTTTTGTTCGACTGCTAATAATGTATACCCATTTTTATTTTTTGTCAATACTTTTTTCATTATTTTTTTCTATTAATTCCAATTAACCCACCAATCGCCCCAGCCACAATGCTTAGAGAGCTCATTAAAATTGCGTATCCGCTAATAGAAAAATTTCCGAGTTATTATACTTGATATTAAATATAAAAACAGTATGTAAATTAAACCAACTAATCCACCATTTTTTATTCCATTTTTGTTTATTTTATATACACTTATCTGACTTCCTATTAGTATACTAATTACTGTAATGATTATTACTACAATTGGCATTGTGTGTTCATTAACTCTAGTATATGCAAGTATTGCTGAAAAATTAAATAATAAGATTATTGATATAAGCATTGAAATAACAGTTCCTATAAGTATATTCTTTATTGTACTATTTTCTTTGCTATTACTATTTGCTGTTTTTAGCATTTGTCTCCTCCTTATATTTTCTTGTATTGTTATACTATTTTATTCAATATATTATTAAAATATTACTGTTTTTTTGTTTTACATAATTTGATTTTTTCGTTTTGATATGTTATAATTTATTTGCTTATATTTCAAGCAAATTTTATTTTTAGGAGGATTAAAAAATGGAAAATCGGGTCGAAAAATATTTCGTCATTTTCTATTACCCAGACCCTTGTGGGTTTGAACTGCAGAGCGTTTATGAGCTTGAAGAAGGAAAGAAGTTTCCTAAAGCTCTTCTTGACGAAATAAGCTCGATGAAGGCGTATGCTTATCAGTTTTTCAAAGGATTCAGAGACGAGCAGAATGTTGTAAACTTTATCCCTTCTTCTGCAGAAGGAAAAACCTATGTTGGTACGTTCTACTCTGTAGAACAGATTAAATCTAACCCTAACTATTTTAAAGTTTCGATGAGGTTCAAAAAGCATATCAAAGAAGCTATAAAAAATGGTGCTATAGGATTTGTTCTTACAAAAGAACATGTACTCATTCCTATAGTTTCGGGGGAAGAAGTAATCGACGAACTTCCCTCTTAACACAAAAAAGTCTGAAAGTATTTTTACTTTCAGACTTTTTTTCTAAATAATGATACTATTTTAATTTATTAATTCTCTCTTCAATAGTTTTTATCATTTCATTAAACTTTACTTGCTTTTCTTTTTCTTCTTCTACTTTTGCTGTTGGAGCTTTTTCGATAAACCCTGGATTATTAAGCATTTTGTCAGTTTTTTCTTTTTCTATTAGCACCTTTTCTTTTTCTTTTTCGAGCCTTGCAATTTCTTCTTGTATATCAACTAAATCTTCAAAAGGTATAAACAACTCTAAGTTAGAAGTAATAATATTTACCGCATTTTGTGTAATATTATCCTTATTTTCTTTTATTTCAATATTATCCGCAAATCCCAGTTTCTTTAAAAATTCTGATGATTCTTTTATCACTTCACTATATTTTGTAGTTACAAATATTAGTTTCGCTTTTTTTGATGGATGAACATTCATTTTTGCTCTTACATTTCTTATTCCTGTAATTACTTCTTTGAATTCTTCTATAGCCTCTTCCTCAGATTTAAATTCTAATTCTTTAGAATATGTAGGATAGTTTGCTATCATAATACTTTCATCTACATTATATAATTCCGAATAGATTTTTTCTGTTTCAAATGGCATAAACGGATGTAGTAATTTAAGTGATTCTCCTAATACTTTGTTTAACACATATTGTGCCACTATTTTTGTTTTATTTTCTTTATCATACAATCTCGTTTTTACAATTTCAATATACCAATCACAAAACTCATTCCAAATAAATGAATAAATCTTATCTAGTGCAACTCCTAAATCATAATTGTCCATATTTTGCTTTATGTCTGGAATTAGACTATTTAATTTAGAAATAATCCATTTATCTTCAACTGTAAAATTATTTACTACTTGTTCTATAGGTTTTTTCAAATAGTTTACATCTGCATCTTCTAAATTCATTAAAACAAATTTTGCTGCATTCCAAATTTTATTTGCAAAATTTCCACCAGCTTCAAGTTTTTCTTCGTTGAATCTCATGTCGTTTCCTGCTGTTGTTCCAGATATTAATGAAAATCTTAAAACATCTGCACCATATTTTTCTATTATTTCTAATGGGTCAATTCCATTTCCTAATGATTTAGACATTTTTCTGCCTTGGCTATCTCTTATAATTCCATGTATAAATACATCTTTAAATGGAACTTTCCCTGTTTGTTCTAAGCTAGAAAACATCATTCTGACTACCCAGAAAAATATTATATCATATCCCGTCACTAACGTGTTTGTTGGGAAAAACGTTTTAAAATCATCTGTTTCTTCGGGCCATCCAAGTGTTGAAAATGGCCATAAAGCTGAACTAAACCAAGTATCTAAAGTATCTTCATCTTGAACAATATTTGTTTTTCTACATTTAGAACATTTTTCTGGTTTTTCTAATTCTACCATTATATGATTACAATCTTTGCAATAATACGCTGGTATTTGATGTCCCCACCAAATTTGGCGAGATATACACCAATCTTGAATATTATTTAACCAGTTAAAATATGTTGTTTCAAATTTCTTAGGTACAAATCTTGTTTTTCCACTTTTCACTGCTTCAATTGCAGGCTCTGCAAGTTCTTTCATTGCAACAAACCATTGACTAGATATTTTTGGCTCTACTGTTGTTTTGCATCTATCATGTTTTGCTACATTATGTATATATTTTTCTGTTTTTACCAATGCCCCTAGTTTTTCTAACTTTTCTACTATTACTTTTCTCGCTTCGTATATATCCATACCTTCTAGTTCTGGCAATAAGTTATTCATTCTAAAATCTTCAGTAAATACTTCTACAATTTCCAAATTATGTCTTATACCGGCTTGATAATCATTTGGGTCATGTGCTGGTGTGATTTTCACACAGCCTGTACCAAAATCTTTTTCAACAAAGGTATCTGCAATTATTGGAATTTCTTTATTCATAATAGGTAATATACATTTTTTCCCTACTATATCTTTATATCTGTCATCCTCTGGATTTACTGCAACAGCTGTATCTCCAAGCATTGTTTCTGGCCTTGTTGTAGCTACTGTTAAGAATTTATCTTCTCCTACTATTTTATATTTAATATGCCATAAAAATGTTGGCTCTTCTTCATATTCTACCTCTGCATCAGAAATAGATGTGTTACAACAAGGACACCAATTTATAATTCTTTTCCCCTTATAAATTAATCCTTTATCATACAACTTTTTAAACACTATATGTACAGCATTTGAAAGTCCTTTATCTAAAGTAAATCTTGAACGGTCCCAATCTGCTGAGCAACCTAATCTTTTTTGTTGTTTTACAATAGTTCCACCATATTCTGCTGTCCATTCCCAAGCTCTTTTTAAGAATTTTTCTCTTCCTAAATCCCTTTTCTCTATTCCTTCTTCTCTTAGTTTTTCTACAAGTTTTACTTCTGTAGAAATTGCAGAGTGGTCTGTTCCTGGAAGCCATAGAGTATTAAAGCCTTGCATTCTTTTATATCTTATTAATATATCTTGAAGAGTTCCATCTAAAGCATGTCCCATATGTAATTTACCTGTGACATTTGGTGGTGGCATCATTATACAATATGGAGTTTTAGTTTTATCACCACTTGGTTTAAAATATCCTTTTTTCTCCCATTCTGCATAAATTTCTTCTTCGAATTCATTTGGATTATATTTCCCTTCTAAATTACTCACAATTAATACCCCCTTTATACAAATATAGGCGGACAGAACCCTGTTCGCCCTTACAATATTTATTATCTTCTATGCTATTACATCTCCGTTTTAGTTTTTTTTCTTCATTAATAACATTCTTTTTCTGTTTTGCTGTTTTTGTTTCCTCTGTAGAATATATTAAAGTTGGTGGTGCCATACCTAAAACAGCTTCTTTTGTAATAATACATTTTTCTATATTAGGATTTGATGGTACATCAAACATTATATCTCTCATAATATTTTCAATAATTGACCTTAATCCTCTTGCTCCTGTATTTCTTTCTATTGCTTTTTCAACAATTGTATCTAATGCTTCTTTATTAAACTCTAGGTCTACTCCGTCTAATTCTAAAAGTTTCCTATATTGCTTTGTTAAAGCATTTTTCGGCTCTGTAACAATTTTTATTAAAGCTTCTTTATCTAATTCCTTCAGTGATGCAATTATTGGAAGTCTTCCTACAAACTCTGGTATTAAACCAAATTTTAATAAATCTTGTGGTAGTAATTCAGAGAAGACATCGTATTTTTCAATATCTTTTTTCCCTTTAATATCTGCACCAAATCCTATTGTTTTTGTACAAATTCTTTCATTTATTATCTTGTCTAAACCTTCAAAAGCACCTCCACAAATAAACAATATGTTTTTAGTATCTATTTGTATAAACTCTTGGTGTGGATGTTTTCTTCCACCTTGTGGTGGAACAGATGCAACAGTTCCTTCTACTATTTTTAATAAAGCCTGTTGTACACCTTCACCACTAACATCTCGTGTTATTGAAGGATTTTCCGATTTTCTTGTTATTTTATCAATTTCATCTATATAGATAATCCCTTTTTGTGCTTTTTCTACATTATATTCTGCTGCTTGTATAAGTTTTAGCAAAATATTTTCAACATCTTCTCCCACATAACCTGCTTCTGTAAGTGTTGTTGCATCAGCTATTGCAAAAGGCACTTTTAAAATTCTTGCAAGTGTTTGTGCAAGTAATGTTTTACCACAACCTGTAGGTCCTAGAAGCAAGATATTACTTTTTTGAATTTCTACTTCATCAATAATTTCTTTGCAGTTTATTCTCTTATAGTGATTATAAACTGCTACTGATAAAGTCTTTTTTGCCTCTTCTTGGCCAATTACATATTCATCTAATATTGCTTTTATCTCTGCAGGTTTTGGAATATCTGTAGATCTTATATCTTCATACATGTTCTTTTCTTCGTAATATTCATCATTTTGCATAATTTCATTACATACATTTATACATTCATCACATATAAATACATTCTTTGGTCCTGCAACAATTCTTTTTACCATTTCTTGTGCTTTACCACAAAAAGAACATTTTATATTTGTTGGTATATCATTATTTGCCATTAACAACCTCCATAAATTTATTTTTTATGTTCAAGTATCTCATCTATTAAGCCATATTTTAAAGCTTCTTCAGCCGTCATAAAATTATCTCTTTCTGTGTCTTTTTCAATTTGCTCTAATGGTTTTCCTGTTCTTTCTGATAAGATTTTATTTAACCTTTCTCTTGTTTTTACCATATGATCTGAGTAAATTTTAATTTCAGTTGTTTGACCAGATAATCCTCCAGAAATTAATGGTTGATGTATCATAATTTCAGCATTTGGTGTTGCATATCTCTTTCCTTTTTCTCCTGCCGCAAGTAAAAATGCTCCCATACTTGCTGCCATTCCTATACACATTGTAGAAACCGGGCATTTTATATAATTCATTGTATCGAAAATTGCCAATCCGTCTGAAATAGATCCACCTGGGCTATTTATATAAAAGAATATCTCTTTGTCTGGGTCCTCTGATTCCAAAAATAGCATTTGTGCTATTACTAAACTTGCTGTTGCATTGTTTACTTCTTCACTTAAAACGATAATTCTATCTTTTAAAAGTCTTGAAAAAATGTCATAAGACCTTTCTCCTCTACTTGTTTGTTCTATTACATAAGGTACTAAACTATTTTCCATAATTAAATTATTCCTCCTTTGAATTTTTAATTATAATTATTTTATTTTAGCTTTTTCTATAATAAAGTTTATTGTTTTTTCTGTTTTTAAGCCGTCCTCAACATATTGTCTTAAACCTACATTTTCTTTTATTTCGTCTTCATTTTTTCCATAAGTTTTAGCCATTTCACTGATTTTCGCTGCAATATCTTCTTCTGCTACTGTAATTTTTGCTGCTTTTGCAACTTCTTCTAATACTAATCTTGATTTGATTTGTTTTTCAGCTTGTTCTCTATATTCGGTTCTAAATTCTTCTCTTGTTTTTCCAATCATTTCAAGGTATTTTTCTAAATTTATTCCTTGATAGCTTAGTCTTGATTCTATGTCTTTTTCCATATTGTCTATTTCTAATTCTATCATTCCTTCTGGTATTTCTAATTTTGCATTTTTACATACTTCTTCAATAGCATTTTCTTCTAATTCATATTTTTCTTTTGATTTGTTTTGTTCTTCTATTCTTTCTTTAATTGATTTTTTTAATTCTTCTAATGTTTCAAATTCGCTACAATCCTTTGCAAATTCATCATTTATTTCTGGCATTTCTTTTTTCTTTATTTCGTGTAATTTTACTTTAAATACTGCTGGTTTACCAGATAAGTCTTTTGAAAAATATTCTTCTGGGAATGTAACATTTATGTCTTTTTCTTCTTCCTGTTTCATTCCAATTATTTGGTCTTCAAATCCTGGTATAAATGTGTTGCTTCCTATTGTTAATTCGTGATTTTCAGCTTTTCCGCCTTCAAATGGTACTCCATTTACAAAACCTTCAAAGTCAATTACTGCAGTATCTCCTGTTTCTACAGCTCTATCTGTTACTGTTACTAATCTTGCATTTCTTTCTGCCATATGGCCTAATTCATGCTCGATATCTTCATCAGATACATTATACTCTACTTTTTTTAGTTCTATACCTTCATATTTTCCAAGTTTTACTTCTGGTTTTAATGAAACTACTGCTGTAAAAATTAAATCTTTCCCTGCTTCTATCTGAACTATATCTATTTCAGGTTTACTTACAACATCTAATTCTTTTTCCTTTATTCCATCTTCATAGGCTTTCCCCGCAATTGCATTAAATGCATCTTCATAAAATATTTGTATTCCATACATTTTTTCTACCATTTTAAAAGGAGCTTTTCCTTTTCTAAATCCTGGTATGCTAAAATACTTTGCATTCTTTTTAAATACATCTTGTATAGCCTCTTCGAACTTTTCTGCTTCAATTGTAAATTCTAATTTAACTTCATTTGTTTTATTTTCTACGTTTTCTACTTTTACTTTCATTTTATTCAATCCTTTCAGTTTTTACTTTAACTAAATTATTATACCATAAAAAATAAAATTTGCAAGGGTTTTTCTATTCCCTTGCTTACTTTATTAATAAATATTTTTGCCATTTAGTTTTTTGTAGTCTTCAAAAATTTTTCTTGCTTCCTCTAGCTCTATATGATGCATTTCAATTAGACTTTCGGCTTTCCCTTCTAGATACTCATATATCATATCATCTCTAAACCCAATTTCTGCAGTATGTTCTTTTGTATTTGCATAGTAAACCTCTTTTATGTTTGCCCAAATTATTGCAGATAAGCACATTGGACAAGGTTCTGCACTTGCATATAATACACAACCAGATAAATCAAAAGTTCCTAATTTTTCTCCTGCTAGCCTTATTGCATTAACCTCTGCATGTGCTGTTGCATCTTTTGATTTTCTTACAGAATTATGAGCTTTGCTAATTATTTGTCCCTCTTTTACTATAACTGCTCCAAAAGGGCCTCCTTCCGAATAATCGTTTATACTATTTATTTTTGATTCTTCAATCGCCATTTTTAAGAAATCTTCTTTTGAAAAATTTTTCATGTTTTATTTCCTCCTTCTAAATATGTCTGTTTTGTTACGGAATTTTTACAGGGTGATTACAAAATTACCTCGTTTATGTAACCTATATGTAATATTTTGTTTTTTCTGTGGAAACTGTGGATAACTCTGTGAATAACTATATATAAAGTATTTTAAATTTTGTGTTTTCCATTTTTTGGAATTTTTTATTTTGTTTGTTCGTCAAATTTATTTTATTTCTATTTATTATGTTTATTGTATGTTTGTTCGCATCAAATTCTCGTATGTATTGTTAGCAGTCACTTTTCTATTTTAAAAATATGAAATATAATATTATGCAAACCACCTCAGTAATTAATATTAATGGGAAACCTATATAAAACTGTGGTTTTTTGGTTTTGTGCCTAAAAGTATACATTCCAGCTATTCCGCCCAATTCCTCCTCCTAATATTACCAATGTTAGAAGAGTTTTTTCTTGTGTTCTCCAATGTCCTTTTTTTGCTTTCCATTTGTCCCATCCCATTGCTAAAAATGCTATTATATTTATTGATAGCAGATATATTATTATATTTTTTATTGTGAATATCTTCTCCATATTTTATCTCCTTATTCATTAGTATATTTTTTTTAATCTTATTTGTCAATATTATTTATTTTCTAAGTAAAAATTTGTTGCTAGTTTTTGCAACAAATTTTTATACATTTTTATGTTGAACACCGTTTGCATCAACAGTATCATTTTCTTTATATATTAAATCTGATACCTTTACTACTTTAAAACCCTTTTCTTCTATTTTTGTTAATATCATATCTAAGCTTAAAGCTGTATTTTCTGTTCCACTATGCATTAATATAATTGCGCCATTATCTAACTTGCTATTTATTCTTTCCCACATTTGTTCACCTGTTAAACCTTGCCAATCTAATGAATCAATTGACCATTGTATCATTTTATGATTTGTATCTTTTGCAGCTTGAAATACTACATCATTATACTCTCCATAAGGTCCCCTATATAAAGTAGTTGAACTTCCTGTCACTTTTTCTATCAAACTGCTACATCTTTGTATTTCATCAACATTCGCTTGATATGATAATTTATTTACATGTAAGTGGCTGTATGAATGATTTGCAATTTCGTGTCCTGACTCATGTATCTTTTTAGTTTCATTTTGATATTTTCCGTACCCAATCTCCTACCACAAAAAATGTAATTTTGATGTTGTGTTTTTCTAATGTACTTAATATTTTGTCGATATCATCTGCTGTCCATGCACAATTAATTGTAAGTGCAACCTTTTTTTCTTGAGTTGCTACTGAATATATCGGTATTTTATTACTTGCATTTGCTGATGTTTGAACAGTATTTTCGTTATATTTGTTAAAAGTTGTAGCCATAAAAAATAGCGTAAAAACCATCGTGCAAGTAATTACTGCAGAAATAATCTTTTCTTTGTTATATACAATAAACATAAAAAACCTCCTAAAATATGCTATTTAATTTTATTCATATTTTAGAAGATTATTAAACTTTTATGGTTTTATTATTCCAAATTCTTTAATTTTCTTTATTGTTTCGTTAATTTTTTTAGCCTCTTTAGAATTGTATTTTTCATTTTTTTCTAATTTACCTATACAGTCTTTTATTCGTTCTAATGTTGCATTTTCTTTATTATTATTGTATCTTTTTACATAAATATATAGCAATTCTTCTGTTGCTTCGAAAATTCCATTATTACTTGCTTCTTCAAATAATGTTATTGCTTTTTCTTCATTTTTCGGAACATCTGCAATAACTGAACCATTTAAATAAAAATATTTTGCTAAATTATATTTTGAATACCAAAAAATCTCTTTAATAGATGTATCTTCTGATATTTTATAATATTCAAAAGCTTTAAACAAATCTTGTTTTGTTCCTTCACCTTTTCTATACATTTCGCCTACTTTGTTTGCTGCCCAAGACTCTCCTAAGTTAGCACTTTTGACATAATATTTCAAAGCATTTTTTAAATCATTACTATCTTCATAATACTTACCCAGATTGTTGTACGCATAAGCATAATCTGCTTTTGCTGCTTTTTCAAAATATTTTTTTGCCTTTTCTTTATCTTTTGCCACACCTATTCCATTAGCATAACATATTCCTATAGTATTTATTGCAGCTACACTCCCTAAGGCTTCTGCCTGTCTTAAATAGTTCCACGCCAATTTTAGTTCCTCTGCATTCCCAGTGCCTATTTTTTTATTTATTATAATATTTGCCATCATCCAATTTGCTGCTGGATGGTTATTTCTAGCCGCTTTTGAAAACAATTCATAACTTTCATTATACCTTGGTTTTCCTGTAATTTCTCCTCTATATTCCATAAAAGCTAACTCAAATAATGCATAAGGATTATTTTCTTTTACTAATTGTTTTATTGAATGTAAATAATTTATTCCCTCTTTTAATTTTAAACTTAGAAATTTCTCCAAATCTTTTGCAGAAATACCTGTATTTCTTAATGCTATTTCAATAGTTTCTCTTTTAGTTTCTTCTTCATATATAGGTTGTTTATTTTCTAAGATGGCATATAATATGATCTCTATAAATGCTTCATATAGATTGCTAGTTTGTATCATATTATATAAACTTCTGCTAAATTCATTGCCTATATTTATATCGTTTTTTGCTATATTATATAATTTTAGACAAACCTCTTTAAATCTTTTTGAAGAATTAATATCTCCATCGAATATTATGCCTTCTATAATATTTAAAATATTTTTAACTATATTTTTGAATACTGTTTTGTCTTTTTTATATTTTGCTTCTAGTTCTATATATTTTTGGACATAATCATTTCCTATTGCCCTATACCCTGTGCAATAGTTATTTACTGTTGTTTCATTAACATCTTCTATATCAAAAATGGCACAAAAAACCTCGCTCTGAATTGCTGATGTTTTGTTTTTTGAAGCATTTTTTATTGTTAATATTACATTTCCTAATGATAAATATGAATACATATCATTCATTTTTATATATTTCTTATTCATGCAAACATTTTAGCATATTTTTTGTGGATTGTAAACTATGTGTGTGGATTTTTATTGCTTTCTTTTGTATATATTTTGACATATATTACTATAGAAAGGATTTGAGCAAATGGAAAATTTATTGTTGCCAATCGGCAATACACCTGTTGTAAAAATAAAATATATGTATAAGAATAAAATTAACTATTTTTATAGTAAATTAGAATATTATAACCTTACAGGAAGCATTAAAGATCGTGCTGCTTATTTTATATTAAAAAAAGCTATTGAAAATGGTGCATTAAAACCAAATCAACCTATCGCAGAAGCAAGTAGCGGTAATTTTGGAATAAGTGTTGCCGCTATCGGTGCTATGCTTAAGCGCGAAGTTCATATCTTTATGCCTAGCTTTGTTACAGAAGAGAGAAAAGAACTTTTAAAATTATATGGTGCTACCTTGCATTTAAATAATGATGAACACGATGCTTTTAATATTGCAATTGCAAATTGCGAAAATTTCGCAAGACAACATAATGCTTTTAAAACTTCACAATTTCAAAATTTTGATAATGTTAATGCACACTACTACGGAACAGGAACAGAAATTGTAGATAAATTAGGTTCATTAATAGGTGGATTCGTTGCAGGAATAGGCTCTGGTGGTACTTTTACAGGAATTGCAAAGAAAATAAAAGATTATGATAATTCTAAAATTACATATTGCATAGAACCAAACAATATGCCAATCTTTTCAGGTGGAGAGTTGACTGGTCATAGTAAAATATCTGGAATTGCTGACGATTTTATCCCAAATATTGTAGATACATCATTGATTGATGGCGTAATTGGTGTTGAGGATGATGATGCAATAAATATGAGCCGTAAGCTTAGTAAAGAATTAGGTCTAGGTGTAGGTATTTCTAGTGGTGCCTATGCTATCGGGGCAATATTGCTTAATGAAAAGCTTAAAAAGCCTTGCGTAACTGTGTTTTCAGATGATAATAAAAAATATCTTTCTACCGAACTTGTTGACAATACAATTTGTTATAACAATCCAGAATTTATATCTAATCAGATTAAATTTTTAGGTTTAGAAATCTGCTAATTAATGATTTTATTTTAAAAATCGTTACATAATATATTTAGCAAATCCATTAATAAATAACGTTATGGATGGCAAAAGCGGAAGAATTTATTGACAGTTTTTCCATTTTATGTTAATATTAATATTGGAGGTAATTCTATGAAAAAAAATGTAAAAAAACATATAATTTTATTAACAATATTTTTATTATTAATTATTACTATTTTCTTTTCGAAACCAGTATTTGCGGATACTGAAAATTCTATTGAAAAAGATATTACAGAATTAACAAAAGGAGGAAGCACTCCTGCATTATCACCATATTCACCATATGTTGCTTTTATAAGCAAAAATATTTGCAATACTTATGAACAAACTCAAGTTAGATATTTACAGAAAGAATTAAATTCAATTATGGGCTATACTTTCGATACAGATGGTAAAATGACAGTTCAATTAAGAAACGCTGTAAAAGAATTTCAAAGGGCATATGGACTAGAAGTTGATGGGCTTGTTGGTCCAAATACTAGATTGTATTTAAATGCTGCTTATAAATATCAAAAAATTATAGTATCTGGAAGTTCTTTAAATATCAGAACAAATCCTACTACTTCTTCTCTTTCTTTAGCAAAAGTTCCTAGGGGAACCATTCTAAGTTATATAGAAACAGCTTATACAAATGGTGTAAAATGGTACAAAATATCATATAATAATATTGTAGGATATGTTTCAGCGCAATATACAAAAGATACATTTGTTGAAGTAGATATAACATCTCAAACATTAAGATTATATAAGGAAAGATTATTAATTTTAGATACACCTATTACAACAGGTAAACCAGGCTCTTACGATACTCAGAAAGGTTACTATTCAATAATGTTTATTGATCAAGATAGATATTTACAACCATCTAATGTACATGTAGATTATTGGATGAGATTTAACAATGCTAAAGCTCAAGGTTTACATGATGCTAGTTGGAGAGTAAGTAGTGATGGAAATGTATTTAAATATTTTGGTGGTACTAGATATAAACAACCAGGAACAGCAGGAACTAAATATTCTGGAAGTAAAGGTTGTGTAAATATTCCACCTAATAAAATGCCTATAATATTCCAAAATACTGGATTAGGAACACCTGTATATGTTCATTAAAAACAAAACAAAAAAAAGAAAAGTGAAATTTACATTTCACTTTTCTTTTTTATACTTCAATTTAAGCTATTGCTTTTTTTGCTGTTTCTGCAAGTTCTGCAAATGCTTTGCTATCATTTACAGCTAACTCTGCAAGCATTTTTCTGTTTATACTAATATTTGATTTTTTCAATCCATTTATCATTTTGCTGTATGTTAAACCATTTTGTCTTGCTGCTGCATTTATTCTTGCAATCCATAATTTTCTATAATCGCTTTTCTTATCTTTTCTTCCTACAAATGCATAAGATAAAGATTTTAGTACTGCTTGATTAGCGTTTCTAAATCTATAACTTTTTGCTCCAAAATATCCTTTTGCTTGTTTTAATACTTTCTTATGTTTTTTCTTTGTTATTCTAGCTGTTTTTACTCTTGCCATTTTATTTCACCCTTTCTTTATTTTTTAGTTTCCATATGGTAATAATTTTTTAATTCCTGATTCACAAGTCTTATCTGCATAAGCATTTTGAATTCTTCCTGATTTTTTTTGTCTTGTTGTTTTGTTTGCTAAAAGATGTCTTCTATTTGATTTTGTTCTTTTTACCTTACCTGTTGCTGTATATGAATATCTTTTTGCTGCTGCTTTGTTTGTTTTTAATTTTGGCATTTTAAATTCCTCCTTATAATCTATTTATTTGGTGCAAGAATGATAAACATATTCTTACCTTCTAATAAGGGTCTCTTTTCAAGAGTTGAAACCTCACTTAGAGCTTCTACAAACTGGTTTAACACTTCTTCACCTAATTTAACGTAATTTAACTCTCTACCTCTAAATCTAACTGTAATTTTAACTTTATTTCCATCACTTAAGAATTTTTTTGCATTTTTTGCTTTGAAATTAAAGTCATGTTCTTCAATATTAGGGGTAACTCTTATTTCTTTAAGTTCTACTGTTTTTTGTTTCTTTTTAGATTCTTTTTCTCTTTTGGCTTGTTCAAATTTATGTTTTCCGTAATTCATAATTTTACACACTGGATTATCGCTATTTGGTGATACTAATACTAAATCTAAGTTTTTTTCTGTTGCTAAGTCTAGCGCTTGATTAATATTCATCCTTCCTAGTTTTTCTCCATTTTCATCAATTACTTGAACTTCTCTAAATCTTATTTGATCATTTATTAGTAAATCTTGTTTTATGTAGCTCGCCTCCTTAAAAAAAATACTTGTTCATCTAAAGAACAAGCAAACTCTATATTAATAATTATCTTTACAATTATTATAACCTTTTCCCATAAGTAAAGGTGAGAATTTATTACTTCTTCTTTAAATACTTTAATAGTTTACTACTTTTTATTAAAAAAGTCAAGACTTTTATTGACTTTTTGTAAAATTTGTATTAAAATAGTTCAGTGGTTAAAAATATTATTGATTTGTCCTTAGCCCGGTATTATCAAATAATATTTAAAATATATAATTTAAAATATTAAAATGGAGGAAATTTAATTATGAACAATGTTACATACACAGCAAAACCTAATGATATAAAAAGAAATTGGTATATAATTGATGCAAGTGGTAAACCACTTGGTAGAGTAGCTACAGAAGCTGCCAAACTATTAAAAGGAAAACATAAACCTACATATACGCCAAATGTAGATACAGGTGATCATGTTATTATTCTAAATTGTAAAGATGTTGTCTTAACAGGTAAAAAATTAGATCAAAAAATTTACAGACATCATACAGGATATATTGGAAATATGAAGGAAACTTCAGCAAGAAATATGCTTGAAAAAGATCCAACAAAAGTTATGATGCTTGCTATTAAAGGAATGCTTCCAAAGAATAGATTAGGAAGACAAATGATTAATAAAGTAAGAATATATTCTGGAGCTGAACATGAAAATCAAGCTCAAAAACCTATTATGTGGGAGGTAAAATAATATGGCAAAAAACATAGAAAAAACTTCATTTAATGGAACAGGTAGAAGAAAAAATTCAATAGCTAGAGTAAGACTTGTAAATGGTAATGGAAAAATTACTATAAATAACACAGATCTTAATGAATATTTTGGTGTTGAAACACTTAAAGTTATAGTAAAACAACCTTTAGTTGCTACAAATACACTTGATAAATACGATGTAATCGTTAAAGTTACAGGTGGTGGAATAAGTGGTCAAGCAGGTGCTATAAGACATGGTATTTCAAGAGCTTTATTAGAAGCAAATAGTGAATACAGACCAATATTAAAATCAAATGGCTTTTTAACAAGAGATGCAAGAATGAAAGAACGTAAAAAATACGGACTTAAAAAAGCAAGAAAAGCACCACAATTTAGCAAGAGATAATACAAAAAAACTCGGAAATAAAAATTTCCGAGTTTTTTTTAATGCTTATTCTAATATTTTTAATTCTACTGTCTCAATCTTGTATTTATTTGTTTCTTCATCTAATTTAAATTGTACTAATGTTTTACTTAATGTTTCTTCGTTTTGCTTTAAATCTGTTGTAAACAAATAATGTATTCCATCTAATACTATTTGGTTAGTTACAAGTATTTTAAATACTTCTACCATATGTTTATCGTCTTCGCAATCAAAAACTAATTGTGGTCTTTGTTTATATCCTGAATCTAATGTAACAAAATTATGATAAAAATCTTCAAATAATTTAATTCTTTCTAAAAATCTTTCTTCCCATCCATCTTCTCTTCTTACAACATCATAAATTAAATCAATAGATTTATCGCCCTTGCTTAATTTTATTCCTGCTTGTGGTTTAAACATCTTTTTACTTTGTTTAGCATTAAGAGTTGGCTTTACCACATAGCTGTCAAAAGCTTTTACTTTATTTAGATATGCTACTATTACTTGGTTTCCAGCTAATCTTTTTTTTATCATATGAACTGGTTTTGTATTATCTGTTGCTTGCCATTTACACTCAATTTCGCGTGAATTTAATAAATATTTACCCATTTTTTCTAATGCATACACTCTATATATTCCTTTTCCATCTTCTGATTGAAAGAAATATCTTGTTAGTATTTTTAATTTAATTAATTGCTCTAATTTTGCATTTAATTTATCTTGTGAAGGAATATCTGCTTTTCTATATTGCAATATTTGAAAAAGTTGTCTTGAAGTTATAAACTCAAACTCATTTACAATTTCTATTATTTTAAAATGAATATCAGTAATATGGCCTTCATTAATTCTTTTTAGTATGTTATCCATTGTAACAAATCCATCTTTACCATCAAAAACTTTTATTTCTCCTGGTTTTACAGCAAATGGAGATATTTTTGTTTTTATATTACTATCTTCTACCATTTCTATTCCTCCTATATTTCGTTTTCAATAAAATTATTGTAGCATATTTTTTTACATTTGTCTATTTTTTTCTAATTTGGTCAAAACCTCTTGGAAATATTCTGGCAAATCCGCTTCAAATTTTACAGTTTTACCTGTGGTTGGATGCTTAAATTCTATGCTTTTCGCATGTAGCATTTGCCCTACTACATTAAATGGATTTTTTCCATTTGAGTATACTATATCTCCTACTATCGGAAATCCAATTTGTGCAAGATGTACTCTTATCTGGTGGGTTCTTCCTGTTTCTATTTTTACCTCTAATAGTGTATAACCTTGATATCTTTCTAATACTTTAAAATGAGTTATAGCTTCTTTTCCATCCTTTTTTACTGCCATTTTAGTTCTATCTACTGTACTTCTTCCTATTGGCATATTTATTGTACCTGCAGATTCTTTTATTTCTCCCCTTACTAACGCAATATATGTTTTTTCTACTGTTCTTGCTTGAATTTGTTTGCTTATATTTATATGTGCTAAATCATTTTTGGCAACTATTATTAGTCCAGAAGTATCTTTGTCAATTCTATGTACTATACCAGGTCTTAACTTCCCACCGTACACCTGAAAGTGAATCTTTACATCTAGCCATTATTCCATTTGCTAAAGTTCCACTCCTATTTCCATTTCCTGGATGAACTACTATTCCTTTTTCTTTATTTATTATAATTATATCATTATCTTCATAGATAATATCTAATGGAATATTTCCTTCGGGCTTTAAATCCGTTTCTTCTGGCTGAATATCTTTTATTGTTATTATATCTCCAGAATTTACTTTATATGATGTTTTTTTAATATCATCATTTACTAATATATCTCCATTTTCTATCATTTTTTGAATTGTCATTCTTGATATATTTTTTTGAATTGTGCTTACTACTTTGTCTAATCTTCCTTCTTCATTTTCTATTTTATATGTTTCCATAAATTATTCCTTCTTTAATAGCTGTATTCCAAATATAGCTATTCCTAATACAATTAATATGTCTGCTAAATTAAATATTGGGAAGTTTATTATCCCAGTTATATCTATATAATCTACGACAAATCCTCTAAAAATTCTATCTATAACGTTTCCTATTCCTCCTGCTAGAATTAAGCATGTTCCAATAGTAAAATCATCAAAAATTATCTTAGATAATATTACTATAAATATTAAAGTAATAATATTTATAAATATAAATTTATTTACATGTCCTTTACCTATACTAAATGCTCCGTCCCGAATTTTGGACGTAATTTATCTTTAAAAATCTATTTATTGTAATATCTTTTTGTATATTTATAATTTCTTGTTTTAAAAGCTGATCTAAAAAGATTAATATTATCATTAATAGTATTATTAAAAGAGTTTTCTTCATTTTTCACCCTACTCTATATTTTTTCATATATAACGAAGTTCTCATCACTATATATATTCTTATATGTATCTGTCTTTAGTTTGAAATATATATTTAGCTTTGCATCTTCTTTTAATATTATATGTGTAAATCCATATTCATCTAATTTTTCTTGTATGTTGCAGTTTAGACTATTTAGATTTATAAAATCTGTAAAAATATCTTTTTTACCGTTAAATTCTGGTGCATATAAATCTGCTCTTGAGTCTATAAAAACCGGTATATCATTAAACAATAAATAACTTCCATAGTTATATTCATTAAATAATTTCATCGTGCTTACATCTAAATTTTCATTAATCCAAATAGATGCTTGTACAGGATAATCTTTTTCTAATACATATTCATCATTCATTTTGTTTTTATATAGTATCGCAGATATAACTGCAATAATAATAGTTAGAATTACCATTATTATTGGTTTCGTACACACTCTCTCAAGTTCTTTTATTCCTTTATCGTCGTATTTCAATATAAAAGATGTAATTAGCCTATTTAATACAAATACTCCTAATAAAACAAACATTGATTCTTGTCTTCTAGTCATTAGTGCAAGTAATAATAAACCTGCAATTAGAAATAAATTTGATAGTCTTATTTTAGTATCTGTAAAGATTAAAAAAACTAAATAGACTTCTATTAGCACCAATAGTCCTATATGCTGTATCAATACGAGTGGTAGGTGCTCAGATATGTTATGAGTAGTATTTCCTTGCATTGTTTTGATTAGATATGTATATGGTGTATCTTTTAGAGGAGTTAATAGCCCTGTAAATATGCAAATAATCATAATGATAATTAACGGTACAACATATTTACTTGGTTTTACAATTAACTTGCTAAAACTTTTAACCTCTTTTTTTGCTTTTTCCTTAGCTAAATTTTCTTCCAAGTTAGCTATTTCATTTTCAATATTTTCATCTTTAATTACATTTTGATTTAATTTTTTAATTTTGCGTTTATATTTAATTACTTTCATATTAGTCAAAAGATATATTAAATACTCAACTATATATGGCATATATAGTATGAAATAAAATGGGAATACTGCTAAATGTATATTTGCAATCAAGATTGGAATAATGATTAGTCCTATGGCATATCGTTTTTTTCCAGTTTCTAAAAAAGATTCTATAAAATATATTGTTAAAACAAAAAGTATAAAAGTTACAAGTTGTGCCCTTGCAGCTATATAGCTTTCCATTAAAATCATAGTAGATATTGTTAATATAAAAGATATTATTTTGTTTTTAGCTAATTTCACATTTGTAAAATATACAGTTAGTCCTAAAACAACTGTCAAAATTGCTGTTGCAACATATATGCCGTTCAAACCCTCCTATTTTGTAAACTAAATACGTACAAACATCATACGCCCAATGCGGATATGTATAGTCTAAATCTTCATGCCATGAGAATGGGTCTTTCATTGTTATTCCATTTTCTACAATATATTCTCCTATTTTTATAGTATAATATGTATCATTTTGCAGAGTTCTTGGAGTTAAAGCTATACATAGTATTGTTATTAATAATACTGCCATCATAGTAAATCTTATTGAAATTTTTTTATTTTCCATAAAATTTCTCCTTTATTTCATTTTTCATATATTATCATAAAAGCATAAAAAAAACAACCCATAGATTAGTATGAGTCAATCTTCATAAATTTAAGTCTTTGTTTAAGAGTTTCCTCAAATTGCAATTCTTCTTTGATAATATTCATTTTTCACACCATCCTTTCATTTTAGAATTAGGATGATTTTTTGCAAAAGAAAAAAATCAACCATTACTGATTGATTTTTGTATCTTTCTATTCTAAAAAGTTCGAACAGAAACGCCATTGGAGCGGTTAAGCTACAGCTTACGAACTACAATGCTCTCTTTCTAAAAACATTATATAGTAATTCCTATATTTTTTCAAGGAAGCATGGGAATTTTTTGTAATTTATAGTATAATGTAATTGTATTATTCGCTGTAATTTATTGAAAGGAGAATAAAATGATTTTTAACAAAGAGAATATTTTAAAAACACTAAATAAATATAATTTTGATTCACAAAATTATATAGTTATTAGTGGTGCAGCTTTAGTACTTCAAAATGTAAAAGAATATACATCTGATATAGATATAACTGTTTCTAATGAATTATATAACCAATTATTAAAAAAATATAGTTGCACGTTTGAAAAAGAAATTGAAAATTATAATGTTTGGTTTATTGATAATATAATAAATTTTAGTAATCATTATTATGAAAAAATAGAATATATAGAATTATTCGGATATAAAGTACAAACAATAAAATCTGTATTAAAATTAAAAAAGCAACTTAATCGTTCAAAAGATAAAAAAGACATTCAACACATTATGGATTTTTATAAAGATACAGACGAGGTTAAATAATAAATTAACCTTGTTTTTTTCTAGTTGCAATTTTTAAAAATTAAGGGGTTTGGGGATTTTCCCCATATAAGAATTTGTACGGGAGTATAAATTCAGTGCTGGCTAGACATTACTTTTACTCCCATATTGGTTAATATATAAAAAGAGGATTAAATTACTTTGCTAATTTTTTGCTCTTTTTTAAATTATTTATATAAAAATATACTCTTTTAATATAATTTCTTCTGCTGTAATTTTATAATTATTCATAAGTTTTGCCCATTCAATATGATTTCTTTTTTTATTTTTTTCGAATAGTCTTTCATCTGATTTTTTATAACTTTCCATCAAAGTATTTAATAAATCTTCTGAACTTTTACTTACTGAAATAAGATGATTAGTAAGTTCTTCTTTCATTAAAAGTGAAGTATATAGTGCTTTTTTATATTCTTTTAAATAGGCTAATCTCATTCTTCCATATTTGTTTATAATTCCTTTTTTAGTTTCTTTTAAAGTTAAATCTGGCAATAAATAATCTCCTTGTTTTGTATAAGTTATTTCCATAATAAAATCATTCCTTTCTTATTTTTATTAAATATTTATAATTGTTTTTGGTATTAATAGTAGGTTATCTACTATGTT
>SAMEA3663246__coassemble_189_pt1 | contig 22471 bp, 24 predicted proteins | sample SAMEA3663246__metabat2_low_PE_010 | metagenome-assembled genome bin SAMEA3663246 (sample SAMEA3663246) | pig gut metagenome | biome: pig gut; feature: pig-associated habitat; material: faeces | place: China | collected 2013
TTACAAGTTTCCTTCGGAGAAAAATAGGAGGTTTTATCGAATTATGGCTTACTGTTGTTTTTATACGGAATCTATGCTATAATGTGTTAGGAAATATTTTTTGAAAGGATGTAATCTATGAAACTTACTTCTGATAGTGAAACTTTAGCAGAAAATAAAGCTTTAATTTTATATATATTAGCAAAAATCTCTGAACCTATTACAAATATTGCACTTTTTGAATTAGTCCTTTCTATTGAAAATATGAATTATTTTTATTTTCAACAATTCTTATTAGACTTAATTGAAAATGGATATATTATAAATTATGATAAATCGGGAAAATCCTTTTATGAACTTACCCCTCTTGGAAAAGATACATTAGAATTAGTAAAAGACCTAATTCCTGGAATATTAAAATTTAAAGTAGATAATAATTTGAAAAGTAATCTAAAAGATATTTCAAATAGCTCTTCTATTACTGCTGATTTTATGCCAAATGATGATAATGGCTATACTGTCAATTTTAAAATTGTTGAAAACAATAATATAATATTTAATTTGCAAGTGTTTGCCGGCTCTAGAGACCAAGCTCAAAAGCTAATAAGCAATTGGAAAAAAAATGCCGAAACCATCTATCCTGAAATTTTGGGTATTATAAATAAGTAATGTTTTCATTCATTGGTTGTCAAAAAATCTACGCACATTTTGACACATTTTACATAATATGGTATAATATGTTTTGTGTGAGGTTTTATTATGATTAAGTTAGTTGCAAGTGACCTTGATGGCACTATCATTGATAAAAATAATAAAATAAATGAAGAAAATTTTAAGGCCATTAATAAAATAAATAGTAATGGTCTTGATTTTGTTATATGTACAGGTAAGACTTACCCTATTGTTAAAGATATTTGTAATGAATTTAACGCAAATTACGGTATCTTTGGGAATGGGAATCAAATCATAGATTTAAAAACAGACAAAGTAATTTACACCAGTTTTTTAAGTCAGCATGAATTAAATACTTCAATAGAAATCGCAAAAGCCAATAACTTACATATTCACATTTATACAAATAATGATATCATTACTGAAAATCTTGCTTATATGGACCTTAGAAATTATAAATTATATGAAGAAAACCCATCAATAAATTTTACAATTGTTGATGATATTCAAAAATACATTATTAATAACAAAATAAATGTGTCTCAACTGATTATCTCTAGTGATAATTCTTTGGAAGATGTAAAATCAAATATCGCAAAAAAAATAAATGTTTCTATGCATCTTATTAAAAAACGTGGAATTTATAAAGATTTTATTATTGATAAAGAGTATGAATATTTAGATATTAGCCCTAAAAAAACTAATAAAAACACAGCTTTAAATATATTGGGGAATTATCTTAATATTAATCGTTCTGAAATGATGAGTGTTGGTGATAATTTAAATGATTATGATATGATTAAAAATTCTGGAATCGGAGTAGCTGTCGCTAATTCTTATGATGATTTAAAATCTGTTGCAAAATATGTAACGAAAAATAATGTTGAAAATGCAGGTTTTGCAGAAGCCATATATAAATTCTTATAGGGAAATTAAAATTTCCCTATTTTTTTTGCAAATTGTTTACCCTTTTTCATTATAGCCTTTTTGCTTACCATTCCTTCTGTGTACATCATAGCAATTCCTGCACCTAATGTTGCACCCACTATCATACCTCTTACAAATTTCATAATTACTACCTCCTATTTATTATTATTATTTCTTTTTCGTCTAAAATCTATGCACGATTTTACGATTGAATATATTTCATATAAAGCAATTAGCCCCAAAAAAATTCCAAAATATTTTTTTAGAGCCGCAACATCCATATTTATAGATATTTTAGCTCCTATTATCGCCCCTACTATTCCCAAAATCGCAATAGGAACGCCCACCTTCCATTCTATTTGTTTTGATTTTATTGATACAATAACTGCAGTTATTGCAGTTGGAACAAAGAACACCAAATTAGTAGCCTGGGCTATGTGTTGGTCTACTCCCATAAATAATGAAAGTATTAGTATTAGAATCGTTCCCCCACCCATACCTGTTCCGCTTACTATTCCTGATATAAATCCTGTTAATATCTCTACCATCTTCATTCCCTTCTATTAACAATTAAAAATCATTTTTGTAGAAACATATATTAAAAAACATGTAAATGCAATTTGCAAAACTTTTGTCGGTAATTTTTTTAAAAGCTTTGAACCTAAATATCCTCCGAAAATTCCACCGATTGCACATTTTATAGCAATGCCCCAATCAATATAATTGCTATTATAATAAAATATTCCACTTGCTACAACCATTGGCAAAATTACAAATACAGATGTAGCTCTGGCCTTTGCATCTTCAATTTTTAATAAATGTATTAATGCAGGTACTACTATCATTCCTCCTCCTGCAGCAAATAAACCACTTACAAAACCTGATAATAAACCAATTAAAATTTTAATAATCATATTCTCATACTAACAACAAAGATGAAGAATTTAATTCTCCATCTTTCCTTCCATTTCTTTAAATAATTTTTCTGCTTCTTTTGTTAATTCATTATCTACTTTTATCATTTGTAATATTATTCGTTTTTTTTGATATTCTTATTCAATATTATCAGCTAAATCTAAAATTTTTTCTAATTCTCCTAAATATCTTTTGGCAGATGTCTTCCAGCATTTTATTTCTTCTATAAGCTATTCTAATCCAAAGCTTACACCTAGTGCATCATTTATTTTTTTCATTACAATCGTATCATCAATATGTCCTATTTTTTCCTTTAATCTACTTTTATCTATTGTTCTTATCTGTTCTGCAAGTATTACAGAATCGGACTTTAAGCCAAATTCTGTTGAATCTAGCTCTATATGTGTTGGTAATTTGTTTTTATTCATTTGTGAAGTTATTGCCGACACAATAACTGTTGGGCTATATTTATTTCCTATATTATTTTGAATAACTATAACTGGCCTTATGCCTCCTTGTTCTGAACCTATTACTGGACTTAAATCTGCATAAAACATATCTCCCCTTTTGATAACCATTTATATTCACTCCCACTTATCTATATAATTTTAAATATTAGGGTAAAAATATGGTTTGCTTTTTTAAGTTCAAGATAGATTTATATATCTTGATTTTCTATACTTAGCTTAAAAGCTAAAATATCCTCTTTTTGCAAATTATTTATTTTTATCTCATTATATAATATGTAAATTATTATGTTTTGTGATACATCTTGAATTTCCATTTTTGTTGGCACGCCTCTCTGTTTATCTACATATAATTTTTTATAAGTTCTATATTTGTTTCCATTTTTTATTTTTAATTCTAGAATAACATTCCCGTCTTTTTCTTGAAAAGATTTTTCTTCGACGTCATTATAGTCATTTACAAACTGTATTAAGCTTAAATCATTACTACCTATATATTTGTAATCCTCATAGATTTTGTTTAAACCTAATTTAGTATTTTCAAGCTTTAAATTTTTGCCATCATACGAAAAAATTACTCCTTTTATGTTTTCTGGTTCTATTATTTCCTGTTTATATAAATTATCTTCTTTTACAAATTGCTGTTTTGCTTTGTATTTGTTTTGATTTTTATTGCTTATTACATTGATTTCTACTTCTGCTTCATACGAACTAATATTTAAAATATATTCTTTAATTTCATCAGCTGATTTATTACTCATATTATTACCGTTTTTTAAATATTTTATAATCACTTTTTACAAAAAATATGATTAAAATTATAATTACAATCAATGCAATTATAGGTATTATTTTTTTCATAAAATCCACTCCTATCTATAAATAGACCAGAACAAACTGTTCTGGTCTATTTTATTCATAGGCTTGAAAAATATGCTTTAAGTACCTGTACTAATTTATCTACATTTTCTATTTGGTTTATTTCCTGCCTTACAGCACTAGAATTTTTTAGATTTTTTAAATACCAGCATAAATGCTTTCTCATTTCTCTTATTCCAATATAACTTCCTTTTTCCTCTAATTCTAAATTAATATGCTCTAACATTATATTTAATTTATCTTCATTAGAAAAATTAGTTATAGGCTTTTCTTCTAATTCCTCTATTATATTTCCTATCTGCCACGGAGCACCTAAACTTGCTCTTCCTATCATAATCCCATCTACCGAAGTATATTCAAACATTTTAATTGCATCCTGAGCTATTTTTACATCTCCATTTCCTATAACAGGAATACTTACACTATACTTTACTTGTTTAATTGTATCTAAATCAACATGTCCTGAATAGAAATCTTTTCTTGTTCTTCCATGTATTGTAATTAGCTTTGCTCCTGCTCTTTCTATTCTTTTTGCCATTTCTACTGCTACATTATTTTCATTATCCCAACCTTTTCTGAGTTTTACTGTAACAGGTTTTTTTACAGCCTCTACAACTTTACTCACTATTTCTTCTGCCAAATCTAAATTTAATAAAAGCTTACTTCCATCTCCGTTTTTTACCACTTTTGGCGCTGGACATCCCATATTTATGTCTATTATATCTGCCTTATCTTCGATTTTTTTTGCGGCTTTTGCCATAATATCTGGCTCACTTCCAAAAATTTGCACAGCAACTGGTCTTTTTTCATTTTCCTGATTAATTAAATTCCAAGTTTTTTGATCATCATAGCATATGGCTCTACTGCTTACCATTTCAGTATAGACTAACCCTGGATTTGAATACTTCTTTACAATTTTTCTAAATGATTTATCTGTTATTCCAGCCATTGGTGCTAAAAATATGTTGTTTGCTATTTCTATATCTCCTATTTGAATTGGTTTGATGTACATTTTTTCTCCTTATCCAAAACTTAATTGTTTATCTTTATTGCTTATATTAAGTATCAAAGCTATTATAATTATATTTGTTATCAGTGAACTTCCACCATAACTTATAAATGGCAAAGGCACTCCGGTTATTGGTAGTAATCCTATTGTCATTCCTATATTTTCAATGATATGAAACAATAATATTCCAACAAGACCTATTGCTAAATATGAGCCAAGTTCATCTGAAGAATTTTTTGCCACTGCTATTGATTTGGTTATAAGCAATACATAAATTACCACAATAGCCACACACATTATAAATCCCATCTCTTCAGCAATTACAGCAAATATAAAGTCTGTTGTTTTAGGATATAAAAATCCTAAATGAGTTTGAGTGCCTTTTAAAAAGCCTTGTCCTAAAAGTCTTCCTCCACCAACAGCCAATTTTGATTGTATAATATTATATCCTGCCCCTCTTGGATCCATATATGGATTTAAATATACATCTATTCTGTTTTTAGCATGTTGTGGCAATACAAAAAAGTATAATAATGGTACAATTATTACAACTAAAATCACACTTATGATTATATATTTTTTATCTATACCTGCAACAAATAACATCAGCACTAATGCTAATAAATATGCAATTGCTGTTCCATAATCTGGTTGTAAAATTATAAGAAACACTGGTAAAAATACTATTCCTAATACTAATAATATATTCAATGGCTTATTTATTGCTTTTTCACCTTTTGACTTTATTTTTGCCATAACATTTGCAACATATAATATTACTGCAATTTTTGCAAACTCTCCTGGTTGCAGAGACACTCCTCCAAAGCTAAACCAGCTACTTGCTCCTTGTATTGCATTTGTTAATAGCACCAGTATCAAAAGAATAATCGATATTATATATAATGGTAGTGAGATTTTTACAAGTATTTTATAATCAATCACAAAAAAAATAATAAATATCGGTATACTTATAACTACCCATATTAATTGTTTTTTAAATTCCGCAAATTCTAAGCCACTTGTTGCACTGTATAAAGCTATTAATCCGATTATGATTAATAAAATTGTATACACTAATATACTCCATTTAGTATTTCTTAGTTGCTTTGTATTCAAAATTTTTCCTCCTCGTTTTTAAGAAAAATGCCAGGGAATTAATTTTATGCTTATACTAAATTATCTTAAAATATCCCTGACTTTTTATTTTTTATTTTTTATTCTTCTTGTTTTTTTGATTTGAGTTTTTTGTATTTTTATTTTCTTGTCTTTTTCCGCTTTTAACATCTTCTTTCGTCTTTTCTTTTTTATCTTCGTCTTTCTTTTCGTTATCTTTTTCTTGAACTTTTTCTACTTCTACCTTTTCATTTTTCTTTTCTTCTTTTTGTTCTTCTTGATTATCTTCATTTTTTTCAGTCTTTTCTTCTGTCTTTACCTCTTCACTCTTTTCTTCTTTTCCCTCAGATGTTTCTTCTGATTTTTCTTCATTATTTTTTTCTTCTTTATCTGAATTTTCTTTTTTTATTTGAACTTCCTTTTTCATTTCATTTTTAATATGTAATATTGGTATATTTGCATATAATGAAGGCGCACCAGTTGTACCATCTTCTTTTAATTCATTTGTAAGTCTTACATCAATTGAATCTTCTTCTACTTCAATATATTTTTTAATTACTTCAATTATTTCTTGTTTCATCATTTCTAGGAAATCTGCAGAAACGTTTGCTCTGTCTTGCATTAAAACAAGATGTAATCTTTCCTTTGCTTTATCTTTGCTATTTGGTTCTTTTGTTTCATTCTTTCCTATTTTTTTAAAAAATTTTATTATATTTTCAAACATTTCTTTTCCTCCTATTTTATTTTGTTTTATTTAATTTGCATTTGTATATAGGAGTTTATTTCTTTTTAAATGAACTAAATAATCTTGCCCAAAAACCCTTTTGTTTTTTCCCCGGTATTGAAACATCAATATTTTCTCCAAGAATTCTTCTTGCTGTTTCTATATATGCTTTGCCTGATGGTGCTTTTTTATTTTTTATAACTGGTTCTCCTTTGTTTGTTTGAGTAATAATATATTCATCATCTGGAACAACACCTATTAAATCTATTGAAAGAAGATCTACTATATCTTCTACATCCATCATTTCACCCTTTTTTACCATGTTTGGTCTTAATCTATTTATTATCAATTCTGGATTTTTTATTTCTGAACTTTCTAATAATCCTATAATTCTATCTGCATCTCTTATAGCAGAAATTTCAGCAGTTGTTACTACAATTGCCCTATCTGCACCTGCAACAGCATTTTTGAAGCCTTGCTCAATTCCTGCTGGACAGTCTATTAATACATAATCAAATTCTTCTTTTAACTTTTCTGTTAATTCCTTCATTTGCTCTTCATTTATTGCTGTCTTATCTCTAGTTTGAGCTGCTGGAAGCAAAAATAATTCCTCAAAACGTTTATCTTTTATAAGTGCTTGTCTTAATTTACATTTTTCTTCTATTACATCTACTAAATCATATACTATTCTATTTTCTAATCCCATAACAACATCAAGATTTCTTAGCCCAATATCTGTATCTACTAAAACAACCTTTTTACCTGCTATAGCTAAACTTGCTCCTAAATTTGCTGTAGTTGTTGTTTTACCAACTCCACCTTTACCTGATGTTATAACTATTACTTCTCCCATAAAACTTTTCCTCCTAAAAAATAACCGCATTATTTTTCATAGCTATTTTATAATTTTTTTAAGAAAAAGTCAATGTATTTGAATTATTATTCTAAACTTTGTATTGGTATCTTTTTTTCAAATCCGTTTAAGTTTCGTTTCTCTTTCTTCCATATAAAAGATTTAAATAAATAATAAAAAAGGTAGTCTAACATTATTATATACAGAAAAATCTTATATTGGCTCAAGATAATATTTGATTTTTCCTATACAATTAAAAATGAATAGTGAATAATTAAATGTGCTCTTGCTTTATTTTTCAAGATTATTCATTCTTCATTATTCACTATTCATCATTCATTGCGATACACCAGTATCGCACATTTTTGGTGGGCAGGGATGGATTCGAACCATCGTACTCGTATGAGAACAGATTTACAGTCTGCCGCCTTTAGCCACTCGGCCACCTACCCAAAAAAATGGTGCTCCCTCAAGGATTCGAACCTTGGACCCACCGGTTATGAGCCGGTTGCTCTGACCAACTGAGCTAAGGGAGCTTGTTTCTTATTAACTTGAACGCAAAAACTATTATAATGTATTTTTCTTTAGATGTCAACAATTATTTAAACTTTTTTTAAAAAATTTGTTAATGTTCAGACCCAAATTTTCAAATTAGTAGCTCCACGTGTCGGTTGCACTTTTCTTTTCATGCTTTAGCCTAAGAAAAGAAAATGTCCAACCGACAGCAAGATGGAGTGGATTGTATATTAATTAGTCTGAACTGTAACAAAAATTTGTAAGACAAGGAGATATGTTCAGACACGGGGACGAGGTTTTTGTCTAGCGGTTTCCCGGAATTTTTCACTATTTATTTCATTCTTAGCTATTCTTTTTACTCTTTATGTAAAGACATAGTCACTAGTTTTTTAATGAATAGTGAATAATTAATAATTAAAGGATGAACTATTTTGTTCATCCTTTAACTTTGTTTATTTTTCAATTTTTAATTCTGCATATTGTGATTCAGGAAATTCTTTATCATATTCTACACTTTCAAAAATCTCTGGCATCTCTTTTTGAAAATATATTAATAATGGTATCATTATTTGTCTTACTGAAGGATGCACATGATTTGTTGTACGCAATGATAATATGTGTTTCCATTCTCTTATATTTGCTGTCATAACTATTTCAGATGCTGTGCTGTGTGGTAATATCATTCTCATTTGATCTGGTGTTGCACCAAGCTCTGCCATTTGCAAGTAGTTTTTTTCTATATCTTGACATGCCTTTTCCCACTTTTCATAAAGTTTTGTTCCTTTTTCTATATTGCACGGTTTAATAAATTTTATTTCATTATCAAATTTATCTTTACCATAATTACAATATCTTGTGCTTTCTATTGAAAATGATGCTATTCTATGTCTTGTTAAATCTTTATATACCCCTATATCTGCATACATTCTTACTGTAATTTTTTCGTGCTCTAATACAGATTCGTGTCCTCTAGTAATGCAATTTTTAAGTAGTTTTTTATATGAATCTTCTGTAATACTTCCTTCAGAACGATAACAAGTTCTACAAGCTTTTTCAATTTTTTTCATTATATCTATTCCATCTATTTTTTCTACTTCAATATAAGGATTTACTATTTTCATTATTTGTTTTCTCCTCTGCCTTCTGGAAGTGCTGGTTTATCTAACACTACTCTAATCTTGCAAACATACACTATAGTTCTAATTAATTTGCTATTTTTAATTCTTTCCCATAATGATGGTTTAACTTCAAATCTTGTTTGCTCAATATATTCATCATGTATAATTTCAGGTTCTTCTTTTACTTTTGCTGGTTCTTCCATTGGAGCTGGAACACCTTTTAATGCTTCTGCTATTTCAATTCCTATATAACTTAATGCTTTTGATCTATCTTCTATTCTTTCCATATCTATTTCAATATGTAAATTTGCTTCTAAATTGGAAATTTTTGCATGAATCAATTTTTTTGCTGATTCGTAATTTTCGCCTTCTTTTTTCTTCGTTTTTCCAATAACTATTAATGCTTCTGTTGCATCTTCAGAAATTGCCGATGAAATCTGCTTTACTCGTGACTTCCATTCTTTATCATTATTTTCTGCCATATATAATATCTCTTTTAGCTCATTTGCTTTGCTAATATTTTGCTCGCGCTCTCTAATCAATTTTTCTATTTGTTTTGTATTATCTTCGAATTGATTTGTTGCATACTCCACTAAACTTCTCGCTGCTCTATATACACTTGCAGGGAAGTTTTTCTTTTTTGGATATTCATTTATATATGATTTTATAGAATCTATTAAATCCTTAAAATAAGCATCATCTTCTAATTCAACAATTTGTTTTTTGCTATTTGGATTAATCATTTTTTGAACTTTGTCTATATTTGATAAAATCTTTTCTTCTGTAATTATCATTTTCACGTTTACTATGCCCGGCTTGCGATAGAATAGCATCGTAAACTCACCCTCCTTTGTCTTCTATTTTTCGCTCTTTATATCTATAATTATACTATTTTCCGTAAGAAACTACAATAGAATTTGTTTACAATTTCATTACAATTTTATTACAATTTTCTACAAAAAGTCAAGCTTTTTTTGCTTCTTCTTTAATTTTTTTATTACCAAATAATATTACCTTTAAATCCGCTCTATATTGCAGAAAGCAGGACATTCCTTTTCGAACCTAAAGAAGAAAGCAATGTCCTGCTTTCCTTAAAAGCTAATATACTACTTAATTAACTATTGGCTATTTTTTTCATTTCTTCGTGTCTTTTAATTTTCTGTGTTGTTGTCTTTATAAGTTCTTCTTCCGTAATGATTATCTCTTTTATGTACTTGTATGGTGGCATAGTTTTATTTATTTCTTTAATTTTTCTCAAGAATAAATTGTATATTTCTTCCTTTTCCGCTATTCCGTAGATGTTTTTTACAAGGTCTTTATCATAAACAATTTTCGCACAAATCTTTAAGTCATCTTCGTTATTGTCTTCTGGTTTTCCATATACAAAAGATTCTGTTATTCCATCTATTCTGTTAATAATGGTTTCTAATTCCTCTGGGAAAATATTTTTTCCATTTTTTAAAACTATTACACTTTTTGCCCTTCCACATAAGAACAAAAATCCTTTTTTATCAAAATAGCCTAGGTCTCCTGTTTTAAACCATTCTTTGTCAAAAACTTCTTTTGTTGCTTCTTCATTCTGATAATATCCAAGCATTACATTTGGTCCTTTTGCATATATTTCGCCTATTCCGTTTTCATCTTTATTTACAATTTTAATTTTTACACTTGGAAACACTTTACCTACTGAACCTATTTTTTGTTCAAAGTCGTTACCTGCTGCAAGTACAGGAGATGTTTCTGTTAATCCATAACCTTGCATTACTCTAAATCCTAAAGCATTAAAACCTTTTTCTACTTCTTTATCTAGTGTTGCTGCTCCGTTTACAATAATTCTTAGTTTTCCACCTAACGCTTGATGAATATCTTTAAACACTTTTCTTCTAAAATCTAATTTAACTCTTGACAAAGCACCTACTAATTTCATCATTGTTTCAACCTCTTGTTTTTTGCCTTGTTTTTCTATGTTTTTCATCAATCTTCTATACATTGTTTCTATTATTGCAGGTACTGATATCATAGCTGTTATTTCAAATTCAGCTAAGTTCTGTAAAATATGTTTTACTCCTTCGCAATATGCAATTTTTGCACCTCTGTATAATGGGTACAAAAATCCAACTGTACATTCAAAAGTATGGTGCAATGGTAAAAATGATAATAATGTATCTTTTTCGTCTATATGAATTACAGAGCCTATATCCATAATGTTTGAACATATATTTTTGTGTGAAAGCATGACTGCTTTAGACATCGCAGTTGTACCTGAAGTAAATAACATTATTGACATTTCTTCGTTATTTATTTCAGCATCTAAATATTTTCTATTTCCCTCTTCTAGCGATTTTTTTCCCATTGATATTAATTCTGATTGAGAATATATTCCATCCTCCCATTTTTCAGAATCCATTGATATATAGTATCTTATATTTGTAGTATTTCTTTCTTTTATGTCCTTCATTGTTTCATCATATTTTTGGGAATAGAAAATTGTTTCTACTCCTGAACGAACTATTAATGATTCTAATTCATTTGCTGGAAGTGATTTATCTAATGGTACAATTACTCCTACTCCACAAACTACTGCTAAATATGTTAGTGCCCATTCATATCTATTTTCCGAAATAACCGCTACTTTTGTATTTTTTAGGCCCATACTAATAAGTTGTGTTCCCAAAGCATTTACATCTTCCAAATATTTACTATAAGTCACTTCCTTGATTTGTTTTTCTGGTCCTTCTTTATATTTAAAGGCAACTTCATCTTTAAATTTTTCTACTGATTTATTTATCATTTCTTTTAAGTCTGATATTTTTTCAACATTATATAATTTATTCTTTTTTACTTTTCCAATTTCCTCGATTTCTTCTTTTTTATAGCCTTTATCTTCAAATATTTTTAATATATTATCTTTTAATTTTCTTCCTTCTCTATCCACTAACTTTCCCTTCCTTTTAATATAAAATTAATTCCTATAAATTATATCATATCGATATAAAAAAAACAACATAGTTTTCATAAATAAACCACCTAGTTTTGATAACTAGGTGGTTTATCTTTTATTGTATAGGAAAAATCAAATACTATCTAGATTTCCCTATATAGTAATTTTTCTTTCCTCTTTTTATTATTAAGTATTTGCCATTTGTAAGGAAAGTTTCGTCTATGATTTGGTCTATGTTATTTACTTTTTCGCCATTTATTTCGATACTATTGTTTTGAATAAATTCTCTTGCTTCCCTTTTGCTTGAAGCTGCTTTTATATCTATCAATATGTCTAACACATTCTTATTTAAGTCCATTTCTTCAATTTTCTTGCCCTTTAATGCTTCTTCTAGTTCTTCATCATTTAAATCTTTAAATTTTCCACTAAATAATACTTGGCTAATCTTTATTGCCTTTTCATATTCTTCTTTTCCATGAATATCAGTAATTATTTCTCGTGCTAATATTTTTTGTGCTTCTCTTAATTCTGGATGTTCTTTGTGTTTTGCCTCTATTTCTTCTATTTCTTCACGGTTTAAGAATGTTAATTGTTTTAAATACTTAATTATCATTGAATCTTCAAGATTTATTAAATATTGATATAATTCATAACTTGAAGTTTTGTTTTTGTCTAGCCATAATGCATTTCCTTCAGTTTTACCAAATTTTACACCATTTGAATCTGTCACAAGTGGCATGACCATTCCATAAGCAGTTTTATCTATTTTTCTTCTAATTAATTCTATCCCTGATGTAATATTTCCCCATTGGTCTGAACCTGCTACTTGAAGAACACAATTTTTTGTTTCATATAAATGTAAAAAGTCTAATGCCTGTAAAATCATATATGAAAACTCTGCATAAGTAATACCTGTTTCCATTCTAGACTTTACCTTGTCTTTTGCAAGCATATAACCTACATTAAAGTATTTTCCATAGTCTCTTAAAAAGTCTATTATACTTATATCTTTTATCCAATCATAATTGTTCACAACTTCAAATCCAAATATTTCTTTGGCTTGTTTAGTTAATCCTTCAATATTATGATTTACTTCTTCTTTGCTTATCATTGGTCTTTCAGCAGTAGGCTTTGGATCTCCAATAAGTCCTGTTGCACCACCAATTAACAATATTGGTTTATGACCATATTTTGCTAATCTTTTTGATATTAAAAATGATGAATAATGTCCAATATGCATACTATCTGCTGTTGGATCTGTTCCTATATAAAAAGTTAACTGTTCGTTATTTAATTTGTCGATCAATTCATTATCACTTATATCTTGTACTAAGCCTCTCCATTTTAAATCCTCGTATATATTCACTTTGTTTCCTCCTATATAAATATTCCATTTGATACATTTTGTATATTACTATACATTGTATATTTCTTTTTTGTTTTGTATTTGTCTATTACAACTACTTCATTTTGATTTAGGCTTTTGCTTACATCTATTATTCTTTGATTTTCTGAGCCACGAAATGGCAGATTTAAACTTTTTTGTTCTAATATAAACTTTCCATCAACTAATACATCAATATTTTGTAATAACTCATATAATTTTTTATCATGCTTTGCTTTTTCTCTTAAAGTTTCAAAAGTAAACCCTGTATAGCACCAAACATTTAAACCTATTGATTTTGCATATTTTGCAATTTCTAATGATGGCTCTATTTGGTATAATGGGTCTCCTCCTGATAAAGTTATTCCATCTTGATTTTTAATTTTTGATAGCTCTATTTTTACATTCTCTATATCTTCCAAAAATCCTTTATTTAAATCATGAGTTTCTGGATTATGGCACCCGAGGGCAATTATGTAAACACCCTTGGGTCCATATTACAGTACGAATTCCTTCTCCATCTACAATGCTATCTGTTTGAATTGGTGCGGCTAATCTTATTTTCATTATAATTTATGTTTTACCCTATCCCTTTCTTCACATTTTTTTCCGTTATTAAATCTATCAATTGTACCTACTAAGTATCCTGTAATTCTTCTTATTCTTTCAAATTTAACATCATCTTCATGTCTTCCACATCCTGGGCAAGTATCATTTATTACACCTGTAAATCCACAAACTGGATCTCTATCTACAGGGTGATTTATCGCTCCATAACCTATTCCTGACTCTTTCATTATTCTAATTACTTTTTCAAATGCTTCTACATTTTCGGTTGTATCTCCATCTAGTTCTATATATGAGATATGTCCTGCATTTGTAAGTGCATGATATGGTGCTTCTGTTTTTATTTTGTGCTCTACTGTTGTTTTATAATATACTGGAACATGGAATGAATTTGTATAATATTCTCTATCTGTTACTCCCTTAATCTTACCATAAATTGCTTTATCCATTGCTGTAAATCTACCAGATAAGCCTTCTGCTGGTGTTGCTAAAAGAGTAAAGTTCAAATTGTATTTTTCTGAGTATTCATCCATTTTCTTTCTCATAAATGTTATGATTTCTAAGCCTAGTTTTTGTGCTTTTTCACTTTCTCCTTGATGTTCTCCAATTAATGCTTTTAAGCATTCTGCTAAACCAATAAATCCAACAGATAATGTTCCGTGTTTATATATTTTTCTTAATTTATCCGTTGGTTTTAGCTTTTCACTGTCTAACCATACTCCTTGTCCTAGTAGAAATGGGAAATTATTAATTCTTTTGTTGCATTGTATTTCAAATCTTTCTAATAGTTGATCTTTAACAAGCTCTAACTTTTCTTCTAGTTCTTCATAAAATCCTTTTAAATCTGTTTTCTCATTATTCACTATTCCGTGTTTGATTCCTAAACGAGGTAAGTTTATTGATGTAAATGATAAATTTCCTCTTCCTGCCGTAACACATTTATTTTCATCAACATGGTTTCCTAATACCCTTGTTCTGCATCCCATATATGCTACTTCTGTGTTATAATCATCTGGTTTATAATATTGAAGATTAAATGGTGCATCTATGAATGAGAAATTTGGAAATAATCTTTTTGCAGAAACTTTACAAGCTAATTTAAATAAATCGTAGTTTTTATCACCTGGATTATAGTTAATACCTTCTTTAATTTTAAATATTGAAATTGGGAATATTGGTGTTTCACCTTTACCAAGTCCTGCATCTGTTGCAAGCAAAAACTGTTCAATTACCATTCTTCCTTCTGGTGAAGTATCTGTACCAAAGTTTATTGATGAAAATGGTACTTGTGCCCCTGCTCTAGAATGCATTGTGTTTAAATTATGTATAAACGCTTCCATTGCTTGATATACAATTCTCTTTGTTTTTTGTAATGCCTTATCATAAGAAAGTCTAAAAAGTCTTTTCAAATTTTCAGAATCTCTACAATATCCATCAAATATTGATATATCAAATTCTATACTACTTAATTTATCTATTTCTCTAACAATTCCATTTATAGCTATAAAGCTTATAAAATCTGTTAATTCTAGATAATCATATACTGTTTGCTTAAATTGTTTCTTAAATGTTTTTAATACTCCTGGTGCCATATAATAATCAAATGCTGGTATACTTTGTCCACCATGTTGATCGTTTTGGTTAGATTGTATTGCTATTGCAGCAAGAGCTGCATAAGACATAATGTCGTTTGGTGCTCTTAAAAATCCGTGTCCTGTTGAAAATCCATTTTCATAAAGTTTATTTAAATCTATTTGGCAACAAGTTGTTGTACCCATTGGTAAAAAGTCCATATCATGAATGTGAATATCTCCACTTTCATGTGCTTCTGCAAATTTTCTTTTCATTAAATAAGATTTAGCAAATTCTTTAGAAACTGTGCTTCCATATTGCAACATTGTACCCATTGCAGTATCTCCATCTATGTTTGCATTTTCTCTTTTTGCATCTTCTTCTATTGCAGATTTTAATCCTAAATTTTCTAATGCTTTTAAAAATTTATGTTGTCTTTTTTCATCAAAAAATACTTGCCTTGATTGTGCTCTTCTCTCTCTATATGCTTTAAAAGATTCGTATACATCTAAATATCCTTTTTTCTGTAATTGCTCTTCAATCATGTCTTGTATTTCTTCTATTTTAATTTTGTCTTTCCCTTCTTTTTCAATTTGGTCTATAACTGCATTATAAACTTTATATACATCTTTTTCAGTATATTTTTTTGTCTCTTCATCTTCTGACGGAATACTATCGAAACCTTTTTTTATTGCTAATGCTATTTTTGCTCCGTTAAAATTAACCTTTTTCCCATCTCTTTTTACTACTATTATATCTAATATTTTTTCTACATTTTCTTGCATATTTTTACCTCCTTTGTTTTTGTGTTTTGATTATATAATAGTTTTAATATTTGTCAATATTTTTTATAAAAATGTCATATAATTTTAAAATTATTTTTTCATTTTTTAAAATTTATCGTATAATTATTTTTGTGATTTCTTTATTTATAAGTATTTTTCGGTTTTTCTATTTTTCGTTTTTATTTATTTTTAAAAAAATGTTTTTTTTAAAATCTGATGTTTCGTATCTATTTTTCGTTTTTTTATAATTGGAACTATCAAAAATCGCCCATTCTTTAATTGGTAATCTAATAGGCAAAAAAACAACACATTCTGCTCTTCACTAAATTGCGAATGTGTTGTTATAACTATAACTTATTTTGCATAATCGACTGCTCTTGTTTCTCTTATTACATTTACTTTAATTTGTCCCGGATAATCCATTTCTGTTTCTACTTTTTCTGCTACATTTCTTGCAAGTATAATCATTTCATTATCTGAAATTTTATCTGGTTTAACAATAAGTCTTACTTCTCTACCTGCTTGTATTGCAAATGATTTTTCTACTCCATCAAAAGAATCTGCAATTTCTTCTAGTTTTTCTAATCTCTTGATATATGTTTCTAATGTTTCTCTTCTAGCACCTGGTCTTGATGCAGATATTGCATCTGCTGCTTGTATTAAAACCGCTTCTATTGTTTTTGGTTCTACATCTCCATGATGTGCTTGAACTGCGTTTATTACTAAATCATTTTCTTTATATTTTTTAAGAACATCTACACCTATTTCTACATGTGTTCCTTCCATATCATGGTCTAAAGCTTTTCCTATATCATGTAGCAATCCTGCACGTCTTGCAAGTTTTGGATCTAATCCTAGTTCTTCTGCCATGATTCTTGCTAAGTTTGATACCTCAATTGAATGATTTAAAACATTTTGTCCATAACTTGTTCTATATTTTAATTTTCCAATTAATTTAACTAAGTCTGGATGTAATCCGTGAACTCCTGTTTCTAAAACAGCTCTTTCTCCTTCTTGTTTTATTATTTCTTCAACCTCTTCTTTGGCTTTTTCAACCATTTCTTCAATCTTAGCAGGATGAATTCTTCCATCTTCTATTAATTTTTCAAGAGCGATTTTTGCAACTTCTCTTCTTAATGGGTCAAACCCTGATAAAATTACTGCTTCTGGAGTATCATCAATTATTAAATCAATTCCCGTTAATGTTTCTAATGTTTTGATGTTTCTTCCTTCTCTTCCTATGATTCTACCTTTCATATCATCATTTGGAAGCGCTACTACTGAAACAGTAGCTTCAGAAGTGTGGTCTGCAGCACATTTTTGTATTGCAAATCCTATGATTTCTCTTGCTTGTTTTACTGCCTCTTCCTTAGCTTTCGCAGTTACTTCTTTAACTAAAATTGCTTTTTCGTTTGCCAATTGTTTGCCTAATTGTTCTAAAAGTATTGTTTTGGCTTCATCCTTAGATAATCCTGAAATTCTTTGTAATTCTACCATTTGCTTGTTAAAAATTTCTTCTAACAATTTTTTCTTTTTCTCCATCTCTTGGTTCATTCTTTCGAAATCTTTTTCTTTTCTTTCAAAATTTTCAGAACGTCTATCTAAAGCCTCCTCTTTTTGGAATATTCTTTTTTCTTGTTGTTGTATCTCGCCTCTTCTTTCTCTAATCTCTTTGTCTAATTCATTTTTTGAAGCTAAAATCTCTTCTTTTGCTCTTAAGATTTCTTCTTTTTTCACATTTTCGGCATCTTTTTTTGCTACTTCTAGTATTCTCTTTGCTTCATTTTCTGCTCCACTTATTTTTGATTCTGCTGATTTTTTTCTAATTACCATACCTGTTGGTATGCATACTGCTGCTGAGATAAGAAAGGTGACAAGTATTACTATTCCGTTCATAAATAATGCACCTCTTTTTCTATTAAAATTTCAATGTTCAGATTTATTTATATACTAATTTTGTTTATTTTAGAATATATTTTTATTTCTGTACCTTTATATTTTACCTTTTATCTTTAACATTGTCAAGATTTAAAAGAAAAAAAGGTAAGCTTGCGTTAATAATTAACTTACCTTTTTAATTTAAATATTATTTTCTTTAATATAAAGTACCATTCTAGAGCCGTAGATCATAATTGCTGTAGTCTGGAAGAGTTCCATTGCAATAAGAAGCAGGATTGCTGGCGTAGTAGCAACCTCCGCGATAAGCACGACCGATGGCATTGTCGGCCCCTGTGCTCCACTCTAATACATTCCCTTCTAAATCATATATATTTTGTGATACATCGTTATATAGTTCTGTTGCTTCTGTAATGTAATTTGATCCACCTGTTTGATATTTTGATGAAAAAGAATGGCCTACATTTTCTGCTGTTGCTACAGTATAGGAAACTCCATCTGGTCTTTTCCCATTTGCTATAAATTTTAATGCTTGGCATTGTGCTGCTCCTTGAATCATTCCTCCAAGTAGCCCCTTATTTAAAGCATACTGTTTTTGCTCTGCATACATATAATACCAATTAATATCTACTGATGGAATTTCTCCTGCTATAGACTTTACACTATTGCTTTTACTACTTGTTGTCTCTGTCATTCCACTTGTTTCATATCGTCCTACCCAGAATCCCCCATTCTCTTTTACACTTTTTACTATTTCATTATATTCTTTTTGTAAATCTTCTTTGAATTTATTGTCATCAACTTCATAAGTTGTTCCTAATATGCTATTTAAATATTCTAAATTTGTAGTTTTATTATCATAGCTTGTTATATTTGGCTCGCTAAAACCACTATTTGCAGTATATGTAGTTGGTGATAATATAGCTTTCCCTGTGCTAGAACTCCACTCATAAAGGCAACCTGCCATTAATTCACAATTCCCGTGTTTTGTACATACTGGTCCTTTTGTTGTTTCATCTAATACTATTGCACAAGTTTCAATATCGTATATTTTTTTATCTACTGTGCTTCCTTTGTTTTGGCACATGAACATATCATTTATATCATCTACTGGTATCCATACAAATTGACTATATGTTTTTTGTAATTTTAATACTTCATCTGCATTAGCCCAATCAATTTTTGCTATTTCTTCATCTGTCATTCCTTCATCTTTTCCTGCTTTTTTTGTTGGTATATCATATATTACTAATCCTCCATTAATGCTTGTCTCACTTTCTATCTTAGATATTGTAAAACCCGCTGGAACTATTGCCACTTTTCCTCTATTATCAACATAGTCAGTATTTTTTTCAACTCTTTTGCCTGCTAATAACGGTAATCTTAAAGATGTATAATCTGTTTCTTCTAACCCTCTATTATTTTCTATTTGATTGCTTAATACAAATTCTTTTATATATGTCTTATTTTTCGTTTCTATGATTAGCTGTGCTATTTCTTTTCCATTTTCTTGTGCTTGCCCAAATTTACAATTTTTTATTTTTTCAGCTATTTGTATATTATCATTTAAGTAAATACCATTATTTTTAAAAGTATAACTATTTCCTGTTGTAAAAATAATAGTACTCATATCATCTGAAATTGCAGTTATACTATTATTTGTCTTTTTTACTTCTTTTAGGAATGATATATTAATCTTATCTATTTCTATAATAGAATCATCTTGTCCTATTATTTCTGTAAGATTTTTTGAAAAATAACTCATTATTGTTGTAAGAGTAGCTATTACTAGTATAGTAACAATTATATATATCATTAACGACATTAAAGTAATTCCTCTTTGGTCTTTCATTAAATTTCCTCCTTATATAATATTTTAGCTTTCAATCATTTCTCCACCTATTACTTACTTTTCTATAATTTCATCTATTACGATTTGCTCATTTTCATCAAGCTTATATTTTGGAAGTTTTGGTAACTCATCTAATGAACTAACTCCAAATACTTTCAAAAAATCTTTTGTTGTTTTATACATCGTTGGTCTACCCGGTGCATCCATTTTGCCCGCTTCTTCAATCAAATTAAATTCTAATAATTTATATATAGTACCATCAGAATTTACTCCTCTGATATTTTCAATTTCTGATCTTGTAATTTTAGGATTATATGCGATAATTGCAAGTGTTTCCATTGCTGCATTTGACAAGTTTGGCACTCCTCTATTATCAAACAATGGATATATATAATCATAATACTCTTTTTTTGTAGCTAGCTGATATCCATCTTCTACTTTTATAATCTCTAACCCTCTATTTTTATTATCATTATTCATATCATATATAATTTTTTCAATATCTTCTCTTGGAAGTTCTGTCATCATCATTAATTCCTTTGTTTCAACAATTCTTCCAGCTGCAAAAAGTATTGCTTCTATTATTGATTTTATTTTTTCTATCTCCATATTCTGCTCCTTTAATACTTTTAATTATCACACGAAAAGATTTTGGTGTCAAGCTTTTGACAATTTTATTTTTTTGTGATATTATTTTTTTATATATTATTATATCTTGGGGTGATAATAATTATGGAAAATGATGAAAATAAAGACTTAGAGCAAGATGATGTTTCAAAAATAGATTTAGAAGTATCTGCTGGTGATGGTAGTGAATTAGAAATTTCAGAAGTTTTTGAACATTTAAATTGCGCCAAGCCAAAGTTAGAAAAGGATAAAAAGAAAATAATTATACCAAAAGGAAAAAAAGATTAGAAATTTTGAATTTAATAAAAATGACCTAGATATTTTCCAGGTCATTAAAAGTATTTACTGTAATCATTTTGCATTTCTTTTAAAAATATTTGCTTATCTTTTCCATATTCAAAAGAAACATTTGAAACATAATTATTTTGTCTAATAATTCCACCAACTATTAAAATATATGGGTTTTTTGCATTATTTAGAAAATAGTTATACAAAGCATATACATTGTTAGTTGCAGTTTCTATATCATTATAGCTTGATATTTCAAACCAGTATTCATATTCAACCAGTATTTGACATCCGTTTACTTCTGTGTAATTCTCTTTAATTCGCAAATTGTTTTTTATATTGGCATCATTGCAATTTTCAATATAGTATTTCTTATATCTATAATTAAAATCGTCATATATTGTCCTTGTCGTTTTATCTTTTACCACATTGAAAATAACATTTTTATCTTCTTTGTAATATAATGTATATACACCAAAACCGTCTTCATCAGTAGAAACATCAACTATTTTAAAATCTTTGCTATATTTATCTTCTAATTCATCTAACACATTAGGATTTAATCTTCTTTCAATATTATGATAATAATTATATATAGTTTTACCAGCTAAAAACAATGTGCCAATTATTAAAACAACTATAATAAGAATCAAGAAAAAATATAACAATTTAACAAATGTTGCAAATCTATCTACGTTTCGTGTATCTATTTTTAAATATACTTTATCATTTTTTTTATTCATTTTAACAATCTCCTTTTTGAATAATATTATATATTTCTGTCATAAAATTTTTTGGCGTTATTTTAGTTGTATCAATGTGATATTTTAAAATTCCTCCTATTTCTTGAAAACTAAAATTCATTATAATGCGAAGTTTTACTAACTCTGTTAATGGACTACCTAATTGTTCTATTTTTCTATAAAGAAGCTTTTTTTCTTCAGTTAAGATTATATTTTCAATAAAATCTTCTTTTATTGGCATATTTTTAATTAAATCATCTATTGAAGTTAATATAAACTTTTTTCTTTAGCTCTTTATGCCATAGATTTATTGTTTTGTTTATTTTTGATGCTTTTTGAAAATAATTTATTGTGTTTATAGTGTTTTTTATTTTACTTTTAATAATTTCATTTTTTATATATTTAAAAAGCAAGACATTTCAAAATATATTGAAATGTCTTGCTTTTTATGGTAGCGAAGATGTGATTCGAACACATGACCCTTCGGGTATGAACCGAATGCTCTAGCCAACTGAGCTACTTCGCCATCGACTTTACCTATTATACTTGAATTTAATAGGTTTGTCAACATTTTAGGTTTATATTTTGAATTTTTTTGTTACAGTTCAGACTAATTAATATATAATCCGCTCCATCTTGCTGTC
>SAMEA3663246__coassemble_241_pt1 | contig 18735 bp, 18 predicted proteins | sample SAMEA3663246__metabat2_low_PE_010 | metagenome-assembled genome bin SAMEA3663246 (sample SAMEA3663246) | pig gut metagenome | biome: pig gut; feature: pig-associated habitat; material: faeces | place: China | collected 2013
GCACTTTTTAGGGGTAAAATAAAAAATAGCAAATCTCTAAAAGACTTGCTATAAGCTGGTTGCGGGGGTAAGACTCGAACTTACGACCTTCGGGTTATGAGTTGTCTCTTCCCTTTGCACTTGAAAATTTATATTCCTTTTAATGCCTATAAATTGTATAGTTGTATATATAAATAGAAAACTTTTTTTATTATGTCCATTTTTATTAAATCCTTAATTGGAGTTACAATCGCTTTTGTCCTCATTTTGTTCCGTCTTCAATAATTTTATTGTTGTATTATTTTATTTCTTTGCTAATATCCCATATAAAACTCTTTTTAACAGTATTCCTTTTTCTGTTTTATACCTTTTTACATATTCATCAAATAATTTTTTTTCAATTATGGTTCTGTGTTCAAACTTTTCCTCCTTTATTTCCGAAAAGTCATCTAATATAGGTGTTTTTAAAAGAAGTGCCATTAAATCTTCTTCTGTTTCATAATACTCATTTTGTAATATTTCAACCTTTTCAATATTCTTAAATCCTGCTTCTTTTAAATCTAAATAATCTTTTTCTGATATTGCAATTTTGTCATTATATGCTTGACCTCTTCCAAAAATTTTTTTTATTTCCCAACAATCCTTCTTATCGACTCCTTCTATTACAAGGATTCCATGATTTGCTAAGCAATCATAAACTTGCTTTGCTTCTATTATTGTGTGTCTTGCAGAAATTAAATCAAAAGTTTCTCTTGGAAAATTCATTTCTAAGTTATTCATTTTTGTAAATTTTACTCTTTTATTTGAATATTTCTTCGCATTTTTTTTAGCTGTTTTTATCATTTCTTCAGAAAAATCTGTAGCTATTATCATTCCAACACTTGGATAGTTTTTTAAAACTTCTTCTCCGCCACCTGTTCCTAAATCTAAACATAATGATTTTTCATTTGTGTTTTCTTTTATTTTTTCATAAAAATCCCAATTAGTTAAATTTTCGGTTTGGAATTTTATTTGACTAAAATCCCAGTTTCCTATTCTCTCATAATATTTGAATTCATTTTCTTGCATTTTTATTCTTTCCTTTATTTTTATATTAGGTTATATATTAAATTTTTTCTATTAGTTATCTTAATCTTCCGTTGAAGTTTCCGGTTCTGTTGGATCTTCTAGAGTTTCTGATTCACCTGTTTCTTCCGGTTTTTCTGGCTCTGGTTCTGTCTCTGTTTCTTCTGGTGTGGTTGGTTTTACTGGTTCTTCTGGAATAGCTGGAGTGACTGGTTCTATTGGAGTAACTACTGTTTCTTTCGTTCCTACTGTAATATATTTATTCATTGGTGCAAAATAGTCTTTTGATATTTGCTCCCTTTTTATTTCTATTCCATTTTTGCTATATATTTTATATGTAGTGCTATTGCATCCTCTAATTCCTTGCTGTGTAACTTTTTGGTATCCCACTTCTTTTGTTGAATCATATTCATAAATTGTTTTAAATCCTATATAATTCGAAACAATAGAAACTATTTCTATATCATATTCATCAGACTCTTTTTTACCGTAAATTTCAACTGTTGCTATTCCATTTTTTGCAGATGCTTTTATCATTATTGGTTCTTCTCTTGTGTTTTTAAATTTAAAATCTAAGGTTCCATAAGATACTGTAGCATCTTTCCCTGGGTCTAAATACGCTGCTATATGTGCATGGTTGTGTCTTTCTACAATAGTTAAATTGGCATATATTGCTGCATTGTATAGTGTAGAAGATATTTGGCAAATTCCTCCTCCTACCATGCTTACACTTCTTCCTCCAGAATATCCAGCACCTAATTTATACCCTTTTGCAACTGTTCTTGGTCCTAAAGCATTATTGAATGAAAAAATTTCTCCTGGATTAATTATCATTTCATTTATTGTCTTTGATGCAACTTTTAGGTTAGTTGATCTTGAAACATTACTTTCATCATATTTAGTAGTACATTTCCCAAGTAAATCTAGGAATTGCTTATCTGCACTTATTGATACTTTTTTTACCTTTGCTTCTGTGATAATTAATGGGATTTCGTATTCTTGCTTTTCTTCACTTAAAATTTTTTTTGCTTCATCTATATCTATATCAATTCCATTTTCCGAAGAGTAAATTTTGAAAGGTTCTTCTTCATAATATGCATCTTTTGGTTCTTTGTAGATTTCCTCTCTGATTTCTTCGATATTTATTGCTTCTGGTTTTTTATTAATAGTTTTTATTTCTATTTTCGAAGCACCATTTGTTTGTATATATTCTATAATTTTTGCTTCGAATTCCTCTAAATCGAATCCTTTTCCGGGTTCTCCTTCTTTTATAATTAATTTATCATCTTCTATACAATATGTACTTTCTTTTAATCCATTTGGTATTTTTAAACAAATTTCGTTCGCCACATGTTTTAAGCTTTTTTCATCAATTGTCATATCTGTTTTTATGTTTTTACCTTTCAATCCATTTATTAAAATAGTAAAATTATTTTCAAAAATATTTCCGTTTCGTCCTTCTGTATATGCTTCTTCAACTGCGTCTTTAATGTTATATGTAATATTTAAATTTTCTTTAATTATTGAAAAATATTTCCCATCAACATTTACTATAATTTCTTGATTTTTTTGCATTTCATTTTGAATAAATATTAATGCTTCTTCTTTTGTTAAATCTTTAACCAATATATTATTTATTTTTATTCCTGACATTATCTTACTATTGCCCATATTCATAATTGCAAATATTGTAGATAATAATAAACCGCAAATTATTATAATCATTAAAATTGTAATTGCTTTACCAATGTTTGTGGTTTTTGATTTTATTTGCTCTTTGGCTTCTTTTTTATCCTCTTTGTGATTTTTAATTTCTTTTTTTGTCTCCAATTCATTTTTTTCTTCAATTTTTGTTTCTTCTTTATTTGTTTTTATTTCAGCTACATTTGAATTTATAGAATCTTCTCCTATTATTTTTGCTGATAATCTTTCTTTGTTTTTTTCTATTTCTTCTGTAAAATTTACTTTATTCATAGATATTTACCTCTTTGCTCCCATTATATTTTCATTGTACCATACCTATTTTCTTTTTACAATTGTTATATATAAAATTTATTTGAAAAATACTTCCAATATTGATTTGTTTAAGACTTGAGATATTTTCTCCATTGTTTCTATCGATGGATTACTCCTTGTTCCGTTTTCCAAATGGCAAATATATCCTACTGAAACTCCTGTTAAATCAGCTAATTCTGACATTGTTAAGCCTCTTTCTTTTCTGTATTTTCTTAATTTAGTTTCGTACATATTTTTACCTCCTTGTCATATTAGCAATAATATCACATGTCTTTTTGCCAAGTCAAGTTTTTAAGTATAATTTGTATCTTTTTTTGTTTACCAGTAGACAACTTCTGAATTTTTTTATATAATATTTCTATATTTTAGTAAAAGAGGTATTGTTATGATTGGGGATATGATTGCAAAAGCTAGAGAAGAAAAGAATATGACTAAAGCTGAACTTGCTCGCCTTGCAAATATTGATTTAGGTCACTTATCGCATATTGAAAAAGGAGAAAGGAATCCTAGTCATAAAACATTAAAATTGATTTGCCAAGCTTTAGAAATACCTTATCAACAATTAATGTATACATATGATAAAAACCTTAGCGAGGAACAAGAATCTTATGGTGCACTAGACCATATGTCATATGATAAAATTATTCTTGTAGATACTATAGATAATTTTATTACTTGTCCAGCGAATATGCCTGGTGCCTCTCTTGCAGTAAAGATGCCAGATGATTCAATGGCTCCTACCTTCAAAAAAGGAGATACACTTTTTATTGAGTTTAATACTTTGTTGGATAACAAAGAGGTTGGTATTTTTTCTGTAGATGATAAAATTTATATAAGAAGATTTATCGGTAAGAAGAATAAAGTTATCTTGGATGCAGATAATCCACATGTCAAAAAGCTAGAATTAGCTAAAAATCAACCTTTTTTCATTATTGGCAAAATTTTAAATAAATAATTTTGTAAATTTTTTTAAATTTTTGTAAAAAAATCTTGAATATTATATTTTTTATATATATAATAATAGAAGCTAAAGATAAAAGAGGTATAAAAATGGAATTATTAAAAAATATATTTTTTAACACAGATAAATTATTAAGAAATTCTTGTATAAAAATTTCATATACAGGTACTTTTTTCGAGAATGATTCAGAAGAAGTATATATTCATTATGGTTTTGGCCCTAACTGGGAAAATGTTTCTGAAATAAAAATGGAAAAAACTGAACTTGGTTTTCAATCAGAAGTACAATTGTTAGATTATGATACTTTCAATTTCTGTTTTAGGAATCAAGATGATGAATGGGACAATAACAATTCTCAAAACTATGTTGTAGAATTAGAACAACCTTCTTTAGATTTGATAGTTAAAGAAGAAGAATTTTCTTTAGATAGACCAAATAGACTTAGAAAATCTTATTTGTGGAGTAAAAAAATTAGAATCTCGATATATAAAATAATAACATATATTCCTAAAATCATTTCAGGAAATTATAAAAGAAAATTAAATAATAATAATTAATATAAAAGCTAGAGTTTTAAACTCTAGCTTTTAAGTTATTACCCATCCACCATTTGGTGATATTATTTGCCCTGTTGTAAATTCATCTTCAATTAGCCATTTAACACATCTATATATATCAATTGGCTCTCCTATTTTTCCTAAAGGAACCTCATTTTTTATCTGTTCTCTAATTATTTCATCAAGTTCATTATTCATATCTGTATTAATTATTCCAGGAGCAATAGAATTTACCCTAATATTTGATGGCCCATATTCTTTAGCAAGTGATTTTGTCATTGCATCAATACCTGCTTTTGATATTGAATATATACTTTCTAGTGATGCTCCAACTAATCCCCAAACAGATGATATATTAATTATCAACCCGTTTTTTTCGTGTACCATGTGTTCTAATGCTTTTTGAGAGCAATAAAATGCTGATTTTAAATTTGTATTTATCATTTCATCCCAATCTTCTTCTGTTACATCTGAAAACATTTGCATCTTAGCTATTCCTGCATTATTTATTAATACATCTATTTTATCAAATTTATTTACAGCAAATTCTATAAGACTAGCAGCTTCTTCTCTCTTAGAAACATCTGCCTTATATATATCTACAAAAATGCCTTCTTTTTCTAATTTCGTTTTTAATTCTTTTGCTTCTTTTTCAGATTTATTATAGTTTGCAATAACATGATTTCCTTCTTTTGCTAGGTTTTCTGCAATACATCTTCCTATACCTCTTGATGCTCCTGTTACTATAATTGTTTTCATTATACCACTTCCTTTTTTTATTATATCAATTCTTTTGGCTATGTCAATGCTAAAAAAACCTAGATATTTGTTATCTAGGTTTTGGAGCCGCTAGTCAGACTTGAACTGACGACCTACTGATTACAAGTCAGTTGCTCTACCAACTGAGCTACAGCGGCATATTAGATTTTATTGGTGACCCGTACGGGAATCGAACCCATGTCTCCGCCGTGAAAGGGCGATGTCTTAACCGCTTGACCAACGGGCCTTATATAAATACTAATTATAATAAATATAATTAGTATTTATTTGGTGAGCCATCCGCGACTCGAACGCGGGACAACTTGATTAAAAGTCAAGTGCTCTACCACCTGAGCTAATGGCCCATAATCCAATTATAAGAATTATAGAAGCAACTGCTTTTATACAGCTGCTTATCTATATTACAACATTTTTTTTAATATGTCAACGGTTTTTCAATATTTTTTCATTTTTTTGTTAATTTTCAGACCAAAATTTTCAAATTAGTAGCTCTACATGTCAGTTGCACTTTTCTTTTCGTGCTTTAGCCTAAGAAAAGGAAATGTCCAACCGACAGCAAGATGGAGCGGATTATATATTGATTATATATTAATTAGTCTGAAATGTAACATTTGTTTAGTTTAACTTTTCTAAAATGTCCTCTACATCTAGTCCATGAACGCTACATGCCTCTTCTAAAGTTTCTGCTTGTGATGCTGGACATCCTAAGCAATGCATTCCTGCTTCTAATAATATATTAGCTTTTTCTGGCGTTTTTTCTAATATTTCTCCTATTGTTGTTGTTTTGTCGTACATTGTAAATTTCCCTCCTTATACTGTTCTTTTTATTTTTAATATTTTATCACATTTTTTCAAAAAAGTATAGACAAATTTATTTTATTGTAGTATTATGGAAAAAATTGGAAAGGTGGTGTTTAAATTTTAGTACATTGTTTTTTTATTTCATTTATTATTAATCTTTTTATTACATTTTATACAATTTATTCTTTTTTCGAAATGAAGATTTTTCATTCTCTTCAAGGTTCCAAATTAAAATTCAAAAAATTATAAGGAGGTTTTTTATTGAGATTTCTCATGTTTATTTGTCGTGTCATTTTTATTTTGCTCTTCACTTTTATTGCATTTAATTGTTGTTTTAATTTATTTTCTTCTATTTTTTATGCCACTTCTTTTGTTTTTCCCTATGCGATTTACCCATTTGATATTTGCCAAAAGGCGCCTGTTGCATGGCATCATATAAAGCTTTTATATATTTTAACATTTTTGTTTTCTACAGTTGTTATTCTAAATTCCATTTTTTCATTTTTCTATAACAAATACCATAAAAAAGATGTTAGGAAACATCTTTTTAAGAAAAAAACTAAACCTAAAGGTCTTAATTTATTAATTGGAAAATCTGAAAAAACAAATGAGCTAGTTTATTTGCCTGAACGCAGCCTTTATCAAAATATTCTAATTACAGGAACTATTGGAACTGGGAAAACCTCTTCTGCAATGTACCCTTTTGCGAAACAGCTTATTGACTATAAAAACAATAGTCCTTACGAAAAACTTGGAATGCTTATTTTAGATGTTAAAGGCAACTTTTATAAACAAATAACCGAATTTTGCAGAGAATCTAACCGATTGGATGATTTAATCGTCATCGAAATTGGAGGAGAATTTACTTATAACCCTTTAGATAAACCAGAGCTTTCCGCAACTGTTTTAGCATCAAGGCTAAAAAACATATTAACTCTTTTTTCTCCCGAAACTTCTGAATCGTATTGGCTAGATAAGGCTGAACAGGTTCTTGCAGAAGCTATTAAAATCTGTAGATTATACAATAACGGCTATGTTGATTTTTCTGACCTACATAGATTAATTAATGATGAAACTTATTTTAATTCAAGAATTGAAAATATCAAAATTAAATTTTTAAATCACGAGTTTTCAAGATGCGCTATGTATAATTTATATTCTGCTCTTAAATTTTTTCAAGAAGAATTTAAAATGTTAGATTCTAGAGTTCTTTCCATTCTTAAATCTGAAATTTCTAGAATGACTTCCACTTTTATTTCTGATTATGATGTTATGCGTACATTTTGCCCGAAAAAAGATGATGTTAATTTTACAGGTTTTAAAGAAGTTTTAGAAAAAGGCAAAATTGTTGTTCTTAATATGAATATTTCTGAGTATAAAAATCTTTCTCGAATAATTGCTGCATATTTAAAAATGGATTTTCAAACAGAAATATTAATGACTCTTTCTTCTGGTAAAATTAGAAAAAGTGCTTTTATTTGTGATGAATACCACGAATATGTAACCGAAACAGATAGCAACTTTTTTGCTCAAAGTAGAGAGGCGATGTCAATTAATATTGTTGCTACCCAAAGTTACAGTTCTCTTTTAAATAGTATTAAAAATGAAGCAGCAACTAAAGTTATTATACAAAATTTAATTAATAAATTGTGGTTTAGAAATGATGATTTATTCACAATTGAAACTGCTCAAAAACAAATTGGTAAAGAGGATAAAACTAGAATTTCCAAAAGTTTTTCTGAAAATGCTCAAAAGACTTTTTATAATTATTTCACCAATTCTCTTAATTCAAAGGATTCCAGCATTTCTGAAAGCATTAGCAGTTTTGTAAATTCAGATTTTGTCTACGATTATAATTTTTTTACTCGCTCTCTTGAAACTTTTTCTTGTCTTTCTTTTCTTTCTAATGGAGATAAAATTATTTCTCCAGATAAATTAAAATTATTCCCATATTTTCAATCAAAAAAATAGCACATTGTGCTTTATGTAAGGAGGTTTTATGAAAAAATTTTTTTATTTTTTGAATTTTATTATATTTTTTTATTTTATATTTTTCTTTTTTCTACCTAGTTTTTCTTTTGGTGCTTATCCAAAACTTGTATCTACAATGATTGATGCTTTTGAAGATATTAAAACTTGGCTTATAGCCATTGCAACACCTGCTGTAGCTGTCGCTGTTGGCACTGGTATTTTTATGAAAAAATTTAGTTTTGGTGATGAAGAGCGTCTTAGAACAGGAAAAAGAATTGTTAGAGGAAGTCTGTTTTCTTATGTTTTTCTTCTTTGTATTGATTTAATTTTATCTGCCATAAAACTTTTAGTAAATAGATAGGAGGTTTTTTCATTGGAGCAAGTTTCTATAACCAATTCTTTATTCTCAACTATTAATGATTTATTTTCTAGCCTTTTTTCATCTATTGATAATCAAATTTATTACACTTTAGATGATTTAGTTTTTACAAATTTAAAAGTTTTTACTGAATCTTCTATTGTAAAGTTTTTTGGTTCTGCAACTGACCCTCGGCCTTATTTTGATTTGTAATTCACTTCTTACAGGTTTTGCCTTATATTATTGTATAACACTTATATTATCTCATATTACATATTCGCAAGTTCAAAGGCCATCACAGTTTGTTTTCAAGCTAATACTTTGTTGTTTTTTTATAAACTTTTCTAAATCGTTTTGCTTCTACCTTATAAATATCAATTATTTCTTTTCTCTTGCAATCAGAAGCTTAGGAGAAGAAGTTCTTGGCACTGAAATTTGTTTTACAAATTTTATTAATCATATAAATACTTTGTTCCCTGTTACTTCCGGAAATTTTAATCTTTTTTCCTTTGATGGGCTAATTAGAGCGTTAATGTCTATTGGTTTTATTAACTTGGTTTTATCATATTCTCTACGATATATTATGATTGAAGTGTTTTGTTTAATCTCCCCTTTTGCCATAATCACTCTTATTATAGATAAGTGTAGCTGGTTTTTCAAAGCTTGGATTAAAGCCTTTTTGTCATTACTTTTCCTTCAAATTTTAGTTGCATTTATTTTACTTATTGCTTTTTCTTTAGAGAGGCTTGAAAATTCAACCTTTGTTTCTCTTTTATACATCGGCTCCATTTATGCATTAATAAGAGCAAATTCTTTTATTCGAGATTTGATGGGTGGCTTATCTACTGATGTAAGTGCTAACATACCTTCCATAAAGTCTTTATTTACTAAAAATTATTAAAAAAGAAAGGAGTATTAAATGTGCTTTATTTTCCCACAAAATTATTCTTTTAAAAATAAATTGTTTGGTTTTATTGACTATACAACTGTTATTTTTAATTTATTTTTATATTTAATTATATTTTTATTAGTCAGATGCCTTCCTTTTACCTTCATTTTTAAATTATCTATTTTTATTACTTTTACATTTCCATTTTTCTTGTTTAGTGTTTTTGGTTTTAACAATGAAAATATCGTTTATTTCCTTTTTTATATGATAAAATTTGTAAAAAATAGAAAAGTATATTTTTTTAGTAAATAACATTTGTAAAATTCAAGTTTAAATGATATAATTTATGCATCTTATAACCTAGGAGAATAAAAAATGAAACTTGAAAAAAATGATGATTCAATGCTATTTTCACGCACCGAAATACCTGATGTTTTTTTTACAGAATATTTATCACAGGCAAGTGGAGATGCAATAAAAGTATATCTATGCCTTATCTTTTTATCAAAATATGATAAGGATATTAAATTAAATGACTTATCTAAAAAGTTAAATCTTTCTTTTGCAACTATCCAAGCTGCTCTTACCTTTTGGGAAGAACTTGGAGTAGTGACAAAAAAAGTTAATGGATATGTTTTAAATAATCTTCAAGAAATTGAATTACATAAAGCTTACGTTCCAAATTTAACTTTATCTAAAGAGAAAATTTTAGATAATGAAAAAAGTAAATATCGTGCAACTGCTATTGAAAGCATTAATAATCAATATTTTCAAGGAATAATGTCTCCTTCTTGGTACAGTAATATTGATTTATGGTTTAAAAAATATGGCTTTGATGAACAGGTTATGATGGCTCTTTTTGAATATTGTTTTAATAAATCTGCTTTGCATAAGAACTATGTACAAGCTGTTGCTGAAGGCTGGGCTAGTCACAATATACAATCTTATAATGATTTAGAAAATTATTTTCAACAATATGATAATTTAAATAAAGTTAAAAAGGCTATTGCTAAAAAACTTGGTCGATATACACCTTTTACGCAATTTGAATCTGATTACATAGAAAAGTGGTTTTTAGATTACAACTATTCTTTAGATATTATTAATATCGCTTTAAAGAAAACAACATCCAAAACTAATCCAAATTTTGAATATTTAGATAAAATTATTTCTGATTGGCATGATAGGAATTTAAAAACTGTCGAAGATATTGAAAAGTTTATGGCAGAATATAAAACTCAAACAAAAAATGAAAAAGCATTAAAGAAACAAACCAATTATAATAATTACACAAAAAGGAAATATGATAACTTAGATAATTTTTACACAAATAATGCGTAAATGTATTTCTTAAAATGGAGGTACAAAGTTTATGAACAATTCTGATTTTCAAAAAATCTTACAAGAATATGAAAAAAGGCATATACAAGAAGTTAAAGCTCTTGAAGAAAGAAAATCTAAAATATATAAAGAAATTCCTAAAATTAAAGAAATTGATGAAGAGCTTACTGATTTTTCACTTATTACAATCAAAGGAATTTTAAATAATAAAAATGATGCTATAAAAGCTTTAAATGATAAATTCGATACCTTAAAATTAGAAAAAGCCAAATTATTAAAAGAAGCAGGCTTTCCTAAAGATTTTTTGTCTATGCATTATACCTGTCCTCTTTGCAAAGATTCTGGTTATATTTCTCAAGATGGTCTTACTGTTATGTGTAGTTGCTTGCAACAAAAAATACTTGATGCAAAATATAATGATTCAAATGTTTCTACTGCAAAAAATCAAACATTTGAAACTTTTGATTTAAATCTATATTCAGATGTAGCAAATAAAGAAAAATATAATTCTACAATATCACCTCGTAAAAATATGGAGAATATTAAAAAAGTTACTTTAAATTTCGTAGATAATTTTGATGATGAAAATGTTAAAAATCTATTGTTTTCTGGTGGTACAGGGCTTGGCAAAACTTATCTTTCAAACTGCATTGTCTCTAGCTTATTAAATAAAGGGAAAACTGTTATTTACCAAACAGCTCCTGTTATGTTAGATAAATTAATTGCAGAAATGTTTGATAAAAACAATGTATCTAATTCTTTTTCTGAAAATTTATTAACAGCAGATTTGCTTGTTATTGACGATTTAGGTACAGAAACAATGAATAGCCTTAAATTTTCTGAATTATATAAAATCATTAATACACGATTATTAAATCAAAATAATAAAGTTACTAAAACTATTATTTCTACAAATTTAAGTCTTCAACAATTGTTTGAAACTTATGATGAAAGGCTTGTTTCTCGTTTTGTTGGGCATTATGATATTTTTAAATTCTTTGGTGAAGATATAAGATTTAAACATTAGAACAAAATAGGCATAATTAAAATATTATAACTTTTATTAAAATCTAATCCAACAAAAAATAAAGTGGAAAACTTTTCCACTTTATTTTTTCGTTTATTTTTACATATTCTTCATTACTTCGCTACATCTATGGCATATTGTTGGGTTTTCCTTATCTTCTCCTACTGTTGTAGAATACATCCAACATCTTTCACATTTTTCTCCGTCTGCCTGAACTACTTTTATTTCTAGCTCTTTATTTCCTTGTTTTTCTTCTACTTCTAAATCAGAAACTATAAATACTGTTTTTAATAATTCTTGATTTTCTTTGATGAAGCTGTATAATGGGTTTTCTATAAAAATTGTTATTTTTGCATTTAATGAATGTCCTACTATTTTTTCGACTCTTGCTTTCTCAATTTCTTTTGCAACTTCTTCTTTTATTTTTACTATCTTTGCCCATTTTTCTCTAATTTCTATATTATCATATTCTGGTACTAATTCTGGATATGTTGTAAGCATAACACTTTCTACATTTTCAGAATCTAAGTGTGGCATAAAGTCCCAAATCTCTTCGGCTGTATAACTTGTAAGTGGTGCTAATATTTTTACTAATGCATTTAATATAATATACATTGCTGTTTGTGCAGATCTTCTCTTTCTGTCTTTTGCCTTTTCTGTATATAATCTGTCTTTTATAATATCCAAATAGAAATTGCTCATATCTATTACGCAGAATGTATTGATTGCTTGATATGCTTCGTGGAAATTATATTTATCATAACTTTCTGTGCATTTTCTAATTAAATCATTTAATCTTAATAATGCATATCTATCAATTTCTTCTAAATCTTTATATTCTACCCAATCTTCTTTTATATCAAAATCTGAAGTATTGCCTAAAATATATCTTGCTGTATTTCTTATTTTTCTATAAACTTCTGATACCTGTTTTAAGATATCTCTAGATAAATTTACATCTGATTGATAGTCTGATGAAAGTACCCATAATCTTAAAATATCTGCCCCATATTCATTGACTATTTGTTGTGGTTTTATTCCATTTCCTAATGATTTGGACATTTTTTTGCCCTCTTCATCTATTGTCCATCCATGTGTTAAGACTTCTTTATATGGCGCAACTCCTGCTGTTGCAGTAGAAATTAATAATGATGATTGGAACCATCCTCTATATTGGTCTGCTCCCTCTAAATATAGGTCTGCTGGGAATGATAATCCTCTATCTATTACTACACTTTTATAAGTAGAGCCTGAATCAAACCATACGTCCATTATATCTGTTTCTTTTTTGAAAGTATTGTTTCCGCAGCATTTACAGGTTGCTCCTTCTGGCATCAATTCTTTTTCAGAAAGATCCCACCAAGCGTTTGTGCCTTGTTCCCTAACGATTTCTTGAATTTTTTCAATTGATTCTTCTGTTATATATTCTTTCCCACATTCTTTACAGTAAAATACAGGAATTGGAACTCCCCATGTTCTTTGTCTTGAGATACACCAGTCATTTCTTTCTTGTATCATATTAGTAATTCTTTCTTTTCCCCAACCTGGGTTCCAAATAACTTTTCTAGCTTCTTCAATTGCTTTATCTCTAAATTTATTTACACTACAGAACCATTGCTCTGTTGCTCTAAATATTATTGGATTTTTACATCTCCAACAATGAGGATATGAGTGATTCAATTTTTGTTTATGAAGCAAGAATCCTTCTTTATCAAGCCATTCTATAATTTTGTCATTTGACTCATCATATTTTAATCCTTTAAATATACCTGCTTCAGCTGTTTGATATCCTTTTCCATCCACTGCAACAACTATTTCTAATCCATTTTTCATTCCACACAAATAGTCTTCTTTACCATAGCCAGGTGCAGTATGTACTGCTCCTGTACCTGTTGATAAATCAACAACTATAGTGTCATCGCTTCCTAAAACTACTCTTGACTCTCTCTCAATAAATGGGTGCATACAAATTACACCTTCTAATTCATTTCCTTTTATTGTTTTAATTGTTTTATAGTTTTCTATATGCGCTTTTTCCATTACATTTTCTACAAGTTCTTTTGCAATTATTAATTTTTCTGCTTCTGTTTCTACAATTGAATAATCAAAATCTCCACCTATTGTAATTCCAACATTTCCTGGTAATGTCCATGGCGTTGTTGTCCAAATTACGAAAAATGTATTTTCTTTATCAAATAATCCCTTTGAATCTTTTATTGGGAATTTTACGAATATTGATGTTGTATCTACATCTTTATATTCAATCTCTGCTTCTGCTAAAGCTGTTTCGCAATCTGTACACCAATATACTGGTTTTAATCCTTTATATAAATATCCTTTTTGATACATTTGACCAAATATCCCTATTTGTGATGCTTCCATTTGTGGGTCATATGTAATATATGGATTTTCCCAATCTGCTAATACACCAATTCTTTTAAATCCTTCTGTTTGTTTATCTTTATAGTCACTTGTAAATTCTTTACAAGTATCTCTAAATTGAGAAACAGGTATTTTCTCTCTATCTAATCCTAGTTTTTCTATAGCCTTCTTTTCCGTAGGCATTCCATGTGTATCATATCCAGGAATAAAAGGAGTATAATATCCTTTTAAGTTTTTATATCTAACTACTGTATCTTTTAATATTTTATTTAATGCATGTCCTATATGAATTTCGCCATTTGCATAAGGAGGTCCATCGTGTAAAACAAACGAAGTCTTTCCTTCATTCTTTTTTAGCATTTTTTCATATAAATCATTATTAAATACTTTTTCTAATATTTCTGGTTCTCTTTCTGGTAAACTTGCTCTCATCGGAAAATCTGTTTTTGGCAAATTTAATGTTTTTCCATAATCTTTTTTCTCTTCCTGCATTATTCTTCCTCCTTATCCGTTATCTTTTCTATACTTACAACTTTTCCTTCGTTTGTTCTCATTAATGTTACACCTTGTGTTGATCTTCCTAAAACGCTTATTTCCTTAACATTAATTCTAATAATTGTGCCTGTATCTGTTATAAGCATAACATCGTCATCTTCTCTAACAATTCTTATTCCTACTATATTTCCTGTTTTTGGTGTTACTTTGTATGTTATTACTCCTTTTCCGCCTCTTGTTTGTACTCTATATTCATCTAGCTCAGTTCTTTTCCCAAATCCGTTTTCTGTAATTGCAAGAAGTGTTTCCTTGCTTCCTGCAATGATTGATTCCATACCAATTACAGAATCTTCTTCATCTAATCTTATTCCAATAACACCTTGTGATACTCTTCCCATTGGTCTTACATCTTTTTCACTAAATGTAATAGACATTCCTTCTTTTGTTACAAGAACTACATTGTCTTCACCATCAGTTAATCTTACACCAATTAATTCATCATTTTCTTTTAGTGTTATTGATAATAATCCTGTTTTTCGTGCTGAATTATATTCACTTAGTGCTGTCTTTTTAATAATACCATTTTTTGTTGCAAATAATAAATATTTTCCTTCTGCAAAGTTTTGTATTGGAATAATTGCAGATATTTTTTCTCCTGGGTCTAAGCGTAGCAAATTTACTATTGCTGTTCCTTTTGCAATTCTTCCTGCCTCTGGTATTTCATATCCTCTTAGTCTATATAATTTTCCTTTATTACTAAAGAATAATATTGTATCATGAGTTGATGCTGTAAATATTTCTTTTACAAAATCTTCCTCTCTTGTTGCAATACCTGTTATTCCTTTCCCTCCTCTTTTTTGGCTTCTATATGTATCTATTGGCATTCTTTTTATATATCCAAAATGTGTTAAAGCAATAACTGTTTGTTCTTCTTTAATTAAATCTTCTATTTCAAATTCGCCTTCTGCTGCAACAATTTTTGTTTTTCTTTCATCTCCGTACTTTTCTTTTACTTGTAGCAATTCTTCTTTAATAATGTTATATACTAAGGTTTCGCTTGATAAAACTTCTTTTAAATATGCAATTAATTTCATTAATTCATTGTATTCTTCTTCAATTTTCTCTCTTTGCAATCCTGATAATGTTTTTAATCTCATATCTAAAATTGCTTGTGCTTGAATTTCTGAAAGTCCAAATCTTGCCATTAATTTTTCTTTAGCATCATCATAAGCATTTCTAATAATATTAATTACTTCATCTATATTGTCTAATGCTATTTTTAATCCCTCTAAAATATGAGCTCTAGCTTCTGCTTTATCTAAATCGAATTGAGTTCTTCTTAAAACTACATGACGTCTATGTTCTATATAATGGTCTAAGCACTCTCTTAGCGTTAATATTTTTGGCTCTCCATTTACTAATGCAAGCATTATTATTCCAAAAGTATCTTGCATCTGAGTATTTTTATATAATAAATTTAAAATAACATTTGCATTTGCATCTCTTTTTAATTCTACAACAATTCTAACTTTTTCTTCTCTATCTGATTCATCTCTTATTGCAGAAATTCCTTCTATTTTCTTTTCTTTAGCTAAGTTTGCTATATTTTCAATTAATCTCGCTTTATTTACTTGGTATGGAAGTGATGTTACAACTATTCTTTGTTTTCCTCCAGACATTTCTTCTATTTCTGCTTCTGCTCTTAAGGTTATTTTTCCTCTACCTGTAGTATATGCTTGTTTAATTCCTTCTCTTCCTAGAATTGTTGCACCTGTAGGGAAATCTGGTCCTTTTATAATTGCCATTAATTCTTCGTCTGTTACATTATCTTCTTCAATAATTTTTATAATTCCATTTATAACTTCTGTTAAATTATGTGGTGGAATATTTGTTGCCATACCTACGGCTATACCTGATGAGCCATTTACTAAAAGTGCTGGTATTTGTGCCGGTAAAACTGTTGGTTCTTGCAACCTATCATCATAGTTTGGCATAAAATTAACAGTATTTTTTTCTATATCTGTTAGCATAAGTTGAGCAATTTTTGACATTCTTGCTTCTGTATAACGGTAAGCAGCAGGTGGATCGCCATCTATTGAACCAAAATTCCCATGTCCATCTACCAATGTATATCTTAATGAGAAGTCTTGTGCCATTCTAACTAAAGCATCATAAACAGAAGAGTCTCCGTGTGGATGGTATCTTCCTAAAACATCTCCTACTGTTGTCGCACATTTTCTATATGGTTTATCTGGTGTAAAACCATCTTCATGCATTGTATATAAAATTCTTCTATGTACTGGTTTTAATCCATCTCTTACATCTGGCAATGCACGAGCAACAATAACACTCATTGCATAGTCGATATAAGCTGTTCTCATTTCTTTTTCAATATCTCTTTGTATAATATTTTCTTCGTTATTTTCCATATTGTCCCCTCTCTTTTATACGATAGTAAAACTAATTTTACTTTTTCAGATAGACATTCCTTTGCCTACCTCCTACAATTAAACCTACATTTTGTCGTTCTTTTTTCAAAAATTATTTTACACTATCTTTCTTAGCATTTATTACTTCTTTTAATGCCTTTTTAACATTTATTAATTATATATTAACATCAAGCATTTTGCAAGGATTTTTTGCTATTTTTTTCTAGGGAACTAGTAATTTCATAAATATTTTTTAACCTTTATTTTTAATAATTTGAAAGCATTTTACAAAGCTCTTTTTGTTCTTCGGAAAGTTCAAAACTCTTTCCATTTTCTTTTATGTATTCATGAAGAGTTTCTACTTCTTTTGCTGCATTTATTGTTTTTTCTATTGGTACAACCTTTTCCATATATTCAGTTATTTTTTTATACTGATATTCCATATTTGTAAAATTTTCTTCTTCATAATACTTGTACCATTTTTCTATATATTTATCTATTTTTTCTACAGCCTCTACTTGGTCTTCTAAAGTACTATCTATTCCATTTTTTATATTTTTCATTATTTCTTTTTTTCCACTTTTTATCATTTTAGCTGTGCTTGAAGATATTAGTTTGCTCTTTTGTGCCCATGTTATTGCCGTGTCTAACACATCAGACATTGTATCAATTAAACCACCTTTTTCAATAGCTTTTTTGATTTGTGCGATACTATCAAATTCTCCTGAAAAAATTCCTAAAAAACTTTTCCCTAAGTTAATTGCTTTATCTATGGCTACCTCTGTTGCCTCTTTAAATCCATTATTAATTAATGCATCTTTTATTTCTATAATATCATCTTCTACAACATCTGGAAGTACTATTCTTAATCCAAAATTTACACCATTATTTATAGCTTTACCGATATTAGTTTGCAAAAATGAATTTTGTTTACTTTCAAATTCTAGCTCTTCTGATTTTGTTAAATTATTTTCAATTAATTGATTCTGCATACAAACACTCCTTTTTTAATATTTTTTTATATTCTTTTTTCATTTCTTCATTAATTATCTTAATATCTTTGTTTATTAATAAATTATACCTGTCACTTGCCACAATCTTTCCAACTATAGAATATTCACAAAAGATTTCTTTTAAAATTGAAAAACTGATAGAATATGTATTATATTTATTAAAAACAAGCTTCACATCCTCTTTTTTTAAATTATTTTCTCTTACAAAATTTTCTAACATTATTTTCGTTTTATTTATTTCAATTAAATTTGACTCTACTAAAAATAAATTTAAATTTGCTTGTTTTAATATTTTTTTAAAATTATTATTTGAAGTATCTATTATTATTATTTCATATTTTTTAAGGTTTTCTTTTATTAATTTTTCTGCTTCTTTTTCTGTAAATATTTTTTTATTTATATTTAATACATAAATATTATTTTTATATTTTATTTCTTCAATATTATTTTTTTTGTTTTTAATATTTAATATTTTATTTATATTTTTATTTTCATCACAATCAATTATTAATATTTTTTTGTTTTTCAAAAGAATTGCTAGAACTATTGTAAACACTGTTTTCCCAACTCCTGGCGCTCCTAAAATATTTATTATTTTATTTTTTTCTAATAATTTATTTTTATTTTTAATTATTAAATTCTTTAATAAATTATTTGTTTTTATTTTTTTT
>SAMEA3663246__coassemble_279_pt1 | contig 17602 bp, 17 predicted proteins | sample SAMEA3663246__metabat2_low_PE_010 | metagenome-assembled genome bin SAMEA3663246 (sample SAMEA3663246) | pig gut metagenome | biome: pig gut; feature: pig-associated habitat; material: faeces | place: China | collected 2013
CACTCATTTAAAGAATTTGTTTGTTTATTTTTCAATGTACTTTTACGTTCTTTTTTAATTGTGAACGTTCGCTATTATACCACTACCAGATTATGTTGTCAACACTTTTTTTGATTTTTTTGAATATTTTTGTTACATCCAGACTAATTAATATATAATCCGCTCCATCTTGCTACTAATTTGAAAATTTTGGTCTGAACATTAGCATATTTTTTGCAGTAAAAAAAAATTAGCATATTTCTCTTCATTATAATGTTAATTTTTTTACGCTCGAAATATTACTAATTATATATTTTCATATACAATATATAAATGTGTCTTCATATTCTAGCTGGTAATATTAATATTACACCTTTTTGGAATTAAAGTCAACAGTTTTTGCAAAAAAATTTAGAGATTTTTTTATAGTTCAGACTAATTAACATATAATCCGCTCCATCTTGCTGTCGGTTGGGCATTTTCTTTTCTTAGGCTAAAGCACGAAAACAAAAGTGCAACCGACACGTGGAGCTACTAATTTGAAAGTTGTGGTCTTAACATTAACAGATTTTTCACTGTTTTTTTGTAGTAATGTTTTGGGTACAGGACACACAAAGGACGCCACTATATACTATTTTTTTCGCAATAACAGTGGCTGTGATTGTCCAATGAATAATGAATAATTTTTAAACTAGAACATATATTGTATTATTAAAATTTTAGATGGAGTTTTTATGGGAAGTAAGGGATTAGATTTTAAGCACAAAGAAGTTATTAATATTACCGATGCTAAACGTTTAGGATTTGTTCAAGATGTAACAGCAGATTTAAATTCAGGTACTATTACCTCTATAATTGTTCCTGGTAGTTCAAAGCTTTTTAGTGTCTTTGCTTCTTCTAATGATATTGTGATTCCTTGGGAAAAGATTAAGTGTATTGGAGACGATGTAATATTAGTAGAAATTTAATTTTTCTATTGATACATCTTTTTTATTCTATTAATTGCACTTTTTTCTAGTCTCGATACTTGCGCTTGTGATATCCCAATTTCTTCTGCTACTTCCATTTGTGTTCTTCCTTCGAAAAATCTTCTTGCAATTATATTTTTCTCTCTTGGATTTAGCTTTTTCATTGCCTCTGCGATAGTTATGTTTTCAGCCCATAATTCATCTAGATTTTTAGTATCTTTTACTTGGTCCATTACATATATACTTTCTGTTCCGTCATTATATACTGGTTCTTGCAATGATATTGGATCTTGGATTGCATCTAAGCTAATTACTATTTCTTCTTTTGGAATATCAATTACATTTGCAATTTCTTCTACTGTTGGCTCTCTATTTTTTTCTTTTGTTAATCTTTCTTTTGCTTGAAGAGCTTTGTATGCAATATCTCTCATAGATCTACTTACTCTTATTGGGTTGTTATCTCTTAAATATCTTCGTATTTCTCCTATTATCATTGGCACGGCATATGTGCTAAATTGAACATTTAGTGATATGTCAAAATTATCTATTGCCTTCATTAGTCCGCACACATCCTACTTGAAATAAGTCATCTGCATTTTCTCCACGTCCTCCGAAACTTTTGTATTACACTTAAAACTAATCTTAAGTTTCCGTGATATAAATTTTTCTCGTGCTTCTTTATCTCCTTCTTTTATTTTTATTAATAATTCGTTTTTTTCTTTATTTGATAGTACAGGCAATTTCCCAGTATTTACTGATGCGATTTCTACCTTTTTTATCAAATTAAAAAACCTCCTTCTAGAAATAATTATTAGTCTAATTATTTCCAAAAGGATTGTTGTTTATACTTATTCCTCATCTTTTAGTACTTTTTTCATTTTTTAATTTTAAATACATATATCATCTTTTATTTTTTCAAATTTTGCTTCTCCTATTCCATCTATATTTTTTATTTCTTCTATATTTTTGAATTTGCCATTTGCTTTTCTGTATTGTATTATTTTTAATGCTGTTGATGGGCCTATTCCCGTAAGGAGTTCTAATTCTGTTTGAGTTGCTGTATTTATATTTACTTTGCTATTTGCATTACTTATGTCTATTTCTTCATCTATTATGTCTGATATATCCTCTCCAATATATGGTATATATATTTTTTCTCCATCTTCTATTTTCTTTGCTAAATTTATTTTTCTTATGTTCGCTTCTTCTGCTAATCCTCCTGCCATCTCTATTGCATCTGTAATCCTTGAACCTTCATTTAGTTCTATTACTCCTGGCAAAATTACTGCCCCTGCAATATGTATTTTAATTAATTCGTTCTCTTTCTCCTCTATGTTATTAATATTTGTTTCTTCTATTTTTATTTCCTCATATTTATTTTCTTTTATTTTTGTATAAATTAAACCTACAATTATCAATGTAATTATTATTATATAAATTATTTTTTTCATATTTCCTCCTTAAAAATATTGTTTTTTGTCGATTTTTCTGTATAATTATTATTGAGGTGAACTAAGATGTATAAAAAATGTACTTTTATTATAGTTTTATCATTAGTGTTTATCAGCATTTGCAATTTCGTACATGCCGAAAACGATGAAATTAATATTTATTCTCCTTCCGCGATTTTGATAGATCAAGATTCTGGTAGAATTTTGTATGAGAAAAATATTCACGAAAAAATGTATCCAGCAAGTCTTACTAAAGTTCTTACTGCAATTATTGTATTAGAGAATTGTAATTTAGAAGAAATTTGTACGGTTAGCTATGATGCAGTAATGAAAGTTGGTTTTGGTTATGTCACTGCAAACTTGCAAATTGGTGAAGAACTTACTGTTGAACAGTTATTGAATTTAATTATGGTATCTTCTTCAAATGATGCCTCTCATGTTCTTGCAGAACATGTTTCTGGCAGTTTAGAAGATTTTGCAATTCTTATGAATAAAAAAGCTAAAGAGTTAGGTTGTGTTGATAGTAATTTTACAAATCCTAGTGGAGCTCATGATGAAAATCATTATTCTTCTGCTTATGATTTATCTTTAATTGGAAGATATGCAATGCAAAACGAAAAATTTAGAGAGCTTGTAAGAAAAACTTTCTATCAACTTTCTGCAACTAATAAATACCCTAAAGACGATAGGATTTTTACTACTACTAATGAACTTTTAGTTAGTAATAGTAACAATCGTTCTGATAACTACTATTACAAATATGCAACAGGTATTAAAACTGGTTTTACTACACCAGCAGCTTATTGCTTAATGGCATCTTCTGAAAAAGAAGGATTGAATTTTATCTCAGTCGTTCTTGGTGCTGGTCAAACAATAGATGGACTAAGTGCTAGATATATAGATACAAAGAATTTGTTTGATTATGGTTATTCATCATATTCATTAAAACAAATTGCGAAAAAATATAGTGTAATAGAGACAGTAACTATCAGTAATGCTACTAAAGATACAAAAAAATTAGATTTAATTATTGATGACGATATATCTGCAACTGTTAAAGCACAAAGCTTAAATGTTTTAATAAAACCAGAAATAGAAATAACTGCTGATTTAAAAGCTCCTATTGCAAAAAATTCTATTATAGGAACCGTCCATTATACTGTAGATGGTATAACTTATTCTGCAAATCTTCTTGCAAATAATGAAGTACAATCCTCACATGTTGTAATCAAATTTATTATTGTATTTATAGTAATAATATTAATAATTGGATTTATAAAGATTAATAATAATTTTAAAAAGAAAAAACGTTTAGCGAAAATTAAAAATATATAGAAATATCTTTATTTACAGCTCCATCACAAATGGAGCTGTATTTTTTATTGTATATGAAAATTGACTTTCTTCATACAACAAGGTTAGGCTACCTTAATCTATCCGAGCAAATGCAAGTGGAATGTATTTTACACTTCCTTACTTATTTCTTTAAACATTGGTTGCTACTTCTTCTGTAAGTACATTTCTAAATAGCTTATCTACAATTTCTTCAGTTTCTTTAGCATCGTGGAAGAAAAACCATATTCCATTTACTTTTTCTGATTTGCCTGGTAATTGTGCCGTTTGAATAGCATCTAAGTTTATATTTATTGCATAAGGGATATAGTCTTTTATTACTGAAAAATCTATGTTTGTTTTTACATTATTTTTCATAGTGTCTGTAATATTTCCGATTTCTTTAATGTTCTTTGCTTTGATCGTTTGTTTTACAATTGCAATTATAAGGTTTCTTTGTGTCTTCATTCTTCCATAATCTTCAATTCCATATTCATAAGGATATGTACTTCCATTATTGTTGTGTCTAAATCTTGCTACTTGTTCGGCTTGATCTCCTGTAAGTAACTGATATCCTTTTTTTAGGTGAATATGTAAGTCTTGTCCACCATCATCATAGGACATATCAATTGGGACTTCGAAATAAACTCCACCAATAATATCCACTAATTCTCGTAATGCCTTTGTGTCTACTAAAATATACTTTTTAATATTTAGACCTGTAATTTTATTTACTGCCTCCATAGTTTTTTCTGGAGTTTCTCCATTAGAATATAATGAATTTATTTTATGATAATATTTTGCTTTTGATTTATTGTCTCCTATGAATGTGTCTCTAGGAATTGACAATAGTGATGATTCTTGTGTTTTAGGATTATATTTTGCAACTATTATTGTGTCTGACATTCCTGTACTTTCACCCATAATCAAAACTTGTATTTCATCCAAATTTTTTAAAGTGTTTTTATTATGACCTAATATTAATGCTATCCAATTTCCGTCTAAGTCATTTACTCTTTTTGCGACTACTATACCTAATACTATCATTAATATTAGTATTATTAATAATATTTTTCTTCCTCTACCTTTTTTTCTTTTTTCTTTTGTTTTTTCATCTTTCTTCATTTATATTGACCTTTCCTTTCTAAAGCTTAGAATTTGTTTTAAAAAAATAATTACTCCATCGCTCCTAATTAATTTCATGAACATTAGTATAGCAAATTTGTGCACTGTTTTCAACCAGTTTATTGAAATTTCTTGATTATTTTTAAAGTATTTAATATTGCTAAAAGTGTAAGTCCTGTATCTGCAAACACAGCAAACCACATATTTACTAACCCTAAACTGCTTAATATTAAAATTGCAATTTTGATTGAAACAGCAAATCCTAAATTTTGTTTTATAATACGATTAGTATATTTTGCAACATCTATTGCTGTAGGTATTTTTGATAGGTCATCTGACATTAAAACAATATCTGCTGCTTCTATTGCCGCTTCTGTTCCTAGCCCCCCCATTGCTATTCCTACTTCTGCCCTTTTTAGAGTTGGCGCATCATTTATTCCATCTCCTACAAAAGCTATTACATCATTTTCATTTGCTATTTTTTCATAATTTTTATATTTATCTGTTGGAAGCATTTCAGAAACTATGTTATCAATTCCAAGTTTTTTACCTATATTTTCTGCTACCTCTTTTTTATCTCCTGTAAACATATATGTTTCAATTCCAGCACTTTTTAAATCTTTAATTGCATTATATGCATTATTTTTTATTCCATCATTTATTGTAATTGATGCTATATGCTTATTATCTATGCTTAAATGAAGCACCGCATCTTTATCACAGTCGCAAATATTTTTATTCCCTATCTTTATTTCTTTTCCATATAAAGTATAGCTTATTCCTTTCCCTGATACTTCTTTAAAGTTTTCTACATCATTTGAAGATATTTCATCTCCTGTAAGTTTTAATATAGATTTTGCAATAGGGTGATTTGATAATGCTTCTCCTTTTACTAATATATCGATTACCTCTTCTTTTGTATAACTATCATCAAAAATATCAATATTTGCTACTTCAAATGAGCCTTCTGTTAATGTGCCTGTTTTATCAAAAACTATTTTATTTACATCCTTTAAAGCATCAAGATAATTGCTACCTTTTATTAATATGCCTTTTCTAGATGCAACTCCTATTGCTGTAAAATATGAAAGTGGTACCGATATTGCAATTGCGCACGGACACGATATTACCAAAAATGTTAAACCTCTATATATTCCTTCTGTTTTAGTTATATTCATTATCATTGGTCCTAATATAGCAATAGCTATTGCAAGTAATAATACTACCGGAGTATAGATTCTCGTAATTTTTGATATATATGTCTCTCTTTTTGCCTTTTTATCTGTCGCTTCATCAAGTAAGTCCAAAATTTTAGCAACTGTTGAGTCTTGGAATAACTTTATTACCTCTATTTCAATAATGTCTCCAAGATTAATTGAACCAGATAAGACCTCATCATTTTCTGCAATCTCTTTTGCTTCGCTTTCCCCTGTTAGAGCCGATACATCTAAGATTGTTTTCCCTTTTATAACTTTTCCATCAACCGGAATTTTTTCTCCTTGTTTTATTATTAATATATCTCCAATTTTTATATCTTCTACATTAATTTTTTCTAAACCATTTTTAACTTTTTTATTTGCATAATCTTGTTTTATGTCAATCAAACTTTTGATAGATTTTCTTGAATTATTTATCGCTTTTTCTTCTAGGATTTTTCCTATTGTATATAGAATTATAACCATTAGACCTTCTGCTGGCTCGCCTATTATATAAGCTCCCACACATGAAATAGTAATTAGCGCATTTTCATTCACAGTTCTACTTCTAACAAGCATCTTGCAAGCATTTAAAAATGTTCTATAAAGTAAAAGTATATATGCTACTATTATTAATATATTGTTAATAATTGGATTTATTTTAACATATACTCCCAATATACCTATCAGAGTTGATACTGCTAATAACCATACATGGAATTCTTTTGGTTTTTTAATCTCATCTTTTGAAACACTAGCTTCAGGCTCTACTAATTTTACCATTTTATTTAATTCTGTTATATTTAATTCTTCTGCTGCTTCATACGTTATAGTAGATTTTGCAAAATTTACTATAACATTTTGTAATCTATTATCTTTATTTAAATTTTTTTCTACTTCTTTTGCACAATTTGCACAATCTAAATTATTAATATTTACTCTATATTTTCCCATTTGTCCTCCTACGTAAAATAAATTTCACATGTATTATATTATAAAATCGTTAAATTTGCAATTTAAAAGGCGAACATTATTTGCTCGCCCTTAATTTTATTTTTCTATTTTAATGATACACTTTGCACTATATTTGTTTCTATATCATTTGTAAGAGTATTTGTACTATTTCCTACAATACCTAAAGTTGATGCAAAATATCCTGCTATAAAACCAATTAAGAATACAACAATTATTATAATTGTATTTTTCATTCCTTCTTGTTTTCTATATATATCTTTATCATATATTTTCATTTACACCACTTCTTTCATTTACAAATATATTTATATTTTACAATAAATACTAATTTTTTTCAACAGAAATTTTATTTAATTTGTAAATTTTATTTAATTTGTAAATTTTTTGCTAGTTCATGATCGTGCAATAATCTTTATACACATATTATATTCCATTTTATGGCTTTTTGTGTCAATGGGGACTATCCGGTTTTACTTACAATGTCTTTTTTCATTTTGTTCATGATTTTCTTTTCTAATCTTGATATATAGCTTTGGGAAATTCCTAGCATATCTGCTACTTCCTTTTGCGTTTTCTCCTTTCCACTTATGAATCCAAATCTTAATTCCATAATGTTTTTTTCTCTATCATTCAATTTCATAATTGCTGTTTTTAATAGTGTTTTGTCTACTTCATCTTCTATTCTTCTTGAGGTTATATCTGGCTCTGTTCCTAAAATATCTGATAATAATAGCTCATTGCCATCTCCATCTTGATTTAAAGGTTCATCTATGGAAATCTCTCCTTTTGTTCTTGTATTTCTTCTTAAATACATTAATATTTCATTTTCTATGCATCTTGATGCATATGTTGCTAGTTTAATATTCTTATCAGCATTGAAAGTGTTTATTGCCTTCATAAGCCCGAATTGTTCCTATTGATATAAGGTCTTCTATTCCAACACCTGTGTTTTCAAATTTTTTTGCAATGTAAACTACTAGTCTTAAGTTGTGTTCTACTAAAGTTTGTCTTGCCTCTAAATCGTTTTCGGCTAATCTATGCAGAGCCTCATTTTCCTCTTCCGGCAGAAGTGGTGGTGGCAAAGTTTGGCTACCTGCTATATAGAATATCGGTAAATTCTCTATTTCCCCATTATTCATATATTTAGCATATATTGTATTTATTTTATTTTTTAATATATTCAAAATATTCATTTTCCTTTTCTCCTTTACTCTCTAGCGCTTCTATTCCTACTAAGGCTTGATATTTGTTTTCTTTATTTAATATACCCGGGTAAATCCCTATAATGGCGTCTTTAATAATAATTACATTATCCTGATAATTTATTACTGATATATCTGATTTAATTCCAAGTAGTAGTCCATTTTCTTTGCCTAGAGAAGAAAATGGTATTATCCTGATTTTTTTTATATATTGTCCTATATTTACGTTTGCACCATTAATAATGTCTTTGATATTATCTAAAATTTCTCCAGGTAATATACCTGTTAAACTTTGACTGTTTACTACTATTACAGGAGCTTTCGAAATAGGATCCTTTAAAAAATTTCCTGTATCTACTATTGATATTAAGCTTTTGCTTTTATTTTCTATTGTTATTTTTATATTACATAACATATCTGTTTTACTAATTTTTTTCTTTATATTTTTGAAAGAGCTTACGATGATTATAAAACCAAGAATTCCACCTAATAAAATCATTTTTATAGGATACGTACCAACTAATCTTCCATTGTTGAATACAACATTTTCTGGACTAACAAAATAAATTAGTGCAAATGCTACTCCTCCAAAAGTAAAGGAGGTTAAGTAGAAAATAACTAAGTATTTAAAAAATGATTTTATACTTTTGGGATTAAAAGCTATTTCGACCATTGCAAGTGATAATATTATTTTTAAGCAAATATTTGAATATATTCTAATTTCAGACATATACATTAAAATTGCATATATTCCTCCAAGTATACTTGCAATAAATGTCCTTATAATTTTTATATTGCTCTTTAATATAGTTTGTGTTGCGAATAGTATTATAAAATTCATAAACAAATTTTCTAGAAAGATAATATCTATATAAACTGTAGTTACCTCCGTACTGTCAACCACCTCCCTTATTTATTTTTCTAACTTTATGTTGTTATATTTTATTACACATAATTTTAAAAATTTGTCTTTTCTTGTATGCAAAAAAAAGAAATAATCTACTTTTATAGATTATTTCTTTTATATATTTTTATATTTTCTTATTTTTAAACTTTATTCCCTTTTTTTCTTAAGAAAGATGGAATATCTAAATCATTTTGCAAATCTTTAGAATCTTTTGCTGTTGGTATTGAATTTATTTTTTTATTCCATGTGTTATTTACTAAATTTTCAACACCAATGCTTGATATATTATCTTGTTCTTTTTCAAATCCTGTAGCAATAACTGTAATTACGATTTCATCTCCTAGAGATTCATCTGTTACTACACCAAAGATAATGTTTGCTTCTGGGTCTACACTTCTTTGAACTAATTCTGCTGCTGTATTTGCTTCTTGTAATCCCAAATCATTACCTCCTGTAATGTTTATAATTACTCCTCTTGCTCCTTCTATTGAAGTTTCAAGTAATGGACTTTGAATTGCTTGTTTTGCAGCATCTTCTGCTCTGTTTTCTCCACTTGCAATACCTATTCCCATATGTGCCATTCCTGTATTTAACATTACTGTTTTTACATCAGCAAAGTCCAAGTTGATTAATCCTGGTACTGAAATTAAGTCTGATATACCTTGTACACCTTGTCTTAAAACATCATCTGCCATTTTGAAAGCTTCTACTATAGATGTTCTTCTATCAATGATTTTTAATAGTTTATCATTTGGAATTACGACTAATGTATCTACTTTTCCTTTTAGAGTTTCTATTCCTCTTTCAGCTTGGGTTAGTCTTTTTTTACCTTCGAATGTAAATGGTTTTGTTACTACACTTATTGTTAAAATTCCAAGTTCTTTTGCTGTTGCTGCAACTATTGGGGCTGCACCTGTTCCTGTTCCTCCACCCATTCCAGCAGTTACGAACACCATGTCAGCTCCTCTTAAGATTTCTGCAATTTCTGCTTTACTTTCTTCTGCTGCTTGTGCTCCGATATCTGGATTAGCTCCTGCGCCAAGTCCTCTTGTAATTTTTTCTCCAATTTGAATTTTTGTTCCAGCTTTTGATAGTTGCAATGCTTGTCTATCTGTATTTATTGCGATAAATTCTACTCCTTTTATTCCTGATTCTATCATTCTGTTTACTGCATTATTTCCAGCTCCTCCTACACCTATTACTTTTATAGTTGCTGCGCCGTCCATCATATAATTGTTTTCTTCATTTTCTGTTTCCATCATAATGATATTTCCTCCTTTTTTTTGTTTTATAATTTTTAATTAATTTTTAGGAATAAAAGAATTCTTTTATTCTTTCCATTAGTGTTTTAAAAATATTGTCTTTCGATTTTGTATCAATATTACTTGATACATTTTTTGTAAAAGGTCTTGAAGCTATATATCTTACTAAAGCATAACTTGATCTGTAAGATGGTTGTATTGTGCTTATAAATCTTCCCGTTGACATTTTTACAGGAATATTTAATATTATTTTCCCTACTACATCACTTTTTGCAATGCTTGTAATTCCTTGCCCTGTAAGAATAACATTGTTAATACTACCTTTTACACCTTCTGAAGTAATTGCATTGTTTACAAGTGTAAATATTTCTTCTATTCTTGCTTCAATTACGGCAACAAGTTCAGAACTTTTTATGGTTTTCGCTCTTTCCTCGCCTTTATATGTATTTAAAATAATATCTGTATCATTATCTATAAATGACCTTAATGCTAAACCATATTGTCTTTTTAATCTATCTGCTTCTTCTTCAGAAACATTAAATACTTGAGCAATATCATTTGTAATGTTATCTCCTCCTAATGGAATTGTATTTGTATAAATAAAATGAGAATTATTAAATATACCTATATCTGTGTTTTCTGCGCCTATATCTAATATCATTACATTATCATTAAGCTCATTTTTGTCTAAAATTAATTGTCTTTCTGCAAGTACATTTGGTATAATACCATCCATATCAATACCAGCCTTTTTAAATATTGCTGATAGCTGTCTTACAAATTCTTTTTCTGCTAATATGACTTGTCCTTTTACTGTAAAGGTTGAGCTTAGTGCTCCTACTGGGTCATCTATAGCTTTACCATTATCTAAATAAAATTCATTTGTTATAACATCAACTATGACTTTATCTTCTGGCAAATCAATATCTTTTACTTGTGCAATTGCTGAATTTAAATCTCGTGTAGTTATTCCTGCAAATTTATCTTTTACCTCTTTTACTATGCTATTTTGCACAATTGTTATGTATTTGCCAAAAATAGTAACATATGCTGAATTTATCTTTATATTTACTTGATTCTCTACCTCTGTTATTGTTTTTCTTATAGCAGAAGCTATCTCTTCTTCATCCGTGATTTTTGCTTTTTTCATACCAAGACATTTACATTCTGCGGTAGCAACAATTTCAATTTGATTAAAATTGTTTACCTCACCTATAACAGAAGTGACCTTGGAAGCGCCTATATCAATACCTACAATAATATCACCGATAGCCAAGTTAAGTTCCTCCGTTTTTTATTATTTTTTATCTCCCTTAGAATATTATATTTTTGCAAAAAAGTCAAGAGAATTGTTATAATTTTGTAATATTTTTGACATATTTGCGTAATATACATTTTATTGTCATTTACTCTTCTTCACCTTTTAATTTTTCTGCTCTATCTGCTGCAATTAAGTTATCTATCATTTCATCTAATCCGCCATTTAGGAAATTTTCCATTTGGTATATACTCATTCCTATTCTGTGGTCTGTAATACGGCCTTGTGGATAATTATATGTTCTTATTTTTTCGCTTCTATCACCTGTACCTACTTGACTTTTTCTTTCATTAGCTAATTCAGAATCTCTTTTTTCTTTTTCAATGTCATATAATCTTGTTTTTAAAAGTTTCATTGCATATTCTCTGTTTTGCACTTGTGATCTTTCTGTTTGACATTCTGCAACTATTCCTGTTGGTTCATGAATTAATCTTACTGCAGATGAAGTTTTATTAACATGTTGTCCTCCTGCACCTGAAGCTCTAAAAACTTCCATCTTAATATCTGCTGGATTTATTTCGATTTCTACATCCTCTACTACAGGAAGTACTGCTACTGTCGCAGTTGATGTATGAATTCTACCACTACTTTCTGTGTCTGGAACCCTTTGTACTCTATGGACTCCACTTTCGAACTTTAATCTACTATATACTCCTTTTCCTGTTATCATAAAGGTTATTTCTTTGTATCCGCCAAGTCCTGTTTCGTTTTCATTTAACACATCTATTTTCCAATGCTTTGTTTCAGCATACATTGAATACATTCTATATAAAGTACCTGCAAAAAGTGCTGCTTCATCTCCACCTGCTCCGGCTCTAATTTCACAGATTATGTTTTTATCATCATCTGGATCTTTTGGAATTAATAATATTTTAAGTTCTTCTTCTAGTTTAGGAATTTTTACTCTCAATTCCTCCATTTCTAGTTCTGCTAATTCTTTTAATTCTTTATCATTTAGCATTTCTTTCGCTTCTTCAAAATTTGATTTTGCCAATTTATATTCTCTATATTTTTCAACAATATCTACTAATGATGCGTGTTCTTTCATATATTTTTGCCATTCGCTTTGATTTGCAATTACCTCTGGATCACTTATTTTTGCTGTTAGCTCATCATATCTTTTTTCTACGGCGTCTAGTTTTTGAAACATATAATTTTCTCCTCTACCTTAAATTTTACTAATATATTATACACAGTTTAGCTATGTTTTTCAAGCGCAACAGTATATATTACTATAGTTTTATGAAATTATATTCAATTTTTAATCTGTCTAAAATTTGCTTTTCTCTATCGGTACATGTAAAAATTAGTATTTGATTATCCGTATAATAATTATTCAAATATGATAAGATGTTTTCTAATCTAATATTATCGTAATATGCAAATGCTTCGTCTAATATAATTGGAATTTTTTCTTCAGTTATTTCTTCAAATGCAGATAAGCGTAATGCCAAATATAATTGTTCAATAGTTCCTGTACTTAATCTGTCGCATTTTACGTATTCTCCATTTTCTAGTTCTACAGTTAATCCATCATTATCATTAAATTTAATATTTGAATATTTATTATTTGAAATCTTGCTTGCAATTTTTGATAGATTTGATGTAAATTTAGGTGTTATCTCATTTTTCATCTTTATATATGCTTGCTCTAACATCTCTTTTGCAAGCTTTATTCTTCTTTCTTCTGTTTCTAAATCATTTTTTTCTTCTAATGTTTTTTCCAAAGTCTCTTCTATTTCTACCTTCTTTTCTAAATCTTGCCCTATTCTTTTTTCTTCTATTTCAATTGTATTTAAATGAATTTTAGAATTGCTTAAATTCTGTTCTTCTTGAGCGATTCTATTTTCCACTGTTTTTAAATCTAATGTCCTTAAGCCTGTATTATTTACATTTTCTATCATTTCTCTATTAACATTGTCACAAATTGTTTTTTCAGTTTCTTCAATTTCTGTTTCTTTTTCCAGTTTACTTTTCCTTAAATTTTTTATCTCCTTTTGCTTTAACTTTTCTTCTTGGTTTTTAGAATTTTTTCTTATAAGTATTACTGGCAAATATATAGCTATAAATATTCCAAAAGTTAGTAATCCTGCTAACTTATTGATATAAAATACAATAGCAGAAAGTACAATAAAAATTACTGACAAAATTATATTTAAAGATTTTTGCACGTCCTTATCTTTAGCTTTAACTTGTTCATTTAACTTTTCTAGTTTTTCGTCATATTCTTTTAGTAATTCTTTTTTTACGCCGAGCTTTTCTTTTTCTACATTTTCTTGTAATTTAATATCTTTTACTTTTCTTAAATCTATAAGCTCATTTTCAATTTTTTCTATTTGTTTTTTTACTAATTCTTTTTCTTGTTTTAAATCACTTACTTTTTCTTCTTCATCATTAATCTTATTTATATTTTCTTTTAATTTTTCAATCTTTTCATTAATGATATTTATTGGTCTTCCTGTAGTTCTATCGTTTCCTATCTTTTCTACTAATTCTTTATTTAATTTTTCTATCGCCTTTTTATATGAAATGTTTTCTTCCCCACTTGTTAAAATATTTGCAATTTTTTGTGTAAGAAGATTTTGTTCTTTATCCCCAAGGATCGATTCCTTTTGCTCTACCAATCCCGTTATCAAAAGCATATCTTTATCAATTTTAGTTTGTTCATAAAAGAAATTGTTTCCCATATGTTTATCAATATTAAATGTATTTGTTATATCTTCTGAAAACTCGTTAGTAATTTTAGGATTTCTTTTTGAAAAATCTCTAAAAACTTCTATTTTTTCTCCATTATCTAATTCATATTTCATCTTTCCAGAAAACTCTGCATTTTTCCAAGGCTTATATTGTTCCTTCTCAGAAATATCTTTACCATTTTTATTGCTAGATACCCCATAGAGCATAGATAAAATGCATTTTAAAAGAGTAGTTTTGCCAGCTTCATTTTCTCCATAAATTACATTTATCTTTTTGCCAAATTCAATCTCTTTATTTTCTATTTTTCCAAATCCATTTACTTTTAAATAATCTATTTTCAAAATTAGTACTCCTTCCGCGTAATTATTATATACTAAAATTCACAGTAAGACAAGAAAAAATAGCTACTAAAAATATTTTAGAAGCTATTTAAATTATTATAACTCTTTTTATTATACGGCATTGTGGTCAAATCTTTGATTTTTCACTAAGTAAATTAATAATAATTTATTCTTTTGATTTGATAGACAAGATTATTCATTCTTAATTATTAGCTATTCATCATTCATTACAATATGATAATATTGTACATTTATGGTGCAGCTGACAGGAATCGAACCTGCAACCTTTCGGTTCGTAGCCGAATACTCTATCCAATTGAGCTACAGCTGCATTTTTAAAACTATTTTTTAATATAAAGCAAATATTATTATAATATTTTTTTCGCATTTATTCAAGCAAAATCAAAATTTTTTTCAAGTAAAAGTAAATTTTTTTCAAAATCACTTGAAACTACAAAAAAAATATGCTATTATAAATAAGCATCTAAATTATGCATATATTTCGGGGTGTGGCTCAGTTGGTAGAGCGCGTGGTTTGGGACCATGAGGTCGCACGTTCGATCCGTGTCACCCCGACCATATTTAGAAGAATTCTTAGGAGTTCTTCTTTTTTTGCATTTATGAGCAAATGCAGATTATTACTGTATTACATACAATTCATTTAAACTTTTTCAGCCTTTCTAAAACTTTCATAAAGTCTATAAATCTTTAAGTAAATACAGTCAATGTGCAGTCAATTTTATAATTAATTGATTTTCTTCAATTTTGACTGCATGTAAATTTATTATAGCGAATAAAACTCTTGGTATTACTAAGAAAATCACTTTTTATTTGAATGCAAAATATAATTTATATATTGACATAATAAGAGTCTCTTTATGTTGTAAAATATAATAAAATATGATAATATGCTTACAGATAAATAGTAATTTGTATTTTGGAGGAAAGTTTTATGAAAGATAAAAAAGTGAAAAATAGTGGAATTGGTTTTATAAGTGCATTGACCTTAATATTCATTGTATTAAAATTGACCAATAATATTAATTGGTCTTGGATATGGGTATTATCTCCAATATGGATTACAGTTATTTTCCTAATTGTAATTTTTACTATTATTATGATAGGTGGTAGAACAAAAAAAGGAAAATGGTAATACACAACTTACAATTTTGTAATTTGTTATTAATGTAGTAATTTGATGAGAAAATATACATTATGTTATTTAAAATTTAATTAAAAATGTAATTTATAATTAAATTTTAAAAAAAGTATTGACTGTAAACCAACTTTATACCTTATAGTGTATTCGAGGAGGTGAAAAAATGACCATAAAAGAAGTAGAAAAAAAGTTAAATATTACAAGAGCAAACATTAGATTTTATGAAAAGGAGGGACTATTAGAGCCAAAAAGATGTGATAATGAATACCGTGATTATAGTGAAGATGACTTAAAAAGATTAGAAAAGATTTTGCTATTCAGAAAATGCAATATTTCTATTGAAAATATTCGTCTAATATTTAATGGAGTTAAAAATCTTGATGAGGTTTTTAAAGAACAAATTTCTGTAATTGAAAACGAAGTAAAACAACTTAATGGAGCAAAAATAATGTGTAAAAAGTTATCACAAGAAAAATCTTCTGTTGATACACTTGATACTGATAAGTATATTAATATCATGAATAATGAAGAACAAAAAGGTAATAGATTTTATGATATAGCAGATGATTATATTTTTGCAACTGAAAAATTGTATCAATCTATAATTGAAAATAAGGAATTTAAAGGAGGAGATAAAATGAAAAAAGGATTGAAATTTGGACTATATTCTTTAAGTGCATTAATGCTATTTGGTTTTGCAATATTATTTGATTTAATATTTAAAAGACCAATAGATTGGACGGGAGCAGTTATTTTTACAGCGGTATTTACAGCAGCTGATATAATTGGAGTAAAAAAATATATAGAAAGTAAGACCGGTGAAAAATATACAAAAAAAGATTATATAAAACATTCTTTAATAACTTTGTTAATCTTTGTGGTAATACTTTTTGCCTGTAGTGCAGTTAAATATATTCACACTGTAAATAAAGAACCAAACAGTAATGTATTAGAAATGTCAGTAAGACAATCACTTATAGACATAGCAAATGATGAGTTTAAAAATGATGGTAATTATATTTATGCAGAAAGCCATAAAATATTAGATTTTGAGGTAAAAAATGATGAAATATATGTTTATGTTGTAGCTAATTATGGATTGTTTGATAAAGATAACAATGAACTAAATTCAGTTGATTCAAAAAAAGGTGCTTTAACTATGATATATATGAAAGGTAAAAATAATACTGGAATTTATGAATTAAAAGAATATAAAGAAGATGAAATTCCAGATAATTTAAAAGAAAAAGCAAATGTTAATTATGAAGATACTTATTTTAAGGAACAATTAAATAGTTATAATAATAACTAACAAATTACAATTACTCGAATACTTTTTAAATTAATTAAGAAAATGCAGTTAACTATGAAAAGTCAACTGTACTTTCTCTTATATTTTCATTTCATCATCTAATTCTTCTAAACTATAATGTTTTTCCATAGCATAGTGTAAATTTTCACTAGAATTAAAATCTGAATATGTTTTATCATTTTTACACTTATTAATCTACCTTTCCAACTTTTCCCCTGTAGCATAACTTGATATTTATTTTTTTTAATTTTGTGTATACTTTTTTTGCTACCATTTTTGCTAAACTTTTATATTATTAATATTAGATAATAGAATTTTTATTATATAAAATTTTAAAAAACCAGTAGTTTTAGCTACTGGTTTTTTTACTTTCTATTT
>SAMEA3663246__coassemble_331_pt1 | contig 15637 bp, 17 predicted proteins | sample SAMEA3663246__metabat2_low_PE_010 | metagenome-assembled genome bin SAMEA3663246 (sample SAMEA3663246) | pig gut metagenome | biome: pig gut; feature: pig-associated habitat; material: faeces | place: China | collected 2013
AGGTGCCATTGCGGCTCCCATACTGTTTGTATCTTTTATACCCATATCTACAATTTTACCAGGAGTAAAATGTGTAACTTTTGGCCCGTCTCCAACTTTGGAAAGTATAGTAGCACCACTTCCTGTAACTGTCCACTGTGCAGAAGGAGGCCTTTGGTTTCCTAATTCTAGTGGAAATCTAAATTGCTTTTCAGCGCTACAAAAATGGCTAGAAGCGGCACATAATGCGTAATTTGCAGCACCACCATCTATAAGGCAAGAAGCCAGTCCGCATTCCTTCTACAAAAGTAGAACATGCACCAAATATTCCGAAAAAAGGAATACCTAAATCTCTTAAGCCGAAACTTGAAGAAATACATTGATTTAATAAGTCACCCGCAAAGCAATAGTCAATTTGAGTAGCAGATATATTTGCTTTTACAATACTCATATTAACAGTTTCTTTAATTATTTTACTTTCAGCTTTTTCCCAAGTTTTTTCTTGCCAAAATTCATCTTCTAAACATTTATCAAAATATTTTGCCATAGGACCATCAGCTTCTTTGGGACCAACAATTGAAGCTGTTTCTAAAATATTAACTGGATTATCAAATTTTAAAGTTTGATTACCTATTTTTTTCATTATAAATTCTCCTTTCTGATTTATTTAATTAATGAATAATCTTTACTATTCACTACAATTCTGGAAACAGAATTACACATACGATTAAATGCTAAAAATCAAATAGATTATTCCGACTAATATAGAAGACGAAATTCCATATACGAGTACGGGACCTGCTACTGTAAACATTTTACTTCCAACTCCCATTACATACCCTTCTGATTTGTATTCCATAGCAGGGGAAACAATTGAGTTGGCAAAACCAGTAATTGGAACAAGCGAGCCGGCACCTGCAATTTTACCAATCTTATTAAAGACATTTAAAGCGGTTAAAAATGCACTTAAAAATATTAGTGAAATTGAAACAATAGTAGAACTTGCTGTAGTATCAAGACCATTGTATTTACAAACTTCCATTATTATTTGCCCAATTGCACAAATCAAACCGCCTGTCCAAAAACTATTAAAACAGTTTTTGAAAATTGGAGAATTGGGCGATTTTTTATTTACATATTCTTGATATTCTTTATTTGTATTTATAGGTTTCATAACAATCCTCCTTACCTGTTTTCATCTATGCTGAATGTCAATTCAATAGTTACATAATATTCAATAATTTTATTACCATCAATTTTAGCAGTTTGTTCTAATACTTTGATATTTGAAATATAATCGATGGTTTTCGAAGCACCAGAAATTGCTTTTAATATAGCATCTTTCCAAGAAATATCTGATACTCCTGTTATTTTTATATGTTTTAAATTTTCCATGTTATAGACCTCCAATAGTATAGTTAAATACTAGTATTGTCTAAATTTAGAAAAATATACAAAAAGAATATTACAAAAGCATTACAAATAAATTACAATTACATTAAACTTATTGACTTATGTTAAAAAAATTGTAAAATAATAAGTATAGATATCATGCAGAAATATTCAAAAGAGGAGAAAAAATGTCAAATTGTTTAGGATTATATATTGAGAACAATTTAATTAAATATGCTAAACTTTCAAAAGAAAAAGACAATATAAAAATCGAAGCTTATGGAGTAAAGTTTTTTGATGATTTAGAAAAAACAATTGAGCAAATTGTGAGAGAAACATATAGTTTTAAAACTCCTATTAGTGTTAATATTGCAAATGAAAAATATGTGTCTAGGAATATTTTTAGGTTATTAAGCAAAAGAGACTTGGATAAGGCTATTAGTACAGAGTTTGACTATTTTTGCAATGAACAAACAAAAAACAGTAAAGCCCTTGAATATAGATATATTACAATGCCAAATCTTGATGATAATGATAAATTTAAAGTATTATATGCTTATGTAGATAAAGCAAACATTGTAGAGAGAATGCAACTATTAGACAAATATAGAACATCTAATATTTCTCCAATAGCAACATCAATAGCAAATTTAGCAGTAGAAAAAGATGCACAAAATTCTCTAATAATAAATTTAGAAGCAAAAACTACAATTACAATTTTATTAGATGGTAAACCATACATTATAGAAACATTAGACGAAGGAATGCAAAAAATTATAAATAACATTGCAGAGAGAGAAAATTCTTTTTCGAAAGCATATGAAATTTGTAAAAATACTACTATTTATACAAAAGCAGGACAAAATCTACAACTAGAGGAAAACGATTATTTGGATTATATAATGCCAGATATATATACAATTATGGAGAAAACAAAGGAAATAATAGAAAAATCAAATGTTGACATTAATAATATATATATAACAGGTACTGGAGCAATTATAAATAATATAGACTTATATTTTCAAGAAAATTTTATGGATAAAAAATGTGAGATATTAGTACCATTTTTTGCAAAAAAAGCAAATCTAAAAATTAATATCAAAGACTATGTTGAAGTAAACTCTGCAATAGCTGTTGCACTAGAAGGATTAACACCAAAACAAGACACTGCTATTAATTTCTTAAATCGTAATGAAATATTGGAAACAATAAAAGAAATATTAACTATAGAGATTGGCAAGGGTTCGCCAAAGAAAAGTATTTCTTCATCAAAAATAAAATTTAATGTAAGTGGAAATTTTGATTGGATTGAGAAAGGAATAACAAGGTCAATATCAGCAGTCTTAATGGCTTTGATAGTATATATAGGAGTAACAACTTTTTTAAATAAAGGAATAACATCAAAGATAGAAGAGGCTAATCAGGTCATTGAAGATACAAACACTAAAATAGAAACAGTAAAAGAAAATGCTGTTTCAGTTAACAAAAAAACAACGCAATATACTACTCTACTAGAAAAAATTGAAGAAAAGGAAAATAGTTATGCAGAAAATATTTCTAGGAAAAATGCTATACCGAATTTTCTAAATCAAATAATGTTTTTGGTTCCATCAGAGGTACAAATATTATCAATAGAAAATACTTCAAATAAAAAAATAAAAATAATTGCTGAATCAAAAGAATATCAACAATTAGGATATTTTAAAGCAGCAATCCAAAATGATGTGGTCCTTACGAATGTTACTTCAACATCAGGAACAAATAATAATGGAGTTATAACAATAGAAATAACGGGAGAATTGCCATACTAAAGAAGGTGAGGGTATTATGAAAAAAATATTAACAACTATAATTTTTATATTGTTATGTATAATGTTATATTTCACTTGTTTTAAAGGAATTTCCTTGGGAAACATTCATATAAGTAGTGTTACAGAAATTAAGCAAAAAAGTATAGAATTAGACGAAAAAAAAGAGCAAGCAATAGAAAAAACAAATAAAGAATATCCAAGTGAACTAAATAATCTTAAAGAGTCTATAAGTTCTTTAAATATAGCAAAAGATAAATATAATGAGAAAATTAAATATTTAGGAAATGAAGTAGATGTTAATTCTGTTCAAATAAATAAATATAAAATAGAATATTTATGGACGAAACTTGGAGATTATGCTGATAACAGAAAAGTAAAAATGAAAATGGATGTTATTGATGCTGGAAACGGTACATATAATTTAAGTTTTAATATTGTTGGTAGCTATATAAATGTAACAGATTTTATATATGATATTGAAAAAGATACTAATTTAAATTTTAGAATTGCAGATTTTAAAATGATACCAGATAGCAGTACAACAACAACAACTGATACTACTGCAGATGGAACAACTACAGATAGAGAAGACCCATATTCAGAAATTATTGTTATTACAAAAACGAATGGGGGATCTTCGACTACCTCAAAAAACGAGGAGAATGCTAGCAGTACCACATCAAATACAACTACAAAAACTTCTTATGGACCAAACAGGTTAGAGGCAACATTTAAAGTTTACGGATTAGAAATAAGTTTTAATTAGGAGAAAATTATGATTAAATCAGTGATTAAAGAGATTGGTATAATACTATTATTATTTGTTGTGATTGTTTTAATAACAGCCTTTGTATTTTATGATTATAACCCAATAAATAAAACAATACCAAGTAAAGTAGATGCATATGTCCTACCAGAAGAAGTAGAACAAGAAATAGAAACCATATTAAAAGAAGAAGATAAAATAGTAAAAACCTATCAAATAGATGGAAAAGATTTAAATACATATAAAAACAACAATGAGTATAATCCAGGTAAGATTGAGCCATATTCTTTGCAGAGCTCTAAAGCAGAGAATGAAGAACTTGGAAACAATTCAACAATAAACAACACTTCTGGAGGAAACTTCTTTAATATTGTTGGAAAATAATTATTTATGATATTATTTAACAAAATAATATAAAAACAAAAGAAAAATAGGAGGTGAAAGAAATGAAAAAAGATAATGGTATTACATTAATAGCATTAGTTATAACAATAATAGTAATGCTAATACTAGTAGTAGTAACAATCAGAATTGCTACTGATGGCAAATTATTTGATTATGCAGGAGAAGCAGCAAAAGAGACACAAAAAGAAGCAGATGAAGAAAAAAAATTATCTAATGGAATGATTGGTGAAGAATCAATCGAGGACATAGTTAATAAAGCATTATCAACATCAGAAACAACATCAGAAACAACATCAGAATAAATACTAATAAAACCAGAAGTAATAGGAACAATGAAATAAAACAACAAGAAGCATCAGGTGAGATAAAAAAATTAAACACAAGGGTATAGCAATATCAGGAACAACGACATCATAGTTATTTGATATTTTGATAAATAAAAATATCAAATATAAAAAACATAGATTAATATAGAGTTTTATTATTAATCTAATACTTAAAAGCTAGTAGGCATATGCATTATATTAATGTATGTGCCTAAAATTCCATAAAGGAAAGATGAAAATGCCACAAATTATTTTTTATATCATTGTATATATAATTGGAGTATTAATTGGAAGTTTTCTTACACTTGCAATATATCGTATACCAAAAAAGGAAAATATAACTCATACAAGGTCATATTGTCCGCATTGTAATCACAGGTTAAATTTTTTAGATTTAATACCTATTATTAGTTATATCATATTAAAAGGGAAGTGCAGATATTGCAACGAAAAGATAGGTTCTAGATATATTAAAATAGAATTATTATCAGGATTACTTTATACACTAACAATTTATTCTTTTAAATTAAATTTATACACACTAACAATTTCACAATTGATATTTTTAATATTTGTATCTATATATTATACAGTTATTATGATTTTAGCAGGCATTGAGAAAGAAACAAAAAAAATTTCAAAAAGTGTTTTATGCTTTGGCATTGTGATTCAAATAATATATATGACATATCTATATATATTAGATATAAGTATTTATAGATATATTATATATTTAGTTGCTGTACTTTTACTAATATTAATTTCAAAAAAAGAGAGTACGCCATTGATGTTTGCTATTGCAATATTTTCTTTAATTTTAGTAAATAATAGTATTGGTCTTATAATATCTGCAATATTATCTATTATAAATATAATTATATATTATTTATTTACAAGTAATAAACATATGCATCCAGTATTTAATATATGCATAACTAATGTAATTATATTAATTATGACAAATTTAATATCTTAAGGAGAAGATATAATGAAAATAAATTTTAGAAATGAACGAGGAATAACAACAGTAGATGCTTTAATAGCTATTATATTGTTGACTTTATTTGTAGGACTAATTGCAACACTGTCATATAATGTGCTAGCAATATCTACCAATGCAAAGCGAAATGCGATGGCAAATAATTATATTGTAGATTTTTATGAATATGTAGATAAATTAAAATTTGAAGATGTAACCGAAGAGACACTTTTGAAATATATAAATGAAAATGAAGATACATTGATAACGGCAACAAATTTAAATGAAATAAATAATTTGACATCACCATATAAGTTAAAAATAAATGTAGAAAACTATATGCCATCAGGACAAACTGTAGACAATTTAGTAAAGATAGTTTCAGTTTCATTAAATTATAAAACTGGTAAAAAAAATAACACTATAGATATACAAAGAATAAAATCAAAATAAAAAATATGAGAGGTGGGGAAATATGGCAAGAGGACCTATTGGTATAGAGCTTGTAAAAAGAGGAATTATTACTCAAAGAGATATTGATAAAGCACTAGAGTATCAGAAAAAAAATCCTGAAAAAAAGATTATAGAAATCTTAAGTATTTTAAATTTGTGTGATGAATATACCTTAATTAAAGCTTTAGGAGATATATTAGATGAAGAAGCAATCATTCTTACGCAAAATGATATTCAAATAGATATGTTACAATATATTTCATTAGACATTGCTAAAAAATATAAAGCAATTCCTTTTAAAATAATGGGTAATAAAATAAAAGTGTGTTTTGCAGACACATTAAATAAAGAAGCGATAGATACTGTAAAATTGATACTTTTAAATAAAGGGTTAGTAATGGAAAAATGTATTACTTTTGAGAAAAATATTGATGCGATATTAATTGCTTTATCGGAAAATGCATCAGAAAAAATTGATCAAGGAACTGATACCACAACTCTTGTAGATAGTATTATAAAAACAGCAATGGCAAAAAGGGCGAGTGATATTCATATAGAACCATTGGAAGATAGTATAAGAGTAAGATATAGAATAGATGGTGAACTTATAACACAGGCAGATATAAAAAAAGAAAAACAGAACCAAATAATAGGTAGGCTAAAAGCTATATCTAATATGTTTCAAGAGAGACAGGATTCTCAAGATGGTAGAATAGTTTTATATCCAGATTATAATATTCGTGTATCTTCACAAAAAAATATTTATGGAGAAAAGTTTGTTTTAAGACTTTTGAAGAAAAATTCAACTATAAAAGGACTAAAAGAGCTAGGGTTTAATAAATCAGATGAAGAAATAAGAAAAAGCTTTAATAAGAGAAATTCTATAACAATAATGGCAGCACCTACTGGTGAAGGAAAAACAACAACTTTATATAGTATAATAGATTATTTAAATAAACCACAAATTAATATTACAACTATTGAAGATCCAGTAGAAATAAGAATACCGGGATTAAACCAAATTGAGATAAACGAAAAATTAAGATTTGCAGATGCTCTAAGAACAGTTCTAAGACAAGATCCTGATATAATTTTACTTCGGAGAGATAAGAGATAAAGAAACAGCAGAAATTGCTATGCAAGCCGGACAGACTGGACATTACGTATTATCTACAATTCATACAATAGATTGTATTGAAGTTATAACAAGACTAAAGAAAATGGGAATATCAAGTTATGATATTGCAAGTACTCTAGTTACAGTAGTATCTCAAAGATTAATAAGAAAAATATGCCCAAAATGTGCAATAAAACGTGAATTTACAGACAAAGAAATCGATATTATTAAAAAAATAGGAGACAAATATGGATGCGAATTTGATTTAAAAGATAAATTCACATATACAGCAAAAGGATGTAATTTTTGCAATGGAACAGGATATTATGAAAGAATTGGTATGTTTGAGGTATTAGAAATAAATGATGAATTAAAAGAATTGATAATGACTAATGGTACAGTAATGGAAATAAGAGATGCGGCATTAAGAAGTGGATATAAGCCATTAATTGTAGATGGAATTCACAAAGTAGTAGATGGAATAACTACATTAGAAGAATTAAATAAAAAAATAATTATATTCTAGTATATAAAATTGGAGGAAATATATGAATATTAACAAAATCCTAGAAATGGCAATTCAAAAAGATGCTTCAGATGTTCATTTGGTATGTGGTAGAAAACCAACACTTAGAATTGCAAGAGATTTAATACAAATAGAAGAGATGGAACAACTCAAAGAAAGTGATATGTATGAAATATATGATTATTTCGTAAGAGGTAATGTTGAAAAAGATGCAACTTTTCAAGAGGAAAAAAGGTTAGATTTATCATTTGTTTATGAAGAAACAAGATTAAGAGTAAATATTTCAATTGCAGATGATATTCCAATATTTACATTAAGATTAATAAAAAATACATTGCCAAATTTTTCAGAGTTAGGTATCCCAGATGTTGTAAGAAGAATGATTTATCAACCACAAGGAGTTATACTAGTTACAGGTAAAACAAACTCAGGAAAAACAACAACATTAAATGCATTAATCAATGATGTAAATAAAACAACAAATAAAAAAATATTGACATTAGAAAAACCTGTAGAATTTAAGCATACATCAGATAAATCTTTGATTATTCAAAAAGAAGTAGGAAGAGGACGAGATGTATTAAACTTTAGAGATGGTGTTAAAAATTCCCTACGAGAAGATTGTGATATTCTAGTTATTGGAGAGATTAGAGACAAAGAAACAATGGAGGCAGCTATAGACATGGCAGAATCTGGACATTTAGTAATAGGTACATTACATACAAAATCATGTGCTGAGACAATAGATAGAATGATAAATTTCTATGAAGTAAGAGATCAGGCAAGTATAAAATATTTGATTTCATCTATATTAAAATTAGTTGTATCACAAAGATTGATAAAAGGAACAGGTGAAGGATTGGTATTACTTCCAGAAGTTATGGTGGTAGACAATGTAATCGCAGGTTGTATTAGAAAAGAAAAGTTTAGTGTATCAGAGCTAGAGGATGCAATTCAAAGTAGTGCAGATAAAGGAAATATTAGTTTAATAAATGCACTTGCAAATTTATATGTTGATAATAAAATCACATTAGAACAGGCAAAAGCACAAATAGAAGAGAAAAACTATGAAGTTTTAAATAGGACTATAATGCAACTCAAAATGAAAAGGACTGAATATTAAGGAGGAATAGTAATGCCTATATATATATATAAAGCAGTAACTAGAAATGGGCAAGTAGTAAGAAACAGAGTAGAAGAAAGCAACAAATATATATTACTTAGAAGGCTGAAAAAGAACGATTTAACTCCTATTGCTGTTACTCAGATAAATGCGAAAATTAAAAATTCGAAGAAACAAAAAAGAAATATAGAGACAAATTCTAGTGTATTAAAATCTATAAGATATAATGAAATACAAAAAGAACTACAATCTAAAAACGGCAAATTCAAAAAAAGAATACATGATGCTATTTATAAAAACCAAAGAGTAACAAAAAAAGATATAGCAATATTTACTGAGAATTTTTACTTACTAAAAAAAGCAAATTTTAATAACATACATGCACTTTCTACTTTAATAAATACAACAGAAAATATGACTTTAAAGAATATATTAGAGGATATTTTAATTGGTGTTGAAGCTGGAGAAAATATGTATACTACAATGGAATATTATGAAGGAGTTTTCCCACCAATATATATAAACATGATAAAAGTAGGAGAACTTTCAGGCTCACTTACAAATGCATTAGAGCAAGCTGTTAAATATTTAGATGATACAATGAGTTTAAACAGAAGAATTAAAAGTATATTGGTTCCGAACCTAATACAATTTTTTGCTTTATTAATATTATTAGTAGTAGGAACAATAATTGCTGTACCAATGATGCAAAATGTTTTTGATTCAGTCGGAAGCACTGATGAATTGCCTGCTATGACATTAGCATTTTCTCATTTTTTAGATATGTTAGTCAAGTATTGGTATATACCAGTAGGAATAATTGCAGTAATTTTTATAGCAATATTTGCGTATATTCGTACACCAAAAGGGAAATATAACTTTCACTATTTTAAGTATAAAATGCCAGTTTTTGGCCCATTAATTTATGCGATAGAATTTTCAAGACTTATTCAGGCATTATTGCTAAATTTAAGAAATGGAATGAGAATACAAGAGGCACTAGAAACAAGTAAAAATATATCTAATAATTTAGTAATGCTTTCATTAATAGAGTCTGCTTTGAATAACATATTAATAGGTCAATCTTGGATAGAACCATTCGAAAAATCAGGATTATCTAGTCCAATGATTACAGAGATGCTTCATATTGGTATGCAGACAGATTTAACAGAGATTATGGAAAAATTATTAGAATATATGCAAATAGATATAGATACTATAATGGAAAGAATTATGAAAGTATTACCGCAAATAATTTATGCAATAGTAGGTGTATTATTAATATTTGTAACAATAGTAGTATTAGTTCCATTAATTCAAATGTATACAGGAACATGGATGTTCTCAGCGTATTTATAAGAAGGTAGCCTAATCTTGTTGTATAGGAAAAACTTTTGATATTTCAAGAAGAAATCTGATTTTTCCCCTACAATAAAAATGGAGGGATGTTTTTGTGAAGATAGGAATAGATATTGGCGGAAGCCATGTCGGAGTGGGTTTAGTAGATAGAGCTGGCAAGATAATCTTGAAGAAAGAAAAAGATTTAGTAGCTGCTTTACAAAAAAAAGATTATAATGAAATTCTAATAAACACCATAGTTAATTTAATAACAAACATTTTAGATGAAGGAAAAATTGACATATCACAAATAGAACTAATTGGGATAGCAGTTCCTGGTACTGTTTCAGATACAGAGATAATAAAAGCAGAAAATTTACATATTAGAAATTTTGATATTGTATCAGAAATAAATAAATATTTTAATATCCCAATACAATTAAGAAATGATGCTAAATGTGCTGCTGTTGCAGAAAAAATGTATGGAAGTCTAGAAAAATATGAAGATGCTGTATTTTTGACTATTGGAACAGGTATTGGTGGAGCTGTATTTATGGGTGATAAATTATTAAAGCCAAAGCAATATGAAGGATTTGAAATAGGACATATGATAATAAAAAAAGGCGGTATCAAGTGTAATTGCGGAAACTTAGGATGTTTCGAACGATATGCATCTATAAGAGTGCTTAAAGAGAAAATATCCAAATTATATAAAAAAGATATAAGTTCAATTGAATTAAAAGAAATTTTATTGAATATGTCAAAAAATGAAAAGGTGCAAAGAATAGTAGAAGAATATATTGATAATTTAAGTATAGGTCTTGCTAACCTAATTAATATATTTGAACCGGAAGTGATATCTATTGGGGGAAGCTTTGTATATTATAAAGAGCAGTTAATAGATATGATTACATTGAAAATAAAAAATGAAAATTTATTATTTAATGATAGAAGTATTCCTAAAATAGTGACAGCAAAACTAAAAAATGATGCAGGAATTGTGGGTTCAGTTGTGATATAGGATAAAAAATAAAAAAGAAGAGGACATAAAATTTGAAAGAAAAAAGCGTAAAAAAGAATTATTTCTATAATTTAATATATCAATTGTTAACTTTAATATTACCACTAATTACAACTCCTTATATTTCAAGGGTTTTGGGCGCAGAAAAAATAGGTATATATAGTTATACAACTTCAGTGGTTACATATTTTATATTATTTGGATCACTTGGAGTTTCAATGTATGGGCAAAGAGAAATAGCGTATATTGGGGAAGATATTGGAAAACGTAAAAAGTCTTTTTGGGAAATTGTTATATTAAGATTCATAACTCTTGCTATAGCCACTCTTATCTATTATTTTACTATTATAAGAACAGCCGGAGAATATAAAATATATTATGAAATATTATTATTTTATCTTCTTGCTAGTGCTTTTGATATAAGCTGGTTTTTGCAAGGGTTAGAAGAATTTAAAAAAACTGTTATGAGAAACCTCATTGTCAGAACAACTAGTGTAATGCTAATTTTTGTATTAGTAAAACAACCAAACGATTTAAGCAAATACTTGCTTATTTATTCATTAGCAGATTTAATCGGCAATTTATCTTTATGGGCATATTTACCAAAATATTTAAAAGGCGAAAAAATAGAAAAAATTAGTGTGTTTAGACATTTTATACCTATTATGATTCTATTTGTACCACAAATTGCAGTAAAAGTATACAACATAATGGATAAAACAATGCTTGGAAAAATAATAGGCGATAAGGCAGAGCTTGGAAATTATGAAGAAGCATATAAAATAATAAATGTTTTATTGACAATAATTGCATCTTTAAGCCTTGTTATGGTTCCTAAGATCGCAAGCCTTTATCATAAGGGAGAGAGACAAAGATTAAAAATATATTTGAATAAATCATTTAATTTTATGTTTTTCCTAACTTTCCCAATGATGTTTGGAATTATATCAGTCGCAAAAGAATTTATACCATTCTTCTTAGGTGCTGGTTATGAAATAGCAGCAAAGGTGACAGTTGTGATGGCTCCACTGTTAGTGCTATCAGGAATTAGCAATATAATTGGTGTTGCATATTTATTGCCAACTAAAAAACACAAAGAATATACTGTTTCTATATGTGTAGGAATTGTTGTAAATGTTATATTAAATGCGTTTTTGATATTAAAATATAAAGCAATTGGAGTGGCAATAGCTACTGTTATTTCACAAATATTTGTAGATATATTTCAAATTTATTATATAAGAAATGAAATAAGAATAAAAGATATGTTAAAAATGGCCTATAAATATTTTATCGCATCATTGGGAATGTTTATTATATGTCAAATTGTAGGTATATTTATTCATGCAGATAATATAATATCAGTAATAGTAAAAGCAGGGCTTGGAGTAATTTCGTATGCAGTATTTTTAGTATTATTAAAAGATGATTATATAAAGAGTTTAAAAGGAACAGTAAAAAGCCTTATTCTAAGAGAATAAGAAGGAGAATTATGAATGTTGTTGTTTTAGCAGGAGGATTAAGTCCAGAAAGAGATGTATCTTTAGCTTCGGGAATGTTAATTTCTAATGCATTAGTGGAAAAAGGTCATTCAGTATTGCTGTTAGACTTATACAAAGGCATAGAAGATGATGAAATGCATCTTCTATTTTCAAACGAAAAAAGAAATTATGATTTTACAATAGATGAGGAAATTCCTGAACTTACAAAAAAAAATACAAAAAACTTAATTGGCAGAAATGTTATAAAAATATGTAAAATGGCAGATATTGTATTTTTAGCATTACATGGATCAATAGGTGAGAATGGTAAATTGCAAGCAATATTTGATTGTATGGGAATAAAATATACAGGAAGTAGCTACGAAGGAAGTATACTTGCAATGGATAAAATCTTAACAAAAAAAATATTAGAGCATGATAATATTAAAACGCCAAAGTGGCATCTATTAAAAAATGTTAGAAAAGAGAATATAAAATTTCCTGTAGTTGTAAAACCTGCAAATAATGGTTCAAGCATTGGAGTTTCTATTGCAAATAATTTAGAAGAATTTGAAGTCGCAATAATAGAATGTGAAAAGTATAAAGATGAAATAATAATAGAAGAATATATAAAAGGAAGAGAATTTTCTGTTGGTATTTTAGATAAAACGGCACTTCCACCAATAGAGATAATTCCAAAATCCGGATTTTATGATTACAAAAATAAATATCAAGAAGGAAAGACAATAGAAATATGTCCACCTAAAATTTCACAAGATAAAATAAAAGAAATGCAACAAATTGCTATGAAAGTTCATAATGCTTTACTTTTAGGTGCATATTCAAGAATAGATTTTATTTTAGATGAAAATGGAAATCTCAATGTATTAGAAGCAAACTCTTTACCAGGAATGACAAAGACCAGTCTATTACCACAAGAAGCATTAGTAGCAGGAATAACATACGAAGACTTATGCGAAAAGATATTACTATCAAATTTAAAATAAGAAAAAAAAGTAAAATTTGTAAAAATTAAATATGTTTTATAACCTCCAAAAAAACACATAATAAATGTTGAAGGAGGTTTTAAAATGGAAAAAAATCAAAAAATAAAATGTAATGTATGTAGCTGTATGTATAATAATGAAGCTAATGAGGTTTGCGAATTAAATGAAATAAAAGTCTGTGCATGTCCAGGATGCAATAACGGAAGAGCAGAAGACGAATCAATGTGTGACAGCTATAGATGTAAATAGTTTTTTAGAATTTTATTTGTAATTTGTTTGCAATTTTTTTGCGAACAAGGATCTGTTCCTGCTATTATTAAAAATGTAATGAATAGTGAAGAATTATTTGTTTTTCACTATTCATTATTAATTTACATATAGAATATTGTTTAATTAAAAATTGTTACTGTTCAGACTAATTAATATATAATCCGCTCCATCTTGCTGTCGGTTGGACATTTTCTTTTCTTAGGCTAAAGCATGAAAAGAAAAGTGCAACCGACACGTGGAGCTACTAATTTGAAAATTTGGGTCTGAACATTAACTAAAAATTTAATAAATTTGTCATAAACACTTTAAAAAAACATCAAAATAATATACAATTATATGTATGAATAAAAAATGGGAATATTATAAAATTGATAATAATAAAATAAATGAAATTTCAGAAAAACATAAAATATCAAAACTACTTGCGCAAGTGATATTAAATAGAGGAATTGTTGAAAATGTGGATATATTTTTTAAACCTACACGCGAAGATTTTTACGATCCATTCTTAATGACAGATATGGAAAAGGCAGTAGAACGAATTATAAAAGCTATAAACCAAAAAGAACAAATAGTAATTTTTGGAGATTATGATGTAGATGGGATTACAAGTACAACGGTTTTAAAGAAATTTTTGGAAGATATTGGAGTACAAGCCAAATATACAATACCTAACAGATTAAGTGAAGGATATGGATTACATAAAGAAGCTCTAAAAACTATAAAAGATGAGGGTGGAAATTTAGTAATTACTGTGGATTGTGGCATTACAGCTATAGAAGAAGTAGCGTTTGCAAATTCTATCGGACTAGATGTAATTATAACTGATCACCATGAGCCAATAGATGAACTACCTAATGCACTAGCAATAGTTAATGCTAAAAGAAAAGATTCTATTTATCCTTTTAGAAATTTAGCAGGAGTAGGTACAGTTTTTAAATTAATACAAGCTTTAACTAAAAGATTAGGCCTACCAGATAAGCTATTTTTGCAATATTTAGACATTGTAGCTGTGGGAACAATATCGGATATAGTACCATTAGTAGATGAAAACAGAGTCATTACAAAATTGGGTCTAAAATTACTTAATGAAACAAGAAATATTGGTTTAAAAGAATTAATAAAAATGCTTGGATTCGAAACATTAAATTCATATTCTGTTGCATTTGCAATTGCTCCAAGGATTAATGCATGTGGCCGTTTAGGGCATGAAAAAGAAGCAGTAAATCTTTTCTTAACAGATAGTGAAGAAGAAGCAAAAGCTATAACATTAAAGTTATCCCAATACAATACTAAAAGGCAGGCAATAGAAAAGGATATTTTTGAAGATGCAATTCAAAAAATAGAAAAAGAAGATTTGAAAAATAAAAATTCAATTATATTATGGGATGAAAATTGGAATCATGGAGTAATAGGAATTGTTGCATCAAGAATTACTGAAAAATTTTCAAAACCAACTATATTAATTGCTTGTGAAGATGGAATTGGTAAAGGTTCAGGAAGGAGTATCCCATGTTTCGACTTACATGAAGCTTTAAACAAAACAAGTAAATACCTGGAACAATATGGAGGACATGCCCTTGCAATAGGTCTAAGTATCAAGCAAGAAAATTTAGAAAAATTCAAAAATGCTTTTGAAG
>SAMEA3663246__coassemble_384_pt1 | contig 14208 bp, 9 predicted proteins | sample SAMEA3663246__metabat2_low_PE_010 | metagenome-assembled genome bin SAMEA3663246 (sample SAMEA3663246) | pig gut metagenome | biome: pig gut; feature: pig-associated habitat; material: faeces | place: China | collected 2013
TGCTTAAACACTAGATTTGGTCAGTATTATAACAAAAAATATAAAAGGGTAGGGTATGTATTCCGTGACAGATATAAAGCAGAGGGAATATATAGTGAAAAACAATTATACAACTGTGTCAAATACATTTATGACAATCCGGTAAAAGCAGAAATATGTAAAAAGCCAGAAGAATATGAATTTTCAAATTACAAAAAAATAGATTTTATAGATGATGAAGAATATGCTTTTATAGATGTAGAAGAAGATAAAGAAATTATATGCGAAAAACTAGTAAAAGAGTTTTTAAATAAGAAAAAAATGAAAATGGAAGAAGTAAGGGAAAATAAAGCAGAGCTTAAAAAGTTAATAAAAATATTAAAGCAGCATAAGATTGCATTTAGAACAATCTCAAAAACTATTAATATAAATAGAGAAAAACTTAGAAGAGAATATAATAAAGAATAGAATTGTGCCAAAATTCCCCGTCCCCTTTGGCAAAACAAAAATATAAATAAAAAGCAAGAACAAATTTTCGCAAAAACATTGAAAAAATCTGAGAAATATGATATAACTAAAATATCGAATGAAACAATATAAATTTAAAGGAATTTCAACTGTTCGGAATTTCCGAACAGTTGAAAAAAAGGAGAAAATCAATGGAAAAATATGGTCAATTAATTCTATATAAAAAAAATAATGGAAAAAAAGATATAGAAGTAAAATTATATGATGAAACTGTATGGCTTAATCAAAATCAATTAGTGGATTTATTTGAATCAAGTAAAGCAAATATAAGTGAGCATATCAATCACATATTTCAAGAGGGAGAACTAATAGAGAAAGAGGTAACAGCTGTATTTCCAACATTAACAGGAAATGGAAAGACATATAATGTGAAATATTATAACTTAGATATGATTTTAGCAATTGGTTATAGAGTAAGAACAGATATAGGGACAACCTTTAGACAATGGGCAACGGAAACCCTAAAAGAATATGTTGTAAAGGGTTTTGCTTTAAATGATAAATTATTAAAAAATGCTGGAGGAGGAACTTACTTTAAAGAATTGCTTGCTAGAATTAGAGATATTCGTACATCAGAAAAAGTATTTTGGAGGCAAATACTTGATATTTATGCAACAAGTATAGATTATAATCCTAAAGCTGAAATTTCAATTGAATTTTTTAAAGAAGTACAAAACAAAATGCATTGGGCATCACATGGACATACTGCAGCAGAAATTATAATGCAAAGGGCAGATGGTGAAAAAGATTTTATGGGATTAACTAATTTTGAAGGAGATACTCCAACATTACAAGAAGCAACCATAGCTAAGAATTATTTAACAGAAGAAGAACTGAATGTGTTAAATAGAATTGTAAGTATGTATTTGGATTATGCAGAATTACAAGCTTTGAACGAAAATCCTATGACTATGAGAGATTGGGCGAATGAATTAGATTATTTTATAAAAATGAATAGAAAAGATGTATTAAAGACAAAAGGAACAGTATCACACGAGGAGGCTTTAGAAAAAGCAAGATCAGAGTATAGAAAATACAAAGAAAGAATAAGTTTAAATCCGACAGAAGTAGAATTACATTATTTAGAAGCGACAAACGAGCTAAAGAAACTAACTGATAAAAAATAAAAAAACACCACCTACGACACATTCGTGCTTTCAGCAGTTCACTATTACTTTATGAAAAAAATGATGAGTTATCAATAGATTTTTGCAACTCACAAGAATTTCTTGTGAGTTTAATTGGTTATATTTTGTTACAAGTTGATTAATATACTTTTCTCACCATAATTGCAATTTATGCATAATATATGTGTATAAAGGAGGCATGGGATATGTATTACATAATAGAAGGTGGAAAAAGGTTAGAGGGAACGGTTAACGCTTCTGGATCTAAAAATGCATCTCTTCCAATTCTTGCAGCAAGTATATTAAATAGTAAAACTTCAACATTATATAATATACCAAATATAAGTGATACGGAAACAACTCAAAAAATATTAACAATTTTAGGTTGCAAAGTGAGTAAGAAAAATGGTAAAATAATTATTGATTCAAGTAAGATGGAAAAATATGAAATTCCAGATGAACTTATGAGAAAAATGAGGTCATCAGTAGTAATTGCAGGAGCAATTATTGGAAGGTTTAAAAAAGCTGTGTTTTCATATCCAGGGGGATGTGATATTGGCTCAAGACCAATAGATTTGCATTTAAAGGGATTTGAAAAATTAGGCGTAAAAATAGAACAATCGGAAGGCCGTATTAGTTGCAAAACAGAAAAATTAGTAGGTGCAGATATACATTTAGATTTCCCATCAGTAGGTGCAACAGAAAGTGTAATGATGGCAGCAGTTTTTGCGGAAGGAAAGACTACTATCGAAAATGCCGCTATGGAACCAGAAATTGTAGATTTACAAAACTTTTTAAATAGAATGGGCGCAAAAATAGAAGGAGCAGGCACAAATATAATAAATATAACTGGTGTAAAAAAACTAAAAGAGGTAAGCTATAATGTAATGCCAGATAGAATAGAAATAGGAACTTTACTATGTATGGCAATGATAACAAACGGAATGATAGAAATAAAAAATGTAATACCAGACCAAGTAAGTCCAGTATTACATAAACTAGAGGAGTGTGGCGCAAAACTTAAAACGAATGAAAATAGTATTATACTAGAAGCTCCTAAGAGAATAAAACCAGTAGAAATTAAAACAATGCCATATCCAGGATTTCCAACTGATATGCAATCAGTATTTGCAAGTGCTTTAACAGTTGCAAAAGGAACTTCTGTAGTTATAGAAAATATATTCGAAAACAGATTTAAATATGCTAATGAATTAAACAGAATGGGTGCAAAAATTACAATAGAAGGGAAAATTGCTATTATAAAAGGTGTAAAAAAGTTATCTGCAGCAGAGCTTAAAGTGACAGATTTAAGAGGTGGAGCGGCAATGTGTACAGCGGCACTTGCAGCAAAGGGAGTAAGTAAAATAGATGGAATAGAACATATTTTAAGAGGGTATGAAAACTTAGATAAAAAATTGCAAAAATTAGGTGCAAATATTGTAAAATACCAATAAAAATGTTAGATTTTATTAACCTAACATTTTAAAAGGAGAAAATATGAAAAAAGAAAAAAATAAAAAAGTAAAAACTAAAAATCAAGCTATTAATCTAGATAATGAAGTAATAATAGGTTTAAATACAAAACCAATAGAGAAAAAAGCATCTAAAAAAAAGCCAACTAAAAAGAAGAAGAAAAATGTTAAAATAAATAAAAAAAAGGACTTTAAAAAAGCTTTAAGAAGATATATACTATTACTAATACTATTATTAATTGCAGTAATGTTAGTTCTTCTGTCTAGCATATTTAATTGCAAAACCATTGTGGTTGTAGGAAATAATAAAATTTCATCAGATACAATAATTGCCTTGTCAAACATAAAAACAGAAGAAAATATGTTTAAAATAAGTAGTAAAAAAGTAAGAGAAAGCATAAAACAAGGGAGTGCCTATATAAATACAGTAAAACTAAAAAGAAAAATTGATGGAACTGTTGAAATACATGTAGAAGAAAGAAATGCAACATATATGATAACATATGGAGAAGGATGTGCATACATTAATAATCAAGGATATATTCTAGAATTTTCAGAGTTTGCAATTAATGAGCCAATGATTATAGGTTTTAAGACAGATTTATCAACAAAAAAAGCAGGAGATAGGCTAGAGAACGACGATTTAGTTGTACTAGAGAAGATAATTAAAATAACAGACATAGCAAAATTGAAAAACTTAAAAGATAAAATAACATATATAAATGTATCAAATGTTAAAAACATTCAAATATATATGGACACAGAAAAGAAAATGATAAACTTAGGTAATGAAAATGATATTAATAAAAAAATAGACAGATTAACCGTAATATTAGAACAAGAGCAAGGAAATGAAGGCGAAATTTTCATACAAGATATAAACAATATATATTTTAGAAAGAAGGTATAAAATGGAGAAAGGAATGAGCAAATTATTACAAAAATATAAAAATATAGATAAATCTAAAAGGGAAAAATTAGAAGTGTCTATTACAATAGGTTTACTATGTTTTATATTAGTAGCTGCAATATTTGTTCAGATAAAAACAATAAAAAATGCAACAGCAGGTGTTGGAAGCTTTCTAAAAGATAATTCAGGTCTAAGAGACGAACTTTTAACATGGCAAGATAATAACGAAAAAATTCGCAAGGCACTAGAAAATGCAGAAAAAAACCTAGAAGAAATAAGAACAAATGCAATTTCAAACGATACAGAGTCAAAAGCTTTAGAAGAAGAATTAAAGGAAAATAATAAATTATTAGGACTTACTGAGGTCGTAGGAGATGGAGTAGTAATAACATTAGATGATAATAGAGAAATCGACCCAAATGAAGTTTTAAATATAAGCAAATACATAGTGCATGCAGAAGATGTAGTTTGTATAATAAACGAACTATTTAATGCTGGTGCAGATGCAATTTCAATAAATGGACAAAGAATAGTTTCTACAACTTCAATATATTGTGATGGAAACATAGTAAGAATAAATGGGAAAATGGTAGGAGTCCCAATTACAATTAATGCAATTGGACAACCAGAAAGAATGTATTATGCACTAATAAGACCCGAAGGATACCTTGATTATAAAGGATATTTAAGAGTAATGGCAGAAGATGGTATAAAGGCAGAAATAGAAAAGAAAACAAATATTGTTATACCAAAATTTGAAGGAATATACACAAATCAATATATAAATAATAAAGAACAATAAATAAAGGAGGAGGGCTAATTGAAAAAAGGTAAAAAAATCATGACAATAACTATTGGACTAATGGCTTTTGTTTTATCAACAATAATTTTTATACAGTTCAAAACAATAAGCTCTACTAATATAGTTGAATTAGAAAACATGAGAGAAGACCAATTAACTCAAGAAATTGTAACTCAAAAATCACAATATGAAGAAACAAGAAGTAAATATGAAGAAACATTAGCAAAAATGAAGGAATATCAAGAATCAATGAGCACAGAAAAAGAAGCTCTAGATGTATTAGTACAAGAAGTAAAAGAAACAAATGATTTGCTAGGGAAAAATGATGTGGTAGGACAAGGTATAATAGTTACTCTAGAGGATACAAGGAATGCTAGAATTTCTGCAGAAGACTTGCTAATATTAATAAATCTTTTAAATTCAGGTGGAGCAGAGGCAATAAGCATAAATGGGCAAAGAATGGTTTATGATTCTTATATAGTAAATATAGGAAATGACTTTATAAGAGCAAATGGAAATATCATAACATCACCGTATATAGTAAAAGCAATAGGGAATCCGTCATATCTAGAAAGTTCTATAGCACAAAAAAATATAGGTTTTGTAGATGAAAAGCTTTCTGAAGGAAAAAGCATAGAAGTAGAGCAATCAAAAGAAATAACAGTAGAAAAATATACAGGCGACCTAAGTTTTGAATATGTAAAGGAGGCAAAATAAATGGTAGCAATAGCAATAATAATAGGATGTATATTAGGTGCGATAATTGGAATAAATGCACCAACAATTTCATATACTTTTTCAAACTACTTGGCAATAGCAATTATTGCGGCATTAGATTCCGTATTTGGAGGAATAACATCAGTATTAAAAGGAAATTTTGATATAAAAATATTTATAACGGGATTCTTCGGAAATGCAATATTATCAATACTTTTAACATGGCTTGGTGTAAAATTAAATGTTGATATATATCTTGCAGCTATAGTAGTATTTGTAGGAAGAATGTTTACAAATTTAGCAATAATAAGAAGATATTATATAGATAAATGGACAAAAACAGGAAATAATAAAGATAAAATAGAATATAAGGAGGAACATTAAAATGTATATAATATCTATTGTAATAGAAGAAAGAACCAAGGAAGCCGTAAGGGTTCAGGAGGTTTTAACAAAGTTCGGAAATAACATTATTTCAAGACTAGGATTGCATAATCCAGAACCTAATGAAAATGATATAATAATAGTAGCATATAATAATAAAAGTACAATTGAAGATTTTAGAAAAGAATTAGAAGAAATAAAAAACATAAGAGTAAATATAATGGAGGCTTAGCTTAAGCCTCCTAAATTGTTAATATTGCATTAAAAACCGCTTCAGGTTCAAAAAGAAAAGTGCTACATCTCCGTAAGGCTGATATATCTAGCAATCCAATGTTAAAATTTCCCAAAAATACTTGAAAAAGTTGACATAAAGATGTATAATATAAGAGATAAGTTATGATCTTTTAAATTTAAATAGAGATTTAGGAGGAATTAGAATGAAAAAATTAATGATAAAATTTGCAATATCATTTTTAATTATATCAATGATAGGCGTAGTGATTGCACCAATAGTAATACATGCTGCAACTACATCAATTATGACGAAAAAAGTTATAACAAATGCATCTAATACGACAAAAGTAACAGATACATCAAAGAAAGTAGATACATCTAATACAACAAAAATAACAAATAGTTCAAAAATAGTAACAAACACAACAACAAGTAATAAAACACTAAATTCGATAAAAGAGACAATAAAAATAAATACACCAGAATTAGTTAAAGATACAATAGCAGATAAAGAGGTAATAGAAAAAGAAAATGCAATAGAAGCAACATTAGAAAGCTACATACATAAAAACTTTGCTGAGCTAAAAACTGTAGAAATTGGGTCTAAATTAATATATACAATTTATATAAAAAATACTTCTAACGCTATAAAAGCAGTAACAGTAAAAGCTAATATGCCAGAAGCTACAAAAGCTGGAAAAATTGTAGCAAATATTTGCAAAGTAGAAGAAGTTTTTGAAGAAGGTTTGCTTCAAAAAGGATTAATAAAGAAATCAAAAGTGACATATAAAGGCGATATAACTACATATTTAAATCCAAACGAAGAAAAAGCAATCCAAATTGAACAAGACATAGCAACTTATGTATCAGATACATTAAAAAATACATTTACAGTAATATGTGGAAATCAAGTAATTTATCTTCAAGATATAAAAGAAATTAGTAGAAATGAGAGCACAAACACATTTATAAGTAATTATGAAGAAGTTTTAGAAAGTGAAAAATTTGAAATTGAAAAAACACCAACAAAAGGAACAAGTGAAGATATTTTAGAAGAATTTGGAGATGTAACTTTTAAAGGATATAAAACAGATAGTGCAACAAATCAAACAACATACGGATTAGCAGATATCGGCAAAAATGTGATTATAAAATCACATGATATGTTTACATCAAAAAATATGCATTGTGTAAATATAGATACAGGATATTGGAGATTCTTTAAAATTGAAAACTTCTATACATTATATAATGCAGAAATTTATAGATATGTAAATGGTGAGCTATCAAAAGATAATATACCAGAAGAAGGTATAGGTATTGGAAATGATTACAATTTAATTGATGAAAATTATAACCAATTAGCTTATATGTTATCTGAAATAGATACATATAATACACCTGAATTTTATCAATCAATAGGAATAGATATCCCTTATGATAATGACAGACCTGATTATTCATTATCACCAGTACAAATTGCAATTTGGGGATTGCAAGGTGTTCCAAACAATACTATGATTGCAAAAATGAGGGACAGATTAACAAAAATAGGAATTACAAATACAAACAAACAAAACAGAATAATAAATAACCTCTTAGATGTTTCAGCAGAAATTTATGCAAATGCATCAGCATATGATAAATATGTAGAAAATGGGAAAATAGGTTCAATTCCAAAGACAACATTTGACAATTATGAGCCAATAACAGTAAATGGTAAAACTTTAGTGGGGCCATTTACAATATCATATAATGTAGAGCGCGCAACAGCTAAATATAAAACAGTACAAGGAGAAGAAATTACAAAAAGGGGTAGATATGGCGAAATACTAAGAGCTACAATAAGCAATAATGGAAAAATATATGATAAAGTTTGTGATGAAAATGGAAACGAGATAAATCTTGCAGAAATAACATCAAATCCAGTAGTATGTTACTTTGATGTAACAGGAACAAACTTTGATATGTCTATAGGAATAAGAATATCTAGAACTATGAATAATCAATATAGACAGGCATGGTTCTACACATTAGAATCTATATATGAAAGACAAAATATAATAATAGGTAATGGTATAAAAAGCGAAGGAACATATTCAAAAACATTTAGACCATTAGAAAAAATTTCTTTAAGTGGAAAAGTATTTAAAGATATTCCACAAGGTATAAAACCAGTATTACCACCAAATGGAGAAATTGATGATAATGAAGAAGGTTTGGCAGATATAGAAGTATACTTAATAGATACTGCAAAAAATACAATTGTAGCTCAAATAAAAACAAACAGCAATGGTGAATATGAATTTACAGATGTACCAAAATCAGAATATGTAATAATGTTTGCTTATGATGGTATGAATAATATAGTATCAGAAGGTATAGACTCAAAAGCAACAGAAAATTTTGAAGTACAAGGTGTAAATGCTAGAACAAGATTTAATTCAAGATTTTCTGGTATAATGGGATATACTAATGCAGCAAGAGCATATAGTTTTAATGGAAATGCAGAATTAGTAGAAGTACCTGGAGAATACCCATTAGAGTACGAAACAACTGAGCAAACAAATGGAATGTATATATCAACATTGATAACAGAAGGAACAGAAGGAGTTTTACCACAATATAAAATGTTTGCAAAAACTAATATCACACTTACAGAAACAACAGAAAATATAACATTAGGCTTAAAAGAAAGAAAAGGTGACTTAGCTTTAACAACAGATATGAGTGATGTTGAGGTTAGCGGAAAATCCGGTAAAAGTGAAAACTCTTATATTACTTATGAAGTAAACTTAAACAACCAAGAATCTGCTATAGGAATCATCGGATCAATATCATATTATTATGATACAAAGTTAGAACTTGTTTCTGCTGAATACAAATATTATGAAAATGGAGAAAATCAAACAACAGATGTAAGGGTAGACCAATTAGGCGAAACATTAATAGAAGGCAATAGATTTAATAAAATAAATGTAACATTACCAGCAAAAATGATTGGAGAAGGTGGAAGAAACAAATTATTCTTAAGATTTAAAGTTGTTGATAATACAGATTTAAAAGATACATTTATGACATATGGAGAAATTACTAGTTATATAATTCAAGGTGGAATTGTAGATAAAGATTCTGCTCCAAATAATGGAATTACAGAAACAGGTGCAATAATCAGAGAAGATGATTTCGGAGAAGCAATGACAACAACTCTAAGAGCATTCTATTTAAAACAATTATTGTTGTTGCGTAGAAATTTAAGAAATCCTTAAGGAAATAAGCACTTTAAGTAAATTAAATAAAAAAAACTCAAAATGACATATAAAAGTCATTTTGAGTTTTTTTATTGACTTTTTTAAGTTCCGTAAGGATAGAGGAAAAGACATGAAGAAACAACAAAAAACAGTATTTGACAATATAATATAAAAATGTAAAAATTATATTAAATAATAATATAAATCGAAGGAGATTTGTTGTTTATGAGAAATATTATGAAGAAAATCTTAGTATCTATATTAGTGTTTGCTTTAGTCTATGCAAATAGTGCAATAACAATAAATATGATTACACATGGATTAATTGCATATGCAAATGAATTATTAGGAGATGGCCAAAATTCAAATCCATTAGAAAATGAGCAAGAGCTTAAACTTTCAATAGAAAGAGATAAATTTTGCAAGAATGATATGGAAGCAAAAACATATCAATATGCTGAAAATCTTATAATAAATTTCAAAGCAATGTCTGCTAAAAAAGCTGTGATAGAAGACATTTCAAATGTTTTTTATAATGGGGAATCAGCTATTGAAGAAAAAATAAATATTGCTTATAAATTAAGCAAAATAAATAAAGCACAATTATTAAGTTTACTTGGCGAAACAGGAAGCTTTGAGATAAAAGATAAAGATACTTCCAAAACACTTTTATCTTTAAACAAAGCAAAAATAGAATCAATAGCAGAAGAAGAGATAGGCACAATTGTTGAAACAGTAACAACAGGAGAAGGAGAAGAGAGTGTAGATATTGCTAATATAGTAAACGAAGATGAATTTATAGAACTACAATATCTTGCAGAAACAAAAAATATAGAAATAGATATTATCTATGAAAATACAATGGAAATAAATGAAGATAAACTATTAGAATTAGAAAATACAAAAGAAATAGGAATAATAGACAGTACAGTTCTAGAAGGAATAACAAATTTGGAAACAAAAATGCAATATCAAGAATTTGAAGAAGAACTATCCGAAGAAGCACAATATTCAGAAGAAGCGGTTATAAATACAGAAATCAAAAAAAGGGAATCAAAAGTAATATCATCAATAAATAGCGAAGAATTATCTACAACATTAGAAAATAATGTTCAATTTGGAATTACCTTATGTACAGACAGCACAATGTATGATTTATATAAAAATCCTAAATTTATAATAGAATTACCAGAAGAGGTAGAAGAAATTAATGAAATATCAAAAGAAGATATATCAATACTTAACAATAAAATGATGAATGAGGAAAACATAGAAGAGGATATTTTTACAGATTATACAATAAGTCAAAAAGAAGAAAATGGCAAAAAATATATTGAAATATCTTTAGTAGGTGAGCAATTAAAATATGCAGAAAACCAATTAAATAATGTTCAAATATTAGTGCCAGCAACAATTAAAACCAATAAATTATTACCTACAACAAAAGCTAATATCAATGTGTATTATTTAAATGAAAATGCTACAACTTATACAGAAAGTATTGTAGTTGAATCTGAGGGGAATGTTATATATGGGGAAAGTGGAATAGAAGTAAATTTTGTTGCAGTACAAGGAATAATTACTAAAATTATTGCAAATGTAGATGGACAAATTGTAGAAAACAACAAAGGAGAAGAAAATAAATTAATAATAGGCTCAAAAGAAACAACAGGTACTATTACTGTTATTGCAGTAAATAATACCGGAAGTGATATAACAGCACCTAAAATTTTAGGATGTTCAAACAATTTTGAAGAAATAAATGTACCGAATGCACAAGTAAAATATTCAGCAAACCAAAATGAGACAATTGATGGAGCTTCATGGAGTGATGAATATCTAGAAACTGCAAAAAGCTATTTAATAGAATTAGCAGAATTCAAACAAGGAGAAAGAATAGAATATACATATAATATTAATATACCAAAAGTAGAAGAAGACACTACATATAACGAAATATATACTATTTTTGATAGTGAAAAAGAAATTGCCACAAATAGTATTCAAATAGAAGAAAAGACAATAAAATTAGATGTAAAATTAGAAACATCAGCAGGAGGAAATGCAGTATATGCAGGCCAAGAATTTAGTTACATAATTACTGTTGCAAATCAAGGAGAAACAACAGTAGAAGAATTAAGTATTATAGACATATTGCCAGAAGAGGTTAGTTTAGTAAATGAAGAAGACCTTGTACAATGGGAAAATTTACAGCTAGAATCTGGTAAAAGTATTGTAAAAAGAATCAAAGTAAAACTAAACAAAGAATTTAATGTATCAGAGATAGAAAATAAAGTAGAAGTAAGTGCAAAGTATTTAGAAGAAAAAATTGTAAAAACAATTCAAAATGAAATAAAAACGAGCGAAATAGACACAAAACTTACTGCTAATATTGAAAAAAATTCGATGATACAAGAAATCGCAGAAATAGGTTCTACTATTGAATATAGTGTTAGAGTTGAAAATAAAACAAATAGTACTAAAAATATAACAGTTACTGCAGAATTACCTAATATATTTAAACAAGAAAGTATAAATGGAAAAATATATGTAAAAAATGATGAGAAAGAGGTTTGGGAAGTAGAAGATGGAATAGATATTACCATAGATAAAAATAAAGTTTCTATTCCTGTAAAATTAGAAGCAAATGAAGTAAAATTTATAGAAGTAGAAGGAAAGGTAGATAAATATATATCTGAAGAAGTATTAACAAAAGTAACAATCAAAGATGGAGAAGAGACAATTATTTTGGAAGATATAGAAAAAACTATCGCACCTGCTGTATTACAAGTAGAATATGGAGCATATAAAGAATCTCAAAATGTATTATCACAAAAAATAGATATGGACGATGAAGATGAATTAGTATACCAGATAAAAATTACAAATTTAGGACCAAGTAAGGAATCTGTTAATATATCAGGTAATATTAAAGAATGCCTAAAAATAAAATCAATAGAATATAAAATTTCAGATGAAACTACAATATTAGAAAATATTTCTAATAATTTTGAACTAGCTGGGAAATCATTAGACGTAAATGAAACTATGTTAGTAGGAATAACAGTAACTTTATTAGAAAATTTAAAAGAAACTACAACATTAGAAGGTTTGTTTGAAATAAAAGGAGAATATTCAGAAAAATCTATAAAAATGGAAAATGTTGTTGAGAAAAATGCAGAAGGAGGAAATGAACCAGACGGACCAGATGGACCAGATGAGCCAGACAATCCACCAGAAGTAAATTATAGTGTAAAGGGTGTAGCATGGCTAGATGAAAATAAAAATGGAGCAAGAGAGCTTTCAGAAAAATTACTAAAAGGTATAAAAGTAAAACTATTAAATTTAGCAAATGAAGTAAAACAAGAAACAATAACAAATTCAAATGGAGAATATACTTTTAACTACATTGAAAAAGGAGAATACATCGTAGTTTTTGAATATGATAAAAATCAATATGGATTAACAAATCCAAGACAGAGCGGGGTATCAGAGTTAGTTAATTCAGATGCTTATGAAGGTGTTCTAAATGGAGAAAGCATTATAAGAACAGATAAACTTTTAGTAATACAAGATTTAAGTAATATAGATATAGGTTTAATAGAAAAAGGAATATTTGATTTGGCAATATCTACTACAATAAATAAGATAACATTAAAAAATGAAGATGAAAGCAAAGTAGTATCATATGACAATGTAAATTTTGCAAAAATAGAAATACCAGCGAAAACCTATATAGGAACAACTTTAATTATTGAATATGATATAACAGTTTCAAATATTGGAGATATTGGGGGATATGTATATTCAATAAAAGACATATTACCACAAGAAGTGATTTTCCAATCAGAGCTAAATAGCGACTGGTATCAAGAAAATGGAGCTTTATATACAGTATCACTTACAGAAGAACTAATTAATCCAGGGGAAGAAAAAACAATAAAATTGGTATTAACCAAAACAATTGAAACTGGTGATAGCCAAACTATTATAAATGTAGCAGAAATAGGGGAAGTATTTAATGAAGGATTATTACAAGAAAAAGATAAAGAAAATAATACTTCTAAAGCAGAAATAGTTGTAGCAGTAAAAACAGGACAAGCACCAGTGTATATAGGATTAATACTAGTAGTATTAGGAATAATTACATCAGGTGCATACATAATAAAGAAAAAAGTCTTAGACTAAAATAAAAGGTTAATTTATGTCAATTGGAGTAAACAAAGGGATGGACTTTTTGTTCAAAAAATGCCGAGAAACCGCTAGACAAAAACTTAAGCCCCATCTCTGATTGACACCCAATTGACAAAGACTGCCAAAATTCCCCGTCCCCATTGGCACATTGGCAGTTTTTTTAAGGAATTAGTAAAAACTTGACATAATATCAAAAAAATGGTATACTTAAAGTGCATTTGGAGTTTATCCAAATTTTATATATATTAATTTCATCGGCCGTGAGCCAGAAGGAGTACATTCATGAAACGGACAACACTTACACTTATTGCAATCATTTTTATGACTGCTATGTTGGTTATAGTTGGTTGCACAGAAGGCAACATTGTGATAAACACAAAGGAGCCGACTGTTGAGCCGACAATCAAGCCGACAGATGAGCCAACGCCCACCCCCACCTCTGAGCCTACCGCGACACCTACTTCCACCCCTGAGCCTACTGCGACACCCATACCGGAGGATTGGTATATTGATGACACAGGGAACATTCCTACAGATGTTCATATGCTTTATCCGCCGTTTGGACCGACAGTTCGTTCACAATATTGTGTGATCGAGAACGAAGAAGGAG
>SAMEA3663246__coassemble_472_pt1 | contig 12179 bp, 15 predicted proteins | sample SAMEA3663246__metabat2_low_PE_010 | metagenome-assembled genome bin SAMEA3663246 (sample SAMEA3663246) | pig gut metagenome | biome: pig gut; feature: pig-associated habitat; material: faeces | place: China | collected 2013
AAGTGCAACCGACACGTGGAGTTACTAATTTGAAAATTTTGGTCTGAACATTAACATATATATAATATAGAGGTGTTTCTATTGAAAATATTAAATTATAATAGGGAAACTGCCGTAGATTATGCAAAGAAATGGGCATTTTTAAGAAATCCTAATTTCTACAATTTTGATTCTGTTGGTGGTGACTGTACTTCATTTGTTTCTCAATGCTTATATGCTGGCAGCAAAACAATGAACTTTAGCTCTAATGGTTGGTTTTATAAAAACGGATATAATAAATCTCCTTCATGGTCTGGCGTAGAATTTTTATATCAATTTTTAATTAATAATAAAAGTGTTGGCCCTTTTGCAACAAAAACAGATATTAATACTATAAAAAAAGCAGATATAATTCAACTAAGTTTTGATGGCAAAACATTTGCACATAGCCTATTTGTTGTTGATGTTATAGATAACAATATCACTAGAGAATGCTTTGTCGCTAGTCATTCTGATGATAGTTATTATAGAAATTTATTTACTTATAATTATCAAAAAGCTAGATTTTTAAGTATTGCTGGAGTACGAACATTCTAGCACTAGATTTTCCCTTCATTTTGTGGTATATTAGCATTTGAGGTGAATTTTATGCAGAGAATGCTAAGCTATATCAGAAAAGCTGTTGATGATTATAATATGATTGAAGAGGGAGATAGAATTGCTGTTGGCTTATCTGGTGGCAAAGATTCTATTACTTTACTTATGGGATTAAAAGCATTACAAAGATTTTATGATAAACATTTTGATTTAGTGGCTATCAGTATAAATCCTGGTTTTGATTTTTTTAACAGCCAATTTTTACGAAAAACTTGCGAAGAAATTGGTGTTTCATATATAGAAGAAGAAAGTCATATAAAGGAAATAGTCTTTGATATTAGAAAAGAAAAAAATCCTTGTTCCCTTTGTGCTAATTTAAGACGAGGTATTTTAAATAGCACGGCTATACGCGAAAATTGTAATAAAATTGCTTTAGGGCATAATGAAGATGATGTTTTAGAAACATTTTTCTTGAATTTATTATATGGTGGAAGCATAAATACTTTTGCACCTGTTAGCTTTATGGATAGGTCTGGTATTACACTTATAAGGCCACTTATTTATGCTCCAGAAAAAAGTATTAAAACATTTATAAAGAAAAATAATATAGAAGTAATGCCAAAATGTTGCCCTATGGATGGAGTTTCCAAACGAGAGGATATGAAAAATTTAATTGGAAATCTTCAAAAAGATATTCCAACCGTAAAAACAAATATATATGGTGCCATAAAAAGAAGTAATATTCCTGGATGGAATAAAAACAAAACGAGCAGGTAACCCTGCTCGTTTTCAATTTTACTTCATAAGTACTTGTAATCCTTTTTCTAACTTGTTTAATTGTTCTTCTGCATTTTTCATACTACTTCCTTTTACCCCTATATAAAATTTAATTTTTGGTTCTGTTCCTGAAGGTCTTACCGCACACCAGTAATCATTTTCCATTTCATAATATAAAACATTTGATTTGGGTAAATCTATATTTGATATCTCTCCTGTTCTCATATTTTTATATGTACTTAATTTTACATCTTTTATTCCGATTACTTCATAATCTCCTATTTTTGATATTGGATTTTCTCTTAAATTATCCATCATATCTTTTATTTTTTGAGCACCATCTGCTCCTTTTAAAACAACAGAAATTTGTTTTTCTTTATAATATCCATATCTTGAATACATTTCTTGCATTTTATCCCATAAAGTCATTCCTTTTGTTTTATAGTATGCAGCAGCCTCACATAATAGCATTACTGCAACTATTCCATCTTTATCTCTTGCATAATCTCCAACAAGACATCCATAACTTTCTTCATACCCCATTATAGATGTATATTTCCCCTCTTTTTCTAAACTTTTCATTACGCTAGCAATATTTTTAAATCCTGTTAATGTTTCATATAGTTTTACTCCATTATATTTACAAATTTGGTCTGTCATATTTGAAGATACTATCGTTTTTATTAAAGCTGTATTTGGCTTTAATGTTCCTTTTGCTTTATTTTCTGCAATTAAATATTCTGCAATAGATAGTCCTATCATGTTTCCATTAAATAATATATATTTCCCTGTTTTTGAATCTTTAACATGTAAACCTATTCTGTCTGCATCTGGGTCATTAGCAAGAACAATGTCTGCATCTACTTTTTCAGCAAGCTCTAATGCAAGCTTAAATGCTTTTGGATCTTCTGGATTTGGATATTCAAGTGTTGGAAAATCTCCATTTGGATCTTTTTGTTCTTCTACCACATATATGTTTTTAAATCCAATTTCTTTTAATATTCTGTTTGCTAATTTATTTCCCGTTCCGTTTAATGGTGTATATACTATTTTAAAATCATCTGCCACTTGTTCTACAGCTTCTTTATGTAATGACATTGCTTTTAAGCTTTGTATGTATTTATCATCTATTTCTTTACCAATAATAAGATGTAAGCCTCTATCTTTAGCTTCTTCTTCTGATATCATATTTATCATTGAATAATCTGTAATTTTATTAATTTCCTCTGTTATTTCAGAGTCTACTGGTGCTGATATTTGTGCACCATCATCCCAATAAACTTTATAACCATTATATTCTGGTGGATTATGGCTTGCTGTTACTACAATTCCTGCAATACAATTTAAATTACGTACTGCAAAAGATAGTTCAGGTGTAGGTCTTAAATCTTCAAACAAATATGTCTTTATCCCATTTGCATTTAATATTAAAGCCGCTTGTTTACTAAACTCTGTAGACATATGTCTACAATCATAAGCAATTGCAACTCCTCTCTTTTGTCCACCTTTTTTTATTATATAATTTGCTAAACCTTTTGTTGCTTTTCCTACAGTATATTTGTTCATTCTATTTGTACCAATTCCTACAATGCCTCTTAATCCTGCTGTTCCAAATTCTAAGTCTTTATAGAATCTGTCTTTTATTTCCTCATCATTATTTTCTATTGATTTTAATTCTTTTTTTGTTTCTTCATCAAATACTGGATTATTTAACCATTCTTTATATTTTTCTATATATTCCATTTTATTTTCTTCCTTTTTCTTTTATTTTTTCCATATAATTATTATACAACTCAATAGCTGTCGCTGGACTATCTACTCCCTCTTTATTTTTTACTGGAGCAAATTCTTCCTCTCTTTTTACTCTTAAGATTGCCATATTATCTAATTTTTCGAAAGCATCAAATATAAAACTTTCAAACTTGTAGCTGTTTGGTTCTTCTCCCTTTATTAGGTCTCCCTTGCTATCTATATATGTTGCTTTTTTAAAGGCTGTATGATAAGGTAATTTTTCTGCACCTATTTTTTTAATTCCATTAATATTAAACATATTGCAATTTAAATGCGATTCTCCATATAAAAGCTCTCCATTGTTGTTTGTCGCATTTGCCATTTCATCTGTTATTTCAGTATATTCTATTACACTTGGTTTTCCGTTCTTTTTGCAGAACACTCCTACTTTTTCTTTTGGATTTGCTTTAATTATAGATTTTCCTGCTGCCATTGCCTTCTTGATTTTAGAAAGTCCAAGAAGTATTTCATCTGCCATATTTACTAATGGATTATCTATTGGTCCAACAAATACCCATTCTATTCCTTTGTTTTGCATATCTTCTACAATACCAGATTTAAACATTGCTTCAAAAACTCCACCATGGCCATCTGCTGCTAATTTTAATAAACCATCTTCCCCTAATAAAATTTTTCCATTTTTGTCTAGCATTGGTAATTCTCCTTGAATGAAGAAATTTATATATCCTTCTGGATATCCAAAAAAATCATTTTTTTCAAAAAATTCTTTTGTTTGCTTATTATTTTCTTTACTTGTCATTATATACCATGGAATTATTTTTCCATATTTTTCGTTTGATTTTTTCAATGTTTCGCATAAAATTTGGAATAATGATTTTGGTTCTGGTTTTATATTTAAAATAAATGTGCCTTTAGGCCCTTCATGTCCTAATCTTGTACCCTGTCCTCCAGCCATTGTTATTACTGCCAATTTCCCTTCTGCTAATTCCTCTTCTCCAATTTTTTTATACTCTTCATATTGATTTTTCTCAATCTTATATTTGTCTACAAAATCAATTGGTTCAATTTTTTTGTCATTTTCTTCTTGCTTCCCTATTTGCTCATATAATTTTTTTAATTCTTCAAAGTCAACGCTTAAAATTTGATTTAATAATTTTTCTTTATCTTCTGGATTTAGTTTATCATAAAAAAGTAATAAATGTTCTTGTCCATATTTTTCTAATTTTGCTTTTGCCTCTAAATATGAATTCCCCACAAAACCACTCCTTTCAATATACTTATATTATATCAAATTTTAGTTGTAGTCAATATTTGTTTCCATTATTTGTTCCTATTATTTTTAATCAATGGTATTCTCTTAAAATTAGCTCTATCTTGCAGTATGCATTACCCTGCATTTGAATTATAACCTTCAAAAATTTCTGATATTTCATGTTCTCCAGAAGTATTTATTATTTTATTATGTGTTGCTAATATTTGTCTAATATTTTCATTAAAGCTATTTACTTCAAAACAATCAATTATTTTAATTTTTAAATTTGCTAATTTTTTTCTATTTTTATCTATATATTTATTTATATAGCTATTTACCATATCTATATATTCTTCTCTGCCACATACTAATATTATATTATTCCCTGTACTTATATTTTTGATTTTCTTTTCTACATCGCTAATTTTAAGTATTTTAGTATCTCCCCAATCAATTTTTATTATTTTTTCTTTGTCTTCTAAATTAGCCACGACTCCTGACAAAACAGTATTAATATTGCTTTTTTGATTAAGCTCAAAAAAAGTAATAAAATTTGTTTCTTCTTTTATCTCTCTATTAATAAAAGGAAGAATCATTGTAGCAAAATGCATATTGCTAACATAGAATCCACATACTCTTTCTGCATCAACAGAATTTTTCATTGTTAATCACATTCCTTCCTAATATGGTCGTAAAAGAATTAAATTTTGGCTGTGTCAAAATTGTAATTATTTTTCAACCTTAATACTTGTTGCAAATTCTTTAATATTTTTTCTTCCTTTTTATTTTTGGTTCTTATTTTATTTATTTCTTTTCTCTTGGTAAATTTTACCATCTATTTTTTACATAGTCAATCTAAATCGTACCCTTTTATTCGACAGCTATTTTTTTAAAATAATGTATATTTTTTAAAATTTGGTTAATAATTTATTTAAAGAAATTAATTAACAAAAGTTTATTATTTTTGAATTTTTGGTTATTTATTTTTAAATTATTGGAGGTTTTATGAAAAAAACATTTTTCCGCAGTAAATTAAAAACTACTTTGCTTCTTATGTTTTTACTTTTTGTTTATGTATTAATCGCTGCTTCTTCCTATACAAAAGCTGTTTGTACAGATATTGCAAATAATGTCTTTAGATTGCATGTAATTGCAAACAGTGATTCTGAAGAAGATCAAAATTTAAAATATATTGTAAGAGATTCTATTTTGTCATATGTTAATGGGATTTTAGAAAATATCAATAATAAAGAAGATGTCGTTCTCACAATAAATAATCATATAGATGAAATTAAAAATATTGCTCAGCAAGCTGTATATAATGAAGGTTTCACATATGATGTAGAAATTGAAGTCGGAAACTTTAAATTCCCCACAAAAACTTACGGAAACATAAGTTTTCCCCCAGGCTTGTATGATGCTTTAAGAGTAAAAATTGGAAATGCCTCTGGAAAGAACTGGTGGTGTGTAATGTTTCCACCCTTATGTTTTGTAGATGTTTCTTCTGGAATTGTTCCTGAAGATTCAAAGGAATTAATGGAAAGCAATTTATCCTCTGAAGATTATGCCCTTGTTTCCTCCTCAAAAAATACTACAAAAATAAAATTTAAGGTTGTAGAAGTATTGCAAAATCTAACTATTAATGGTATATTTATGTAGAGTATTTTATACTCTACTTTTTTTTATTGTATAGGAAAACTCAGATATTATCTTGACCCAATATAATATTTTTCTTATACAACAAGGTTAGGCTTCTTTATTCTGTCCGAGCGAATGCGAGTGCATGTATTTCGCACTTTTTTCGAAGGCAGTCTAAACGAAATGCCTTTCTTATGGAGGAACTATGGAAAAATTTATAATTAACGGTGGTACTAATTTAAGAGGTGAAGTTTCAATAACAGGTGCAAAAAATTCTGCTGTTGCAATACTTCCTGCCACATTATTAGTTAATGGAAAATGTACAATAAATAATTTACCTAATATTTCTGATGTTCAAAATATATGCAATATATTAGAAAATTTAGGAAGTATTATTAAATGGAATTCAAAAAATAGTATAACGATAGATAATACTAACATTTGCCATAACAATGTTTCTTTAGATTTGACTAGAAAATTTAGAGCTTCTTATTATTTACTTGGCTCTATTCTTGGTAGATGTGGTCAAATCGAAGTCGGACTTCCTGGGGGATGTAATCTTGGTCCAAGACCAATTGACCAACATATTAAAGGATTTGAAGCATTAGGCGCTACAGTAAAAACTGAAAATGGCAAAGTTTCTGCTTATGCAAAGCAATTGGTTGGAACTAATGTATATTTAGATGTTATTTCAGTTGGTGCTACAATAAATATAATGCTTGCTGGTGTTTTAGCCGAAGGAACTACAATTATTGAAAATGCTGCGAAAGAGCCTCATATAGTTGATGTAGCAACATTTTTAAATTCAGTAGGCGCTGATATTCGTGGTGCAGGTACTGATGTTATAAAAATTAATGGAGTGAAGAAATTACATTCTAATTTTTCTTATTCAATTGTTCCTGACCAAATTGAAGCTGGAACCTTTATGCTTGCTGCTGTAGCAACTAAAGGAGACATTTTAATAAAGAACTGTGTTCCTGAGCATTTAGATTCTGTTATTTCAAAAATAATGGAAATAGGTGCTTCTGTACAAATAAATAACGATTCTATTAGGGTTTATTCCAAAACAAGACCTAATAAATCTATTATAAATACTTTACCTTATCCTGGTTTTCCAACAGATTTGCAATCACCAATGGGGGTACTTCTAAGTTTAGCAAATGGTACCAGTATTATTAATGAAGGTATTTGGGACTCTCGTTTTCAATATACCGCAGAATTAAATAAGATGGGGGCAAAAATAACTGCACAAGGTAAATCTGCTATCATAGAAGGTGTTGATACTTTATATGGTGCACCAGTTTATGCATCAGATTTGAGAGCAGGAGCTGCACTTATCATTGCTGGTATTGCAGCAACTGGAACAACAGAAGTATATAACATATATCATATTGATAGAGGATATGAAAAAATAGAAGATAAATTTATTGCTCTTGGAGCAAGAATTAAGCGAGTAGAGGATGATAATTAATGTTTAATTGTTGTAGTTTATATAGTGGTAGTTCTGGAAATAGTTTTCTAGTATCTACAGATAATACAAAAATTTTAATTGATGCGGGAGTAAGTTGTAAAAAAATAATAGAAGCACTTGATTCTTTAAATGTTTCTATTAATGATATTACAGCTATTTTGATCACTCATGAACATATTGATCATACAAAAGGAGTGCCTCTCATTTCTCATAAATATAACATTCCTGTTTATGCAACAAAAAAAACTTGGGATAACTTTAACCATGATAAAATAGATATAAATAATATAAAAATATTTAATGCAGAAGAATCCTTCACTGTCGGGGATATAACTGTTTTCCCATTTTCAACTCCACATGATGCAGCAGACCCTTGTGGATTTAAAATTTCTTATGATAATAAAACAATGTGTATTGCAACAGATTTAGGTTTTGTAAGTCCAACAGTTTTCAAACATTTTGAGAGTAGTTCTCTTGTAATGTTAGAATCTAATTACGATCCAGAAGTCTTAAAGTTTTCTTCATATCCACTTAAATTAAAGCAACGAATTAATAGTAATATTGGACATCTTTCTAATATCTCTGCAGGTGAAACCATTTCAAAGCTCGCTAATTTTAATTTAAAAAATGCTATTCTAATTCATTTAAGCCAAGAAAATAATGTTCCTGAACTTGCATTAACTACAATACAAGAAGAACTTACAAAAAACAATGTTAATTTGGATTCAATAAATATTGAAGTCGCACCAAGATGTACACCTAGCCGTTTTTTTAAAATAGGTTAAAAGAAAAGGACTATAAAATTAATATAGTCCTTTAATTGAAAAAAAATCTTTATAAGAATTTTTTTAGAATAAAATTTATAGGGGGCGTAGGAGATCATAGATTTTAAATTTATTTATCATACTTTGGGCTACTATATTTTTAGGTATGACAAATAATCATAGGACCTCCTACAGGATTAAAAACGATTTATTTATTTTTTAATTTTTTTAAGATTTTTTTTGATAAGATTTTTACAAGAATTTGTCTGACAGTAAAAAATATTGAAAAAAATAATAAGATTTTAAAAAACATCTCTTCTCCAAACATTATGAAATTAATGTAGACAAATAATACCATATTTCCCATTTTTTGTCAATTTTTTTCTTACGACAAAATTCGCCAAATTCCGACAGATATCAACATTCCAATTAAATCTCCTAATAGTGCCGCACATAATACAAATCTTGTCTTCTTAACTTTAACAACACTAGAATATACTGCAATAGTATAAATGGTTGTTTCTGTTGAGCCCATAATTGTTGATGCAATTAGTCCTATCTTGCTATCTACGCCATATGTCTTCATTGTATCGATTCCAACTGCAAGTGAAGCGCTTCCGTGAAATTGGTCTTAATATTGCTAAAGGCATTATTTCTTTTGGTATCCCTAAAAAATTTGTAATTGGAGAAATTATTTGTACAACAAAATCTAATAGTCCTGAACTTCTTAATACACCTATTGCTACAAATAATCCCATAAGAGTTGGAAATATTTTAAATACCATTTCAATTCCTTCTTTTGCTCCATCTACAAATATATCAAATACATTTATTCGCTCTCTCAAGCCACAATATAATATAAGAAAAATTGTTAGTGGAATAGCCAAATTAGATAAAAATATCATAATATTCCTCCAGACTTGCTAATATTTTTTCATAAGTGTTTTAGAAATTGCAACTACAAATATAGCAACTACTATTGTTGCAATCCATATAGGTAAAATTATTTTACTTGTATTTTCTGACCCCAAAGAATGCCTAACTGCCATAACTGTTGTAGGTATTATTTGAATAGATGCAGTATTTATTACAATTAGCATAGCCATTGAATTTGACAGTCTTTTTTTATCTTTATTTTTTTTCTGCAATGATTGCATTGCTTTTAACCCTAGTGGTGTTGCAGCATTACCTAATCCCATAATGTTTGCTATCATATTCATAGAAATTTCTTCTTGTACTTTATCATCATTTTGCTCATCTGGAAATAAAATTCTTAAAATTGGTTTTAGCATTTTTTTTAATCCATTCATAATTTTCGTTTTACTTGCAATTTGCATTATTCCACTCCAAAAGCACATTGTTCCTAAAAGCGTTAATGAAATTTTTACGACATCATCTATAGCCGTAAAAATGGAATTATTTAATGTTTCTACATTACCGCATAAAAACAGCATATACAACTGATAAAATTATAAAATATGGCCATATCTTATTAAGCATGTTCTCTCCTTTTATTAAAATATACTCCTTTTAAGTATAATAATTACAAAAAATGGAAAATTTCTTAAAATTTATTGACCAAAATACGTTTTCATGATAATATATTTATTGATTTTTTGTCGAATTTTGTAGAAAAATGGGGGTAGTTATGAAATCTACTGGTATTGTAAGAAGAGTTGATGACTTAGGTAGAGTTGTTTTACCTATTGAGCTAAGAAATAAGCTAGGTATTACAGAAAAAGATCCAATGGAAATTTTTGTTGAAGGTTCTTCTATCATTTTAAAAAAATATGAACCTTTCTGCATTTTTTGTGAAGAAACAAAAAATTTAACTAGCTTTAATGATAAATTAGTTTGCAAAAAATGTATAAAAAAGTTGTCAGAAAAGGAAAGTGAAAATTGAAAAACAGGAGCAAATATTTCGCTCCTGTTTTCTTTTATTTAATTAAAAAAATATTTATAAATTTCATTTTTATTAGTATTTCTATCTTTAGCAATCTTTTTTATTATTTCTTTTTTCTCTAAACCTTGATTTTCATATATTTTATAATGTTCTTCTAAACTTAGATCTTTATATCTATTCTTTTGGAATTCTTCATTACTGCCTTCTACAACAACTACAAATTCTCCTCTAGGCTCTTGCATGTTTTGAATTACAGAAGATAGTTTCCCTCTAATATATTCTTCATGTATTTTTGTTAATTCTCTTGCTAAAACGATATTTCTTTCTCCAAATTCTTCTAACATTATATTTAATGTGTCTATTAATTTATGTGGAGCTTCATAAAATATAAGAGTTCTCTTTTCTTCTTTTAGATTATTTAATTTCTCTCTTTTTTCTTTTTTATTTACTGGCAAAAATCCTAAAAAAGAAAACTCTTGAGTATTAATACCAGAAGTAATAAGTGCATTTATTAAAGCACAAGCCCCTGGAATTGGTACGACTTCTATTTTTTCTTCTATAGCTCTTTTTACAACCACTGATCCTGGGTCTGATATAGCTGGAGTTCCTGCATCTGAAACAAGTGCAATATTTTTTCCTTCTAATAATTTTTCTATTAACACTTCAGACTTTATTATTTCATTTTCTTTATAATAACTTATTAACGGCTTTTTTATTTCTAAATGATTTAATAATTTTAAAGTATGTCTTGTATCTTCTGCTGCAATTAAATCTGATTCTTTTAATACTTTTATTGCTCTTAAAGTAATATCATCTAAATTTCCGATTGGTGTTGCTACTAAATATAATTTTCCTTGCATTTTATTCTCCTTTTTTATTATATATTTTTAAAAGTTCTTCGGTATATTCCCCATCTTCTTTATATATAAAAAGTGGTCTTTCTATTTTTAAAAATGGCTTAGCATTTTTTATGCCTTTTATTAACATTAAATTTGGTTCTTTATTTATATATGGATATACTAATTTCAATAATTTGGGTTCTATATTATATTTTCTCATTAAATAAAAAATATCAACAATTCTATCTGGTCTATGTACCATATAAAATTCTCCATTATTTTTCAATAAATAATTTGATGTTTTTATAATATCTTCTAAAGTACATTTAATTTCGTGTCTTGAAATTAATTTGCCTATATTTTCATTTTGCAATCCTGTTTTAATCTGCTTATATGGTGGATTTGTAACAATTGCATCAAAAGTTCCTCTGCTGTAAAATTTTTCCAAATTCTTAATATCTTCTTCTAGTATTTTTACTTTTTTCTCTAACTCATTTAATCTAACACTTTTTATTGCCATTCTAGCCATTTGTGGCTGAATTTCAACTCCTATAATTTCTTTTAAACTTGTCTTTTTTGAAAGCAATATTGCAATTATTCCTGTTCCAGTTCCTAAATCAATTACCTTTGAATCTTTTTTTATATTTTTGGCAAAATCAGATAGTAAAATACTGTCCATCCCAAAACAAAATTCATTTTTATTTTGGATGATTTTTAATCCTTTATATTCTAAATCATCAATTCTTTCATTTTCTTCTAACCACATTATAATCACCTATTTTGTCTTAAATTAATATTTTATATTATACAATATTTATTACAAAAAATAAAGATATCTAAAATTTTATGGAGGTTTTATGAAAGAACAAAAAGAGAATTTTAATCAAAAAAAAGATAAAGCTATACGTTCATTAAAAGAAGTAAACTTTTTCTTATCGAATTTAAATAAAACAGCAAAATCAATAAAAATATATAAATGGTTTAAATAATTGAAAAGATACTCGCAAATTTTTAATGTTCATTGTTGTCATAATTTTGTTTTTATAAGTTATGTATACTTTCTCGTCGTTAATTATCCTTTATGCAAAAGTCTTGTTTGCGAAGAATTTCCCACGTTTTTTTACCTCGAATTTTTTTAAAATTTTTACTTTTCAAAAAGCTATGTATATTTTTTATATGTTTTTAAAGCACAACTAATAATAAACGG
>SAMEA3663246__coassemble_493_pt1 | contig 11806 bp, 5 predicted proteins | sample SAMEA3663246__metabat2_low_PE_010 | metagenome-assembled genome bin SAMEA3663246 (sample SAMEA3663246) | pig gut metagenome | biome: pig gut; feature: pig-associated habitat; material: faeces | place: China | collected 2013
TTTCTATCTATTACCTTCATCTTTAATGCCTCCTATTATTTTTTTTATTCTATTATTTATTTCTTTTCGTCTTTTTATTGACTCAATATCGTATTTCATTTGTTCCTCCAATATTTTAATTTATGGGATAAAATTATTTAATAATCATATATTCAAAAGTTTCACCAATATATTGTTCTCCATCATATAATTTTATAACTATTTTATATGTTCCTGTAGTTAAATTTTGTGCTAAATCTAATGTATAAGTCATATGCTCCTGTAAGGTTACGTTCAGAATATATTCGTTATTTGATTTAATATCTGCAATTGGTACTAATAAATAGTCTGATAAATTAACCAATTCATAACCTTGTGCATATATTGTATCATAGTTTCTTCTATATAAAGATATAGTCATATTTGGATTACTCAATACTGATGAATAGTCTATATTTAATACTATATCATTATTTTTATTTCCCGTAAATCCTTTTTCTTTTTCAACAAACTTTGAATTATCATCTGTATAAACTTTAAGTCCGTATGTCGATTCAATAATTGTTATCCCAACCTCTACCACATCTGATGATTGTATACCATAATAAATTCCATCTGGTGATCCAAAAGATTCTATTTTTATTGTGTAATCTCCAGTTGCTAAAACAGTATTGTTAGCCGTATCGATAGTAATTTTTGAAAGTACATTCGTTACCCTGTCTGCTGTGCAAATTCTAGTTGTTCCATCAATTCTTGGATAATACTTTATTCCATTTAATTCAAATGATACACCAAGTAATGAATCACTATTTAACTGATTACCATTATTATCATACATCGTAATTTTGATTCCCATTTTTTCCTCGAAAAATTGTGTATCATATATCATTTTAGATTCCACGATATCTTGTAGGAAATTAGTTGTAACAGATAATACAAAGCTGTTTCCTCTATATACAATATTTTTGTCTGTTACTGCTGTAACATTTATGCTAGCATCTTTATCTTTATATACACTATATAACATTGTATCTCTTTGGATACCTAAGACACCTATTAAAGTCTGTCCTTCCTCATCCCTTAATTCCATTAAAAGTGAATTATTATATATGTTTGTAGGTATATAATTTTCACTAAAATCTATATGAAAAATAAAATTTTCATATATTAAATCTTGCTCATTATTGTAGTATGTTTGAGTTGCAGATTGCTCATCATAGTAAGTTGCATCACTTCCCATTACAAGAAAATCTTCTAAATTATATACGTATTTTTGTGCCTGTTCATCTTCTAAAGATACAACATAATAATAATGTTTGTTTGTAGCCATATCAAGCATAGTTATTTTTGTATTGTGAGGGAAAGCATATGCTGCTCCACTTGAAGTTCTTGATACTAAAACATGATTATAATTAACATATCCTTCATAATAATCACTTTCCGAAAATTCTGGAATAAACAATGAATAATATGTTGTAAATTTACTTGAATCTGTTATGTTTGTTTCTGTTGTTGTAAACAAAGAAAATTCTTCTCCTGGAGCAATTGCTGCTTCATAAAAATCATTTTGATATAACGCTGTTGACATTGTTATTATGATATCAATATATGCCATTCTAACATTTAAATCATCTATTGGAATTTGTGCTTGCAGTCTTATTCTTACACTCCCTAAATTTTGTGCTATTGTTATATTTTCAGAGTGATATAAACATAAATTTAAAGAAGGTGTAAAGTTTGAATTATCTCCATTATATGTTATAGCGCCACTATACGAGCCTCCATTTTCTGTTAAAAAACTTGTTGTGTTTTTGTTCATCCAGCCATTATTACCAGTTTTCATTGTTAACCCAAATACTGTATTTGCAGTTTCTTCATCTAAAGCTACACTCTCAATTTGATTATAATCTACAAGTGATATTCCTTCAATTAGTCCTGCTGAAAAACCTATTAATGAAAATCTAATGTTAGGTTCTGAAAATCCTGCTAATCCTAGCTCATAGGCACCTAGTGTAGCATATTTGGATGCTGTAAGAGATACCTCGTATGTGGTAATATCTAAATCAACTCCTATTAGCCAAATATAATAAACATCATCTTTCGGGCTTGTTTCTATATATTGTGTCTTTATATATCCTGGATTTTCTTTATTATCGTAATTTGAATAAAAACCATCAATTGTTATATCATGATTTGCTTTGTGTAGACCTCTTACATAGGAATTTGTAGAAAATGTACCAGCATTTGTTATTTCATCTCCATTTTCATATTCTCTATTATATAAGCCTGTACTCGTAGTTGGATTTGTTGCATTTGTGTATAATCCAAAAAATGTCATTCCAATAACTTCCCCATATGCTGTTACTTGCTCATTTGTTGCTATATTTAAATTTTTTCCTTCCAACATATATAATCTGTTGTCTACATTTTTTGTTATTTCTCCACTTTCTTCATCTATCGTAACTGTAGCTTTTACTTCTTCTCCATCTTGGTCTACACAACTTGTAAATTTTTTAAGTAGGTTCGAACCACAATCTAAATAAATAGTAGAATTGTTTTTTAATTTTATTTCATCTATTCTACTAAATGTAAATTCTACATCTGAATATTCATTCGTCCTATCTTTAGCTCCTGATAGTATAATTGATGAATTATTTATTATAACTACATCCGCCCTTTGTATTGATATATTTCTTTGGGGAATATCTATAGTTCCATAATTATTTATGTTTATGTTGCTATATCCACTAGTACTTGATGCATTTCCTGAACCAAATATACTTCCTCTTATCTGACATTTATCATGTCCTTCTCCATTGACATTTATATCAATTCCAACTGTTACACTTATAAATGCGAAATCGTAAATTTCTGAGCCTGAAGCATTTGCTTCACCTCCTCCAAAAACTGTTCCTGCAATTACAATATCTCCTTTTGTAAGTGTTTCATCTCCAACTGCATTATAACCTATATTTGTAAGTGTATTGCCATATACTACAGATGTGTTTGCTCCACCATATACATTTCCGCCAATATTTCCTCCTGCTATGTTTACTGTACTTAATGAATTATTATTTATCTCTGTTCCTGTTGCAGCCTGATTCCCTCCACCAAAAACATTTTCTAATATATTTGTATTTGTTCCATCCACTGTTATATTAACATTTGTGAATACTATAGCTGTTATTCCATTTCCTCCTGCATAAGCAGAACCATTAATAGTCGCATCTTTTATATGTACATATGTACTGCCTGTAACTATTCCTTGATTTCCTCCACCATATATATTTTCTTTTATAACTCCACCTAATATATTTACATTAGTGTTTGTTTCTATTCCAGCTTGATTTCCTCCTCCATATACAGAACCTAATATCTGTGCATCATTTTGAATTGTTACATTTGGAGCATTAGTTACTGCTTGATTTCCTCCACCATATATATCTTTTGCACTTCCTGCAATTGCTATAACATTACTTGTTAAAGTTGTTCCTCCTAAATTGTTCCCTCCATATATTGTTAAATTACTTGTTTCTTGGTATTCTAACGATTGCAATATTACATTTGCATTTGTTACTGTTCCAGATTGATTTGATCCTCCAAAAACATTCGTTATCTCTCCTCCATTTATAGTAACATTTGTTGTTTCAATATCTGCTTGATTTGCTCCACCATATACTTCGTTTATATTACCATTATTCACTATAACATTAGATGTTGTAGTATTTGCTTGATTTCCTCCACCAAAAACATTTGCTATATTCCCATTATCTACGACAATGTTTGAATTGTTTGTAGTTCCTCCTTCGTTATTCCCTCCATAAATTGAATTAATATTTCCATTATTTACTTGGATAAAGGTGTTTTGGGCAACGCCATTTGTATTTGAGCCACCAAAAATTTTATCTGCTGTTCCAGCATTTATTGTTATATTCGTAATTTTTACATCTGCTGCTTTTCCTCCACCAAAAATATACGGTATTGTATTAGTAGTATTTTGCATTATAATTTCTGTGTTTTCTGTAGCAACTTCATTTCCACCACCATATATTGCTCCTGTTACATTTCCCCCATATATTTCAATATGAGTTTCATTACAGGTTCCTCCTTGGTTATTTCCTCCGAAGATGTCTCCTACAACCCCATTTTGAACATTAATCGTGGTTGTTTCAACATCACCTGATTCATTTGAACCACCATATACTGTGTTCGATTCTCCACCTAATATATCTATTATAGTGTTATTTACTCCTGCTTGATGTCCTCCTCCATATATATTGTTAGACACTCCACCATTTATTTCTACATAGGATGTACCATTTATAATTCCTACATTTCCTCCACCATATATATCAGCTAAATGTTCTCCCTCATTTATGTGGATATACGTATTCCCTAAGGTTTTGGCTATGTTTCCCCCTCCATATACATTTACTGCTAAATCTGCATTTATATTTGTTGTTGATGTTCCTATAAGTTTAGCCATTTCTGAATATTCAGAAAGCCCCATTCCAGCTCCATAAATTTTACCTAAAATATTAGGATTCCCTGTAATTGTTATATTTGAGTTTCCTACCATTTGTGCTAAGTCTGGCTTATCTGATGCTAAATCATATCCTCTTCCTGCCCCATAAATATTGCCATTTATTGTTGGTGACCCCGAAATATTTATATAACTATCTCCATATAAAGTACCTCCATCTACTTGTGTAGAATTAGCTGTTAAATAATTTGTATAACCATATCCACCACCATAAATGTCTGCATCAATTGTTCCTCCAGATATATTTATATTTACAGCAGTATTTATACTTTCTCCATAGCTTTTATATACATCTGTTGAATTTTCGTTATAACCAGAAACTCCTCCTGCTCCTGCTCCATATATAGTTTGATTTACTATACCTCCAGATATATTTATATTAACTGTTCCGTAAAAATACGAATCACATTTTATTGGATTTGTATCATATCCATCGATTGCTTGCATGTTTCTTCCAAGGCATCCTCCGTACATTTCTGTAACGGTTCCTCCTGTCATATTTATTGTTGCTGTTCCAATATATGTATTTAATGGATATTGCCAATTGTTTGGTCTTTCTCCGGAATCTCCTATGCTTGCGCCCAAAAGTCTTCCAATAGTTCCATTTTTTATATTAAGTGTTACATCTCCATAAATATTGCCACATGTGCTTCCGCCACCAAGTAAATTAATGTCATATTCATAATTACTTGATGTTGTACTATTTTTTATATCTATTGTTATTTCACTTTTATATAAATCATCTGTTAGCGATGTTCCCATAAAATTGTGTGAATTATATTTGGTTAGATTAGATACCCCAGATGTTCCTGGGCTTCCTCCTAGCAAAATTCTAGCATAAGTTCCACTTTTTATTACAATTTTTCCATTTGTTCTAGGCAAACTTGTATAATCATATTGTAACCATCCTGCAAATATGTGAAATCCTGGTGCATTTCCTTCAATTAATCCTTGGTTAGTATTTGCAACTAAATAATTTTGCATAACAATACCTTCACCCATTGTAAGATCGTATCCTTGTAAATAAAAATATGTTCTGCTATTCCTTCCATCAAAAGTAATATGCATGAATGTTGTATTTCCATTTAAATATTTATATCTACTACTAGCATCAAAATATAATAATCCGTTGTATTCAACTCCTTGGTATTTTCCTGTAATTGTTACATTTTTTGCATAAGTAGTTGCCGTTGCGGAGTTTAATATACTAGTAGTAGCATATGTTCCCATAATTACTATTACATTTTCATTTCTTGTTGTATTACTACTAAATTTTGAATATGCCATTGCAAGAGTAGCTACTGGTGTTGTAGGTGTAAATCCATCATTATTGTTATTGCCATTATAATAACTTACATATATTACTGTCCTTGTTCCATATAAAAATGTTCCTTCAACATTCATGTAAGGATAGTTGTTGTTTATTGCAACTATCTTATATTCCATACCATTCTCTAAATTAGATATCACATTAGAAATTTCTCCTTCTAATATTTCTTCTGTTCCCGATATATCTAATTTATACCATTGATATGTATAATCATCTATATTAAAATTAGGGTCTATTGTTCCTGTCCCTGCTATGCTTCCTGTTAAAACATTATTAATATTATTCATATTAAAATTTATATGTAACTCAAGTGTTTCTATTGTAAAATAGACCATAGCATATGATTGCCCGTTACTTACTAATACTTCGACTGTATGGGAGTTTTCCCAATCTGATTCCATATATAAAGTATTTCCTGTTATATCAGCTTGCAATTCATCATCAACGATCCATACATATGAATACGTACCAGTATTAGCAGTATCGGTTACTAATAATGTATAGTTTGGAATGTTTCTTTCGACACTTACTGTAATTTCAGGAGTGAAATAATACTCTGTTTCCTCTTCATCATAATGCCAAGTTAAATACCCATTATCACTATTCGTTGCAACATAATCATTGAAATTAGAAAGCATATTTCCTAAATTGTTTGTATATAATCCTTTATTTAAGCCTTGTACATATCTAATGTTATAAGTACTAGTTCCTGCTCTCGATGTCGATGTCCCACTTTGCACACTATTTGAAAATGAATAACCATTTGTACTGTATGCCGTATAATAACTATTCATTGTTAAATTACCCAAATCATTTCCTTGCCATAAAGTATTAAGTTGCGTTACACTTGTACCAAGTGAAGTGTTTCCTCTTAGTGCACCGAAAATTGGGCCAGTAAGTCCTTTTGTTGCATCTAATGTTCCTCTATATAAACAATTTTCTGGCCAAACGGCTTGTCCTCTAATTAAGCCAACTATCCCTCCTACATTATATTGTCCAGCTGATGATATATTCCTTGTTGTTGTATCTAAGTCAACATCTACATTTGCATAACAATTTTCAATGGCATATCTATTTCCTTCTCCTGGATCACTTGTAAAATTTGATGAGTTAACTGCTAAACCTGCAATTCCTCCAACAAATAATTGTGTAGAATTTGTTCTTATTGTCATTGTATAATTGTCTAATATAGTACAGTTATTTACAATAACATTTTTTATTTCTGCCTTGTTATATATTGTACCTGTTACAATTCCTATATTATAACCTTTTGCTGTTGTATTATTTGCAGTAGTTCCATTTGCATTTAATTCAATTGTTATATTATCTATCTCTAAATTTTTTATTACAGTTTTATTGCTTCCATTACCGATACTACCAAAAATACCGTATGAAGAAATAGAAGTTGGAAGAGTTGTTGGTAGCGAAATAGTTGCATTTGCAATTGTGTGTCCTCCACCATTAAAAACTCCTTTAAAAGAATTTTCATAAGTACCTATTGGTGTCCAAGTCCTACTGTTTAAATCTATGTCTGTTATCAGCTCAAAATATATTCCATCATAATCTTCACCATTATTTACCATGATAGCTAGATATGACAATTCTTTGGCAGAAGTTATTAGATATGGATTATTAGAATTTCCTTCTCCGTATCTAAAGTTATTAGCTGTATCTCCTTCCCAAATACTAGGACTATTAGATAGTAATGAAGTTGTTGTAAATGTAGTATTGTCATCCAAAAGTAATGCATATGTTGAAAATCTATCTGCTGGGAATGTAATAGTATCATTTACGATTTGTACACCACTAACCTCTTCTATATTATTTTGATTATCAATATGAACCACCTTGTATGATTGATTATTTTCGTCAATTTCATCTACTCCAGAAATCATAACTTTAACATTTAAATCAAAATCTGTTGGCTCATATTCTTGTTCATTATATAAAATTTTAATATCATATGCTTTTTTAAATGAAACCTTCTCTGAAAGCATTGGTATTATTGTGTCTCCAATTGCCTCCATTGATAATGCTTCTTCAAAAATTTCTGCACCTAATGGCATATATCCTTCTATTGTTATTTTCCCATCAATGGTACCATCATCATTATCATCAACTTCTGTTTCAATTCTTTGTGCATATAAATTTATATTATCCTTTTCTAAAAAATCATATATAACCTTTAGAGTAATTGCCTTTTCTTCTACTTCTGTATCTGTTAAATAAATTGTTTCTCCAGGAAGCATTATTACTTTATCATCTATTTGTACATATTCTAATAATGAATCCTCTATTTGTTCGTGTTGCTCATAAGAATTTTCTTTTTTTTCTAGTTGTTCAGCATTTTCTTCTAAATTATTTAATGTTCCTTCAGTATTTTCTCCTAATTCATTTTCTTGAGTGTTTTCCGTTTGCTCAAAATTTAATGCTTGTTCTATTTCTTTCACATCGTTTTGAACTGTTTCTTCGCTATGTATATCTTTTGCAATTATTATATAACTATCAACTTTTATATTATCTATATATACTGGTAATGTTAATTCATAATTTTTATTTGATATGTTTGTCGCATCAAGTTTAATTAATTTGTCTGGCACATTTAAACTTTCATCAATGATAGTTGCATCAAGCTGAATCGTTCTATCAGCCATAGATTTTTTTAGTGCGACCACCTCAAAAATTGCTATTATTATTATAGATATTAATATAAATATTCTTTTCTTATTAACATTATATTTTTTCTTCATCTATAGTTTTTCTCTCCATCTATCGCTTCTATTTAGAGTTTTTTAAATTCACACGCAAATTCAATTTCACTTAAATCTATATTACATTGTTTTATATAATAATAATTTTCTATTTTTTGTAATATTGATATTAATGTTTCAAAATTTTCAATAACATCCTCTTTTTGTATTGTGAAATTTAATAATTTATATCTGTCTGATATCATGATTCCAATATTTTTTTCTTCCAAAATAGTAATATTTTTAATGATTATATTATATGGACTATTTATAAATTCTTCAAAACTAGAAATAATGTTTTCTATTTGATTCATATCACTTTCTTCATTATTTGCAATAATACATTCTACTAAGTAATTATGAAATTCACTTGCAAATTTTAGCACATCATATATTGTAGATGAAGGTGTCAAATTATTTATTATTTTTATATAAAATTCGTCCTTATCTAATTGTTTATATAAAGCTTTTGTCTCTAGTATAATATCATTATATTCCGCTATTTGCTCATCTTTTTTGTTATTCTTTTTAAGCAACCCTTTTTTTAATTTTCTTAATTTTTTTTCATTTGCTAATATATTTTTTCTAGTTTCATTATATGAATTTTTATATTGACTACTTTCTTGATATTTTTTCTTTACATCTTTAAGTATATATTCAAATTGTAGATACTGCTTATATTCATTTAAATTGTGTAAAAATTTTATTGCATTTTTTGTTGCTTCTTCTATTTTTTCGTCAGAAAAACCTTCAATAATATCTTCAGGTAATACCTTCAAATATTCATCTCTAATTTTTTCTTTTTCATATTCTTTACAATTTAATGTACCATCTAAAAACTTTTTTGTAAGAATATATTTATCTAACTTTATGTCCTCATTATATTTTTCTTGTAAATTGTTTATTTTCTCTTCTATTTCTTGGGCAGTTAACCCAACTTTTTTAGATACTTGTTCTGTCTGCTTCTTATAATATCTATCAATGGTTTTCTTATTATTCATGTATATATATCTAAAATTTAATTCTATATGTATTATTAGATTTGGGCATTTCCAATAAATTTCTTCAAATTTATCTTTCATAATTTTAGAATTTATATTTTGCATATTATCAAAAAACGCCTTCATATATTCATTAACAAATATGCTATAATTAAAGTCATCGCTAGTTAAAGTAATTCCTACTTCATTAAATTTATTAATACATTCCAATATTTCTATATTGATATTTTCTAAATTTTCTTTATAAAAACGCCTAAATTTATATATTCTCTTATCTAGTCCCATTTTCTCAAAAGAACTCTTAGTCATTTCTATTGTATCTAATATAATATGCATATTTTTAATTTCTTCTTGTTCTTTCTCTAAGTCTGGATTTTTCTTTATAGAAATTATCTTTTTATACCTTTTATTCATTTCGTCATATATTTCTTTCTGTTTTTCTAGATATTCTTTTTTTAATATTTGCAATGTATTTAAATAATTTGCAATGTTTTTTTTGTTGTTTTTGGGCATTGTTGATAAGATTTCTCTATCGGTTTCTATTTTTTCTAATATTCTATCCATTTATTTCTCCTAAATTATTATCTTTTTCTTCTTTATCTAAAAATTTAATAAAGTCATTTATTTTAGCGTATATTTTTAATAATTCTTCTGATTTTATCTCATCATAATTCATATAAGCATACCCCTTCCAATGTTATAATATTATCACAAGCACATTAAATTGTCTATCATTTTCTCTTGCTATATTTAATATTTTTATACTTTTTTTATTTTTTTATTGCTTTTTTTTTCGTTTACACATATAATTTATATATATTTTTAGGAGGTGCTTTTATTTATGAGGAAGAATATGCACATTAATGAAAACAACAAATATAAAATAATTGCTGTTGACGACGAAATAGGTATTCTTGACTCTCTTAATGTATTCTTAACAAAATCTGGATATTCTTTTGTTGGAATAACAGACCCCTTAGAAGCTATTGAACGCGTAAAGCAAGAGCATTTCGATTTAATGCTATTAGACTTTATTATGACTCCTATTCATGGTGATAAGGTTGTAGAGGAAATAAGAAAGTTTAATAAAAATTTATATATTCTGCTACTAACTGGGCATAGAAATTTAGCTCCACCTCTTGAAACAATTAGAAAATTAGATATTCAAGGTTACTGCGAGAAGAGTGATAAATTTGACCAATTGCTTCTACTTATTGAATCTGGAATTAAAGCTATTTCGCAAATGTACTTGATAAATCAGATAAATGCCGAGCTTGAACGTACTTACGGTCAGCTAGAGGCCTCTTATATGGAAAGTATCGAAACTCTTAAAAACACCGTTGAAGCAAAAGATGTATATACTAAAGGTCATTCTGATAGAGTTTCTGCATTTGCTGTATTACTTGGTAAAAAACTTGGACTTTCTGAAGATGATATAGAAAATTTAAGAGTGGGTGGAATTTTCCACGATGTTGGTAAGATTGGAATACCTGATGCAATATTGCAAAAAAATGCAGCACTTACACCTGATGAGTATTCTGAAATAAAAAATCACCCATCAATTGGTGCACACATTTTATCTAATGCAAGCATTTTTAAAGACATTGTTCCTATTGTAAAACATCATCACGAACGCTACGATGGAACTCGGTTACCCTGGGAAACTAAGAGGAGAAGAAATTCCGTATTTAGCACGATTAACTAGTGTTGTAGATAGTTTTGATGCTATGACATCTCGAAGAGCATATAGGAACTCATTAGATCTAGAATTTGTAAAATCCGAACTTAAGAAAAATATTGGTACTCAATTTGACCCAGTTTTTTGCAAGGCATTTTTAGAAATATTAGAAAATGAACCTGAAAAGATACAAGAAATTAGAGATAAATTTAATGGAAATTAACATTAAAGAGGGTATCCTAAAATAGGAACCCTCTTCTTTTAACATTTTTATCTTTCTACAAATCCATTTTGTGATGTTAATATGCTTGCATCTAATGTTAATAATGGGCATAGCACAGCTGTTGCAGTAAGAGTTTTGGCACCTAGACCATGGTCATCTGTTTTCCAAGTAAAATATCCCTTGCTATAACAAACCCATAATGCATAGGGTGTAAGGCTACCGCCGTCACCGACGTCGCTCAAGTTTAACCAAAAGCTATTATTTTGTTCTATTACTGCTTCATTTATTGCCCAAAGTTTTTC
>SAMEA3663246__coassemble_643_pt1 | contig 9936 bp, 8 predicted proteins | sample SAMEA3663246__metabat2_low_PE_010 | metagenome-assembled genome bin SAMEA3663246 (sample SAMEA3663246) | pig gut metagenome | biome: pig gut; feature: pig-associated habitat; material: faeces | place: China | collected 2013
ACCAAAAGCTATTATTTTGTTCTATTACTGCTTCATTTATTGCCCAAAGTTTTTCTACTGTTTCCACCATATTTTTTAATTCTTCTGTTTCTCTCAAAGCATTCCAAATTTCAATAATATTGTCAGAAGAGATACCTCCTTGCTCTTGAACAATGTTGTTAACTTTTTCAAGAAGTGCTTCTCCTTTTGCTGTACTTGATGTAAATTTTTTTGCTTCGCATAATAAGAAAAAGATTTTATACCATTCTTCGCCTTCTTGAAAATTAGTAAGGCATTCATTATATTTTGCATTTGTTATGTCAAAAAAATTTTTTTCATCATCTAATTCTTTACTTAAGTCTTCCACCTGTATTAATATATCTTCAATATCATTTGATGTAAAGTTATCTCCAAGTGTTGAGCTAAATCTTGCTAAAACTTTATCATCATTATACGCTGTTATTTGATTGTCTTCTGTCCCAAATTTTGCTTGGCAAGCTGCATTTAAGGTATCAGTAACTGCAACTTGAAATACAGTACTATTTGCAGCTTCATAATCTTCTGCTTTTAATTCTAAGTTATTTGAAGTTGGAAAACTTGTTGCTCTTAAATGTAATGTTGTACCGTTCTTCCTCAAACACTACAAAGTTTGTACCTTTATATGTTACTTTTCTTCCTACATATGTATAATCATCATATAACCCTACATTTGCTTCTGCTTTTGTCACTTCTCCGTTGCTATTTACATAATACAAGTTATTTGTCTTTAAGAATAAAACTCTTAAATTTCCTCCATTGCCTATTGTTGTAGTCTTATTCATTCCTAAATTATTCTCCAATTCTGACTGTAAATCTTCTGCAAAAACTTCTCCTGTTAAGCTATTAGAAGAAGCATATACATAGGCCTCTTGAATTTGTTCTCTCTCCTGAGTAATTGTTGTTTCACGAGTTGCCTTTCCTGCATATTCAAATAATCCTCCTTGTGATGAAATCTTTATTGTTACAGTTGCTAGAATTAACATTATTATAATTGTTATGATTAATGCTATAAGTGTTATTCCTTTATTATACTCCCAAGATATTTGATTAGAATTTGATTTCTTCATAAAATTCCTCCTTTTCTCTTTTGTCATTTATTTAATTGAATTATATATTAACATTTAAAATTTTGCAAGAATTTTTGTTCCTATATCCCTAGATATTCATTATATGTACATTCTCTGTCTATTACTTTATCTTTTCTTATATCTATAATTCTATCTGCAACTGTTTGCATTAATTGATGGTCATGTGATGTAAAAATCATATTTCCTTTAAATTTTTTCATTCCTTCATTTAAAGCTGTTATACTTTCCATATCTAAATGGTTCGTTGGTTCATCAAATATTAAGAAATTTGCACCTGAAAGCATTAATTTTGAAAGAACACATCTTACCTTTTCCCCTCCAGATAGAATCTTTACATTTTTTAATGCTTCATCTCCTGAAAATAGCATTCTTCCTAAAAAACCTCTAACATACGTTTCATCTGGGTCTTTTGAATATTTCCTTAGCCAGTCTACTAATGCTTCATCTCTTTGAAATAAGTAGCTATTATCTTTTGGAAAATAGTCTTTTGTAATGGTTTGTCCCCAAATAATTTCTCCTTGGTCAGGCTCTAATTCACCTGCGATTATTTGAAACAAGGTAGTTGTTGCCATCTCGTTATCTGCTAGAACTGCTATTTTATTATCTGCTTTTACTGCAAAAGAAATATTATCTAATACCTTTACACCATTTATTGTTTTTGATATATTTTTAACAGTTAATATTTCTTTGCCCGGCTCTCTATCTGGTTTGAAATCAATATATGGATATTTCCTGTTTGAAGCTTTTATTTCTTCCAATTCTATTTTTTCTAATGATTTTTTTCTTGATGTTGCTTGTTTTGATTTTGAAGCATTTGCACTAAATCTTGCAATAAATTCTTGTAATTCTTTTATTTTTTCTTCTTTTTTCTTATTTGCTTCTTTAGCTTGTTTTAATGCTAATTGACTTGATTCATACCAAAAATCATAGTTTCCTGGATATACTTTAATCTTTCCAAAGTCAACATCTGCAATATGTGTACACACTTTATTTAAGAAATATCTATCATGTGATACTACTATAACTGTGTTTTCGAAATTTATTAAAAACTCTTGTAGCCATTCTATACTTTTTAAGTCTAAGTCATTTGTAGGCTCATCTAGTAGTAATATATCTGGATTACCAAATAAACTCTGTGCAAGAAGAACTTTTACTTTATCTTTTGCTTCAATTTCTTTCATTAGTTTATAGTGGTCTACTGCTGGAATTCCTAAATTGTTTAATAATGTTGCAGCATCTGCTTCTGCATTCCAACCATCTAAATCTAAAAATCTTTCTTCTAACTTAGCTACTTTTATTCCATCTTCTTCACTAAAGTCTGGTTTGGCATATATTTCTTCTTTTTGCTTCATTATTTTGTATAGTTCTTCATTCCCCATAATAACTGTATCTATAATTGTATAATCTTCGTATGCAAAGTGGTCTTGTTTTAATACAGAAAGTCTTGCACCTTTTTCTATTGATACTTCACCTTTACTTGGTTCAATTTCTCCAGACAAAATCTTTAAAAATGTTGATTTACCTGCACCATTTGCGCCAATTAGTCCATAACAATTCCCTTTTGTAAATTTTATATTTACATCTTCAAACAAAACTCTTTTTCCAAATCTTAAGGTTACTCCTACTGTGTTTATCATCTTTTCCTCCTAAATTTAATTTTTCATATTTTAAAAATACCTGCATATTATTTCTTGTAAAATTATAAATTCAAAAAGGCAAAAAGTCAAGTAATCATAGTTTGTTTAACATTTAGGATGGAGGAAATATGGTAGAAAAAAATTTAAATTGTAAATTATCTGATTTAAAAATCGGACAAGTAGCTAAAGTAATAAGTATTAATATTTCAAATAAATCAATCAAAAGACACCTTTTAGATATGGGTATTACTCGAGGAGTAATTGTTTCTATAAAAAAAATTGCACCAATGGGTGACCCAATAGATATCATTTTGCGAGGTTATGAGCTTTGCCTTAGGAAAGCTGACTTGGATTGCATAGATGTGGAAATAATAGAAGTCCCAAGATTTAATTCTTTTTCAACCAAATCTTAAGTATTAGAAAGGATTGTGATTTAAAATGAAGATTGCTCTTGTAGGAAATCCTAATAGTGGTAAAACTACATTATTTAATTTGCTAACAGGAATGAATGCAAAAATAGGAAATTGGCCTGGAGTAACTATTGAAAAGAAAAGTGGCACTATAAAAAATACTACTCACGAAATAGTAGACCTTCCTGGTATATATTCTTTAAGCCCATATACTGAAGAAGAAAAAGTTGCAAGAGCATTTATTTTTAACGAAAGCCCAGACCTTATAATAAATATAGTAGATGCAACTTCTTTAGAAAGAAGCTTGTATCTAACAACTCAGCTTCTTGAGTTAGGGATTCCTGTTTTAATTGCCTTAAATATGGCAGATATGCTCCCTAAAAGAGGTCTTAAAATAGATATTCAAAAATTAAGTTATGAACTTAAAACCGAAGTTATCCAAATTTCTGCCCTAAAAGCTACAGGGATACAAGACTTAATCTTTGCTATTGATAAAACAAAAGCTCCAATTCCTTATGGTATATATGATGCAAATATTGAAAATAGCATAATAAAAATAATAAACAATCTTCCTTCTAATCTTTTATATAAACGTTTTGTTGCCGTAAAAATACTAGAAGAAGATAAATATTTTTCTAAATATAATTTTCCTATTCTTTTTGATATTATAAAAGAAACTAGCCATAATTATGATACAGATTTAGAAGAAATAGTTGCAACTGAAAGGTATAACTATATAGAAAGGGTAAGAGAAATTTGTATAAATAAAATAGCTCAAGAAAAAACTATTTCTGATAAATTAGATGAAATCTTTTTAAACAAATGGATTGCCTTTCCCTTATTTGCGTTAATAATGTTTTTGATATATTACTTATCTGTTGGAGTTGTTGGAAAGTCAACTATAGATTTGATAAACAACATAACCGATAGTCTTAAAATATTTATATCCAATTGGTTAAGTAATTTCAAAATATCTAACTTGATAATTAGTCTTATTGTAGATGGAATAATGACCGGAGTAGGCGCAGTATTAAGTTTTGTCCCACAGCTTATAATTTTATTTTTGTGTATTTCCATATTAGAAACAAGTGGCTATATGTCTAGAACAGCTTTGCTACTAGATAAATTGTTTAAAAAAATAGGGCTTAATGGAAAAAGTTTAATACCTTTTATTGTGGGCTCTGGTTGTAGCGTTCCTGGAATTATGTCTTCAAAAATAATAGAAAATGATGATGAGAAAAAAATGACCGCAATACTTACCCCTTTTATTCCTTGTAGCGCTAAGCTCCCAATTATTGCACTATTTACAAGCTACTTTTTTCCTAATAATTCTGGCATAATTTCCGCTTCTTTATATTTTTTTGCCATAGTAATTATTATTATAAGTGCATTAGTTATGAAAAAATTTGTTTTTAAGAATACCTCTTCTACATACATTTCAGAGCTTCCTGAATATAAACTACCTAGCTTAAAATATGTTTCAAAAGATGTTTTTGATAAAATAATATCATTTATAAAAAGGGCTGGGTCTGTAATATTAATATGTTCAATAATCGTATGGTTTTTAGTGTCATTTTCGTGGGATTTAAAATATAACCTTGGAATTGAAAATAGCATTTTAGCAAGTATCGGCAAAAAAATTTCTTGGATATTTGTACCTATGCTTGGTACAAATAGTTGGGAGGTCACTGTTTCTGCAATTCAAGGACTAGTTGCAAAAGAACAAGTCGTATCCTCAATGGCAGTAATTGGAGGTGTTTCGGAAGATTTACAAAATACCAATTTTATATTAAATAACAATGGAGCATTCGGATTTTTTACATCAGTATCAGCATACGCATTTATGGTATTTAATTTATTTAGTGCTCCTTGCTTTGGTGCACTTGCTGCAATGAGAAAAGAAATTGGTGGAACAAAAGAACTTTTAAAAGTAATATCATTTGAAATAAGTCTTGCTTGGTTATTGGCTACAATTGTCTACCAAATAGGTCATAGAATAGAAATCGGTATATTTAACATAGCCAATTTTATAATAGTTGCCATATTAATAGCAATTATTATAAAAATATGTATGTCAAAATTAAAGCACCAAAACTCAGAATGTGCAAGATGTCCTTATTGTAAGTCTTGTGATAAAAATTAGCTCGTTTTCTTTATCTTGGCTACGAAAAATCCTTCATATAAAGCAGTTGGCTTCACGCAAAGAGTGCCTTTTATAGTCACTGGTAATTGTGGAATATCTAATAAATTTTCTATTGGCTGAATACTTGCTTTATGCTTTTTTAGGACTTTGTTTAAAATTTCTTCATTTTCTTCTTTTAATATTGAACAGGTAGAATATACCATTGTTTTACCTGGTTTTAATATTTTTAACGCTTTATCTAGTAATTGCTCTTGTGCTTTTATGGATTTTTCAATTAACTCTTTTGTAAAATTTGTTTGTTTTACATTATCTGTACCACTTCCACTACAAGGAGCATCTAATAATATTTTATCAAAAGAGAAGAAATTGCTTAATCTTCTTGCATCTTCTAACATTACATTAACAGTTCCAACACCTTGCTTTTGTAAATTGTATTTTAATTTTTCTGCTCTTATTTTATTCATTTCACATGCTGTAATATATGCCTTGTTGTTCGAAAGTGCTGCCATTTGTGTAGTTTTTCCACCTGGTGCTGCAGCCATATCTAATATATTTTCCTTTTCTTTAGGTTCTAATATAATAGGTGGAATCATTGAAGATAGGCTTTGTAAATAAATGTTCCCTTCTTCATAAATACTTAATTTTCTTAAAATTTCTTCTGTTGTTTCTGGTAATATCAATGCATCTTTATACCAACTAACTTCATCATATTTAATATTTTCTTTTTTTAATCCTTCTTTTACTTCTTGTATATTTGATTTTATTGTATTTACTCTTAATGTAACAGGCTTGTTTATAAAATATCCTTCTAATATTTTTTCAAATTCACTCTGTCCATATTGGTTAATTAACTTTTCTTTTAAAAAATCTGGTATAGTATTTTCCACTATTTGCTCCTTTCTTATTACATCTTATTTGAAGTCATTATATAACGATTAAAAAGAAAATAGCAACTCTTTTATAAGAATTGCTATTTTTATATTGGCATCGTCTTAAAATCCTTCCCATCTTTCATGAGGTACTATATCTTCTTTATGGCTTTTATTCAAAACCTTTTGTAATATTAAATTTTAACTGCCTTATTCTGATGTAGTTACAACAGCTGTAGGTATATTAGATATTAGAGGAACTACAGGGCGAAGAGAATATTTATCGCGGTAAGAATTGCCATCCGAAGTGAAGTAGGTATCGAACGAGTGAGTATATCCGGACACCACATGTCCAATGCCAAATCCTGCATTATTTGGAGTGGCATAGCACCCATTGGAAGCCAGCCAGTAGTAATTATTATTTGTACCATCTATAACAGTTTTTTCAAGTTAATGTTCAGTTATCTTTATTTCTTAAAAAAACTCTTTATTTTTTCTATAAATCTTGCAAATATGTTTTGTTTGCTTTGAACAACTGATATATCCATATTCTCTTCTTGTTTTGTTTTAGAAGTATCATTCTTTTTATTAAAAATGTTTTCTGGATTATACTGCTCTAATTTTTGTTTTTCTTTAAGTTCTTCTTTTTCTTTAACTTCCTTTATCTGTCTATTTATTTCTACTATATCATCGTGATTTTTTTGGAATAACTCTTTAACAACTAAAAGTCTTTCGTCATTAGGGTCAATTCTTTTTTCTTTTAGCTCATCTAATTTATCACATAATTTTTTATATTCCCTAGTTTTTAAATCAAGTTCCATAGTTAGACCAACAAGTTTGGTTTGGCTTAAATTCATCATCTATCTTGCCCTCCATTCTCTATTTGTTTTTGTTCTCTTTGATAAAGAATGTGTTGTTCATTTGTCATTGCATCTTGAAAACTATATTCAGATGGTACAGTTAAATTTGATGTTGCCTTTTTAAATCTCTCTACTTGTCTTTTTAATCTATTATAACCCATACCAATATTTATTTGAGTTAAAGGATTTTTAGGATTTTGCCTATCATATTCTTCTATAAATGCTCTTAATCCTCTTTGAAATGCTTTAAATATCATTTCTCTATCTTGTTCCTCTGGACTTGTTTCTTCCACACTATATCTTCCTGAAGAACTTTCGTGATGTCTATATTTTTCATTAAGCTCAAAATCATTAATTACTGCATAACCTCTTGCTTTATTTACATACATTGTGCCTTTTGATATTATATCGCCTTTTGAATTTCTAACAACAAGATTCTGTACATCTGGAGCAATAACACTTGACCTAGCAATATATTTTCCGTAAGCAGTACTTGTTATTGATCCACAACAACTACAAAACAACCCCATTATGCTATTATGTGGATCATTTTTGTTAAGCCATTCATATGTAAATTGCTTATCATATAGTTCTTCTATAATTTCTCTTCCACTTGCTAATTCTACTTCAGTTTGCCTTTTTATTCTTTCAATACTTTCTAAAATTGTTTCCTCTCTTATTGGCTGTCCTAATATATGTTCTGGAACATTCGCACCTTTGGCTTTTTGTCTTAATTTGTTTGCTATATCAAACACCTCTTGTGATAGACCTTTACCACCAAATAATTCTGCTATGTCGGCGTTTTCCTTCGTTACTCCTACGTATTTATTGCTTAAATAGAATTTTTTTAATGCTTCTTCCCAAGAAACTTTTATTGGTTTTCCACTATCATCAAGTGTTTCTCTATATGACTTTGCCTCATCAAAGTTTGACATTACTTTTATAAACATTCCAGGATAATTTCTCTCTAAATTTAAGATTAAATCCAAATTTTGAAGATTTTTCTTATCTCCTTGTATAGATATAAATTTTAGAAATTCTTGATTAGGCTGGACATCCAATGGCATTGAATCAAATAGTCCGTGATACTTACCGCAATTTCATTTCATCTGTTTTTAATAATTGAGCAAGTAATGAAGTGGCTTTTTGTGCTAAAGGAACTTGTGTTTCTTTACCTTTTTTATCCAACATTTTTTCTGTTGAAAAACATCCTAATGCACTTGCAAATTTAAAAAAGTCTAATCTTTCTTCTTCTGGAAAATCTAATAACATATCATTTATTTTTGGAATTTCATTTTTAAAAAATCTAAAATCGCTATTCTCTGTAAATGATTCTGTTTTTCCACTTTCAACTAAAGCTAATCCATATGCATATGGAATACTAAATTTATTTTTACTTAAAATTTCTGAAAACTCAGTTATTTCGCCTAGTTTATCGCTTTGTACTAATATACTGTAATCAAATCCGTCAAAAGATTTTGCTATTTTACCAAGCTCTACCACATCTGTATATTCATTTTCATTTCTAGGTAAATCTTGTGCAAATACCAATTCCCCTGTTTCTGTTCTATATGCATATTTAAACTGTAATCCATCAAAAGCTCTTTTGCCAATAGATTTTATTCCTGAATGTATTACTAATTTTTTAAGTGTTATGCATCCATTAAATGCATCATCTGGAATCTCTGTCTCGCTACCTGGTATTGTATATTCTATCATTGGTTCTCTTGATAGATTAAATGCCTCATTTAAGAAATTACATTCTCCTGTAAAATTCCCACCACGACTTGCACCATATTCTATATTACCATTTGTTTCTATATTTCTAACATCTATTCCATTAAAAAATCCTCTAATAGAACTGTTTTGCCACATTGTACTATTTTGGTCCTGTTCATTTGGGTAAAATGGAATATTTGAAGTAATTGCTTCTTCTGCTCTTAAATCGAAATATTTTGCTCTTCCTGTTCCTTTTGGATTTATACTTTTTGGCATTTCATCCCAATTTTTTATTACAAAAGAAATTGGCTCTACTTTTACCCATCTTACTGTACCTACTTTTCCAGTTGGTGTTCCATCAGAATATCTGTCTTCTTCACCATATGGATATGATACAACACGCACATATCTTTGACCTTGATATTCAAATTCTGGACTATGTTTTCCTGCATAATCTTTATTATTTCCTTTTTGACCATTACTTGAATACCATCTGCCAGTGCATACAATTCCTTCTTGGATTTTTCCTCCATGATATAGTGATTCTAAAGTTCCACTTAAACTCTCATCCACCTTTGTTTTTGGATATTCTCCGATTTGCAATGTGCGATATATTGTTTTTCCTCTTGTGTCTTTTACTTCTCTTATATCAAATTCAGATTCTTCCCTTTCATCTCTGGTTTGTCTACCTTTTAAAAATCGTAACGCACTTCGTGCGGAGATATCAGATGGCAGATGATAATGCAAAGACGGGCACAGCCCAATATCCCTGCTACTAGTATATCTAAAGCTACTGCAGCCGTGGTCACTTACAGAGAGTCCATCATAATAGCGGAGCCACGCCCAAGTTGTTTGTTTGCCAGTACGCGTAGTATAATAGCCATCAGATGTATAAGCATTATTCATTTGAGCATAGTCAGTAGCAGATATTCTTCTTTCCTCATCTGTTTTTTTACCATCATATTGCTCATCATCGCTATCTAAATATATTAAATCAGTTGTATTGAATTTTTTATTTCCTGTATTTTGAGATTCATCCGTATTTTCAATAGTTGTTGGAATAATTCTACTTCGTAAATCCTGTCTGTTCATATGTACCTCTTTATTAAACTTATATTTTTTTATATTATACTATAAAGAAAATAAAAAATATATATTTTTTCTATAAATTGTTTATTTTTTTTATTCTTCT
>SAMEA3663246__coassemble_979_pt1 | contig 7917 bp, 7 predicted proteins | sample SAMEA3663246__metabat2_low_PE_010 | metagenome-assembled genome bin SAMEA3663246 (sample SAMEA3663246) | pig gut metagenome | biome: pig gut; feature: pig-associated habitat; material: faeces | place: China | collected 2013
TATGTGGAGTAGGAAAAGATATGTTTAAAAAAGTAGAAGAATAGGAATGTTTCCAGGGACACCTACCAAAAACAGGTGACCCTAAAACATTATTTTTTTTAGATTATTCTTTTCGATGTTCTGAAAAGCAAAAAAGCAAACTGAGAAATTACGCAAATCAAGTTTTATTCTACACTTTTTAAACTCTCAATCATATCAATTTTCTTTAGAACAAAATGAATTATAAAATTAACAATAAATGAGAACAATAGTGTAATAACAGCAGAATAAACATAGCTTATAGGTTTTATATTTCTCATAAATTTCAAAACATCAATCTCAATACTTCCAATTATTGCACTAGTTAAAAATGTTCCTAGTATTAATCCGAGTGCTATTCCTAATACTGTAAATATAATATTTTCCTTGTTTATATAATTATCCACCTCGTTATCGTGAAATCCTAGAACCTTAAGTGTTGCAATCTCTCTTTGCCTTTCTGCAATATTAATGTTTGCTAAATTATACAAAACCACAAAATCAAGCATTGCAGAAGCTACAATAAGTACTAGCACAACATAATTCATAGTATTTAGCATATCACTTACAGATTGCATTAAAGCATTTATTGATGATACTGAAGCTACACCATCCATGTTTAAAATGTTTTTTAAAATTTCATTTTGGGCTTCATCACTAATATTTTTAGTATTTAAATATACAATATCTGTTTTATATGGTTTAAAATTATTTTCATAAATTTCTTTTGACATATATACATAATGCCCAACATGATTTTTAGCTATATTTTCAATCTTGAATTGATATTGTACATCATCTCCATCAATAAAAGTTATTTCATCACCAACAGTTACGCCAAGCGTTTCAGCTGCCTTATCTGTTATTATAATTCCTCCATTAGATATACTAATAGTTTCTTCAGTTTGATAATTAATTAAATTATACACACTACTATAATTATCCAAGGAATCTGGCACAAATACTGTAACATTGCAACTAGTACTTTCTTTGCTTAATTCGCCAGTTGTTGCACAAACCTCAACGAAATTTTCTATACTTTCATTATTCTTCAAATATTCTTCTATGTCAGATAACCCATTTGTATTTGATAAGGTAATTGATGTATCATATTTAAAAATTCCATTAAATTGCGCAGAAGGAATATCATCTACAGAATCTCTAATTCCAAAGCCTGTAAGCATAAGCCCTGTGCAACCTGCAATTCCCACGACTGTCATAATTGCTCTTTTTTTATATCTAAAGATATTTCGTGCTGTTACTTTATGTGAAAAATTAAATCTTTTCCAAATGAAAGATATTTTTTCTAACAAAATTTTCTTACCATTTTTAGGTGGCTTTGGTCTCATAAGTACTGATGGCATTTGTTTTAGTTCTTTTCTTGCAACTAGTAGTGTTGCACCACCTATACAGATAAATGCAAGTATAATTCCTATTAAGCCTATACCAAATCGATATGTGCAATAGAAATGTGGCATATTATAAATCATTGAATATAAAGACCATACAATAGTTGGAAGCAAATATAAACCTACTGTCATACCTAAGACGCCACCAATTATGCAAGCAAGAAGAGAGTAAATAATGTATTTAGATATTATTTGCATATTTGTGTAACCAAGTGCTTTCAAAGTGCCAATTTCAATTCTTTCTTCTTCAATCATTCTAGTCATAGATGTTAAACTTATTAGCACGGCAACCAAATAAAAGATTGCAGGGAAAAGCCTAGCAATATTAGACATTGTTTTTATTGCATCAAAAATATTGTTATATCCACTATTATCAAGTCTATTTTGAATGTACCATTTGCATTTTTCTATTTTATTGATTTCTTCTTTTGCATCATCTATTTTAGCTTGTGCTTCATTTAATTTATCTTCTGCTTCTTGTTTTTTACTTTCAAATTCTTCTTTATTTTTAGATAACTCGTTTTTTCCTTTTCTTATTTCAGTCTTATTGCTAGCTATTTCAGCTTGTGCTTCTTCGAATTTTGCAGAAGATTCTTGTTTTGCTCTTTCAAGCTCTACCTTTTGACGTTCAATTTCTTGTTTTTGCATTTCCTTTATAGCAGGATCTATTGTAGATTCTTCCAATTGTTGCTCAGCTAATGCAATTTGATTTGCTAAAGCTTCAAATTGTTCTGTTGCTTGTTTTTGATGAAGTGCAAGTTCACTTTCAGCAGCTTCAATTTGCTTTTCAGAAGAGTTAATCTGCTTTTCAGCCTTTTTTATCTGACTTTCAGCATCTTTAAGTTCAGTATCTACTTCTAATTTCTTATCATCGAACTCTTTTTGAGCATCATTTATTTTTTTTGTAGCATCATCTACTAAAGACTGATATCTAGCATTTTCACGTGTTTCCGTAATATTCTCAATCTTAGCAATAACAGAATTTACAAGTTTCAAATATTCATCACTATTTGTAACAGTCGCTTTAGCACCTTTAACAGTTACATAAAGACCAGTATAATAATCCATATTTATCACATTATCTTGTGTGAATATATAAAACGAAACTGTACCATTTCCGAGAGTGGTATTTCCTCTTTCAGACGATATATATACCGGAGTTTCAGCAATACCAACTATTTCAAACTCTTTTACAGTAAATATTGGGTTATCTTCTGAATCCATATCTTCATTTTTTAGGAAAATTTTTTTACCAATGAAACTTTCAGCACCTTCGCCTGTACGAACTATTGCAGGGTCTAATAAACATTCATTTTCATTTTCAATATTCCTTCCAGCTATAACAACTGGAGAATTTATATTTTCATTAAATTCAATTACTTTACAAATACTTTCTTGATCATCAATTTTAACTAAAGAATCCTTAGATTGTGTTCCGTAAACCTTGTCAACGCCTTCAATTCCTTGAATTGAAATAATGTCATCATCTGTTAATCCAAGTGTTGAAAGGATATTTATATCATATAAATTACTACTATCTGCATAACGATCTAGACTATCTAACATATCTGGGCTAGTAGCAACTAAGCCAGAAAAGAAACCTACTCCTAGAAATGCCATAATTAATATAGAAAAAAACCTTCTTTTAGTTCTATTTATTGATTTAAAATTATTTTTAAATAATGATTTTTTCAACATTTTCACATATCCTTACCATTCTATTTTATCAATTGAAATTGGATTTTCGTTAATTTCAATATTTTCAGCAGTTCCATTTTTAAAATGAATTACCTTATCAGCCATCGGTGCTATTGCAGTATTATGAGTTATTATAACAACAGTCATCTTTTTATGTTTGCATGTATCTTGAAGCAATTTCAAAATTTGTTTCCCAGTCTTATAATCTAATGCACCTGTTGGTTCATCACATAAAAGCAACTTAGGATTTTTAGCAATAGCTCTTGCAATAGCAACCCTTTGTTGTTCTCCTCCAGATAATTGAGATGGAAAGTTATCTTTTCGATTCTTAAGCCCTACATTATCTAAAATTTCATCAACATTCAAAGCATCTGAACAAATTTGAGTTGCAAGTTCAACATTTTCTTTGGCCGTTAAATTTTGAACTAAGTTATAAAATTGAAACACGAATCCAATATCATTTCTTCTATATTCAATTAATTGCTTATTATTAAGTTTAGTAATTTCATTATCATTTACCCACACTTCGCCAGAAGAAACTGTATCCATTCCACCTAGAATATTCAAAGTAGTAGTTTTCCCAGCACCACTAGGGCCAACAATAACAACCAATTCGCCTTTATCAATACTAAAATTGGTGTTATCTAAAGCCTTTATAATAACTTCTCCCATTTTATATTCCTTAACAACATTTTTAAACTCAATATAAGCCATTAAAAATCCCACCTTTATATAACAAAAAATCACAATATATTATAACATTATAACATAGAATTTATGAAAAATAGCTTAAAAAGGATAGAAAAAATTTTAAAAAAATTAGCACTCTACTATTGACACTGCTAAAAAAAGGTGTATAATATACTTGCAGTTGGAAATAATAGCAATAAAGTACATATGTGCTAACCTTTTAAGGTATCAACACATAAAAAAATATAAAGGAGGAGGAATGACTTATGATGATGGTACCAAGAAAAAATGGATTTAATATTTTTGATGAGGTTTTCAACGATCCATTTTTTACAAAAAAAGAAAACAAGTTAATGAAAACTGATGTAAGAGAAAAGGATGGAAATTATGTGCTAGAAATTGATCTCCCAGGATACAACAAAGAAGACATAAGAATAGACTTAACAGATGGATACCTAACAGTTACAGCAAAAAGAGAAGAAAATAAAGAAGAAAAAGAACATCACAACACATATATTTACAAAGAAAGATTCTTCGGAGAATGCTCAAGAAGTTACTATGCAGGAGAAAACGTAAAAGAAGAAGACATCAAAGCAAGTTTCAAAAATGGAACACTAAAAATTACTTTCCCTAAAGAAGATGTAAAGAAACTTGATGAAGATAAAAAATATATAGAAATCGAAGAATAACTTTACCCCCTAGAGGGGGTTTTCTGTTTTTAGGGATATTTCAAAAATATTTGGCATAGAAACATATTAAAAAAAATAATTATATGATATAATGTCATAAATAATAAATTCTAAGGAGGTATATAAAATGAAAGAAAAAAATACTGTATTTTACAAATGCCCAATTTGTGGAAATATAATAGGATTAATTCAAGGAGATATAAACCATATGAGATGTTGTGGGAAAGAAATGGAACTAATGGAGGCAAATAGTACAGATGCAGCAACTGAAAAACATGTTCCAGTATATGAAAGAGTAGAAGATGAAATTGTGGTAAAGGTTGGAGAGGTAGAGCATCCTATGGAAAAAGACCATTATATTATGTGGATTGCACAAGTAAGTGATAACCAAACGACAAGAATAAGATTATATCCAGAGCAAAGTACAGAAGTAAGATTTAAATATATTCCAGAGTCTATACTATATGCATATTGCAACAAACATGGATTATGGAAATCAGAAGTGAAATAAAGGAAAGATCCATATCGGTATTGGAAAAATATATTGATAAATTAATCACATAAGAACAGAATAAACCCAGGGGAAATCCCTGGGACGTTTTTTTGTATAGGAAAAATCGACTATTATCTTGCTCTGGTGTTAGAATAGATATATAGACACAAAATTTTACGAATCGATAAAAAAGTGATATAATATTATGTAAATGTAAAAAGGAGTGTCTATATATCTATTCTAACACCACACACCTTGACCATTGTCTATAATGATGGTGAGTGCAACACGGAGTTTGAAATCAAGGCGGCAAGCACGACCCGGCGAAATAACAAACCCACAAACAGGAGATAATATAATAATGTTTATCATTATATTTGCACTAGCCTTGACAGGAATTCTAGTAACATTTATAATAAACAAAAAAAGAGTAAAAAATAACAAATAATAATGATTAGAAAGAAGACTAGCTAAAAGATTTGTTAGTCTTCTTTTAAAAGGGAGAATATATATGCCTAGAGCTAAGCATTATAATAAGAAAAAAACAAATATTCCAATTATAATTTTAATGATCTTTTTCATTATACTTTTATTTTTCTCTGGTGCAAAAATAGTTATATGGTATATGAATAATCAAAACAATAAAAAAATATCAGATGAGATAGCAGAATTTGTTACAGTTGATGAAACAAAAGAAGATAATGAGGAAAAATATGTAGTAGATTTTGAAAAATTAAAAGAAAAAAATTTAGATATAGTAGCATGGTTAAAAGTAAATGGAACTAATATTGAAACAACAGTTGTAAAGACTACTAACAATGATTATTATTTAACACATAATTTTAATAAAGAATATAATTCTGCTGGTTGGATATTTGCAGACTATAAAAATAAAGTTGATGGAACAGATAAAAATTTAGTTATATATGGACATAATATGAGAGATGATTCAATGTTTGGTAGTCTAAAGTGGGTTATAAATGAAGATTGGTATAATAATGAAGATAATAAGTATATTACTTTAATAACTGAAAATGAAACACAGGTCTATGAAGTTTTTTCGGTTTATCAAACCGAAAAAGAAGATTATTATATACAAACAAATTTTGATACAGAAAAAGAATTTAATACATTTGCTCAAACGATTAAGAAAAGAAGTAAAAAGGACTTTAATGTTGATGTAAATAAAGAAGATAATATTTTGACATTATCAACCTGTGCTAATAACAATAAATACAGAGTTGTTTTACACGCTAAAAAAATATAAGAGGGGGAAAACAAATTGAACGAAAATAAGAAAAGTAAAATATGGATGATAATTGCTCTTATTGCAATAGTAATAATTGTTATTCTTGGAGTAATGTTTTTAAATAATAACAAGAAAGAAAGTGATGAAGTGGGAAAAACGGAAAAGAGTGCTACAAAGGAAGATGTAAAAATAGTAGCAAATGAAGCAAGTAAATTAACACTAGAAGAATATAAAACAGATAATTTTACAATGAAAAAGCCTACCGGTTGGACTGTTGAAACTGGTGGCACAGGAATATTTTATGCGATTAGAGTTTATGATCCACAAAATACCAATAATCAAGTATATTTAATGCTAAAAGTTCAGCCATTATTAAAAAATACATCAGCAAAAACTAGTTGGCAGAATTATTATAGTATGAGTGGAAATAATTCTCAATATAAATTGTTCGCAGATGCAGTAGTTTTAGATAATCCAACAACAGAGGGATTTTATAAAAAATTTGATGAAATATCAACATATCTTAGTTCACTAGAGCCTACACTTTCTACAATGAAATTTCCTAAATTTAGTAATTTTACAAAAATTGAAGAATTTGAGTCTAGTGCTAGTATGAAAAGTGTTGCACTAGATAGTAAAGTATTAAGAGGGACATTTACAGGCGAAAACTCAAAAGAAGGCGAAGGTTTATTTATGGCATCAGTAGTAAACTTTGGAAACCAATACCAAGGTGGAGTGGATATGGGATATTATATGATATATGATATAATGTCAATAACTTCTGCTAAAGATGAGTTTATAGACTACAAAGACATTTTATTAGAATCAGTTAACTCAATAGAATTTACAGATAGCTATGTAAAACAAACAATAGATGATAGTAATGCACAAACACAAAAAGCACTTGAATTAAACGCTTCAATGCAAAAAGCATTTGATTCATATATGAGTGCTTGGGAAAATAGACAAATATCTTATGATATTATGAGCCAAAAACAAAGTGATGCAACATTAGGATATGAAAGAGTTTACGATACTGATACTGGAGAGATATATAAAGCATATAACGGCTTTACAGATGATTATCAAGGAAATAAGTATCAATCAATTACCGATAATATGTACACAGAAAAAACATCTGGCTATATTGAGGAGATAGGTAAATAAATGAAAAAAGGTATTTATATTCTAGTAATATGTATAGTATGTTTAATTGCTATAATTATATATTGTTCAGTAAAAAGTGATGATAAAAAAACAAGAAATATAACTATTGACAATATGCAATGCAAAGCTGATGAAGTTGTGTCTATCGAGATGAAAGAAGAAACAGAGGGTGGGTATATTTATTATAAAACGGAAGAAAAACAACTAATAGAAGAAATAGTAAATGCTCTTAATAAAATTGAAGTTAAAGAAAAAACTAACCTTATGTTTAGTGATAATACTAAAACTTATATATTGACATTATATGACGGTACAACTCTAAAATACAGTTTTCAAGCAAATTATTATCATGAAGATAATATCAATTATGAAATTGATAATTATGAAGATTTAATGAAAATCAAAATACCAGAAGAAATTGTAAATAATTGATTAATAATATATATAAATTACAAGGATGCAAATAAATAAAGAGTCATATTAAATGTGATTCTTTATTTTTTT
>SAMEA3663246__coassemble_1100_pt1 | contig 7398 bp, 6 predicted proteins | sample SAMEA3663246__metabat2_low_PE_010 | metagenome-assembled genome bin SAMEA3663246 (sample SAMEA3663246) | pig gut metagenome | biome: pig gut; feature: pig-associated habitat; material: faeces | place: China | collected 2013
AAATCCAAGAAACTTTGTCAACTTAATATCAGCGCCTAATTTAATAATAGTGTCTTTGCTATTATTAATTTGATTAGCTGCAGCTATTAATTCATCTTCTGTTGTAGCCATTAATGTTTGAACTTCTTTTTTCTTAACTGTAATTGGACCCCAATAAGCATCTATTGTTTCAAGTTTATCAGCTCTATTTGCTATTTTAGTGCCTTCTCTATCATGATACTCTATAATAGAATCAGCATCAATTACATCATCAACAGTTAAAGTAGAACTATTTATCAAAAATGTTTTATCAGGTGCATTTTTGCTTTCTTTAGTAACATTTGAAAATTTTACGCTTTCATATGCTCTAGTATCTACTATTTCATGAAATCCAGTAACTTTTAGATTTTTAAAAACTACATTATTAAATCTATAATCACCAGCGGTTTGCCAAAAAATGTCAAAATCTTTTATATATTCAACATCTATACCATCCATTTCAAAATTAACAATAGATTCAGCTTTCTTAATTTCGTTATAAATTGGTGTGTAGCCAACATCAGTTAAAAGATTAAGTTTTGCTCTTTTAGAACTATTTGAATTAATGAATTTTAAATCCAAAGTATTATAATAAATTAATTTTAACTTATATTGTTGTGGTATAGTTAATGTAAAGCCATTAAAATCCAAAGTTTTAGACATTTCAAGAGAGAAAGTTGTATCAATATCTTCTCTTAATGTAATGTCACTAGTAAGTCTAACTACATTTGTTACATTATCATTCATTTTATCAGTTAAATCTGAATAATTATTAACTTCTGCAGTTGTTGTTTCTGCATTTACATTAGTAGCCCCAATTAGTAGAAAACTAACTAGCATTAATAATATTGCTACTAAATATTTTGTTTTATTTTTCATAAAACCATTCTCCTTTCTCAAACAAAACATTTTCTGTTTTATTTAACTCTAACACTATGTAACACCACCCTGTATTTGTTGTTATTTGCACAGGTGGAAAGTGTTAGTATTGTATCTTCATTAGATACATTTACATTGAAATCTTTTTTACTTTTCTTTTCTACTTATTTTTTATTAACTCATCTATTCACCACCCATCAACTTTACTTTTCCATATAATCTTATATCATATTTTAGCATAAATTACTATTGTACTTTTGGTGCAATTTTTCATTAAATTTTGCACCAAAAGTGCAAAATTTATAAAAAATGTTTATTTTCGCAATTTTTTATGTTACAATATATCTTAATGTGAGCAAGTTAGGAGGTTTCTGTTTTGTATAATATTATTGTAATTGATGACCATAAAATGTTAAGAGAAATGATTTCTGAAATATTAAATACAAGAGGGTTTAATGTTGTTGCTTCTAGTGGAGATGCAAAAGACTCTGTATCTTTATGTGAAAAATTTAAACCTGACTTAATTTTAATGGATATTTGTACTGAAAACAATTCAAGTGGATTAGCATATTCAAAAATAATAAAAGAGAACTTTCCAAGTGTGAAAATTATTCTTATGACTGGTGTGCCAGATTTAACATTTATAGACAAGGCAAAAGCTAATAATGTTGATAGTTTCATTTATAAAAATATTAGTAGTGATTCTCTTATAACTACTATCCAAAATACTATTGATGGCTATTCTTTATATCCAAGTTCTAATAGTCCTAAATCCAATATTCCTGATGTTTTAAAGGATCTAACAGATACCGAATTAGGTGTTCTAACTGAGTATTGTAAAACATTAGATAGAGATGAAGTTGTAAAAAAACTTGGAATATCTGTAAGAACCCTAAAATCACATATTTCATCTATTTATGAAAAAACTGGTTATAATAATTTAGCAAAACTTGCAATATATTGTGTAGGTAATGGTTTAATAGTTCCAAACCTCGAAACTCCAAAAGAGTAAAAAAAATAACTGCTATTTCAATGTTAGCAGTTATTTTTTATTGATATATTTACCGAAAACTCTGGAACTGTTGAAATATAGAACATTCCTCCTAGTTTTTTTACTTTTCTTCTCATATCTTTTATTCCCTGATTTTCTGTAATAAATTCGTTTGGCTTTCTGCCATCATTTGTTATTATCATATATGTTTCTTCTAGTGTTTCCCTTGTCTTCACAAATACTTTTGAACTTCCTGCGTGTCTTATTGCATTTGTAGTTGCTTCTCTTATTATTTCAAAGAACACTTTTGCAGTTTCTTTATTTTGTGGTAGTTTTCCATCTATAATAATGTCTGTTCCATTTTTCTTGTGTATTTTTATTAAATTTTCTAGGTTTGCATTTGTGTCATCTGTATCTTCAATATCTATGAACATTTTTTGTATCATAAATTTTATTTCTTCAAAATTTTCTTGGCTTATATTTTCTTTATTTAAATATTGTTGCAGTATGGAAAGATTTTGTCCTAATATATCGTGATATTTGTTTTTTAATTTTAGCAGATTCTTTTCCTTTTCTAATTCTTCTATATTGTCAATACTTAATAATATTTTTTTATTATTCTCTTTTAACTTTTTATTTTGCCCATTTAACTTTTGATGTAATTTATATTCTTCTGTTATATCAAATGTAATTATTTCATTATTATTTATCACAAATACATAATATTTATCTTCTACTTTTACACAATAATTTTTATCTAGCTGGTCTATACTTTGGCTTATTATATTTGTTATATAGTCTTTCTTTATGTTTAATTTGTCTAGTATTTCATACATTTTATTATTTATTAATTTTGCTTTCTTGCTTTTTAATACAAGAATACCAAACTCACATTCATCAATAACTTTTTTTATTGAAAAATCCGTCATAGTTTCCTTTTTATAATATTTAAAATACATATATGTAAGTGAAATTATTTCATATATTATGCTTAATATTGCAATTATAAATAAGCTATTTCTCGATATGCTTTCTTGCATAAACAATGCTATAAATATTGTTATAGAAACAATATATTCTAGTGCATAATCTGTTATATTTTTATTTATTATTCCTTTTTTTAGTATGATTTTTAGAATCTGGCATACTAACAAAAGACACAGTATTCCTATAATTGCTACCATAATACTAATTTTCTCCTCTTAAAATTTTCAATTTTATAGTTGTTCCATCTTCATCTACTATTTGCTCAATTTTTAATAATTTTTCTAATTGTAATTTTTCTATTTCTTTTTTGAAGTTCTTATGTTTGCTATCAAATAAATATTTTATTTCTGTATATGAATTGTTTACTTGTATATATAGAATAAAATTAGTTTCTTTAAATTTCATTATTGTTTCAAATATGATCTCATAAATATTTGCTGTTTCTCCACTACTTATCTCAAAATTATTTGTTTTCAAAACTCCATTTATTCCTAGTGCTTGTGCCTCTATTAACATTTCGTTTATGATTATTTCTAGTCTTTTATTATCATATTTTTCTTTATTATAGCTTGATATTACTAAACTACTCATTCTTTTACAATAATTTAGTAGTAATTTTATATTTTGCATTTTGTCTATGTCTGTTATCTTCATTTCTTTTATTAGTTCATTTATTAAGTCTCTTTTCTGTTCTATCTTTTCATCTAGTAGCTCTATGATTTCGCTTTTTAATTTTGTTTCATATATTTCTGTTGCAATCTTTCTTTGCTTTTGTAATATTGTTTCTTGTTCTATAAGCTCTTGTTGTATTAATTTCAATTCTTTTTCATATTCGTTTATTTTACTAAAATCTTTTTCTTCTATTGAATAACCACCACTTATAGCCTTAACATTTTTTACAATGTTGTTATCTTTATATGTATTTTTAACTTTATTATCTTTTATATCATTTATTATATTTTCTCTTAGATTTATGGAATGGTTTGTTGCAATTCTAGTTTTTCCATCTTGTGATATAATTTCTAATGGCAAATTTGAATTTTTAAATATCTTCTTATATCTGAAATTATTTGGTATCAAATTAAAGTCAAGCATCATTTCTAATCCCACACAAAACAATGTTCCTATTATTACCGACATATTTGTTTTTCTTATTACTGGAACATTTTTTATATATAAAATTGTATATACTACACCAATTAAAATAATTATTGATATTGAGATTATGTTTTTGTACCCTTTATTTTTGCTTGATTTTATTAGATTTATTATTGCTACTACTATTAAACATAGAATCCAAGCAACTATTATAAAATACCCTATATTATGATTATAATCATTTATATTGCTTTTTATTTTGAATACAATATTATGTAGGCTATTTGTAAGTACTAATAAGAATAGTATTGTTGATATAATTATTGTAGCAATTCTTCTTTTTTTATTTTTACTGTTTATTAAATAACTACTACAATTATAATAAAATGTTGGAATCAGCAATAGTGGTATATAATACAAATACCACAATATTTCTGTTGCATACCCTGTTGTATATGTTTTAAGCATTCTTACTACCATCCAAAATGCTAATAGAACACCTATTGATAATACATATTTTTTTAGTGTTTTATCAAATATTCTTATATATAATAGTGTTATCCATATTGTATATATTGCCAATGCTAATACTGTTTGTTGAGTCTGTGTCATATTTACCCCTTTTTATTTTTAATCTTGCTATAAATTTTATTTGTCTATAATATAATAACATAATAACAGATTTTCCAATTTTTTTCAACATAAAGCAAAATACTAGCCTTTCATAGCTAGTATTTTATAACTTTAATTTTTCTTTTCATAATTTAAAAATATTTTCTCCTAATTTCATATTCTTCCCCCTTTCAGATACAATTATATAAGTGTTACTGTAAAACCTCTAACAAAAGTCTTTAGAACTTTGTCAAAGATTTTTAACATTTACTGTGCATAACCAATTACACAAGCAAAGAGTTTTCCTGTCGCTACTTCTTTTATTAATTGTATTAAGTGGCTATTTCCATAGTCATTCGGTCCAATAATTCCAGAAGGATGTTAACATCATATACAATTGGGTTATATTTAGATTTTATATATACAACTCCTGCACAATGTATTACATAAACTTCTTTTCCATCAATATTTTCAAAAACTGATGATAAACTTTCCTTTTTAGTAACATCTCCATAATAAATTTTACAATTCAAGTTATCCAATGCCTTTATAGAATCATTAGGTAATACAAGTGCTCTTATTTCATTTTCACTATTTTGCTCTAATTTTCTTATTATATTATTTCCTAGAAAACCATTTGCGCCAGTTATTATATACATTTTTTTATATCACACCTTCAACATTTACAGATAGTTACTAATTAAAAATGCTATTGTTAATATAGCTTTCTTTTTCATAAATACCTCCACAATAACTTACTATTAACTAATTCATATAATACCACAAACTCATTTGTCCTGTCAAAATTATCTATTGGACAACCTTATTTTATTGCTTCTGCCATTAATTTTATTCCAGTTTTTACTCCGCTCTTTAAAATACTTTTGATTATAATATGCAATAATTTCATCATACATATCCACTCATCTTTAATTATGATTGCTAAATCTTCCTAATCAGTCGCCTCACGATCGATTTTGTGGCAATTTTTGTTCATTTTAGAGTAAGTTATCGATTAAAGAAATGTTAAGCAATATCAAGCGTTTCTGATATTTCCCCAAATTGTATGCTCATACGGGGGTAAAATCTCCGAGGATGAGAAAATAAAACAACCCATTGCCCTTTATAATCTGATAATTTTATATTTCCCATTGTGGTTTCTGCTTCAAAATCTGGAGCATATTCTCCAATTTTTACATTTCCATTCATCATTATTTCATAATTATTCATAAAAATAAACTCCTTTCATATTTCGCTATATTATATGAAAGAAGTCTGTCCTTTGTGAATACATAAATTGTGCCAATATTCCCCGTCCCCACTGGCACATTCCCGTGTGACACGAGGCCACACGGGAATTTTCTTTACTTAGCAGTTAATGTATAATAATCCATTCTTGTTGTGCTATCTGTTTCAATTTCTACTGTGTAATGGATTTCAGAGTTCAGAATAACTGCAGGACGGGCACCGGCGTCGTAACCGTTGGCGCTGCTCACGTAGCCGTGGAAGGTAATCACGACCACTGAACGCGCTGAAGTACTGCCATAGCCAGGGTCCGGAGAGGCCAACCAGTAACGAGTAGAAATATTACCATTTGTACCAAAATTGTAGTCGTAAGTCTCCATTCCTGTTACATTTTTTAATTGGTCTAGTCTATATAACCCTATACTGTCTTCTGTTGTTGAAACTGTAGTCTCACTATCAATATCTGTTCTTCCTATTGCTTCGTTTACTTCTTTTAATGTTAATAATCTTATGTCTGCTACATCTGTTCTTGCTTTAAATAAATCTATTCCTTGTTTTTCTACTGTATTATTATTATTTGAATCATATGTTGTTGTATTTGTTGTTCCTGGTTCTGTTGTTGTTATTGATGTGAAATATCCTAAATTATATCCTCTTGAGGCTGTTCCATATGCAAATTTTATATTTTCAAAATTATAGTACATTCCTGCAGATGCATGTAAGGCAGAATAAGGAGTTTGTGCCCTATAGAAGTAATAGTTATCTCCTCCTAATATTTCTCTAAAGTCTGTTAAATTTGGAACTGAAGAATCTTCTGAACTTTCTGTTGTTACCCACCAACTTTTATTGGTAGATGTGTCATTATAATAATCATAGTTTAAATTTGTTGGAATTCCTGTGCTTATTAATTTTACATTTGATATTGTTCCATCTTCTTCATTTACAGTATAATCTAATAATCTCCAGCCATTTCTTGTTGAATAGTCTTTTCCAATATATGCATCTGTATATGATACTCCATATTCTACAAATGCTCCTTTAGCTAGGTTTAACGCTTTTAGTATTTTTAAGCTTACTTCACAAGGTGCTGTATATTCAGTTCCTTCATATGTACATTTTGCTATTACAGTAACTGTTGCTTTTGCTGTTCCTGTTGCTGTTACTGTTATCGTTTTTCCTCTTGTTCCACTTAAAGTCACTGCTGTTTGGTTTTCTGGACTTACCTCCCATGTTATTTCCGGTTCTTGGTCCATTCCAAATACACTTGCTGTTATTGTTCCTTCTAGTACTTCTTCACCTTCCGCCTCTTCTGACTCTTTTTTCTTTAATTCTAATGTCGCTTTATCTACTGTTATTCCTTTTGTTATTGGGTTATTATTTAAGTAATCGTCTATTGATGCATACCAAAAGTCTCCTATTTTTATTTTTCCATTTGCTATGTCTGTTTCAGCTGTAATTGCATCTTTTGTTTTCCTTGCTGCTTTTCCAGCATAATCAAATAACCCACCATTTTTTGATATTCTTATTGTCACTACTACTAATATTAACATTACTATTATTGTAATTAC
>SAMEA3663246__coassemble_1804_pt1 | contig 5563 bp, 10 predicted proteins | sample SAMEA3663246__metabat2_low_PE_010 | metagenome-assembled genome bin SAMEA3663246 (sample SAMEA3663246) | pig gut metagenome | biome: pig gut; feature: pig-associated habitat; material: faeces | place: China | collected 2013
ACCCTACCCTTTTATATTTTTTGTTATAATACTGACCAAATCTAGTGTTTAAGCAATGCATATATCTACTTAAATTTTCTACACTTGCTGTTTCTAATAACATATGTACATGGTTATTCATTATGCAATATGCAATGATTTTTACATTGTACTTGTCTTTTATTTCATACATGTTTTTTATATAAAATTTTATATCTATTGAATCTTCAAATATAAAATTTTTATTTATTCCTTGTGACATAACATGAAAAAAAGATGTTTTTAAATAGTTTCTTGGGAATCTAGGCATAAGAATTTTGCCTCCTTAGAATTAAAATTAAAAAATATGATATAAATTATTAAGATTTATATCATATTTGAGTTAATTATTTTGTCGAATTTTGGGGTTAACCTAAAAAAATTTTTAAAAGTGCCAAAATTCCCCGTCCCTTTTGGCACCTTTTTTTATATATTTTAAATTAAGCTAATTCTACAACTGCTCCTGCTTCTACAAATTTTGCTTTTAATTCTTCTGCTTCTTCTTTAGAAACTCCTTCTTTAACTGTTTTTGGTGCTCCATCTACTAAGTCTTTTGCTTCTTTTAATCCTAATCCTGTTGCATCTCTTACAACTTTGATTACTTGGATTTTATTTGCTCCTGCTTCTTTTAATACTACATTAAAAGATGTTTTTTCTTCAGCAGCTGCTACGCTAGCTCCTGCTGCTGGTGCTGCTGCTGCTACTGCAGATACACCATATTTTTCTTCTATTCCTTTTACTAATTCTGATAATTCAATAACTGTTAAGCTATCGATTTCTTCTAACATTTTATCTGTTTTTTCACTCATTTTATTAATCTCCTTTTATTTTTATTTTAGTGTTGGTCACTACCCTATTTTTTAATTTTTTAATCCTATAAATCAAATTATTATATTTGTTTTAAGCTTTTTGCTTTGAAACTTGATCCAATGCTACTGCAAGTTTTGAAATAGTACCAAGTAATGCACCAGCAAGTTTTCCTATTAGGACTTCTCTTGATGGTAGTTTTGCTAGAGTTATAATTTCCTCTGCTGATACTATTTTACCATCTATAATACCACCTTTTATCTTGTAAAAATCATGGTCTTTTGTGTATTCATATATTACTTTAGATGGTTCTAAATAATCTTCATAACCTAAAAGAACTGCTGTAGGTCCTTCTAATAATTCGTCTAGCCCCTCATATCCACATTCTTTTAAAGCTCTTCTTGTAATGTTGTTTTTTATAACTTTGTATTCTGAATTTGTTTTTCTTAAATTTGCTCTAATTGATGTTATATCTTCAACATTAACTCCTCTGTAATCTGCTAAAAGTACTAGTTTTGCTGTTTTAATTTTTTCAGCTAATTCTGATACTTCGTTTTTCTTTTGATCAATAATTTTTTGATTTGCCACTTAAATTTCACCTCCTGTGCTAGAATTTAGAAGTTAGAAGTTAGAGATTATTAATTACTCTTCTTTCTTATTCTAACTATATTTTTAACAATTAAAAACTCTTGTTAACCTACGCAAGGTAAACAAGAGCTTTTTATCTCTTTTATTTACCTCGGTAGGACTTATTTTTTGCGCCTACTGTCTTTGGCTTTTTTTAAATTTTATCCAACATATATTCCAGGTCCCATTGTTGTTGTAATTGCTATACTTTTAATATATTGACCTTTTGCTGCTGCTGGCTTTGCTTTTATTATAGCATCCATAATTGTTTCGTAGTTTTCTAGTAATTTGTCTGTTCCAAATGAAAGTTTTCCAAATCCTAAGTGAATTATATTAGTTTTGTCTAATCTATATTCAACTTTTCCTGATTTAATTTCTGTAATTGCTTTTTTAACATCCATTGTAACTGTACCTGATTTTGGGTTTGGCATTAATCCTTTTGGTCCTAATACTTTACCTAGTCTTCCAATTACACCCATCATATCTGGTGTTGCAACGATTACATCATATTCAAACCAGTTTTCATTTTGAATCTTTGGAACTAGTTCTTCTGCTCCAACAAAATCTGCTCCTGCTTCTTGAGCTTCTTTTGCTTTATCTCCTTTAGCAAAAACTAGAACTCTTTTTGTTTTACCTGTACCGTTTGGAAGAACTACTGTTCCTCTAACTTGTTGGTCTGCTTGTTTTGAGTCTACACCTAATTTAACATGTAATTCAAGTGTTTCATCAAATTTTGATTTTGGCATTTTTTCAAATAATTCTAATGCCTCTTTTACTGTGTAATTCTTAGATCTATCTATAAGTTTTTCACAGTCTTGGTATCTTTTACCTCTTTTCATTTTTTATCCTCCTTTTGGTGATAACGAATATATTCTATATATTCTCCCACAATCTATATCAATTTTATTGATATCACTATTTAAATTTATTTTGCAACTACTACACCCATAGAACGTGCAGTTCCTTCAACCATACTCATTGCTGTTTCTAATGAAGCGGCATTTAAATCTTCCATTTTTTGTTTTGCAATTTCTTCTACTTGAGCTTTTGTTATGGTAGCCACTTTATCTTTGTTTGGTTTTCCTGAACCTTTTTCGATTTTGATTGCTTTTTTAATTAATACAGCAACTGGTGGTACCTTTGTTATAAATGTAAAAGATTTGTCTTTATATACTGTTATAACAACTGGTATTATCATTCCTGGTTGATTTGCTGTTTTTTCATTGAATTCTTTTGTGAATTGCATAATATTAATTCCTGTTGAACCTAATGCTGGTCCTACTGGTGGAGCTGGAGTTGCTTTACCAGCTTCGATTTGTAATTTAACGACATTTGTAATTTCTTTCTCTGCCATTTTTATTTCCTCCTTGTAAGTTTTACTTACTTAATTTTAATTTATTTTTAAAATAGTATTTTACATCTTTTCTACTTGTGAAAATTCTAACTCTACAGGGGTTTCTCTTCCAAACATAGAAACTAGAACTTTTACCTTATTTTTATCTTTATTTATTTCTTGTACAGTACCAATAAATCCAGATAATGGTCCATTTACCACTTTTACTGAATCATTAATGCCATAATCAACATTAATTACTACTGCCTCAAATCCCATATTTCTTATTTCTTCGTTTGTAAGTGGTATTGGGTCTGTACCAGAACCAACAAAGCCTGTTACTCCTCTAGTATTTCTTACTATATACCAAGATTCTTCAGTAACTATCATTTTTATTAAAACATAACCAGGAAATACTTTTTTTAGATTTGTTTTTCTTTTTCCATCTTTTATTTCGATTTGCTCCTCCATTGGAACAATAATATCAAAGAAAAAGTCTTCTAATTCTCTGTTTTTTATTGTTTTTTCTAAGTCTGTTTTTACCTTGTTTTCATAGCCTGAATATGTATGCACAACATACCATCTTGGTTCTAAATCTTCTTCTATTTGAGACATATTTTTTTCTGGCCTCCTTTAAAACCTATCTTTTTATTCTGCAGTACTTTCTTCTCGAATTTCATTTTCTACAGTATTATCTACTATTGCTTCTGAAACTTCGCTAGTTTCATTAACTAATTTAGCTTTAATTTTGTTTATACCGTAATTATTCATTCCATCAAAAGCTAAATCTAATACAAAAACTATTGCTGATGTTATAAGTACTATTACAATTACTGCTATTGTGCTATTTATTAATTGCTTTGGTGTTGGCCATATAACTTTTTTTAGTTCTGCTTTAAAGTCTTTAAAAAAATGCTTTTTATTTTTTGTTTCTTTAGCCATTTTTCCCTCCTTAACAATAGCTTTTGCTATTTTGTTTCCTTGTGAGTTGTTCTTTTTTTGCAATATTTACAATATTTAACAACTTCTAGTCTTTCTGTATTGTTTCTTTTATTTTTACTTGTCATATAATTTCTTCTTTTACATTCAGTACATTCTAGTGTTATATTTTCTCTTGGTCCTTTTGCAGCCATGTCTTAAATACACCTCCAATTTTATTTATACGGGTTTTAACGATGCGTTTTTTTAAGCTATGCTCTTTTTCTAGAACATAGCTTATATAATTTATCATATTTTCTTAGAATTGTCAATGCTTTTGCACAGAAAATCCAAATTTTCCTAATTTTTTTCCTAAAGAAAAATATTTGCCATTTGCATATGCAACTAAATTACATTTTGTAATATCAAATGCGCCGTTTTCATCAATAAATTTATCATCAGCATCTATTGATAATACTTCTGCTATAAACATATGGTGACTGCCTAATTCTTTTATTTCTTTTACTTTGCATTCTATTGATACACTGCTTTCTTTTATAAGGGGTGCCTTTACAAAATTTGCTTGTTCCTTAGTTAATTTCATTTCTTTAAATTTATCAACTTTTGCACCTGACTTAACTCCGGCACCAGTCTAAAGCATATACTAATGTTTCATCTACTAAGTTTATAACAAATTCCCCAGATTGTTTAATTATATTATATGAATATCTTTCTGGTCTTACAGATATATACACCATTGCCGGATTTGTGTTTAATATTCCTGTCCACGCTACAGTAATTATATTAGACTTTTCCATATTGCCACAAGATACCATTACTGCTGGTATTGGATATAAAAATGTTCCTGGCTTCCATACTACTTTACTCATATAAAATTCTCCTTTTTACATTTATACTCATTTACTATAATATAATGATAAATTTTTTTTGTCAAATTATTTCTTTTTACTTTATTTTTATTTATTTTTATTTTATAATACTTATATAAATGGAGGTTTTCTAATATGTATTTATTAAAAAATAGAATTTTAACTGATGGTAAAGCAATAAATAGTGAAATATTAAAGGTTGATAGTTTTATTAACCATCAAATAGATAGTAATTTAATGAAAGAAATCGGAAAAGAATTTGCTTCTCATTTCAGAGATAAAAATATATCACGTGTTATGACTATCGAAAGTTCTGGCATTGCACCTGCTCTTATGACTTCGCTAGAATTAAATGTTCCACTTGTTGTATTAAAAAAACAAACTTCAAAAATCCTAAATGATGATTTTTATCAAACAAATGTAATTTCTTTTACAAAAAATACTACTTATAATCTTACACTCTCTAAAAAATATATTAAACCAGATGACCATGTATTAATAATAGATGATTTTTTGGCCAATGGTGAGGCTGCAAGTGGTGCAGCAAAGCTTATAGAAGAGGCTGGAGCTAAAGTAATTGGAATAGGAATCGTAATAGAAAAATCTTTTCAACCTGGTAGAGAAAAATTAGATAATTTAGGGTTTGATGTGTATTCTCTTGCAAGAATAAAAAGCTTATCTGAAGGTAAAATTGAGTTTTTAGACTAATCATGAAATTTTAACATTTTGACAAATGGAAGATTTTCATATTTAAGAACAAAAAAATTCATTATTAAAACAAAAAAAATCTGGCGACTACTTATCTTCCCAACAGGGTAACCTGTAAGTATTTTCAGCACTAACGAGCTTAACTTCTGTGTTCGGAATGGGAACAGGTGTGACCTCGCCGTCATTATCACCAGAAAATTATGAATGTTTAAGTACACTCAAAAATATATAGATAAATCTCTTTATATATATAAACCATATT
>SAMEA3663246__coassemble_1848_pt1 | contig 5461 bp, 6 predicted proteins | sample SAMEA3663246__metabat2_low_PE_010 | metagenome-assembled genome bin SAMEA3663246 (sample SAMEA3663246) | pig gut metagenome | biome: pig gut; feature: pig-associated habitat; material: faeces | place: China | collected 2013
TGTCGCTGTTCCATTTACCTTGTTTTAAGTATGATTTTTCTTCATTTAAAGTATTGGCAATACTTCTTATTGAACTGCTATTTTTATACAATTCAAATATTCTCTTTACTACTTGAGCCTCAATGGGTTCTACTTCTAAATGACCTGTTTCATCATTTCTAGTATAGCCATAAGGTGCTTTACTAGGATGTACTTTCTCTAATGCCATTTCTTCCATTGCTCTTTTTGTTCTTGCTCCAATTTCTTTTCTTTCTCTTTGTCCAAATACTAAATTCATTCCAAATATCATTTCACCATTTGCAGTAGATACATCATAAGGCTCTAATATCAATTCGATTTTAACATCGTGTTCTTCACAATAGTTTAAAAGCCAAAAACCATCATAATTATTTCTAGTTAGCCTATCTACTTTTATAGCAACTATTTTCTCAATTTTGTGTGATTTAATATCTTTTAATAACCTTTGCATTTCTGGTCTCATTAGGTCTTTTCCAGAATGCCCTGCATCATTATATACATCTACAATATCATAATTGTTTTTCTCACAATATTCTTTTATCATTCGTAATTGTGAATCTATAGAATATCCATTATCTCTTTGTTCATCTGTTGATACTCTTACATAAATTCCACATCTCATAAAATTACCTCCTCTATATGTTTGCTCAGAAAAGTATATTTTCGCACCCCTGTTTTGGGAAAAAATTTTATCCCCCTATTCTTTAAAAGGAATTTTTTAGGGTTTTGTATGAAAATTTTTTTAAATTTATAAAAAAAGGTTTTATTATTTCATTAGTTTCCTCACTAAAACACCAAAAGTGTAGTGTAAAATTTAAAGCTATTTCATAGGTTTCTTAACTAAATTGCATTTTTTCAAGTCTAATTTGTTAATTTTATGAGAATTTGCCTAATTTCTTTTAAGTTATACTTTTGATTATGTTCTTTAATGAAAAAGTTTTTATTACTTATTTCATTTACTTTATATTCAAGTATTGCAAGAGTAATAGGATTTGTAATTAAATATTCAGTAGGTTCAATAAATTGCAAATTTGTTTCTAGTAGATGTTTTACTTTTCCATTTTTAGTTGTAAAAGTACAATTTTTGATTATTTTTAGAATCTCAGTATTTGGCTTAATTTCTTGTATTACTTTAAATTCAAGCATAAAAAATGTCCTCCTTTCTGGAAAGAGAACATTTTAGTTTTTCATACAAAAAAACAACCTACAAACTTTATAGTTCGCAAGTTGTTATAATTTGGTGGCTTGAACTGGAATCGAACCAGTGACACAGGGATTTTCAGTCCCTTGCTCTACCAACTGAGCTATCAAGCCATTTTTCTTCTACAAAAAAATGGCGACCCGGATCGGGCTCGAACCGACGACCTCTAGCGTGACAGGCTAGCGTTCTAACCAACTGAACTACCGGGCCAAAAAAATGGTGGGCGCAATAGGGCTCGAACCTATGACCTCCTGCTTGTAAGGCAGATGCTCTACCAGCTGAGCTATGCGCCCATTTTAGTGACAAGAGTAAGTATACAGGATTTATTGAAATATGTCAAGACTTTTTTATATTTTTTTGAAATTTTTATCGAAAAATTTTTAAAGACATACAAATATCTTTGTATGTCTTTTTTGTTTAAGCTGTATATAATGCTTTAATATCCCATTTTACGCCTTCTGGTGTATCCATTAAAATAATACCTTTATCATTTAAATCACTTCTTATTTCATCTGCTAATTGAAAATTCTTGTTTTTCTTAGCTTCTGCTCTTTCTGCAATTTTGTTTTCAATAAAAGCTTCATCTATGTCTAATTTATTTAAATATTTTTCCTTCATTTCTTTCATAAATTCATCTGGATTTTGAGAAAGCAATCCAATGACTCCATAAACCTCATGAAGATTTTTAAGTATTTTATTAATTGTATTTGCAGTGATTGCTCTTTCTTCTTTTTTTGATGTTTTCATTATATTATTTGCATATTTGAAAATGCTATGTAAATTAGCTATTGCAGCTGCTGTATTAAAATCATCATCCATGTTTTCAATAAAATAAGATATAATATTTTCTGAAATATCATCTTCTCTTAAGCTATCTATTGCTGGATTTTGAAAATCTTGTACATATTTTAGCATATCTTTCATTGTGCTATAGAAATAATATAAATGCTTTTCTGATAAATTGAAATCTCCATCTAATAAATCTATATCAGAAGTGTAATGTTTTGAAAACATTACATATTTTATAACCTCATAATTATATTTTGCAAGTGCATCACGAATTGTAAGTGAATTTCCTAGAGATTTACTCATCTTCTCTCCATTGATTTTTACTAATCCGCAATGTGACCAATATTTTGCAAACATTTTTCCTGTTAATGCCTCACTTTGAGCTATTTCGTTTTCGTGATGTGGGAATATCAAATCCTTTCCACCACCATGAATATCAATAGTTTCGCCAAGATTATTTAGTACCATTGCAGAACATTCTATATGCCAACCTGGTCTTCCTTTTCCCCATGGAGATTCCCATGATATTTCTCCTGGTTTTGCAGATTTCCAAAGTGCAAAATCTATAGGGTCTCTTTTACCTGGTTCTATATCTTTTCTTACGCCATTTATCATGTCATCTACGTTACGATTAGAAAGTTTGCCATACTCTTTAAAACTTCTTACATCATAATATACATCTCCTGTTTCTGATTTATAAGCATGCCCCGTTTTGATAAGTCCTTCTACAAATTTTATTATGTTATCAATATTTTCTGATGCCAAAGCATTTACATTAGCATCTGTTATATGCAAATTTTTCATATCTTTTTCGGTTTCTTCAATTTGTTCTTTTGAAAAATCTAGTGCATTTCTGCCAATACTATTTGCCCTATTTATAATTTTATCATCTACATCTGTATAATTACGAACATATTTAACATTATAACCTCTATATCTTAAATAATCTGCTATCATAGCATATGTAATTGCTTGCCTTGCGTGACCAATATGGCTTAAATCATAAACTGTAATTCCACAAGCATACATCTTAACATTTTTCCCATCTAATGGAATAAATTCTTCTTTTTGTCTTGTCATTGAATTATAAATTTTCATATTCTTATTCCCCCTCAAATATCTTATGTTTAATTTTCTAGTTTATGAAATAGCTATTTTAAAAATCCATTTATTATTTCTTGTTCTGCTTGTTTTTCATCTAAGCCTAAAGTCATTAATTTCATCAATTGTTCTCCTGCTATTTTTCCTATTGTTGCCTCATGTACAAGATTCGCCTCTACATTGTTTGCTATAATTGATGGTATTGCTATTACTTTAGCATCATCTTTAATTATAGCATCACATTCTACATGTCCAAAACTTTTTGCATTACCTGTAACTTTTGATTCGAATTGTTGAACTGAATTTTCTGTTGCAACAGATCTTGAAGTTACTTTTGTGCTTGAATTTTCTCCATTTAAATCTACTTCGAACATAGTTTTTGCATATTGAACTCCATTTGTCATTATTTTTTCTAATACTACTAGATTTGCGTTATTCCCTATAACACCTTTCGTAGTTCTTATAGTGCTATCTACACCTTTTATTTGAACTGTTTCCATCTCTAAATTGCTATTGTCTTTTAAATATACTTCTGTTATCGGATTTAAAATTCTTTTCCCATCTCCTGTGCCTTCGCCATAATGTTTTTCAATATATTTTACCTTTGCTCCTTCCTCTAAAAAGAACCTATGAATACCATCATGTTGAGAATCTTTATGATGCTCATTGTGTATTCCGCAACCTGCAATAATTACTACATTTGCATTTTTCCCAATATAAAAATCATTATATACAATATCAGTAAGACCACTTTCTGTAATTATTACCGGTATATGCACAAATTCTAATTTTGTGTTTTCTTTTACATATATATCAATTCCTTGTTTATCTGTTTTCGTCACTATATTTACATTTTCAGTCACTTTGCGTTCAATACCTTTGCCATTTTTTCTGATGTTATATGCACCTTCAATATTTCCATCTATATCTGAAATTGTTTTTAGCATTTTCTTATCTATTTCTTCCAAATTAAATCTCTCCTCCTAACTTACAGCAAGGTGCTTTTGTAAATATTGCATTTTCAATATCTTTAGGTTTACCTACTTTTTCTACTTTGCCATTATTTAATAAAATAATATTATCTGCTATATTTAATATTCTTTCTTGATGAGATATGATAAGTGTTGTTCCTTTTGTTTTTTCTCTAATTTCTTCAAATATTTTAATTAAATTATTGAAACTCCATAAATCAATTCCCGCTTCTGGTTCATCAAATATAGTCAAATTAGAATTTCTAACTGCAACTGTTGCAATTTCGATTCTTTTAAGCTCTCCACCAGAAAGAGATGCATTTATCTCTCTATCCACATATTCTTTTGCACATAACCCTACTTTTGATAATATTTGGCAAGCTTCTTTTTTTGATATATCTTTTTCAGATGACAATCTAATTAAATCATATACTGTAATTCCTTTAAACTTAACAGGTTGCTGGAATGCAAAACTTATTCCCATTTTTGCTCTTTCATTTATTGGCAGCTCGCTAATATCATTACCATTAAAAAATACTTTACCAGAATCTTGTTTGTTAATTCCCATTATTATTTTTGCAAGAGTTGACTTGCCAGAACCATTTGGTCCGAGTAATTACATAAAATTTATCATCTTCTAGTTTTAAATTTACATCATTTAATATAACTTTATTATCTCTTTCAAAACATATATTTTTTAATTCTAACATATTCCATTGGCTCCTCTTTTTGTTTGATTTCTATGTTTATTATTATATCACATTTTATAATTTTAACTTACAAATTATAATTTTTCTTCTTTATTTTCTTTTAATAAATCTCTAATTTCTTCTAATAATAGCACTTCATCAGACTTTTTAACTTCTTCTACTACTTTCTCTTTTTTATACTTCTTTTCAAATTTTCCAATAATTTTTACAAATAAGAAAACACATAATGAAATTATTAAAAAGTCAATTATTTGTTGTATAAATGAACCATACATTATTTTTGCATCTGCTATATCTATACTTAAATTAGAAAAATCGATTCCCCCAATAATAATGCCGATTACAGGCATTAAAATATCATTTACAAGAGATGTAACAATTTTACCAAAAGCACCACCTACAATAACACCAACTGCTAGGTCTATAACATTTCCTTTCATAATAAATTGCTTAAACTCTGAAGCACCTTTACCGATTTTTTCATTTACTCTTTTTAACTCTTTTTTATCTATTTTTTTCATAAATTGTCTCCTAAAAACTACATATATTAACTATAATATTATATAAAGAATCCCTAGTTCTGTCAATATTTTTGAGCAAATCCTCCAGCATTGATGTTACTATTCAGACCTAAATTTTCAAATTAGTAGCTCCACGTGTCGGTTGCACTT
>SAMEA3663246__coassemble_1984_pt1 | contig 5235 bp, 5 predicted proteins | sample SAMEA3663246__metabat2_low_PE_010 | metagenome-assembled genome bin SAMEA3663246 (sample SAMEA3663246) | pig gut metagenome | biome: pig gut; feature: pig-associated habitat; material: faeces | place: China | collected 2013
ATATCCTATATTAAAACTTGCTAAAACTAACAAATTTCATGACAGATTTATAGTAATAGATAATAAAGAAATGTATCATTTAGGAGCTTCAATAAAAGATTTAGGTAAAAAGTGTTTTGGAATTAATAGAATAGAAGATATTGAGATCATAGAAAAAATTATTAGAGTATAAATATACTAAAAGACCATATTAGAACTTTACTAATATGGCCTTTTAGTATAGATAATAAAAAATTGTAGTAGAAATTATATTTTTACAAAATTAACTTTATTTTTCTAATTTTCCACAATGAAGACATCTTCCTGTTATCCTAGCACAATTTCCACATAATTCAGGAGTATTTGTATCAGGGTTGTTTGCAACTATTTCACACAATTCGCATTTACATTCAGTAAATGCATCTCCTCCAGATTCCATAGAATGATCTGTTATACAGTAATCATATTCAAAAAGACTATATCCTTTTTGTTTAAGTTCTACCTTTGATAAACCATTAGAAGTATTAAGTATGTTTACTAATATAACAATTCCAATAACAATAAGTACAACAACTATTAAAATAATTTTTTTCATAACAAATTTCATTCTTTTCTCGCTTCACTCGCTTTTTGACTTAATTAATTTTTTTATATTTAGAATAGATGGAATTATAACTATTGTTAATGCAAGAATTACAATTATATCGAAATTTAAATTTGATACACCAAATTTTATTTCATATTTATAATCACTGATCGCAGTTAAAATGAAACATACAATAATACCAATTTTAATTATGCTATTAATACAAGAATATATTAATCCTTTTTTTATTTTGTCTAATGTTATCAAAAAATCAAATATAATTATAAGCAATGCGATAACAGAAGGCATTATAAATATTACTCCTAATCCTCCCCATCCAGGTGCTCCAATACTTTGTAAACCAATTATTAAACCAAATGATGATAAAATTAAACCTATAATACTACATATAATTGATATGACTTTTGATATTTTAAATTGTTTCATATGTTTTCCTCCTCTCTTATTAGATTTAATAGTTGAACTGTTTATTTATTGATAAACTTCTCAAAGTATTTTTATAATAAAATTATACTAAAAAATCAAAAAAAGTTAAATACTTTAATTGAAATTTAATAAAAATTCATATATAATATTTATAGAAAGAGAGCGTTGTAGTTCGTAAGCTGTAGCTTAATCGCACCAAAGTGTGCAATATTATCATAACAATAAATGATGAATAGTGAATAATGAAGAATTGTGTCAAAGAAAGAACGCATCTAATTATTAGCTATTCATTTTTTGTTGAATAGAAAAAATTATTTTTCTGTACCTAATAAAAACGTTTTAATTAAAATAAAAAATAAAGTGAGATGGATATGAGTATAGTAGAATTGATGATATTAAGTATAGGTCTTGCGATGGATGCTTTTGCAGTTGCTGTTTGTAAAGGAATTTCAATGAAAAATATGGATTGGAAAAAGGCAACAATTATTGGATTATACTTTGGAGGTTTTCAAGCATTAATGCCAGCTATTGGATATTTTTTAGGAACTACATTTGAGCATCTTGTGACAAGCATAGACCATTGGATAGCTTTTGTTTTGCTTTCTGCAATTGGGGGAAATATGTTAAAAGAATCATTTTCAAAAGAGGAAAATGATAATAATGATAGTATAGCTTTCAGAGTAATGATAATTTTAGCAATAGCAACAAGTATTGATGCATTAGCAGTAGGAATTACTTTCGCATTTTTCAATATCAATTTAATACTTGCAGTTTCATTAATTGGTATAACTTCATTTATTTTATCAGTAATTGGAACAAAAGTTGGAAATAAATTTGGAAGCAAATACAAAAGTAAAGCAGAAAGAGTAGGGGGACTAATTTTAATACTACTTGGAATTAAAATTTTATTAGAGCACTTAGGAATATTATTTTAGAACATTGTTCGAATTTTAGCAAAAAAATTAGATATGTGGAGATACATATCTAATTTTTTTGCTATTATATCATTTGTTTTTAATTAGCATTAATTTTATTATATATTTTTAAGAAATTCCTAGAATTTTTTTTGCTCTTAATACATCTTTCTCAGTGGCCTGAGGAACACCTTCTAAAGGATATTCTAAGCCCAGATTTTTCCACTTATATCTACCTATATTGTGATATGGATGAATTTCTATCTTTTCTATAGTTTTTAATGTATCTATAAATTCTTTTAAATTTAATAAATCTTTTTCATCATCGGTAATCTTTGGAACAAGTACGTACCTTATCCACATTGGAATATTATTATTACTTAAATATTTTGCGAATTCTAATTCTAATTTGTTAGAAAAGCCACACAAATCTTTACATTTTGCATCATTAATTTGTTTTATATCAAGAAGAACTAAATCTGTTAATTTAAGTAAAAGCCTAATATTTGGAGTGATTTCGAACATCCCTGAAGTATCTATAGCTGTATGATATCCGAGAGTTTTTAATTTTGTAAAAAGCTCTATTAAAAATGGAACTTGAAGTAAAGGTTCACCACCAGAAACAGTTACACCACCTTTTGAAAATTTAATAAAGCTATCACATTTTTTCACATTTTCTATAACTTCATCAGTGGTCATAAGATTATTTGTAGAAGTTTCCCAAGTATCTCTGTTATGGCAAAATTTGCAATGTAAAGCACAACCTTGCATAAAAAGTACAAATCTAATGCCAGGGCCATCTAATGTTCCAAATGTTTCTATTGAATGAATTTTTCCTTTTACTTCTTCCATTTAAATTACTCCTTATATGCTTTCATGAATAGTTCTATTTATTACATCTAACTGTTGTTCTTTTGTTAAAGTAACAAACTTAACAGCATAACCTGAAACTCTTATTGTAAGTTGAGGATATTTTTCAGGGTGTTCCATTGCATTTAATAGTAATTGTCTATCAAATACATTTACATTTATGTGATGACTTCTTTGTACAAAATAACCATCAAGTAATGATACCAAATTATTTACCCTAGATTCTTCGTCTTTTCCTAAAGTAGAAGGTGTAATAGAGAAGGTATATGATATACCATCTTCAGAATATGAGTATGGTAATTTTGCAATAGTATTTAAAACAGCAATTGCACCATTTGTATCTCTACCATGAAGTGGATTTGCACCAGGTCCAAAAGGTTCACCGCTACGTCTACCATCAGGAGTATTTCCTGTGTTCTTACCATAAACTACATTTGATGTAATTGTAAGTATAGACATAGTTGGTTTTGCATTACGATATGTTTTTTGCTTTCTTATTTTATTCATAAATTTCTTTACGATATCTACCGCAATCTGGTCAACACGGTCATCATCGTTTCCATATTTAGGAAAATCTCCAGTTACTTCATAGTCTGTAGCTAGACCTGTTTCATCTCTTATAACTTTTACCTTTGCATATTTAATAGCAGAAAGAGAATCTGCAACAACAGATAAACCAGCAATACCACATGCCATTGTTCTTAAAATTTCTAAATCATGCAAAGCCATTTCCAATTTTTCATAAGAATATTTATCATGCATATAATGTATAATATTTAATGCGTTAATATATACTCTTGCAACCCAATCAAGCATTAAATCGAATTTTTCCATTACTTCATCATAATTTAAATATTCAGATTTAATAGGCTCAAATTTTTCTGTTATTTGTTTTCCGGACATTTCATCTCTGCCACCGTTAATTGCATATAATAATGCTTTTGCTAAATTACATCTAGCACCAAAGAATTGCATTTGTTTACCTGTTCTCATTGCAGAAACACAGCATGCAATTGAATAATCATCACCCCAATATTCTCTCATTAAATCATCATTTTCATATTGAATAGCACAAGTTTTTATTGATAATTTTGTACAATATTTTTTGAAGTTTTCTGGTAACCTTAAAGACCATAATACAGTTAAATTTGGTTCAGGAGCAGGCCCTAAGTTTTCTAATGTATGTAAAATCCTATATGAATTTTTTGTAACTAAAGTCCTTCCATCAATGCCCATACCACCGATAGCTTCTGTTACCCAAACAGGGTCACCACTAAATAATTCGTTATATTCAGGTGTTCTTAAAAATCTAACCATTCTTAATTTCATAACAAAATGATCCATAAGTTCTTGGATTTTTTCTTCTGTTATTGTTTTTAATTTTAAATCTCTTTCAAAATAGATATCTAAGAAAGTAGAAACTCTACCAAGACTCATTGCAGCACCATTTTGCTCTTTGACAGCACCAAGATAACCAAAGTATACCCATTGAACAGCTTCTTTAGAATTAGAAGCTGGTCTAGAAATATCAAATCCATATCTTGAAGCCATTATTTTAAGTTCATTTAAAGCAGAGATTTGGTCAAAAACCTCTTCACGAGCTCTAATTGTATCTTCTAATATAGTAGGAACCTGCAATTCTACCAAAGTTTTTTTCTTTTCTTCAATAAGTGCATCAACACCATATAAAGCAATTCTTCTATAATCACCAATAATTCTTCCACGACCATAACCATCAGGAAGACCAGTAATAATATGAGAGCTTCTTGCCGCTCTAATTTCTGGTGTGTATGCTGCAAAAACACCATCATTATGTGTTCTTCTATAATTATTAAATATAGTTTCAATTTCAGGTGATAATTCAACATGAGCTGCATCACAAGATTTTTCTACAATTCTTATACCACCATTTGGCATAATAGCTCTTTTAAGTGGGGCATCTGTTTGTAAACCAACTATTTTTTCTAAACTTTTATCAATATAACCAGCTGCGTGGCTAGAAATAGTAGAAACAGTAGAAGCATCAACAGCTAGAACACCACCATTTTTTGTTTCTTCATCATATAATTTCAAAACCTTATTCCATAATTCAACAGTTCTATCAGTAGGACCTGCTAAAAATGTTTCATCTCCTTCATAAGGAATATAATTATTTTGAATAAAGTTTCTAACATTTATTTCTTCTTTCCAATCTTTTCCTTTGAAACCTTTCCATTCTTCAAAATCCATATATAACCTCCCGTAAAATAAGTATTTTAAGTTAAGCATATATAAAAAAATGCATTGTTTTGATTAATGCTTAACCAAAACAATAATATCATTTATGAAAAAAAATATCAATAAATATAATAAAAAATATTAAAATATCGGTTACAGTTCAGACCAAAATTTTCACATTAGTAGCTCCACGTGTCGGGTGCACTTTTCTTTTTGTGCTTT
>SAMEA3663246__coassemble_2213_pt1 | contig 4948 bp, 5 predicted proteins | sample SAMEA3663246__metabat2_low_PE_010 | metagenome-assembled genome bin SAMEA3663246 (sample SAMEA3663246) | pig gut metagenome | biome: pig gut; feature: pig-associated habitat; material: faeces | place: China | collected 2013
TTACCAATTATATATCCCTATCTCCAACTAAATTGATTCCAGGGAATATATTTAATATTCAAAAAAGAATATTAAAAGAATTGTTAAAAAGAAAAGAGAACTCTTTCTAGGGGTTATACAAATGTTTCTGAGTTTATTTATGTTACCATATAATATCCATTAGTATACTCAAAAAGAATACACTGTAATATAATCTTGGTTCAAGAATATTAACTTGATTCCCTTTCGATAAGAAAAATTATTTAAAATAATTTTATCTAAGATTAAATTTTCATATATATCAATGACTGAACTAGAAAGCAAATAAGAAATTTTGCCAACAAAATAATCAGTATCATTATTTAAATAATGTATAATAATATTATTATATTTTTTGAATTTATGATGCGTAAAAATTGTATTATCAATATTAGATGCATCTAAACTTTTTAGTAGATTTTTTAGAAAGTTTTGATTGTTTGTTTTTATACATATAGATTTCAAAAAAAATCCCCCCAACAAATATAGTATCTACTAAAAAAGTAATTATATACATATATTATATGAGGGGAAATATTTTCGTGCTAATAATAAATCATATAATCAATATCTGGGAATATGCAATCTTGTTTGGAAATGTTTTTTAGAAATTCTTCATCAATATTATCAGATTTTATTTGTTCATATAGTTTTGTAAATCGTCCGATATGATCCTTAATACGCTTTTTTGCATAATCTACCATAGTACCATTTGTAATAATAAATAACCAATCACTACTTTGTGCAAGTAATAATTCGCGTGCACATTGATTTAAAGCCTTTTTCTTTAAACCGTTTTTTTGATTAGGAAACAAGTGAGCAAGTTCAACCATTCTATCACCAGCAATATGTAAATGCTTATGAACATAATCATTTGTGTGGTTTAGCCAAACTTCACTATACCCATTTGCACCCCAGCTTGATATACAAGGAGTAGAAATTTGCATATTAGGAAATGTATCAATATATTCACTTGGAGTAATCAACTTAAAGTTACTATTATCATAATAAATTTTTTTAAATAAAACATATAACCAATATGGTCCTTCGTACCACCAATGGCCAAATAATTCAGCATCATAAGGACATAAGACAATAGGAGGAGTATCTTTCATAATATTAGATAATTCTTCAATTTGATTAACCCTAGAATCAAAGAAATGACCTGCTTGTTTTTCGGCAGAATCTTTTGCCCATTGCAAATTATAATAATCTTTAAAATCACCTTTTGAGGTAATTCTATGATATTTAATACCGGTATTGACACGGGCGCCATTTTTTGCAATATATGGTTTTATATAATCATAATCAGCATCATAGCCGATATCACGATAAAATTCTCTATAATTAAAGTCCCCGGGATATCCGCAAATAGAGCTCCAAACTTGTTTAGAACTTTCTATATCACGACCAAAAGCAATAATTCCATTAGGTGAAACAATTGGAGCAAAAGTAGCGTAAATTGGGGTAGGGTCAGCATATAGAATTCCATGTGATTCTGTTATTATATATTCAATGCCAAATTGTTTTAAATATTTATCTGCTTCTGGAACATACCCACATTCAGGAAGCCAAATACCTCTAGGCTTTTTACCAAAATATTTTTCATATGTTTGAACACCAACTGCAATTTGTGCTTTAACGGTATTTTCATTTACATATAAAATAGGGAAATAACCATGTGTTGCACCACACGTTATAATTTCTAAAACACCAATATCTTGAAAATGTTTAAAAGCATTAATCAAATTACAATTATATATATCTTTAAAAATATGAAGGTCATTAGTGTATCTTTCTAAATAATATTTAGAAAGTGAATTTACTTTGTCATTGCTTGCAGTTCTTACAACTTCTTTTTCGCAAAGTTCAATATGCTTTTTTAAATATTTTATATATCGTTTTTGTAGTAATTTATTATCAAGCATAGAAAGTAGAGGGGGAGTAATTGACATTGTTAATCTAAAGTCAACTTTTTCCTCCTCTAATTTTTGAAAGTTCAAAAGCAATGGTATATATGTTTCAGAAATGGCTTCATAAAGCCATTCTTCTTCTAAATAATCTTCACTTTCTGGGTGATGAATAAAAGGTAAATGTGCATGTAAGATAAAACTTACATAACCTTTAGTTTCTTTCATAATTATTTTTCAACCTTTCTCCTTTGTTTATACATTAGTAAAGCTAGATGTAGGATTACTAATATTTGTTAAATCTTGATTCTTATATATATTGTGGTAAAAATCGCTAATTCTATAGGCTTTACCTAAATGATTAATAAATTGCATTGTAGCAATATCTTTAGAATATGTATAGTTAGTTTTTGTATTTTTAAAAAATACTATATTTTGTTGCTTTTCAAATAATATATGGTCATTAGGAGCTTCAATTCCATTTGAAGAAGCAATATGCATATAGTTATTAGAATCATTATTTACGAAATTAAATCGTCTACCAATTTCTATTTTATATTCACATTTAGGGTCACTTATATTAAAATACCAACTATTTGCAAAATCGTTAATTTCAATTTCAAAAGAATAATTTTTAGTAATATTATGTATAATCAAAACTGGTCTAGTTTTTGTAAAAAAATCTTTCCCATAAGTTTTTATAAAATTTTCTTTATCTTCATCAGAAATATCCCAATACACAAATAAAGTATTAGGAGTTTGAGCTAATATTTTAACATAAGTTTTATTATATGTATATGGCAAGTCATAATATTCCATATTAGCATTTAAAGTAGGTTTATTAGCTACAGTTTTTGACTTTGCAGTTGTTGATTTTTTAGTTGAACTTTTTTTAACTGAACTTGTTTTAGCTTTGGAAGTAGTTTCAGTTGAAGATTTTGATTTAGTAGATTTGGCCACTGCAGTAGTTTTTTTCGGTTTAGATGAAGTAGTTCTCCCTGTATTTTTAACTACTTTAGTATCAGCTGTTTTACGGTTTTTTATTTCTTTTGCCATTGATTTTCCTCCTTAGTAATATCATATTAACATTATTATCTATATAGTATATCAAATGAAAAATAAATTCAAGTGATTAGAAAAAAATTATCTATATTTAAGCATATTATTTTTTAAGTCCCATAGCTTTTGAGATAAATCTACATAATATTTATGAGGATTTTTTATTCTTTTAACTTCTTCCCATAATGTATCTAGCTCTGTTTGACATTTTTGAGCTATATCAGAAATAGAAGGTGTATTATATACCAAATTCCCTTTATCAAAAATTAATGTTTGAAGAGGTTTTACAGTATAATTACTTAATTCTTTTACTTTCCAAGGATTTTCAGGATCAAAAATAGTATAACTATCTGTTGGGATTTCTTCATTAGGTAAGGTTATTAAATCAGCTAAAGCAGTATTTGTGTCTTTATTATAAAATCTATAAAGCTTTTTAAACCCGGGATTTGTAATTTTAGCAGTGTTTTCAGATATTTTTATTTTAGGTATGATTTGGTTATTCTCTTCAACAGCAACTAATTTATAAACACCACCAAAAACGGGGTCATTTTTTGAAGTAATTAAATTTTCACCAACACCAAATGAATCGATTTGAGCTCCTTCTTCTAAAAGAGAAGAAATTAAATATTCATCTAATGAGTTACTAACGCATATTTTACAATCTGAAAAGCCTTCTGCATCTAAAATTTTACGAATTTCTTTTGAAAGATATGCTAAATCTCCACTATCTAAGCGAACTCCTTGCGGTCTATAACCATTTGGAACAAGCACTTCTTTAAATACTTTAATTGCATTATATATACCTTGATGAAGTGTATCATAAGTATCAATAAGTAATGTACAATTATCAGGATATGCTTTTGCATATGCTTTAAAAGCTTCATATTCTGAAGGGAAAGCTTGTATAAAACTATGAGCCATTGTACCTAGAGCAGGTACATCAAAAGTAGAAGCAGTTTTAACACAAGAAGTTCCTACACATCCACCAATAACAGCAGCTCGAGCACCTAAAACAGCAGCATCTATGCTGTGTGCACGCCTTGCACCAAACTCCATAACAGGTCTTCCCTTAGCAGCAGATACAATTCTAGTTGCTTTAGTAGCAATAAGACTCTGATGATTAATAAGTAGTAAAATCATTGTTTCTAGAATTTGTGCTTCAATGATAGGGGCTCTTACAGTAATTAGTGGTTCATTTGGAAAAATAACAGTTCCTTCCTCAACAGACCAAATATCACCTGTAAATTTAAAATTGAATAAATAATCTAAAAAACCTTCAGAAAATTTATTTGTATTTCTAAAAAAATCAATATCTTTTTTTGAGAATGAAAGATTTTTTACGTAATCTATTACTTGTTCTAAACCGGCAAAGATAGCATATCCACCATTTTCAGGGATTTTCCTAAAAAAAACATCAAAGTAAACAATTTGGTCTGTCATTCCATTTTCGAAATAAACATTAGACATTGTAAATTCATAAAAATCAGAAACCAAAGCTAAATCAAATTTATTCATATAAAAAATACCTCCAATATAATAATAATTATTATTATTCTTTTTGTATTATATCATTGTATTATAAAAAAATAAAGAAAAAAAAGTTTTCGACAAAATTCTACAAAATTTAAAAAACTTTTTTGCTATAATATGCATTAAGGTGGTGGTTCCATGTTTCTCGATTTTTTAATTGACATAAATAAAAAGAAATTGGAGAAATTAATCAACCTACATAATAATTATGATGAAATTGTAAAACAAAGCCAAAAGGTAGATAGATTATTAAACAAAAAAACACATTTAATGCTAGAGAAAAATACGCTAAAGAAAGTTAAAGACAAGAAAAAATAGAAATACTTATAATTAAAATATAGGGTTTATTTATTTTGCCATATAAATGTTAATGTTAAGACCAAAATTTTCAAATTAGTAGCTCCACGTGTCGGTTGGACATTTTCTTTTCT